>Ga0315282_10010637_pt1 | contig 14377 bp, 10 predicted proteins | sample YL17G07_20_MG_FD_203693 | JGI IMG/M metagenome (GOLD analysis project Ga0315282, IMG submission 203693) | Sediment microbial communities from Yellowstone Lake, YNP, Wyoming, USA - YL17G07_20 | ecosystem: Environmental > Aquatic > Freshwater > Lake > Sediment | place: USA: Wyoming | collected...
TGTCAGTCTGTCTCCTGCGGGCCTCCGAAAGGAAGGCGGAGGATTTGACCTCCCTATCGCCCTCTCCATCCTCGCGGCGCAAAAAATCCTGAAAAGCAACCATCTCGATAAGTTCCTCTTCGCCGGAGAACTCGGCCTGGACGGCTCGCTCAAGCCCGCGCCCGGGGCGCTCATCTTCGCCCTGCTCGCCAGGGACAAGGGACTTGAAGGCATAATCGTTCCCGCATCCAACGCCCGCGAGGCCTCGGTGGTTGAAGGCCTCAAGGTCTACCCCGGCCGCCACCTCGGACAGCTGGTGGAATTTCTTAACGACCAGGCCGAGCTGCCCCGCGTCTCAAGCCCGCTCCAGGAACTCTTCCAGAAAGGCGCGGAATCCGAACTCGACCTCTCGGAAGTGCGCGGCCAGGAGTCTGCCAAGCGCGCCCTGGAAGTGGCCGCAGCCGGAGGACACAACCTCCTGATGCTCGGCCCGCCCGGCTCCGGAAAAACCATGCTCGCGCAGCGCCTTCCGGGAATACTGCCCCCGCTTTCGCTTGACGAGGCGCTCGAGGTCACACGCGTATATTCCATCCTCGGCCTGCTCACCAATGACCTGCCGCTAATCATCATCAGGCCCTTCCGCTCGCCCCATCACACCGTGAGTGACGCCGGAATGGTCGGCGGCGGAACCTATCCCAAGCCCGGAGAGATCAGCCTCGCCCACAATGGCGTGCTGTTCCTCGATGAACTGCCCGAATTCAGAAAAAATGTCCTCGAAGCCCTCCGCCAGCCAATGGAATCCGGCACCGTCCGCATCACCCGCGCCCAAGGCTCCATCGCCTTCCCCGCCAGCTTCATGATGGTCGCGGCCATGAACCCCTGCCCCTGCGGATACCTCGCAGACTCCCATCATATCTGCAGGTGCACCCCCAGGCAGGTGCATAATTACCGGTCCAAAATCTCCGGGCCGCTCCTCGACAGGATTGACATCCAGATCGAAGTCCCGTCCGTGCGCTACCGCGAGCTTTCCGGCGAAACCAGCGGCGAAAAAAGCGGCCAGGTGCGAGCGCGCGTGAATGCCGCAAGAGCCGTCCAGATGGAGCGCTTCAAAAAATCGCGCATCCATTGCAACGCCCAGATGTCCTCCCGACAGGTCTCGAAATTCTGCCCCATCGATGAGCACGGCCACCGCATCCTGGAAAACGCCGTGGACCGAATGGGCATCTCCGCCCGGGGATGGTCAAGAATAATCAAGGTCGCAAGAACCATCGCAGACCTCGAAAATTCCGAACCTATCCTCTCACGCCACCTCTCCGAAGCACTCTCCTACCGAGTCCTCGACCGCAGCCAGTAATGTGCGAGCGGCCTTGGCCGCGACTTTTTATTCTGCCCACAGCTTGCCCATGCCAAAATATAAGCGATAATAAGAAACTTGATTGCATGATTAAGCTCGTGAACATAACCGTGTCCTTCGGCGGGGAGCCGATTCTGGGTGAGGTGAGCTGGATGCTCGGAGACCATGACCGGGTCGGCCTGGTGGGAGAAAACGGCTCGGGCAAATCCACCCTGCTTATGGTCATGGCGCGCGAGCTTGAGCCGGAGCGCGGCGAAATTGAGATGCCGCGCGGACAATCCGTCGGCTATCTGCCCCAACAGGGCATCGTGCACGCCGGCAACACCCTGGAACAGGAGATGCGCAAGGCGCTTGCCCCAATCATCGGCCTGGACCAGGAGCACAAGATGATTGAGCAGCAGCTTTCCGCGCCGGGCCTTGGGCAAGCTGCGCAGGAAAAACTTTTGCACCGCATGACCGAGCTGATGGACCAGTTCCGGCTCCGCGGCGGGTATGAACTCGATGCCAGGATTGGCCGCGTGCTCAAGGGACTGGGCTTCAATGAATCCGAGCGCGAGAAGCCGGTGGAATCCTTCTCCGGCGGATGGCAGATGAGAATCGCGCTCGCCAAGCTGCTCGTCTCCGAGCCGCAAATACTGCTCCTTGACGAGCCGACCAACCACCTGGACCTCGACGCCCGCAACTGGCTCGAAGATTTTTTGCGCGAGTACCCCTATTCCTATCTCATCGTCTCCCACGACCGTTATTTTTTGGATGTGGCCATTGACAAGATTGTTGAGGTTGAGGCCGGAAGGCTCACGGATTTTTACGGGAACTATTCTTATTACCTCGCGGAAAAGGAGCAAAGGGTGGAGGCGCATTGCCGCGCTTATAAGCGGCAGCAGGATGAGATTGCGAAGCTCAAGGCCTTCATCGCCAAGTACAAGGCAGACAAGAAGCGCGCCGGCCAGACCAGCGACCGCGAGAAGCGCCTGGAAAAAATGGAACTGATCGACCCGCCGGCCGAGACCCGGCCGGTGCATTTCAAGTTCCCGCCTCCTCCGCGCAGTCCCAATGATGTGCTCGCGCTCAAAAACGCCTCGGCCCGCTACGGCGATTACACGGTGTTCAGCGGCGTGGAACTCATGCTTCATCGGGGGGAAAAAGTCGCGATTGTCGGCCCCAACGGCGCCGGCAAATCCACGCTGATGGAAATTCTCTCCGGGAAAAAACCGCTGGCCCAGGGCAGCCGCAGGCTCGGAGATAAAGTCGAGTTCGCGTATTTCGGCCAGGACGCCGGCGACGAGCTCGACCCCGGAGACACCGTCTATGACGCGGTCCTTAAGAACGCGCCCTTGGACATGGTGCCGAAACTGCGCAGCCTGCTCGGAGCGTTCCTCTTCTCCGGAGACGAGATCTACAAAAAATGCTCGGTGCTTTCCGGCGGAGAGAAAAGCCGGCTGGCCCTTGCCAAACTTCTGCTCAAGCCCGCCAACCTCCTCCTGCTCGACGAGCCGACCAATCATCTTGATTTGCGCGCCAAAGAAGTGCTGATGAACGCGTTCCGCGAATTCAAGGGCACGCTCGTGTTCGTGGCCCATGACCGCTATTTCATGGAAGACCTGCCCGACCAAATCATCGAAGTCAATGACCACCAAATCCGGAGCTACGCCGGAGACTACACCGATTACCTTTTTGCCAAGACCCGCGAATTGCAGAACCTGGTCCCGGGCCGAGCGGCAAAAACCCAAGCCGCTGTTTCGCCGGCGCCGCCAAAAGAAGAACCGAAGCCGGAACAAGACCCGGCCAAGGAAGAGCGGCTCCGCCGTCGGGAGGAAGACAAGGCCAGGGCGCGGCTGGAGCAGAAAAGAAAGAAGCGGCTGGAGGAGCTGGAAAAGCTCATTGCCGGGACCGAAAGCGAGCTCAAGCAGATTGAGCAGGACCTGTATTCACCGGCAGTCGTCACCAACTACGCCAGAATCATGGAACTCACCCTCGCCAAAAAAGACCTGGAACAGAAACTTGATTCCCTCTACACGGAATGGGACAAACTCCAGGATCAGATCGCTAATGCCCCCTCGCCAAATATCATCCTCAAAAAATTTTGAGAGAGACTCCTGCTTCCTTGGTAAGCGGTTCCTTGCCTTCACTTCAGCGGAATGGGACAAGGTCCAGGAGGAAATCGAGCAGGCGCAATCCCGCGCCGGTTTCAAGCTCATCAAAAAATCCGGGGACTGATCAAGCACATGTCTCGCTTCGTTCTCTGCGCCTTGGCTATAAAAAGAGAAACGCCTGCTAAATTTGGTCGCCTCCCGCGGCTACGAGGAACCGGCTGGTTAAGCACAAAGCGAGATTACTGATTCTTCCACTCGAGTTTGAAGCCTTTTCCGGTCACGATGGAATCGGGCACGGTTTCGACCTTGCCGGATTAGGGAGGACGAAGCTCAATGTGCAAAATGGTTTTTCATGGACTATCTAAGCCCAAGCGATTGGCGCACGAATTTCCGGAAGCCTTGGCAGATTTTTATGGCATCCCTTGACATCTGCTTGTCAGCAGATTCGCCTGGATACCTGAAAGCCGCGCCGAAATTGGTTAGGAAAGAAAAATCTTTGCGAAAAGCTTCCCAAAGCGGCTCGTTCTTGACGGCGAGGTTAAGCAGAGACGGCAGGTCGTGGATTTTCGGGAAGGCGATGTCCAGCTCGCACAATCTGGCCTTGAGATATTTTTCAACACATTGCTGGGCATGAAAGCAGACCGCGTCGTAGTTAGGATTTTTTCGGGCCCGGGCTTCTCTTTCCATGGTGGCGAAGTCGCCCTCGGCTTTGGCGACCCATTCAGCGGTGATGGCTTTCATAGAGCACGATCCCTTTTTCCAGGATTTCTTTGATGAAGCCGTCTCCGATCTTCAGGCGCTCTTGAATTTTGCGCGGGCTTTTCACCAGCAGGTCCAGGGGGAAATCGGGCATGGCCTTGATCCGTATTTCCGCGGCTTGATAGGGCACCTTGCCCTTGTGATCCATGATTACAAGCAAATCCACATCCGAGTCAGGCGTCGGGTCTCCCGAAGCGTAAGACCCGAACAAGATTATTTTTTGGGGTTTGAACTGCCTGGATATCCGCCCGACGAAGCTCTCTATTTGATTCATTGAAACCATGTCTTCCCCTAACACCCCAAGACCTAATCTAAAGCCAACTCCAGCCTTCTGTCAACCACAAAGGTTGGGCTATCCCGTGTCTGCGAGGCTCAATCGTCATTTATTCTGCCACTCGAGTTTGAAGCCTTTTCCGGTGACGATTGAATCGGGCACGGTTTCGACTTTTCCGGGCTTGAGAAACACCTAAGCAAGGGCTAATCTTGAGAAAGAATTGACATTTATTGCAGTTATTTGAGAATAGGGGTATGTCCAAAAGCTTGAGGGGAATCAGAGGAAAGGATGCGGTTAAGGCGTTTTTGAAAGCTGGCGGAGAAGTCAGACCTGGCAAAGGAGACCATATAAATATCAAAATGCCCAACGGCATGATTATTACGCTTCCTGGCACAGGGGAATTAAGGATCGGCTTGCTCAAAGCGGCCATCAAGAAGGCTGGCATTAGCGAAGAACAATTTCTCACGCTATTATAATCAAGGAGGAAAAATGGAGTACACGGTTATTTTGCATAAGGCTGAAGAAGGAGGATATTGGGCAGAGGTGCCGGCGCTGGAAAGTTGCTTCTCCCAGGGAGATACCATGGAAGAGACCCTGGAAAACATTAGAGAAGCGATAGAATCTCATTTGATTGCTCTCCGGGCCGAAGGCAGAAAAGTCCCTGAAGACGATGTCTTGGTTTTTGCCAAAGTCAAAGCTGCTTAATCTATCCCAAACCCTTTTACCGCTCCTTGAAAAAAATCCCTTGGCTGGCTCGCCCTTTATGTGTTTTGCCACTCGAGTTTGAAGCCTTTTCCGGTCACGATGGAATCGGGCACGGTTTCGACTTTGCCTGATTCGGGGAGGACGAATTTCATGGGGCAGGCGTTGACGATGTCCTTGGTGATGTCCACTCCGGGCATCACCTCGATGAGTTCCATTCCGCGCTCGGTGAGCCGGAAGATGCCGAGGTTGGTGCAGTAGTAGACTTTTTTCCCGGCCTTGAGCGCCTCCTGGCCGTTGAAGGTTATCTCATCAACCCTGGGCACAAACTTGGGAGTGCCGGGCTGGATGATTTTGAGCTTGCCGTCCGTAATCGTCATCCTGGCGTTCGCCATCCAGGTGCCGATGAAGATAAGTGTCTTGGCCGACGCGGCCAGGTCCGGCAGTCCTCCGGGGCCTACATAATTGATTGGGCCTTCGCCGCGCTTGCTCACATTGATGTTGCCCTGGCAGTCTGCCTGGAGCAGGCCGAGAATGGTGACCTCCAGCTTCTCGTAGCAGAGGTGGAAAATCTGGGCCGAGGTCATGATTTTCTCGGGATTGATGGCCGCGCCGAAGAACACGCCCATGGCCGGCAGGCCCCCGAGCACCCCGGTCTCAACCACGAACTTGACATCCCTGGCCAGGCCGCCCTCGTAAACCAGCCGGCAGACCTCTTCCGGAAGACCCACGCCGATGTTCACATAGCAGCCGGGCCGCGCCACCTTGGTAAAAAGATTCGCGGCCATCCTGGCCAAGGCGTTTTCCACCGGGCCGCGCACCGGGGTAATCTTAAGAATGTTATTGGCAAACCTTAGACGGTCTGCCGCGTCCCGCACATCCACCTTCGCGCCCTCGGTGAACATCTCCCAGTATCTGCGCTGCGGGATGGACCCGGTCTGCTCATTATACGGATTGACCACTATCGCATCCACCTGGTCCGCAGGCAGAAAAATTTCCTTCTCGCTCTTCGGAATGATGTCCGCGACGCAGACCAGAACCTTGCCCCGGTTCTTCCTGGCCGCGAGCGACGATTCGAGGTTTTCCGTGATGCACGCGGCATTACGAACATAGATATTGCCGTCCGCGTCCGCATACGGCGCGTTGAAAATGGCGAATTCCACCTTGGGCAGGCGGTAGCGCAAGTATTCGCCTTCCGCGGTCGTGAAGCTCTGGCCGACTCCTTTGACCACCGGCGTGCCGTTGTCCACTCTCGGGTCCAGCAGAGTTCCAACTCCGGCCTTGCTCAATATGGAATCCTCGCCCCGGGCCTGGGCCTCGAGCAGGAAGGTCTGCTGGCCCTGGGCCATGCGGTGAATCTCCATCTTCCCTTCCTGCGCCAGCTTGAGAAAAGTCTTCACGGTTTCAAGATGCCCGCCGATCCAGACTTTGACCAGACCCGGAACTCCAAGCTCCTCCAGGCTGCCCGGAACCCTCCCGCGCGAGCCTTGCGCGCCCACGGTTATCCAGGTGAGCTCCCGCGGATGGCCGGTGCGGTCAAAACAATCGCGCACCGCCCAGAAATAGATATGGGTGCGGGCGTTCGCGGCCATGCCGTTGGAGAAGACGACTGCGCCGTCGTGAATCAATTCCACGGCTTTGCGCGCGCTCATAAATCTGGGGTTCTTGAGACCGGACGGGCAGTAATCCAGGTCTTTCCTTGACCAAGTCATCCGCCACTTGGCAATATGCCACAAGATTTCTGCTTTGCTCGAAAGATTCATTTCCTTTTACTCTTAATACAGATGGCGCGATTTTTCAACCGCCGAGCAATTGCCTGCGGAGCAGCCGGTTCAGGCGGTCGACTTTTTCCAGCGGCAGGTCGTTCCAGGAGCAGGCCTGGATGGTGAGCGAATCCCTGAACCCGGTGGCGACAAAAACCGGGCTGGTCAATTGCCTGAAGCACGGCCCGATGACACAGGCGGACCGCGCCATCTTCCCGTAAGGAGCAAGGTATTCGTCCATCGGCCCGATGTTGGTGAACAGAAGGGTGCGGCGTATCACCTGGTCAAAATATTTCGCCACCTGGCTGGTCGCGGCCCGGATAATGGAATGAGGCAGCAGCCCGTAACTGAAAAGCTGGAACAGGATGAGCTGCAATCCCGGAATGCGGCTTTTAAGCTCGCCGGTCTTTTGCGCGACCATCCTTGCGGTCTGCTCCAATCCCGAAAGCCTGCTCCTTCGCAAAGCCAAAATATTACCCCCGGACAAATTGCCTACCACCGGCCTTTTGGCCGGCAGATATTTCCTCAAATCCGCAGTGAAAAGAATACAAATAATTTCCCGCTCCGTGCTTTCCTTCACCACCTCGGCCAGCGCAGCCAAAAGCGCGTCATTGACCGTGCAATTCAATCGGGAGCAGCGCTCTTTGAGCGCTAAAAATTCCTCGCCGGCAATTACCAGTTCCAGATATTGTTCCCGCATCTCCGCCTCGGCTTTGGCCGGGGGCAATTGCTCCGGGGTTATGAAAGGAATCACCAAGGGCCGAACCAATTCTCCCAGGCTTTCCCAAAGCAGCGCGGGAATATCTTGCAAACGCACGGCGCGAAGCACCTGCCACATGCCGCGGTTCATGGCGATCGGAGAGAATTCCTGCTTTTGGCCTGTAAGATAAGAGCCGAATTCCCGGACAATGGTCAGCGCGCCGGCCCCGTCAGCCATCGCATGCAATACCTTGATTATCAGCCGGGACGAGTTGCCGGAAGCCAGGAGCTTAACCCTCCAGGCCGGAGCCCTTTCCGGGTCCATCGGCTCGTGGATGAAATCAAGCGTCGCCTCTTCCAGGGAGCCTTCGAGCTTTTCAACCGCGGCAATTGAGGAGCTGGTTAAAGCCGGGTCTGGAAGCCAATGGTCAAACAGCGCGCCTTTGACATATTTGCATTGCAGGATGGGGAAACTCTCCATGGTTCGGGACGCGGCGCTCTCGATTTCCGGTTGCGAAAAAACCTGGTCCAGGTTAATGACCACATTCAGCCACTGGTGGCCGAAATATTTTTCCAGGCCGATAAACCCGGCGTCAAAAAATACCGCTTTCATCATTTGGCTCCGAGGGCTGAACCGGCTTGCGATTTCACTCCCGGCTTTCCGGTCGCCAATTTAACAGCGGCCGGCGCTCATTGTCAATGTTGCCATCGGAACTCGAATTTGTGATATGATGAGAGCGGCTCTTGGATTCAGGAGGGATAGGAAGATGAAAAAAATTTGGCTGTTGCTCGCGGCAATCATTATCCCGCTTGGCGCGCTCGCCACGGAAAATTTCGATTCGGTGCTCAAGAAGAATTTTACCGCGCCGTCGGTTCCGGTTTCGCAGAGCCGCGGGAAGCTCGGAGGAGCCAGGATTAGCTCGGTCTATCCGACCTTCTTTTTTGTGGAAGGAGAGGGCAGGCTGTTCCAGCTGGTGCGGGTCGAGCTTTTGGGAACCGGCCGGAGCCTTCTGGTCCGGGCCGAGCGGCCCGGAGGCCTGGTTTATGACAATCCGGTTGGTCTTAAGAGTGATGCCATAATCAAGGTTCCGGACCTGCGCGAAAACGCGGAGCTGAACTTGACACTCTTGGACTCGGGCAAGGAATTGCAATCCCTGAAATTTTCCTGGCAGCCGGCACGGCTCTGGAAAGTTTATGTTTCCTTCGTCTCCCACCTCGACCTCGGATACACCAACACCACGGAAAATGTGCTGAAGAAGCGCACGGAAATCACCGAGCGCGCCCTGGAGTTCATGGCCCAAACCGATGCCTGGCCGGATGACGCCAGGTTCCGCTGGACCATGGAAGGGGCGTGGGAGCTGAAGCATTTTTTGGAGCAACGGCCGGAAAAGCTGGAAGAGGTCAAGAGGCGCGGCCAGCAAGGCCGGCTTGAGGTCACGGCCAAGCTGGTGCACATGCACTCCGAGACCGCGGGTTACGAGGAACTTTTCCGCGAGCTGTATTATGCCAAGCGCCAGGTTGAGCCTTTGCTCGGGGTGAAATCGCTCACCATCATGCACAACGATGTTGACGGCTGCACCTGGGGAGAGGTGTCGGTGCTGGCAAGTTCCGGCATCAAATATTTTTCCTTCAACCCCAACAGCTTCTACCGCGGAGGGAATGTCCTCCACGCGACCAAGTTCCCGCAAGCCTTCTTCTGGCAGGGGCCTGACGGCGGCCAGCTCCTCACCTGGCGCAGCAAGGACGCCTACACCGAGGCGCCCTATCTTTTTAAGGGATATGACAAGACCCTCGCGGGATTGACGAAACTGCTCGCAAGCTATGAGCAAAATAATTATGCCTATGACGCGATTCATCTCACCCGCAGCGGGGCTGACCCGAACGGCGCCAATGACAATTCCTGGCCGCGGCTTGACGGGTGCGAAACCATCCGCGAATGGGACCAGCATTTCGCCTATCCGCGTCTGATTTCCTCCACCCCCACTCCCTTCTTCGCCTATCTGGAAAAAAATTTCGCCGGTCAGATTCCATCCGCCAAAGGCGACATGCCGGACTGGTGGGCGGACGGCGTGATTACCGAGGCCAGGTGGGAAGCCATGAGCCGCGAGCTTCATCACCAGCTTTTCGCGCTGGAAACTTTCGCCAGCCTGGCGAGCGTAATTGACCCCGGGTATGAATATCCGCAGAAAGAAATCAATGACGCTTATTTCAACAACATCATGTTTGACGAGCACACCTGGGGATATTTTCTCACCAGCGCGCCCCAGCACCAGAAAATTTTCCAGGAGAAAGCGCAATGGCTCCAAACCGCTTATCCATTCGCGGCCGAGCAGACCGGGACCGCGCTCCTTCACCTTGCAGAACAAATCGCGGCCAAAGAGCCGGCCATCATCGTCTTCAACCCTCTCCCCTGGCCAGCCTCCTTTTATGTCGGCAGCGATAAAATTGGCGAATGCTCATGCTCGGACGCGCATAAAATAATCGATGCGGAGACCGGTCGGGAAATTCCGGCCTGCCTGTCCCAGGAAGCGGGAGACTGCTATTATTTCCCGGCCCTGGACATCCCCTCCTTCGGGTACAAGAGCTTTATCATTGCGCCGAATACTCCAGGCCCCAAACCCGAATCCGGGTTGAAGGCAGGCAGCGGCCTCCTGGAGAACCAGCGATTCCGCCTGACCTTTGACGCTCAAAAAGGCCTGACCAATATCCTTGACAAAAAATTGCATCGGGAACTGCTTAACGGCAGCGGCGCGCAATTTATTTTTCGCAAGCAGGACCGGCTGCTGAATGTGGTTGACCTTCGCAAAAGCGGCAAGCTGAATTCTCTGCAATTTGCTTCAGGCCCGGGCTTTGTCGAGGCGCGGCTTGCGCTCCGGGACCCGGGCCATCCCCGCGCTGAACTCATCCAGTTGGTTCGAATCTATCAGGACCTGGATTATATTGACTTCATCAACCGCTATAAAAACTATGAGAATAAATCCTGCGAGGCTCGCTATTTCGCATTTCCTTTCAATGTGCCCAACTTTGAAATCTGGGTCGAGACGCCTTACGGCAAGATGCGGCCGTATTATGACCAGCTTCCCGACTTCGCCAAGTTCTATACCGTTTCACATTATATTGAACTGAAAAGCAAGTCTGAAAATTTCAGCATCATCTGGAGCACGAAAGAGGCGCCCATGGTTGAACTCGGAGCGATAACCAAGCCCGCCTCCTGGAGCTCCCAGATGTTCTGGCCGCTCTTTTATCGCGCGGGAAAATATCCCTGGAAGCCGGGCCAGCCTTATATCTTTTCCGAAATTATGAACAACTACCAGAACACCAATTTCTCGCCCTGGCAAAAAGGCGAGGCGGTGTGGCATTATCGAATCCAGACCCTGGAAAATTCCGACTCGGGCCTGGCGCATCGAAGCGGGTGGGAGCTTTCCCTGCCCGCCATTGCATGGCAGCATACTTCTGGTTCAGGCGCTCTGCCCAAGAGCGCAAGCTTCATCACGGTCAAGCCCGACAATGTCATGCTCACCGGGCTTAAGCAGGCTGAAGACAACGACGGACTTGTCCTCCGTGTTCACGAGGCCGAGGGCAAGCCGGCAACCGCAACCATCGAGTTCCCGCTCTTCAAGCTAAGAGAGGCCTGGCTCACCGACGGGGTTGAGCGCGAGCAGGAAAAACTTAAAACTGACGGCAAAAAAATCACCATTGACCTTAAAGGTCTGGAGCTGAAGACCATCAAAATCGCGCCGGAGCTTATTACTCGGAGCGCTAAATAGTTTGCGCTTACTGATGAGCTCGCTAATCATAGGAAAGGAAACTGGATGCCTGCTTCCGTTTACCCTCATGAAAATGGGGGCAGGCATGACCAAAGCGCGGGCCTTTGGTTGTCCTTCCCGCTCCCCCCATTGTCCTTCCCGCTCCTCTCTCTTTGTCCTTCCCGCTCCTCTCTCTTTGTCATTCCCGCGAACGCGGGAATCAAGGTTTCGGGAAAATGTCATTTATTAAGCGCTCCGAGTAGTAATAGATGATTTGCAGGCCGAGCTGCGCTTGCCCTCGTTGCTGCTCGTTCCTGGCATCTGAAATCTTGACAACCAATTTTGCGGGGTATAATCTAACTGTCGATTTATTGAGCTTCAGGGGATTGATTTCTAAATTCTAGCGCTTTAGGAATTGAGGGGCGGCAAGGAGCGGTTGATGGCGGTTCTTTTTTTTATCGGCATTGCTCTGCTGGCGTTTTATCTGGCAAGCCGTTATTACAGCGTTTATCTTGCGAAGCAGGTGGGGGAAGACCGGTCGTGCCTGACTCCTGCGCACCGCATCAATGACGGACGCGACTATGTCCCGACCAAGCCTTATGTGCTTTTCGCCCACCATTTTTCAGCCATTGCCGGGGCCGGGCCGATTGTAGGGCCGACCATGGCCATTCTTTACGGCTATGTCCCGGCCTGGCTCTGGGCGGTGCTGGGCGGCGTGTTCATCGGAGCGGTGCACGACTACCTCGCGCTCTTCATCTGCATGAGGGAGGGGGGAAAGTCCATGGCCGAGGTCGCGCGCAAGTCGCTCGGGCCGACCGGCTTCACCCTCTTCATCCTCTTCACGATACTCATGCTCGTGCTGGTGACCTCGTCCTTCTTGAGCATGGTCGCGGTCTCGCTCACCTCGCTCTGGCCTTTGGCCAAGCTCGGCCTTTCCTCGGACCAGACCCTGCTCAAGACCGTGATGATTGACGGCGTGGCGAACGGCAGGATCGGAGGCATCGCCTCCATGTCCGTGATTATCATCACCGCGTTTTCGCCGGTGCTCGGCTGGCTCATCTATAAAAAGAATATCCCCCCTTACCTATCCTATCCGCTCGCGGCTGCGGTTTGCATCGGGTCCATCGTGGCCGGAATTTACCAGCCGGTGACCCTCTCCAGCAATCTCTGGACCATCATTATCTCCATCTATGTTTTCCTGGCCGCAGGCATCCCGGTCTGGGTCATCCTCCAGCCGCGCGACTTCATCAATGTCCAAATCCTTTACGCCGGAATCATCATCCTGCTGCTCGGCATCCTGGTCGCGGGATTCACCGGCGCGCATATCTCCATGCCTGCGACCAATTTGAAGGAAGGGGCCCAAAGCCTGGGATTTATCTGGCCCATGATGTTCATAATGGTGGCGTGCGGAGCCATCTCCGGGTTCCACTCGCTCGTGGCCGGCGGCACCAGCAGCAAGCAGCTCGCCAACGAGTGCGACGCCCGGCGCATCGGCTTCAATGCCATGCTCCTGGAATCCATCCTCGCGGTCTGCGTGCTTATGGCCCTGGCCGTGGGCCTGGGATTTGACGACTACAAGAGCATCGTCTTTCCTGCGCTCAAGGGCGTCAAGTCCAATCCGGTGCTGGCCTTCAGCCTTGCCACCGGCAAGCTCGTCAACAGCGCCCTGCACATCCCGGTTGACCTCGGAACCGTGTTCGGGGTGCTGATGGTGGAAGGATTTGTTATCACCACGCTCGATGCCGCGGTGCGGCTCAACCGCTACCTTTTTGAGGAGCTTTGGGCCATCATGTTTGAAAAGCCGCCCGCGTTGCTCAAAAATTACTGGGTCAACTCCGGAATCTCGGTTATCCTGATGTGGGTGCTCGCATACACCAACGCCTTCAGCTCGCTCTGGCCCATCTTCGGAACCGCGAACCAGCTGCTCGCGGCGCTCGCCATGTTCACGGTCACGGTCTGGCTGTTCGCGCGGGGAAAGAAATTCATCTTTGCGCTCGCGCCTGCGATTTTCATGATGCTCACCACCATCGCCTCGCTTTTCATCCTGCTCAAGAAATACATCCTCACCCATAATTACACCCTGCTGGTCACCGATTTGCTCCTGCTTGCCCTCTCGGTCAGCGTGATTGCGCTCATGGTCACCAAGGTCAGGCGCAAGGCCCGGACCCAGCCGCAGGGAGGCGCCTAGCTCTTCGCGCCTTGGAGGCGAGCGATGAATAGCGGGTTCGCTCGGTCAGGCGGTTGAGAAATTTTTCCGGATGCCGTATTTGCTCATGCGGTATCGCATCTGGCGGAGGGTGATTCCGAGAATTCTGGCGGCCTGGACCTGGACGCCGCCAGCCTGCTTCAAGGCCTTGAGCAGAGCGTCTTTTTCCAGGTCCGCAAGCGACTGCTGCTCTTTTTTCTCCGGCTCCGGAGGGCGGGCTTGAGGAGGCGCGCCGGGCGCGAGGTTGAAGGACACCATTTCCGGGCCGGCCACCTTGGACTCGGACATAATCACGAGCCTTTCGACCAGGTTTTCCAGCTCGCGCACATTTCCCGGCCAGGAGTGGGACATGAGTTGGGCGGAAAGCTCCGGGCTGATCTTAAGCTGCCTGCTGTTTTCCTTGTTGAATTTTTCCAGAAAATAATCCGCCAGGTAGGGGATGTCCTCCTTCCGGGCGCGGAGCGGCGGGATGTAAATGGGCACCACATTCAGCCGGTAGTAAAGGTCCTCCCGGAACTTGCCCTCGGCCATAATTTTTTCCAGGTCGCGGTTGGTGGCTGCGAGCACGCGCACGCTGATGGCCCGGGGCTTGTTGGAACCAATCGGCTCAATTACGCGCTCTTGCAAAACCCGGAGCAGCTTGGCCTGGAGCGACGGGCTCATCTCCGCGACCTCGTCCAGGAAAATGGTTCCCCCGTCCGCGACCTCGAACTTGCCCTTCTTGTCGGCAATGGCGCCGGTGAAGGACCCGCGAGTGTGGCCGAAGAGTTCGCTTTCCAGGAGCGTCTCCGGGATGGTCGCG
>Ga0315282_10010638_pt1 | contig 14376 bp, 15 predicted proteins | sample YL17G07_20_MG_FD_203693 | JGI IMG/M metagenome (GOLD analysis project Ga0315282, IMG submission 203693) | Sediment microbial communities from Yellowstone Lake, YNP, Wyoming, USA - YL17G07_20 | ecosystem: Environmental > Aquatic > Freshwater > Lake > Sediment | place: USA: Wyoming | collected...
CGGCAGGGTGTGCGACTACAACATGAAAAGGCTGTGCTACTTGCGCTACTTGAATGGGCTTGCGGTCAATTGGAAGGAAAATTGAATTTTGTCCCAAAGCCGTGTGGGCGGAAAGCTAAATACGTACAGAATATTCGGCATAAAACTCGGCGACGAAGTGACATTTTCCTTCTCAACCGAAACCGGAAGTAACACATACCACCACGAAGCCCTCGATCTCGTGTTGAATCAGGAGGGAAGCAAATTTGGCGCCACTATCCAGTATAGACTCGGCGACAACGTCTATGAAGCTCTGCCCTCACCCTACTAATTTGCGGACTATGGCGAGAATAAGCCACTCGGTGGAGAAAACCTGCCTAGATATTGCTCAATTCTTGTCTAAAACTTGTGGAGATTTTGACGTTTAGATTGGGTGTCATATTTTACCGGTAAACTGGGGCTGAAATCCCTTCCCCGCACCATTTGAAGTTAACTTTAAATATGTGAAGTTAGCTTCATAATATGGAGAAGATGAGATTTCATAATGTATTAGAAGAAGTCTTCGGGACGGGCGAAAGAATAAGAGTGTTGCGGACGCTCGTGACATATCCCAAAGAGTTCACGTCCAGAGAACTATCGGGCCTATGTGGTGTTTCAACCCGCGGTGTTATAGATATCCTGACCCTTTTCGAACGTCATGGGTTTATCCAGAGCCGGCGGGTCGGAAAGTCAATCCTCTGGAAGTTGAACAAAAGCAATTATCTGGCGGAATCGCTCATCCTGCCAGTCTTTGAAACTGAAAGTCGCCCCCTGAATCATCTAAAACAGAAAATTTCGGCAATTGCAAAAAGTTTCTCAGTACAGAAGGCCGTGATTTATGGAAGTGTTGCTCGTGGGAACGAACGTCCAGACAGCGACATAGACTTGCTGCTGGTCGTGAGGGAAAAAGGCAAGTGGGTGGAAGACCTTCAGGACAAGCTGAGGGGGGAGGTGCTGAAACTTTTTGGCAACGTGCTGTCGATACTGGTTTGCACGTCCGGCGAGTATGCGCGGTTGAGCGATGGGCTGAAAAGGGAGATAAAAAAAGGCATCGTGGTGCTGGGTGATTGAAGTGGTCGAAACACGGGAAATTGAGAAACATATTTATACCAATTACCTCAAAAAAGCAGAGGAATTTTTGAACGGCATGAAAGACGAGCTCGCGCACAAACGGTGGAATCTGGCAGTGCTGGCTGGCGTTCACTGTGCAATTTCTGCGTGCGATGCACTGACGATTTTTTATTTGGGCAAACGACACAAGGGGATAAAACACGCTGATGCAGCAAAGCTCCTCGCCAGTATAGCGGAGATTGAGTCAAGAGAGTTAAAGGAGAAGGCCAACCAGCTCATTTCTATCTTGGATTTCAAAACCCCCGTAGAGTACGGCGAAACGGTGTTTAAAGAGTCAGACACGCGGGAATTCGCGAAACGGGTCGAACGCTTTTATGACTGGACAAGGGGAAAAGTGCCGAAATGAACCGTGCGGGATCGGCCTGATTTTACCAGTAAACTGGTGCTGAAATCCCTTCCCCCGCACCACAAGACTATCCCGAGTTCTCCTGAGCTATCGCCCGCCCGCCGTAACCGTCGTATATGGTCAAAGAGGTCCTGTCGCCAATTCTCACAAAATCAAACCTCAGTTGCTCGCATGCGTAGTTTTCGTTCAGCTCACTTTCGAAAGAGGCCACGTCATCAACAGTTTGTGCCTCTTGGTAAACTTGGTAAGCAATGTGGTACAGTCGCCCGTAGCGCGGGACCACCCCGGCATCGAGCTTTAGCCCGAAGGCCTTGGTCCCGTCCAAGTGCTCAAAAGTTGCCCCAAGGTAGCCGTATGCCATAAGCCCGCCGTCTGGAAGCCACTGCAGCAGAAGGGTGTTTTCGTCGCTCAGCGGGACTTGGATTTCTTTGAAGTTCGAGTAAGACCAGCCGGCGGAGATCCTCTGGTTGAAGTACGCTTTAAGGTGGTTCTCCACCCCAGATTTCTCTTCACCCCTCAAGCCCGCCTCGTACATCGCCGCCGATATCGCCGTCCTGAGGGCCTCGTTAGTCTCCGTCTCCACGCTGGCTGCCGTGGCCTTCGTGGTGTCCACGGCCATGCCCTGGTTGAAGCCGAAAAGCTGCCTGCGGTATCCCTCCTCGAAAGTGGTGAGCGCCACCACCGAAGTGAGGAAGACGAAAACAGTGAAGACAGCGAGTGTCGCGGCCGCCCCTCTTTCGTCAGTTTTCATCCCATCACCTGAATATAGTGACCCTGGCGTTAACTTGGGCCACGCGGTTTTCACCTGCCTCGGCGATTATGATTGTAACCGCCCCAGAGAACGTGAACTGGGTTGCAGTTGATGCTGGCTGGCTCGGGAACGTCTGGATCCAAGATTGGTTGTCTTTGGTCAGCTCAACCACGGTGCTGCAGTTGGGTGGCGTCAGGTACGAGAGCGCGTTGTCAATTTTTTCCACCAAATAGTTTTCCGGCACCACCGTTTCTCCCAGCCCGATCATATTCTCGGCCACGGCCTCGAAGTAGCTGAGAGAATAGTTCTCCACCTGGGATAGTTCAAGCGTCCTGTACACGTATTCCGCCTTTAGCTGGAGCTGGCGGTCGGCCGCCGATGTCACGGCGTCCAGTCGGTAGGCGTGAAGCAACACCCCCGCAAAGATCGCGATCAGAAGCATGAAGGCTATTGCAATGACGTCGCTCACTCCCCTTTCCTCTCCCCTCAGACCCGCCACACCTTCACCTCCATTTTTCCCGTCTCGAAGCGGTAATTGTCAAAAACAGTGATGGGGACCGTGATGTTTGAGACGGCCTTTTCTGATGGCGTGGCGGGACCGTAAGGCCCGAGCACGTGTTCAGTTCCGGCGGTATACCTGAGCGTGACTTGGAACGCGAAGTTTTCGCCGCCGATTTCCTGTCTGAAGTCGAGGAGCGGAATCTTCTGCGGGTCCACAACGTACTCCTTGGTGTAGCCACCCTCCTCGTAGGCCAGGGTCTTGAGCGCGATGTGGTTGGCGAGGCTCGAGGAGGCATCAACAAGCCCGGCGACGGACATGTTGGTCTTGTACTGGGTGTAGGCCGAAAGTAAAAGCGCGATGAATGTTATGACCAGCAGGGCGGAAACCACGGCCTTGAATATCCTCACGAGATCCGTGAAACCACCATCCTGTTCTCCTGCACCGTCACCGAAAGCGTGTAGGTACCGGCGTCAAGCTGCGGGGAGTTGTCCGAGAACCTCAGTCCGAGCATGTTCACCTGGATTTCATGGTTGGTAACGGAAATAATGTTGTCCAAAAATCTCATCTGGTAACCCCCCGGCACAGTTATTTCAACGGTTCTGGTACCCCCGGATATCGCAACGGCTTCACACTCTCCAGCGACCTTCAGGGCGGCGTCCGTGGCGGCCCGATCCCTAAGTGTTGCCTGAAAGACGACGTAGCCGATGACACCGACTGAGATGACGAATGCAGCCATTATCACGAGGCCGAGCGTCCGCAGGGCTGGCATACTATCTACGACACGGTAAGGGTCAGAGCCGCTGTCTTTTCCGTGCTGTCATCACTCGTGCCACGAATCGTGATTGCCGAAGTCCCCAAAGCCGCGGTGTTGTCCACATGCACTGTTATTATTGAACTAAACTCTGGTTTGCCACTGGTTGGAGAAAAACTGACGGTAACCCCCGTAGGCTGTCCAGTTGCACTGAGAGAAACGGTTTTGTCGTAAGTTCCTCCGAAGCTGGCCACTGTCATGTTCACTGTTGTAGAGTTCTCCTCGCCCACAGGTCTACCAATTGTAATAGACTGTGTATCGAGCGTAACATTGAACGACAGCATCGATGAGGCCCCCTTGCCCGCCCAGCTGTACACGGCGTAACCGATGCCAAGGCCGATCACAAGCAGCACTATCCCGGCGAAGATCTGCATCGCGAGAGGCTCGACCCCCTTATTATCCATCACTTTATACCCCCCACAGTTATCATCGTGAGTAAAAAGCTCGTGGCGGTAAATATAGCTGTCGAAACGAGTGTTGACTTCAGGACCGATGACCAGAGCTCAACCTTGTCGCCGGCAGCCCTGATGTTGGCGATGTACCGCGCGATGATTATTGAGAGGAGCATCGCCGTCACACCCATCACCAGCCTGAGCAGTGCCAGCTCCCCTGTACCCATTGCACCGAGCAGGAACGGGATCCCGGTCACCCCCGCGGCGGATGTTGTGGCGGCCATGGAGTACTTCATCCCGGACATGAAGTCCATCACCCAAACTGACATCGCGCAGACTACTGGAATGAGCATCACAGCCACGAGCCAGAGGTTGCCCATGGACTCGTCTATCTTCTCCCTGAACCTGCGCTCGACTTTTTGGAGGGTGTTAAGGAGGTCGGCGGCCATCATGCATGCCCTGCCGGCCGCGGCCTCGCTCCCCTTCCGAACGCGGGATATTATTCTCAGGAAGCTTTCTATGAGCGGGTTGTGGCGTTTTTTACCGCCGGAGATTGCCTCATGGAGCCCGAGACCAAGCCTCTCCATCCTCAGTCCTGCTTCCTTCAGCTCCCCCGCCAGCGGAGACCCTTCCATGAGGTTTGCGGCCTCGGTCATGGCTTGGCCGGCAGGTTTTCCGTCAAGCATGCGCGAGCCCATCGTGTTCAGAGCGTTGCCCCAGTCGAAGAGCTTCCGGCGCTCTTCTTCTCTTATCTTCGAGCGCTTTGACGAACTCAGGTAGGCGTGCACGACTATCGCCGCGGCCATCGCCCACACGAACCACAGGGTTGTGAGACTCATCGTGATAATCCCGATCATGCCGGTCGTTACCCCCATGAGGTAAAGAACCCCGGGCCAGGCCAGCGCCGCGAACACTAGGGCGGGCGGGAGCCAGCTTGGCATGAGCTTTCCAAAAACCCGGACTTTCCCCCTCGGGGGGAGGCGTGGATCGTCTTCAGGGATTTCAGGAGGTTGTATAGTGACGGGACGGCGCCCGCCCATGTAGAGGGTGAAAAGGAGGAATGCCATGATGAGGGCGGCCGACATCCCGATAAAGAACTTTATGTCGACCAGCTGCATCCCAAGGATTGTAAAGACGGGAGAAAGCCCGATCGCCCCTATTATCGCGAGGGAGCCGAACGTCAGGAAGGCCAGGGTGGGCATGACCAGGCTGTTCAGGCGCCGCGTGAGCTGCTCTTCCGCCCCTTCAAGAACTCTAGCCGGGGCCCTTGAAACATCCGCAAGCCTGGCCGCCTCGTCCTTGGTCCCGGTTGAGCGGAGGATGTCAAAAATGGCCTGGCGGGTGCTTTCGTCCACGCCTTCCCATTCGTTTGCTATCACTGTGAGCAGGTGTCGGACAGTTTCATACTTTCTGCGCTCGTCCATCTCTAGGAGGCCCCTCTGCAGGTCTTCGGCCAGCTTCCCCTCGCTTGTGTCCGCCGCGTACACGGTGGCACCTCTGATGTCGGGGCGATGGTGGAGGGAGAAGCTCAGCAGCATGATGGTGTTTATCGCCCTGCTCTGCGCCTCGCTCTTCTTGGTGTTGGCGAGGGACGAAGGATAGGACTGGAAGGCCATCAGGCCAAGTCCGCCCAGCAAAAGTCCTAGCAGGGGGAGGTAGAGGAGGGCAAATGGGTCCGCCCCCGCGAATATCAGGATGAGCCAGATCACAAAAGCCGGAAGGGCCGCGACGATGGAGGCAAAGATCATCCCGGATGTCCACTCCTTGGGGGTGACCCGGAGTCTTGCTTCCTTGATGGACCGGAGGGTCTGCCCGCTCAGCTTTGGATTTCCCACAAGCTTCCCCAGAACCCGGGACGCCACCCCGCAAAATCTCTCGTAGAAATTTCTCTCCTTGGGGCCCGCTATCTTATCGAGCGCCAGCTTCACGTCGCGGGGGACGGGAAACTTCTCCGGCAGCTTCTTCAGGGTTTTTTCAGCCAAGCCCGCCAGTCCTCCAAAACCCCCTTGAAATCGGGCGCGTTCCTCTTGAGCGAGGAGAAGTAGACGTTGTAGGCGCTGCTCACGAACGGCAGCTCCAGATAGCTTGACTTGCCAGTCTTTCTCGCCAGCGCCAGAATGTCAGACTTGATGCGCGCCTCCACAAGGATCCCCTTCAGGAAATCTTTCTCGTCCATCCCCACGCGTTTGCACAGGGCAGGTATCAGCTGGCTGCCGCCCTTCCCAGGCGGAATAAAATCTACCTTCTTTGCCACATTTAGAACATCCACCTTCGAGAGGTCAAACGAGTTAAGGCGCTGCAGGAGGCGCTTGTCTCCCCGCAGAAAGTTCTTTGGCTCCAGAGTGTCGCTTCTCCTGTTGTCGACGAACAGCTCGGCATACCTTGGCTCTTCCCTCCAGTCCTTGAGCACCTCGGCTATCTCCACTATCCTCCTCACCGTCCCTGTTTTGGTAGAAAATCGCCCCGTGCTGATGATCAAATCCACATACTTGAAGGCCGCCTCGTGGAGACCCATCACATGGACGATCAGGTCGAACATCTCCCTCTTGCTTCTGGCGTGGAAGCTCGCGACGACAGGTTGCGAGCCCTGCCTCGCCGCAGCCCCGAGCGCAGCCCTGACCGCCTCCGCAGCCCTGACCTCCGTGATCAGCCAGTAGCTTGCGCCCCCCCTCAGGAAGGCGTTGACCTGTTTTTCCAGATGCCCCGGGTCGGAAACCCGGACGTTTGCCAGCTTGTATCCCTGTGTGAGGAAGTCCTCCAGGTGCAACTCCTCGGTGTCCTGAAATGCGATTATGCGGTTCTGCGGCCCAATCTCGGGAATGTATGTCTCAACTTGGGATGTCTTCGCCGTCCCCATCTCACCTATCACGAAGGCGCTGGCCCCGAGGCGCAGGACGTTTCCGAGCAGGGCGCTGGCGAGGGGGGTGAGGGTGCCACGCTCAAGGAAGAGGGGTTGGGTCCAGGGTTTGGACCTGCGCTTCCTGACGGCTATCTCCACGCTTCTTTCCCATATCGCGGGGTACCTACTCAGGAACAGACGCATACCTAACTCTGGAATTTCGGCGTCCAGCTGCGGGCGGACCTCGTCAAATGATGTCCCGAGGCGCGAGGCCAGAGTTTCCCCTAGCCCGAGCAGTGAAGGGGTCGTCCAGTATATGCCGGTCTCGAGTTTTCCCCACTTCTCGTGTTCAACTGTTATCGGCTGGATTTCTGGCGGCGCCGGGATGTAGATGTCGGTGATGTGGTCGTCGTGGCTGAAGGGCTCGAGAATCCGGTATGTCAGCCATTTGGCCATCAGTTCCGCCAGATTTCGGAGCTCCATTGTGGAGACTTTCTCTTCTTCTCGCAGCATGTGGAGGAGTACGTTGTACCACTCCTCTGCAAAGGAAAGCATGCGCCCAGAGTAGGCAAACCTGGCGTGGCCTGGGGCCCCCTCGAGCTTCACGCGGAACGCGGAGTCGAGGAGCGAGAGCTGCTGCAGTGGCAACTTGAACTCCGGCAGCTCCAGATCGTAGAATGGGACTGGGTTTTCTTTCCTTTCGTAAATTCTTGCCTCGCCGCGGGCGTCTGATAGTTTGTAGGAGTCTATCAAACGGGCCCCGGGGGGGCGGGGGTTCCAGATGCCGTCTATGAAAAACGGCCTTTCCCTCGCGATAAAAACCGCGTCATAGTTGTCTGCCGTGAGTTTTTTGATGGCCCTGTTGCTTTCAAGCAGACCCTTGATTGATCCCACAAGTTCCAGAAAACTTTTTTCCGTGCAGTTCTTGCACTCTCCCTTGAGGCTCTTCCCTGCATTTGAGATCATGTCTTCAAAAGACTTGAAGTCGTGGGGGTTGGCAGCCAGGTTTTCGATGATTTTAAGGAGCAGGGCCATGCGCTCCTCTGTGCATTTCTTGCAGTTCTTCTCGTCTTTTCCACCGTAAAGGGTCCTGTCTAGTGCGAGCTGCTGGGCGGTCGCGATGCTCCTTGCCAGCCTCGACAGCTCCGGAGAGCAGTAGATTTTCGTCATGGGTCCGACCAGCACCACCTGGTTAACTTCTCCTTCCGTGCGGAGTGCATTGATCACGCGGGCGCGGCACTTCTGGTCCGACAGGGTACACGGGCCATCGCGGAAATCAAAGTAGGCGACCCTAAGGGGACCGGACTCCTTCACCTCAAACTCTTGGTGTTGCATTGATGTCATCCATTAGAAGTTATCCTAAAAATATAAATACGCCATATAAACTTCGCGCCTACTGGATGGTGACTTGGATGGGGACGCCGTGGAAGACGTTGTCCGAGCTCGTCCCGGTTATCACCAGCTCAAATGTTCCTTTGTACCCCTGCAGGCGGCCGGTTTCCACCGACACGGTCACGGTTGAGATGAAGGGCGGAGTGCCATTTTCTTGCGAAAAACTTACGCTGAGCCAATTTTCCCCCACATCTGAAATATAGCCGAGGGTGACCGTTTTGTTGTAGCCAGCGGTCGTGTTTTCAACGATGACTCTGGTTTCCTGAAAGACTGTCTCTGGAGAAGACGACGTGGGAAGTTCGAGGTGGTCGTCTGAGCCCTCGCTTACTGAGATACTGAAGTTCCCGGAAGGGGTGCTCCCGGAGGGCTGGTTTTCATGTGACCCAGGTTCAGAAGTCATCCGCCCGCCCAGAACCACTACCACTCCCGCGGCCAGGATCATCAGGAGCAGTGCAAAGACAAGTTTCGTTGTGAATGGTCCGATGGAAAAGCCAGCTGCAGGAGACGCGTTGGTTTTGGTCATACGTTGACAACTCAGCACGAGCAATTTATAGGGGTTGCTTTTATCTTTTACCTGAGGCTGATGGTAGTCAGTTCGGTTGTGCGTCGGGGGGACTATCGCGATTCCGTGGTCCTAATGCGTGTGTCCCAGCAGCTTGAGAGAGTGGAGGGTGTCGTCAAAGCTTCGGCGATGATGGCCACGGACAGCAACAAGCAGCTTCTTCGCGACGCCGGGCTGCTTACCAAAGAAATAGAGGCCGCGGATCCAAACGACCTAGTGGTTTCTGTAGATGCATCCAGTCAAGAAGCGGCGGAGAAGGCTGTCCAGAAAGCGGGGGAGTTCTTGACAGAAGTCGTCCCCACCGAGCGTGGAGAGGTCGTTTACAAAACCGTGGGCGCGGCATTTGACGCTGTCCCGGACTCGAACGTTGTTCTCATCTCGACACCAGGGGAGTTCGCCGCCCGCGAGGCCATGAAGGCGCTGAGGGCCGGCAAGCACGTCATGATATTCAGCAGCGATGTTGCCACGGAGGACGAGGTAAAGCTAAAGCAGTTCGCGGCTGAAAAGGGGCTTCTCGTGATGGGGCCCGACTGCGGCACCGCAATCCTCGGAGGGGTCGGCCTTGGATTTTCCGATGTGGTCAGGAGGGGGCCGGTGGGGATAGTCGGCGCGGCTGGCACTGGCATCCAAGAAGTTTCATCTATCCTGGACGCGGTTGGGGTTTCTCACGCCATAGGGACCGGGGGCCATGACCTTTCCGACGCAGTTGGCGGGATAACAATGCTCGCGGGTCTTGAGGCGCTCGAGGCAGATGAGCAGACGAAGGTCATCGTCATGATTTCAAAGCCACCCTCCTCGAAGGTCTCGGAGAAAATACTAGAGAGGGTAAAGAAGCTCAGGAAGCCGGTCGTGGTGAACTTCATAGGCGGGGATCCAAACCTGATTGCAAAATATGGGGCCACGCCTGCGGCCACCCTTGAGGACGCGTCTGCAAAGGCGGTTGCCCTGCTGCACAACAAGAAGCCATGGGACATAAAGTTCACGATCCCTGAAGAGAGGGTCAAAGCCCTGGTGGATGGAGAGAGCGGAAGATTGGCACCGGGACAAAAGTACATCCGGGGGCTGTTTTCTGGCGGGACCCTCTGCGCCGAGGCCCTGCTTATATTAAGGGATTTGATCGGTGATGTTTTTTCAAACGTTGCGCTGAAGTCGGAGCTGAAGCTTCCCGACGTTCACAAGAGCAAGCTCAACACATGCGTGGACATGGGCACGGAGGACTTCGTTAGAGGAGTTCCCCACCCGATGATAGACTTCAGGTTCAGGAGGGAGAGGCTGATGAATGAGGCCAAGGACCCGGAGACCGCCGTGGTGCTGCTGGACTTGGTGCTCGGGATAGGCGCAAACTTGGATCCGGCAGGCGAGCTCGTTGGGGTAATTCGGGATGCAAAAGAAATGGCGAGGAATGAGGGGCGCCACCTCTCGGTCGTGTCTTCCGTGACCGGGACTGCAGGAGACCCCCAGGGGTTGGCAGCCCAGAGGGGGAGGCTGGAAGACGCGGGGGTGATTGTCATGCCGTCAAACGCTCAGGCCGCCAGAATGGCCGCGCTCATAGCAACAAGAGGAAAAGTATGGGGGAAGCTGGAATGAAGCTGCCTAAAGATATCAAGGTGGTAAACGTTGGGCTGAGGTCCTTTTACGATGACATTAGAAATCAGAAGGCAAACGTTGTTCACGTGGACTGGCGCCCGCCCGCAGGAGGAGACCCGGAGCTAGTGCGGATGCTTGCCAAGCTAGAGCGTCCGGAAGTTGACGAGGCAAACAAGAGGGCCGTTGAAAGAATTTTGGCGGCTAAACCCACGCTCGTCAGCATCAAGACGGCAAAAGAAGTTATTCCAGGCATGACCGAGCGCACGATTCTGCACTCCGGGCCGCCGATTGAGTGGAATCGAATGTCCGGTCCGACAAAGGGGGCAGTCTGGGGGGCGCTGATCTACGAGGGACTGGCGAAAGATCAGGAGGAGGCGGACAAGCTTGCGGCGAGCGGAAAGATAAAGTTTGCACCATGTCACGACCACGACTCGGTCGGCCCGATGGCAGGCATAATCTCCCCCTCTATGCCGGTCTTCATCATAGAGAACAAGGAGCACGGCAACCGCGCCTACTCAGGCTTCAACGAGGGACTGGGGAAGGTCCTCCGCTACGGGGCATACGGGGAAGAGGTGATAACGAGGCTGAAGTGGATAGAGAAAACTCTCGCGCCAACGCTCGCCGAGGCCCTGAAGCTCTCAGGGCCCATTGACCTCAAGGCAATAATGTCTCAGGCGCTGCAGATGGGAGATGAACTCCACACCAGGAATGTTGCATCGAGTCTTATCCTCCTGAAGCAAATGGCGCCACACATAGAGCAGACTGGATTCGAGAAGAAGGATTTGGCCGACGTCATGAAGTTCATGGGCGACAACTTCCTCTTCTTCCTGAACCCGGCGATGGCATCCTGCAAGGCGATGATGGACGCCGGGCACGGCATCAAGCACAGCACGGTTGTTACAACCCTCGCAAGGAACGGCACTGACTTTGGCATTCGCGTGAGCGGGCTCCCTGGCAAATGGTTCACTGCACCTTCAGAGATACCGAAGACCCTCTTCTTCCCGGGTTTCAAGGAGGAGGACGCTAACCCGGACATCGGGGACAGCACGATAATGGAGACGGCAGGGTTTGGCGGTTTTGCGTCTGCAGCCTCGCCGGCGGTCGTTCAGGTGGTGGGCGGCTCCCCGGATGCCGCGGTTGATTACACAAGGGAGATGTGGGAAATCTGCCTGGCGAAGGACAAGAGCTTCTCAATCCCGTTCATGAACTTTGAGGGGGTGCCGCGCTGCGTTGACCTGCGGAAGGTCATCGACACGGGAATACTGCCGTTCATCAACACAGGCGTTGCTCACAAGAAGCCCGGGTTTGGGACGGTCGGGTTTGGTGTGCTGCGGGCGCCTATGGAATGCTTTACGAAAGCTCTCAGAGCAGCAGAAAAATAAGCTACTTGGTTTTCTTTTTCTTTTCGACTTGGACCAGCTTCTCGATTTTCTTCAGCCGCTTGGTGCGGTCCCCTAGCTTCCCGCTCACACGGTATACCGCGTGGGATCTCCTCTCTGCGGCCGCTTTTTCATTCTCCAGTTCCTCCTCGCGCTTTGCAATCCTGTGAACGTATCCCCCAATGGTTCTGCGCATGTATATCCCAAACCCGAGCAGTATCGCCCCCACGACTATCCCTACCGAGCATGCGAAAAATTTAGTAAGCCATGGAAGTTGGACAAACCAAGACTGATTTATTGTATTGTCAAAATAGGCCAACACCAGAAAGATTACACCCAAAGCTAGGATTAATGACCCCACGCCAATGCTTGTGGTCCCCACCGAGCGCTTTGTCACCATCCAATCAAGAAAATGATGGAGGTTAAGATATTATTAAATTGTTGTACAAACTGTTGGCTGTCCTATTTGGGACACCTCGCGAGGCCGCTGTCCTATTTAGGACACCCCACACAGACCAGTGTCCTATTTAGGACATTCACAGAACTAGATTTTTTTGAGGTTCGAGATAACATCCTTTATCTCGTCCACAGAGGCGCCTTCCTCTATTGTCGAGAGGTCCCCGAGCTCCTCGCCCATCCACAGCTTCTTCATGACCCTTCTCATGATTTTCCCGCTCCTGGTCTTGGGCAGAATATTCACGAACCCTATCCCGCCAAAAACCACAATCGGCCCCATTGTTTTTCTGACATGGTTGGTCAGCTCTTTCTTGAGTTCCTCAGAGGGAGAGTAGCCCCGCTTGAGCACAATAAAAGCCACCGCGACCTCGCCCCTCAGCTCGTCCGGTATCCCACAAACACCTGCCTCAGCCACGGCAGGGTGGGATATCAGGGAGCTTTCTATTTCCACTGTGCCTATCCTGTGTGCGGCAATCTTTATCACCTCGTCAGCCCTGCCGGCGAAGAAAATGTATCCATCTGCATCGATTTGCGCCGAGTCCCCAGTGAAGTACTTCTTCATAGTGTATGGCCTGGCTTCCCAGTATTCCCTCGTGTATCTTTCGGGGTCCTTCCAGAGTGTCGGGGTCATGCCCGGCACCGGCTTTCTCAGCGCGAGAACTCCCTTCTTTCCCAGCTCGCAGGCCTGTCCCGTCCTGTCGTCGATTATCTCAGGGTCCACACCAGGGAGCGGAAATCCTGCAGAGCCGGGCTTGATTGGCGGCAGGTTGTGGTAAGGATATCCAAACATTGCTCCAGGGACTTCAGTTTGCCACATGTGATCTATCACGGGGACTTTTCCTCCGAAGACCTCGTGGTGGAGCCAGGACCAGACCTCGGGGTTCAGGACCTCTCCGGCGCAGACCACCCTCTCAAGTGAACTCAGGTTATGCTTCTTCGCATGCTCGACACCGAGGCGCCGCAGGACCCTCGCGCCCGTTGGAGACGTCCAGAACAAACTGGCCTTGTGTTTTTCCATAATCTCCCACCAGACATCCTGTCTCGGGTAGTCGGGTATCCCATCGAACAGGATGCTTGTGCACCCCGTGAGCAGGGGCGCGAAAATGATGTAGCTCTGGCCGACTATCCAGCCGATGTCAGAGGTGTTGAAGATCACGTCATCGGGCTTTATCCCGTAGATCCACTTTGCGGTCCAGTAGATCCATATCTGGAACCCGCCTTGGACGTGGACGACAGGCTTTGGTTTGGCCGTGGTGCCGGAGGTGCACATGATGAGGAGTGGATCGTTCGCTTCCAGCTGCACAAAACTGTCGTCTTGGCTGGCCGCCTTCTTCTCGAATTCCTCGAACAATATATCTCTCCCTTGGGTCATCAGCAGTTCTTCCTCCGGGATCGCTCTTTCTACGACGAGCTTCAACTTGCTGGTGATTTGCGGGGGCAGTAACTCCAGCGCGCTGTCAACGTTGTTTTTGAGGTTGATCAACTTGCCGCGCCTGACCGAGAAATCTTGGGTGAAGATGAGCTTGGGCTCCGTGAGCTCTATCCTGTCGGCAAGAGCTTTCGGTGAGAAACCCGCGAACACACAGGTCGGGATTGCCCCGATCCTCGCGCAGGCCTGGAGCAACGCAGCCGATTCAATGCAGTTCGGCATGTAAAGAAGCACGCGGTCTCCCTTCCCGACCCCGGAGCCCCTGAGAGCGGCGGAATATTTTTTGACCAGATCAAAGAGCTGGCCGTAAGTTATCGTGCGGGAGATCCCACGCTCCGGGTTTTCGTATATGTAGGCGGGCTTGTTTTTGTACCGGAGCTTGTTGTCGACGCAGTTGTACCCCGTGTTGGTCAAGCCACCGAGGAACCACCTGAACTTCGGGTATTCCCACAGGAAGGCCTTGTCCCACTTTTTGAACCAGTGGATGTCGTCTGAGGATTTTTCCGCTATCTCTGCCCAGAACTTCTCTGGGTCCTCCACCGACTGCTTCCAGAGTTGGTAGTACTCCGGTGGCGCGCGGAAATGAAATATATCACCAGCCATTTTTTCACTCACCGACCTTTCAACTCTTTCAAATAAGGCTTTTGTCCCGCAAGGCTTTGGGACAAAAATATTTAGCACCCGTTCACTTACCGTAGGACCATCCGGTCATCCGGCGTGAGAACAACATCTCTCACATGAAAATCTACACCAGATTTTTTGAGGAATTTGATCACTTCGC
>Ga0315282_10010640_pt1 | contig 14375 bp, 8 predicted proteins | sample YL17G07_20_MG_FD_203693 | JGI IMG/M metagenome (GOLD analysis project Ga0315282, IMG submission 203693) | Sediment microbial communities from Yellowstone Lake, YNP, Wyoming, USA - YL17G07_20 | ecosystem: Environmental > Aquatic > Freshwater > Lake > Sediment | place: USA: Wyoming | collected...
CCAGGTCCAGAAACGGCTTCAGCGGCCGCTTTATCTGCCATTGTTGCGAGCCGGCTGGACGGTGGCCGAGGACGAAGCGGCCCGCCACCAGCTGCAGTTCGATACCGTTAGGCCTGCGGATAGCCACCACTCTTGTTCTGAGGCGCCAGGGTAGGACTCGCCTGAGCCAGCCTGTCCGGCTAGCCCAGCGGTAGGCGGGCCGAAAGACCCGGAAGAGAGCCAGCCGGGACATGGTCAAGCAGCGAATGACCCGTCCATAAAGTTCACCTGCAGAACCGCCCCGGAGAGAATGAACTCGACCCCTACGCTCCACCTGCACCACGCGGCCCAGGATGTTTTCCGGGAGCAGCGGCCAGGGGTCTTGCCGGTCATTGTTGTCCCCCCTGGCCTTCAGCCCCGTGCTGACGACCGCTACAAGCCGGTGAGCTATCAGCCGCTCCTCTCCCGGAGGCCGGAAGAGAACCACATCGCCGCGGCGTAAGGGCTGGTCGCCGTAGGGGAAAATAGCAAGATAATCGCCCGCTCTAAGGGTAGGGCTCATGCTCGGCCCTAGACAGTAATAGAAGAGGGCGCCCTTCTCTCTTTTTAGCTGGCTGGCTCTGCGGAGCAGCAGGATTTCGTTCTGTCCGAAGAGAAATTCGGTCGGCCGGCCGCCTGACGGATTACGGGACATGGCCTATTTCATCGGCGAATTGAGACGCTGGTTTTTTTTCATTCTGCCCGCCTCTGATTTCAACTCTGCCCTGCTATTATACAGCCGGTCCAGTTCGAAATCGAGCGTGGGAAAACCGGGGATGCTATGGAAAAAAATGGTGGCGGGGGCTGGATTTGAACCAGCGACCTCCGGGTTATGAGCCCGACGAGCTACCTGGCTGCTCTACCCCGCGCTCCGCAGGCCATTATATCAAAAGGGCTCCTCATGTCAAAATTTATTATCAATTTATCATTGACGGCACCGCGCGCACTCCCTATAATGGAAAAAACAAAAAAATGGCCGCAGCGTTGTTCCTGATTCTGGCAGCCACTAGCGTGGGAGCCGTGCTGGGCATGATCCTGTCCAGAAATCAAGCCTACAGCGCCCTGTGGCTGGTCCTGGCCTTTGCCGCCTTAGGCGGGCTGTTCGGACTGCTGGACGCTCCCTTCATAGCCGCAGTCCAGATCATCATCTACGCCGGCGCCATCATGGTCCTGTTCATTTTTGTCATTATGATGATCCCCCTCAGCACAGCCTTACCGCCCGAGCGAAGAAAAGCCACCCTCTTCCTCTCCATCATCCTGGCCGTTGTGCTGGCAGCGGAAATGGCTGTCTCCTTGTGGGCTATGCTCCGCGGCCGGGAGACGGCCGGGCCGGGCGGCTTGGGCAGCACCAAGGCCCTGGGCCGGCTGTTATTCGGAGATTTTATCTATCCTTTTGAGATCACCTCACTCCTGATTATGGCCGCCCTGGTAGGGGCCATCGTGCTGGCCAAGAAAAGGGACAAAGCATGATCCCCCTCAGCTGGTTCCTGGCTCTGAGCGCAGCCCTGTTTGTCCTGGGTGTGGCGGCCTTTTTCGTCAAACGCGACCTGATCACCATGTTCCTGGCCGTGGAGGTCATGCTCAACGCCGCCAATTTGGCCTTTCTGACCTTCGCCAAGAAACAGGGCTTATTGGCCGGGCAGGTCATCGTTTTTTTCATCATCACCGTGGCCGCCGCTGAGGCGGCCGTCGGGCTGGCCATTATTCTCCTCGTTTTCCGGCAGAGAAAATCCATCAAGACCGATGAGGTCGATCTGATGAAAGGCTGAGAAGAGAAATGACCGAGCTCTATTGGCTTATCCCCCTCATCCCCGGCCTCAGCTTTTTCATCCTTCTTGTTTTCGGCCCCAAGCTGCCTAAGGCCTGGGTCTCCCTGCAGGCCTGTTTGGCCGTGCTGGCCTCTCTTGTTCTGTCCCTGGTGTCTTTTTTAGGGTTGCTGAACACGCCCCCGGCCGGCCTCCCCCTGGTCAAGACCCTCTTCCAGTGGATTTCCGTCGGCCGCTTTTCGGCGGCGCTGTCCTTCCACTTTGACCCTCTCACGGCTGTCATGACCCTGGTGGTCACCGGAGTGGGCTTCCTCATCCATGTCTATTCCGTTGGCTACATGGCCCGCGACCGCGGCTATTCCCGATATTTCGCCCTGCTCAACCTGTTCACCTTCGCCATGCTCCTCCTGGTCATGGCTTCCAATATGGTCCTGCTGTTCGTCGGCTGGGAGGGTGTAGGTTTGTGCTCCTACCTGCTCATCGGTTTCTGGTATGAAAAGCCGGCGGCGGCGGCCGCCGGTCAGAAGGCCTTTATCGTCAACCGCATCGGGGACGCGGGCTTCCTGCTGGGCATTCTTTTCCTTTTCCTCTTTGTGGGCGGCACAGAATTCAGGGCCATCGATCAGGCCGCGCTGCAGGGCGGTTTGAGCCAGGGCGCGGCCACCCTCATCTGCCTTCTGCTGTTCATCGGCGCCTGCGGCAAGTCGGCCCAGATTCCTCTCTATATCTGGCTGCCCGACGCTATGGAAGGGCCCACACCGGTCAGTGCCCTGATCCATGCCGCGACCATGGTCACCGCCGGCGTCTATATGGTCTCTCGCCTGAACCTCCTTTATTCCTTGTCCCCGGCAGCCCTCCAGGTCGTCGCCCTGGTAGGAGCCGTGACAGCCGTCTATGCGGCGACCATGGCCTTGGTCCAGAACGACATCAAGCGCATCCTGGCCTATTCCACCATTTCCCAGATCGGGTTTATGTTCATCGGCTGCGGGGTAGGAGCTTATGCCGCCGGTATGTTCCACCTGACCACCCACGCCTTCTTCAAGAGCCTGCTCTTCCTGGCTGCGGGCAGCGTCCTGCACGCTTTGTCCGGAGAGCAGGACATACGGAAGATGGGAGGGTTGCGCAAGCACCTGCCCTTGACTTATGCCACCTTCCTCATCGGCGCCCTGGCCATTGCCGGCGTGCCTTTTCTGTCCGGGTTTTTCTCCAAGGACGCCATCCTCAGCCGGGCCTATGCCGGCGGCCACCCTGTCCTCTGGGCTGCGGGATTGCTGGCAGCGGTGATGACCGCTTTTTATATGTTCCGCTTGGTCCTATTGGCCTTCCACGGACAGGAACGACTTGAGCCTGAAGCCAAAAAGCATCTCCACGAATCCCCCCCGGTTATGACTATCCCCTTGGTCATTCTAGCCGTGTTTTCTATCGGGGCCGGCTACCTCGGCCTGCCGGTTGTGCTGGGCAAGAACCTCGACCGGTTTTTCCGGTTTCTGGAGCCCGTCATCCGGCCGGGGCAGGAAGGCCCCCTCAGCTCGGGCCTGGAATGGTCCCTCATCCTGGCTTCGGTCGCGGCGGCAGCAGCCGGTATTGCCGCAGCCCTGGTGTTCTACGGCCGTCAGCCTAGAATCCCCGGCCGCCTGGTCCACAGATTCCCCGGCTTGTACAAGCTTCTGCTCAATAAATACTACATGGACGAGATTTACGGCGCGGTCATTGTCAACCCTCTCCTCCGCGGGTCGGAGGCTGTCTACGACCACTTCGACCTCAAGGTCATTGACGGCGCGGTCAACGGCGCCGGCCGCCTGGCCGGCTGGGTCGGCCGATTCTTAAACTCACTGCAGTCCGGCCGGCTCAAGGATTACGCCTTGGGCTTGCTGGCCGGTCTGATCATCATCCTGGGAGCGCTGCTGCTCTAGGACGCACCGCATGCCCAGCCTCAGCTTGCTCGTGTTCCTCCCGCTGGCCGGAGCGGTGCTGCTCATTTTCATTCCCCGCGACAAAGAAGACTTGCTGCGCAGCCTGGCCCTGGCCGTGGCGGGCCTGGCCTTGGTCCTGGCCCTCTGGCTGTTCCTGGCCTTTGACGAGGGACAGGCCGGCATGCAGTTCGTCGAGCACAGCCGCGGTTGGCTGGGCCGGGGGATCGACTACCATCTCGGCCTCGACGGGATCAGCCTTCTCCTCGTCCTGCTCACGGCCTTTCTCCTGCCCATCGCCCTGCTCTCCTCTTGGACATCCATTCGAGAGCGGGTCAAGGAATATTTGATTTTCATGCTCCTCCTGGAGACGGGCATCCTGGGGGTCTTCGTCTCCTTGAACCTATTCCTGTTCTATGTTTTCTGGGAGGCCATGCTCATCCCCATGTACTTCCTGATCGGAGTCTGGGGCGGCGGCCGGCGGGTTTATGCCACGGTCAAGTTTGTCCTGTTTACCATGTTCGGCAGCCTGTTGATGCTGGTGGCCATCTTCGTCCTCTATCGGCAGACGGGCTCCCTCAACCTGCTTGATTATTATACCCTCGCTTCCTCCGGCAATTGGCTCGACCCTCGTCTCCAGGTCTGGCTGTTCCTGGCCTTTGCCCTGGCCTTCGCCATCAAAGTGCCGATGTTCCCCTTCCATACCTGGCTTCCCGATGCCCATGTGGAGGCCCCTACGGCCGGGTCGGTCATCTTGGCCGCCGTCCTGCTCAAGATGGGAGCCTACGGCTTCCTGCGCTTCGCCCTGCCGCTCTTTCCCGAAGCCGTGCCCAAGTTCCTGCCCTACCTGGCCGCCCTGAGCGTCATCGGTATCATCTATGGAGGGGCCATGGCCCTCATCCAGAAGGACATCAAGTCCCTGGTGGCCTACTCCAGCGTCAGCCACATGGGGCTCGTTATGCTGGCCATTTTCGCCCTCAACCCGGAAGGCACGGTGGGCGCCCTTTATCAGATGATCAATCATGGGCTGAGCACGGGCGCCCTGTTCCTTATGGTTGGAATCCTCCATGAGAGGTCCCACACCCGCTTGATCAAGGATTATGGCGGGGTCAGCCGGCAGATGCCCGTATTCGCCGCATTCTTCCTCATCTGTGTTCTATCCTCGGCCGGATTGCCCGGCCTCAACGGGTTCGTGGGCGAGGTCCTCTGTTTGTACGGCGTGTTCCGGGCCAGCCCCCTGTTGGCCGTGCTGGCCGTGACGACGGTCATCCTGGCCGCCGCTTACTTATTGTGGATGTACCGGCGGGTCATGCACGGCCCCATCGTCAATCCGAACATACGCTTATTCAAGGACTTGAACCTCCGCGAGATCGGCCTCCTCCTGCCCATCATCATCCTGATATTCTGGATGGGTGTCTATCCCCAGACGTTTCTGCGTAAATTTGATGCCTCGGTGACTCAGTATATCCACCAGGTCACCCGTCGGCCGCCCCTGCTGGTCCGCTCCGGCCCGCCGCGGCCGAGGCCGGCTGACAAGGCCGCCAACGTTCAGGCCGACTTCCGGCCTGGGGGAGGCGGGCATGAATAACAGTTGGCTGGCCCTCCTTCCCCTTATCCTCCTGGCCGGCACGGCTCTGCTGCTCCTTGTGCTGGAGGCTTTTCTGAAGTCTGAGGAAAAGGCTTATTTGGGCTATATCGCCGCGGCTGCGCTGGCCGGCTGCGGATACACCTTTGTCCGTTTTTGGAATAAGCAGCTGTCCTTCTTCAAGGGGTCCCTGAAATTTGACAACCTTTCTTTACTCTTCGGATTTTTGTTTCTGCTGGCAGGACTTTTCGTCGTCCTCATCAGCCTGAAATACGTGTCCCTGGTGTTGACCAACATCGGCGAGTTCTATCCCCTGTTGCTGTTCGGCCTGGCGGGCCTGGTGATCATGGCCACCTCGGCCAACCTGCTCGTCATCTTCCTCGGGCTGGAGGTGCTGTCCGTCTCTTCTTACGCCCTGGCCGGGCTCCGCCTCAAGGAGGCCAGGTCCTCCGAAGCGGCCTTGAAATATTTCTTGCTGGGAAGCTTCGCCGGAGCCTTCTTCGTCTTCGGCCTGGCCTTGCTTTTTGGAGCTTCCGGTTCAGTCGAAATCCCGGCCCTGGCCCAAAGCCTCGCTCCCGGCTCGCCCACAGCCCGGCTGGGCCTGGCCGGCCTGGCCCTGGTCTTGGCCGGCCTGGCTTTCAAGATTGCCCTGGTGCCTTTTCACATGTGGACGCCGGATGTCTATGAGGGCGCGCCCACTCCGGTCGCCGCATTCTTCTCCGTCGGCCCCAAAGCGGCGGGCTTTGCCGTCCTGCTCCGGCTGCTCAGCCCCTACTGGAAGACCGGTTTCCGCAGCGGAACGATGTTCTGGATTCTCTATGCCCTGGCGGCCCTGACCATGGTCGTGGCCAACCTGGCCGCTTTGCGCCAGACGAACGTTAAGCGCCTGTTGGCCTATTCCAGCATTGCCCAGGCCGGCTATATTCTGGTGGCGGTCCTGGCCGGCGATCCGGAAAAACTTATTTTCTATCTGGCCGTCTATGTTTTTATGAACCTGGGCGCCTTCGCGGCCATATCCGCGCTGGGCCGCCGCGATACGGAATTCGTCGAGCTGGACGATTATGCCGGCCTGGGGTTTAAATATCCCTGGCTGGGAGCCACGCTGTCCATCTTTCTGTTGTCTTTGGCTGGATTTCCTCCCACAGCCGGTTTCTTGGCCAAATTCTATGTCTTTAGCTCCGCTGTTCGCCAGGGCCTGACACCCCTGGTCATCATCGGCGTGTTGGCCAGCCTGGTTTCGGTCTATTATTATCTGAAGATCATTGTTTTCATGTACATGCGTCCCCCCTCCCGTGAGGTTGAAGCCGGGCTGCAGAGCCCGGAGCTCTTTCTGGTTTTGTTCCTCTGTCTATATGGAGTGTTGCAGATGGGGATCAACCCGGGCAATATTCTGGCTTTGATCCGTCAGGCGGTGGCAACCCTGCCCTAAATAATCAAAGAAAAACGGCTGGAGCGGACCGTAAGCCGAATTCTGTGTCCGCCGGTTGGCCGGCGGCGGCGGTTATTTATCTGCCCTCGAGTAAACGGCTCGAGGGGTTGAGCGACCTACCCGCCCCCTGAGACGGGCCGCCTCATTTGGGGCCGATTTGGTCTTGCTCCGGATGGGGTTTGCCGTGCCTCCGACGTCGCCGCCGGAGCGGTGAGCTCTTACCTCGCCGTTTCACCCTTGCCCGCGAGGGCGGTTTGTTTTCTGTGGCACTTTCCTCCAATCGCTTGGAGTCGCGGCTAGCGACCATCCTGCCCTGTGGAGTTCGGACTTTCCTCTCCTTCGTCTCCCCGCGGGGGGGAAGGAGCAACCGCCTCGTCCACTCCAGCCGTTATTTTTATTCCAAATTGGGCCAGCTTCTTGTATAGATTGCTGCGGGGAGTATCTATGGCCCGGGCTGTCTGCGAAATATTCCAGTTGTTCTCCTTGAGCTTAAACAGAATGAATTCCCGCTCGGACAGGTCCCGAAACTCTTTGAGCGTCCGGGCCCGGCCCGGGCGGGGAGCGGCCGGCGCCGATTCGCCGCGGAGGTATTCGGGGAGGTCAGCCTTTTGCATGATATCATGATCGGACATGATGAGCAAACGCTCCACCACATTCCGCAGCTCGCGGATGTTCCCCTTCCAGGAGCAAGCCATCAGAGCCTGGACGGCCTCCGGGGCGAAGGACTTGCTCTTGAAGTTGTTCTCTTCGGCAAAGGCCTTGCTGAAATATTCGACCAGCAAAGGGATATCTTCCTTTTTCTCCCGCAGCGGGGGGGAAGTCAGGGGGACCACATTCAGCCGGAAAAACAGGTCGTCCCGAAATTGTCCTTCCTGGATGGCCCGCTTCAGATCCTTGTTGGTGGCGGCGATGACCCGGACATCCACCTTGCTGACCTTGTTTGAGCCGACCTTTTGGACTTCTCCCTCTTCCAGGACGCGCAGCACCTTGGACTGCGTTTTCAGGCTCATGTCTCCGATTTCATCCAGGAAGATTGTCCCGCGGTCGGCCTGGTCAAACTTGCCCGTTTGGCGCTCGGTGGCGCCCGTAAAAGCGCCCTTCTCATGGCCGAAGAGCTCCGACTCGATGAGCTCCTCGGGAATGGCCGCGCAGTTCACCTGGACGAAAGGCTCCTTGGCCCGCAGGCTGTGGTCGTGGATGGCCCGGGCGATAAGCTCCTTGCCCGTTCCGCTCTCTCCGTAGATAAGCACGGTGGCGTTGGTGGGCGCTGTTTTGAGGATATCTTTCCACAGCTTCTTCATCAGGGGATGGTTGCCGATGAGCTCGTAGCGTTTCTCCGCTTTGCGCCGCAGGTCCTGGCATTCGCGGCGAAGGCTGGACTGGGCCAGGGCATTGCGCAGGCTGACCAGGACCCGCTCCCGGTGGAGCGGTTTTTCCAGAAACTCGAAGGCGCCCCGCTTGGTGGCCTCCACGGCACTCTGAATGGTTCCCTGGCCGGAGATGACGACCACTTCCGGAGGGAACGGCTTGGCCTTGATTTCGGACAGAACTTCCAGCCCATCCAGCCCGGGCAGTTTGACGTCCAAGAAGACAAGGTCCACGCCCAGCGTCACCTCCAGGATGGAAAGCGCATCTTCGCCGGAGGAGGCTTCCAGGACCGTGAAGCCCTCATACTCCAGGATCATCCGCAGCGTTTTGCGGATGTTTTCCTCGTCGTCCACGACCAGGATTTTGGCCTTTCGCTCATTTCGCATGACCGCTCCTGCCGCCGGGTATTTTACCATAGGCCTGCGGCTATCTCCAACCGACACAGACTCGACCCTGACGTCCTCATTGAAACATCGCCGAACCTGTTATAACATGAAATGGATGACTGTGTTTTCGATAAGCGACAGGGGACGGCGAAGAGGCCGCTCCCCCGGCCTCGGCCTGATCCTGGCCCTGGCCGCCCTGCACCTGGCCGGCGGCCTGGGCCAGCCGGCTGCGCCTGCCGACACTCCCCCCTCCGAGCAGTTTACCCTGGATAACGGCTTGCGGGTTTTCCTTTTGGAGGACCGAGCCTGGCCCCTGCTCCATGTGGTGGTGGCGGTGGACCTGGGGTCCAAAAACGAAACAGCCGAGACCAGCGGCCTATCCCATGTCCTGGAGCACTGCCTGCTGTTCCGGGGAAGCCAAAGCCGGACAGCCGATGAGATCAGCCGTGACATCCGGCGGCACGGCGCCTACTTCAACGCTCACACCGGGCTGGACATGGCCCAGTTCGAGCTGACCCTTCCTTCCGGGCAGGACGACTTTGCCCTCAACAACCAGAAAGATATCCTCTTCAACTTGAAACTCGACCAGGCCGCTGTGGAGGCCGAGAAAGAGGTCATTCTGGAGGAGGTCAACCAGCTGGAGGATGACCCCTTGAAATCCGCCGCCTCGCTCGTCTATCAGAACCTGTTCCCCGGTCACCCCTATGCCCTTCCCATCACCGGAACGAGGGAGACCATCTCCAGGCTGACCGTGGCCCAAATGGAATCCTTTTATCGGACCTATTTTGTTCCGGCCAACGCTGTCCTGGCCGTGGTGGGCGATTTTTCCCTGCCGGAGATGAAGCAAAAAGTCGTCAAGGTTTTTGGCCCGCTGCCCAAGGCCGAAAAGCCGGCGGCCCGCATCGCTCCGGCCCCGCCCCTTAAGAATGACCGCGATATCAGCCTGGCTATGGACATCAAGCAGGCCTACTGCGTCATCGGCCTGCCCGGGCCGGACTACAACAATCCAGACCAATATGCCGTGGACCTCCTGACCGAGATCCTGGGAAGGGGCGTCAACCCCATGCTCAACTCCGCTCTGCGCGGCAACCGGGTCCTGGTGGAGAGCGCCTCCATGGCTTATCAGGCCCACCGATACGGCGGAGTCATCCTGGTCACTTTGATTCTGGACTCCGGCAATATGAAAGCAGCCAGGGGGGCGGCCCTCTCCTTTTTGCGCAGGGCCCGCCAGCAGAACTTCGGCGAGGACGATTATTTCGGCGATGAGAAATTCTATGCCTTCGACTACCTCAAGAGCGCCAAGAACTTGATCCGCTATCAGTCCGAGAAGTCCCAGGAACTGGGCCTCGAAATGGCCGTTTCCCTGGCCCGGCATATGATCCTCAGCAAGGGGAGTTCCGGCCAAGGATATCTGCAGAGCATCGGCCGGATGACCACTTCGGACCTGCGTCGGACCGCGGCCAAATATTTGAGCGCCGGCAAGGCCGTCACCGTCAGCCTCGTCCCCTCGGCCAAGGAGCGCCGGCCGTGAGACGGAGAGCAGCCGTCCTGCTGCTGCTGACCGCCCTCTGGCCGGCAGCCCTGAGGGGGGCGGCAGCCGCGCTGTGGAACAACAAGATCCAGCGAATCGTTCTGCCCAACGGCCTGGTGCTTCTCTATCAAAAGGATAGTTCCTCAGCCATCACCTCGCTCGATATCCTGATCAAGGGCGGAAGGCGGGCCGAGCCGGAGGGGCTGTCGGGCTTGGCCTATCTTACGGCGCGGCTCATGCTCGAGATCCCTGATAACCAAAGCGCTCAGCAGCTGATGATCCAGGCCTCTCCCCTGTCCTTGACCAGCCAGGCCGATTACAACTTGATCTCCATCGATTCCCTGTCGGATCACCTGGAAGAGACCCTCCGCCTCATCTCCAAACCCCTGCAATGGCCCTTGTTCACCGGAATCCGCATCGAGGCCATTAAGAAATACATGGCCTCCCAAAGGGACAGGGAGTCCGATGCGGCCCTGGGCCAGGGCCGGGCCATGCAACTTCAGGCTCTCTTCGGCCCGACGGGCTACGGGGCCTCAACCTACGGCACGCCTGAAACGGTCAAGGCCATCAAGGGCCGCGACATCAGCCAATACTACGACACCCATTTCCAGACGACGGAAGTCATCCTGTCGGTCGTATCCGACCTTGAAGCTCAGACGATCAGCGGCCTCCTGACGAAATACCTGAAGGACGTCCACCGCCGACAGCCGGCCGAGCCGCCCGGACGCCGTCCCATGCCCCCCCCGGCTCCCCGGGAACTTCGGGCCGAAAAAGACACGCTCCAGTCGTTGGTATCGGCAGCCTATCCTTTGCCCGGCGTGACTGACCGCAGTTTCGCTCTGGCCTCTCTGGCCGAGAGCCTGCTGGGCAAAGGAATCGCCTCCCGCTTGTGGAGGCTGCGCCAAGAAGAAAAATTGGCCTACAGCGTCAACAGCCATTACCTGCCCATGAAGGAGTCCAGCCTGCTGGAAGCCTATCTCGTATCTGAAAACGGGAAGAAAGAAACCGCCCTGGAAGCCCTCCGGCGCACTCTCCGGGACGTCTGGGAAAAGGGCATCAGCGCCGACGAGCTTGAGGCGGCCAAGAAAATCGCCCTGACCGATCTTCTGCGGGATAACGAGGCCAAGGACAAGCGGGCCATCAACCTGGCCGTCTATGAGGTCCTGGGACTGGGGTATGACTTCCTGGAGCGGATTCCGGCTCTCTATGAAACCGTCACCCTTGAAGAGATGAACTCTTTTCTATCCGACAGCTTAAACCCGGAGCGGGCCGTCTGGGTTGTCCTGGCCGGGACCAAACAGAAACCCGGCCCCCGCGGCCGGCTCGGCCTTAAGAACCTTCCCCCGCGGCCGGCTCAGCGTTGAATGTGGTAGACTTCCCGCCAGGATTTGACCTTGAGCGTGGCCCCCACCGGCTGCTCCAGCTTCTGGATGGTCGAGTTGAATTCGTGGATGTAGATTTCCCTCTTGCGGAGGCCGCCCGTGGTTTCCGTCCCTCCCAGAGTCACTGCGGCGCGGGCTTTGATCTCCAGGGCCATGTACTCCATGGGCCCGGCCGCGGTCTTGAGGGCCGTTCCCCCGGCCACGCCGCCGCCGATGGCTTCCAGGAAGCGGGCGTAGAGCTTTCCCTCGCCCACGATGTCCTGGCAGGGATCGACGCTCTCGATGTTGCCGGTGAGGGTGCTGAAGAAGACCATGAAATTGGCCACCTGGGGGTCGGCCCAGACTTTTTCTCCGGCTGTGAAATCGCCCTTATCGTAAATAGGGTCCAAGCCCAGGGCGCCGGCGTCGCCGATGAACCATTCCGTTTCGGCCGAGCCGGCATCGCGCAAGCTGACGAAGGAATAGGTCACGTTGTCGGGCGCGGCATCGTCGCCGCCCGTGCCGAAGTAGAGGCGGGGCAAGGAGGCGCCGGTGGAGGAGTTCACCCAGATGGCCGGCTTGGTGATGATAGGATAATGGCTCGAATCGGTGTATAACACGGCCTCCCGCCAGGAATTGTTACGTACCCAATCGGGTGAGACGTCAACCTTCCAAATCCTTCCGTCCAGGTCTCCTATATAGACTGTATCGATGAAGCCGTCCTGGTTAAGGTCCACTCCGTTCGGCGAGCCCGGCAAAGTATTGTAAATATTGATGCCCGACGGCCATTCTTTGCTGGTATCCACATCAGAAGCTTCAAACGACCAAAACTTGACACCGTCGGTCAAGGTGATGGCATAGAAATCCTTCCCCACCACCCGGTCGGGGTCGTTGTCGTAGCCTGAGCCCATGAAGGCCACCCAGGTATCAACGCCGTTCTTCTTGACTTTGGCCAGGAGCGGCCTGGACCAGGTCTCGCCCATGGTGGGGTCGGTGAATTCCCATAGCGGCCGGGGGTTTTCCGGGTCGGTGATGTCCAGGGCAAAATAGTAGTTCAAGCCTCCCCCCACGGTGCTGCCCATGCCCGGACCCTGGCCGCAGACCAGGATGGTGGCCCACTCCGGGCTTCCGTCCCGGTTGGCGTCGATGTAGGCATCGGACACCGAGGGAGTCCCGTCCACGTAGACGTCATGATCATAGGTCCGCTCGCCCGTGGAGGGGTTCACGGCCCACATGTTTCTCAGCTTGGGCAGCAGGTTATAGGGGATGAAGGCCCAGCGCTCTTCGCCCGTTTTCACGTCGAAGCAGTGGATCATGCCGTCGTTGGCCCCGACGTAAAGACAGGAGGGCCGCGTTTTCCAGGACTGCTTGAAGGCGGAGTAGCCGGGGCCCATCCTCGACTCGTCGCCGGCCGGAGGATCGACCACCACCGGGCTGGAGTGGTTCATGTCTCCCAATTTCCAGTCCCGTCCGCTGCCGCGCACGAAATTGATCAGGCCGTCGGGGTCGTTGTTGAAATCCTGGAGAATCCCCTCGAGTTCAGCGGAATTGGCCGTGGAAAAATCGAGCCCGGTCAGGACGCCCCCGGGCTTGAGCGCCGTATAGATGAGCCGGCTGTCGGGCGTGCGGCCGGCCAGGAGCTTCCCGGCGTCCCAATAGATTTTCACGTTCTCGGCCACGATCTCCCGGCCCGTGGGAGAAGACAAGTCCGAGCGGGTGATAGTGCGCAGGACGGATTCAGAGGTGGCCATGGTGGGCATGTCGGTCAGGTCATAGGCCCGCAGCTGGCCCTGCCAGCCGGGGAAATAGAAGGAGGCGCCGATGATGAGCTTGACCTGCCGGTTGAGCTCATCGGTCACGGTGGCCGTGACCGAGGTCCGGGAATACTCGCGGCGCTCGACGTAGGTAAACTGAAAGCCGATTTCATCGATGTAGGGCGTCTCGAAAGAGGCGCTTTGGTACTCGGCCATAGGGTCTACCGGAGCGTCAAAGACGGCCTTCCACAGGAGCTTGGCCCCGAAATGGAGGAACTTGTGGACGGGCAGGTTGGTGTAGTCGTGGATGTCGGCGCCGGCAAAGGTGGCATAGCGCTCCCAGTCCGTTCCATTGCCGGAAACGAAGAGGTCCACGCTCAGGCCTGTGCTCGAGCCTCCATACACCCCCTGGCGAAGATTAGTGACCTGGGCCTCGGTGACGGCGAAGCGGGCGGGGTCGAGCGTTCCGGCGACGTTGGTCGAGACCGCCTCACCGTGGACGGCGTAAACGTCGGCGATGTTGTTCCTGATGAGATAGTAGTCGCCCGAATGGTTGGCGTCGGCCAGGATGATATCCTTATCCCCGTCGCCGTCGTAATCAACGGGGATGCAGACGTCCACATCGTGGGGCGGCGGAAGGACCGGCTGGCAATCGGCCAGGCAGCGAAATTCAAGGGTCACACCCGTGCCCGGAGGGGGCGGCACGCCCCTGTTGAGATAAATCCAAATATGGGCTTCGTTTCCGGCGTTCCAGGCGTCGGTGCCGCCGAATATGTCCGTGCGTCCGTCGAGGTTGAAGTCCTGGGCGCACAGCCCGACCGTGCCCGTGCAGTCGGGCCTGGGGATGACGACATCCCAGCGCGTGAAATTTCCATTCTTATCGTTCAAGTACATGGCCAGGTAGTTTTGGTTATTGACTGAGCCGGTGACGATGTCGACATACCCATCGCCGTTGAAATCCGCGGCGGCGATGGCCGAGCCGCCCCGACTGCCCATGCCGCCGCCGGAGCTGTAGCCTGTTCTCCGGTCGTATTTCAATTCAGCCAGGTTAAATCTGCTCAATCGGAAATTGGAGGGGCCGGGGTTGCGCAGGAGAAAAATCTTGTCCTGGCTGATGATGAGGATATCCAAATCCCCGTCCTTGTCGATGTCCACCGAGCAGAGGTGGTTGGCCGCCCAGTTGAGATAAACGCTCTTTGATTTGAAAAGGGATGTGAAATTCAGGCTGGGCGATTCATTGTACCTGTGAAAATCCGGGTCGGTCTTC
>Ga0315282_10010641_pt1 | contig 14374 bp, 11 predicted proteins | sample YL17G07_20_MG_FD_203693 | JGI IMG/M metagenome (GOLD analysis project Ga0315282, IMG submission 203693) | Sediment microbial communities from Yellowstone Lake, YNP, Wyoming, USA - YL17G07_20 | ecosystem: Environmental > Aquatic > Freshwater > Lake > Sediment | place: USA: Wyoming | collected...
GTGACCGTGCTTCCTGTAGGTTAGAAATAGGGCGATGACTCCCAGCAGGACACCCAGACCGGCAACGACCGCTAGTATACCGATAGGTTGCACAACGAAGCCAATCTTCACGTGTACTATTCCCGGAATGTTTTTTTCTGCTGTGCCTTTCGCTAGCTCATCTAGCATCGTGACTCCACCAACGTACCCTGCATATCCGAGCAACGTTGTGCCTACAACTGTGCCGACCTCAAGTAACACCAAATGCAGCCACGCTAGGATATTGTTGACCGTTCCTCCTGTTGCTTTGGGGATCACGTAGTAGAGGGACGCGAACGTCGCGAATCCTAAGACCCCTACGATGAGGAACAGCAGAAAACCTAGGAATCCCCAAGTTCCTACGGAACCGCCTGCGATGGTACGTGAGATTCGAGTATCAAGCGCAATAGGGAACAGAAGCCAAGCGATCGCTATCAAAGCGTTGACTAAAGCTACTGCGCCAAACCTTTTTGACCATATCTCGGGCGAGGAAGACATTATATTCACCAATCGTTAGGCGGGCGATAGTTCGTCCTCATCTATCAACAGTGATTCATTTCGTTGTCAAGTCTGACGCGTTCTTGCTTGGCTGATGAAACGCCAGACTTGTCTTAGGCTTACAAACACGACTTGCTACAGGTGGTGGCGACTCAGAGCGGTCGAATTCTAGAAGGCTCTTCCATGACTCGGGTTAGACCCAAGCTCGCTGCTTGAGACTCGTTCTTGATTGCCACTGACAATAGCTGGTTTAGCAGGGGTGATCCAGTCCAATCCCTCGCAGCTGTCTTCTTGCTATACCCCATCAGGTCATGGTCCGAAGCGGTCATGAGGTGGCAAGAGAGCCCTCTACCGCCTCTGGGTTTAACCTCCTCGATCCTGCACCTGTTGTTGCTCAGAAAGACACATGGGTAGGGCAGGAAGGGCCAGTCCGTTGTGACAATGCTTCCTGGTCTGTCGCCTCTCCTTGCGGGGCATAGGTAGTAACGCTTCTCGCCAGAGTCAATAATGTAGTCTAAGACTAGGAATCGATTGAACAATCCCTCTTCTGATAAAGAGAGAAAGCGGGCGATATTAGCCAGATCATCTGGAGCAAGGGCACAAGGATGGGTTGTGCAGCACTTGCCGCATCGTAGACAGGGTTTCAGTTTTGGTTCCGTTTCCCAGCCAGTAGTTCTACGCGAGCGCTTGCAGGGCTACGAGAGCCTTGGCTCTATCTTGAGCGTACCGTCTGTATAGCCTACTTACATTCGAGACGAACTTGATCTTGTCGCCTGCTTCAATGTAGAATTTCTGCATTCCCTCTTCCAACTTCTTTGCAGAGGTGACTGCATCTGCAACGGCCGTTCCACTTGAAACGGGGGTGTAGCCGGAGTAGGTCTCTTCGAAGATTCCCGAGACTGGTTCGAGCAACGAGTGATCAACGCTTTCTCTAGCTGTTCTCTCAAGTTCTTTCTTGCGTTTGTCGCTGTTTTCGACGAATCTCGCGAACAATTCCTTAGCTTGGGTAAGCTTGCTGTCTGCTGCTAGATTGCGATAGAACTGCGCTGTCCGGTCCTCTAGTTGGAGTGTGAAACGGAGGAGCATGCTGAAGGTTGTCAGTTCCACAGTTGATTCCTCATATTCACCCCGTGATTCAAGTCGGCTAGAACCATCGTTCGATAACGACTTTCCTATCGGTGAAGAAGTTGATGGCGTCGAAGCCTTGACCGTGCAGGTCGCCGAAGAACGAGTCTTTCCAGCCGCTGAAGGGGAAGAACGCGACCGGTGCGGCAATGCCTATGTTGATCCCAACATCTCCGGCCTGTACTCTGTGTTTGAAGTCCCGTGCCCACTTGCCGCTTTGTGTGAATATTGAGGCTGCATTGCCGTATGGGTTCTCATGAATCATTTTGAGAGCATCATCGAGGTTCTCGGTTCTGATCAGACACATAACTGGGCCAAAGATCTCCTCACTGCCGATTTTCATTTTCGGATTGACTTTGTCGAAGACTGTTGGGCCGATGAAGTACCCGTTTTCATAGCCTGGCACCTTTAGGTTTCTGCCGTCAAGGATGAGTTCGGCGCCTTCCTTGATGCCGGTCTCGATGTATGATAGGACCTTCTCCTTGGCTTGCTTTGAACGAAGCGGTCCCATCTGCACAGTTTCGTCTAGGCCGTAACCCGTTTTCAGCTTCTTCGCTGCTTCAACCAGCTTCCTCTTCAATTGTTCATAGAAAGCATCATCGCCCACAGCCACCACGTTAGCGCCTGCTAGGCATCTCTGTCCTGCGCAGCCGTAGACTGAATTCATTATAGCAGGCATCATGTTTTCGATAAGCGCGTCCGGCATAACCAAGAGGAAGTTCTTCGCACCACCCTGGCACTGTGCCCGCTTTCCGCCTGTGGTTGCTTTGCTGTAGACGTATCTGGCGACGGGAGTGGAGCCAACAAATGATACGCCCTTAACATCCTTGCTTTCCAACAGTGCGTCAGAAACTTCCCTTGAACCGTTAACGAGATTGATGACGCCAGGCGGAAAGCCTGCCTCATCGATGAGTTCGAACATTTTGTTTTGGGTCATCGGAACTTCGCTAGAGGGCTTGATGATGTAGGTGTTGCCGCATGCAACGCCATATGGCATGAACCAGTAGGGGATCATCGAAGGGAAATTGGAAGGCGGGAGGCAACAGAAGACCCCTAAAGGTTGAAGAACACATTCCTCATCTAGGCCGGGCGCGATAGTCTCCGAGTTGTAACCCATCATTAGCGTGGGGATACCTGCTGCATGTTCAACGCATTCTATCGCTCGCCTTACTTCGCCACGTGCCTCATCGAGGGTCTTCCCATGCTCTTTCGTCAGGATTTGAGATACTTCTTCGAAATGCTCTTCCATTAGACCCTTGAGCGTGAACATGTAGCGCGCACGTGTAAGCGGAGGGATCTCTCTCCATTCCTCGTATGCCTCCGCAGCATATCGAATCGCTTCGTCTACCTCTGCTCTTGTGGACATAGGAACTCGCGCCAGCACTTCGGTAGTAGCAGGATTCACGATGTCTAAAGTCTGAGTGGATTTAGACTCAACCCACTCACCGTTGACATAGTTCTTCAAAACTTGGACTTCCAACTTACGCTCCATCGTTTTCATGACTTGTACCATGCCCGATCGCGGAAGCTGGAACCCAGCCAACCAGTTATCAGGTTTTCTAATAGGGCGACTTGAGGACTACGTCTTCGGGGCACAGTTGGTCAAGCTCTTTGAACAGTTCTTTCCTGGAAACTATCTGCTCAGTGATGGCTTGCGTGACTAGTTTGCAGCCGGCTACGGCGTCAGCGATGGAGGCAGTCGTCCTTATCCGTGCAAGAGCGCTCTTCGCCCCTTCCTCAGTCACGAGTCCATTCCTCACCAACCCCGTGAAATCAGCGCTTATCCTGTTCAATGCACGGCCAAGGATTTCCCTGGTCGCATCTGCCATATTCACATCATAACCTCCCAGCGCGTAAGCTATAGTGATGCCGTGCCTTATGACTCCTGAGCCGATCACCGCGACCTTCCCTCGATAACTCAACCCATGACTCCCCGCAGAACAGTGGCGTAGCGCGCGGCGACGGACACAGGCAGATGCGGGCTCCTCGGCTCACATGACAATTGGATTCCTTGGAACAGGGAGCGCGTTTTGGGAATTCAGAGGATCTATTCTGAAACCATATCCGAAAACGATGCCAACGCAAAGAACCGCGTCGAGGGCTTCGACGACAGAATCTTATAGCGCTGAGTCAATACTGGATCGCCATCTTATTGGGCGATGTCTGAGAAATATGAAAGGATCCGGCATTCTTACAATGGACGACTTTGATTTTCGCGGCAAGACAGTGTTATGTAGGCTTGACCTGAACTGCCCACTCGATCCCAAGACACAGAAGATACTAGACGACTCAAGAATCAGAGAGCACGCGAAAACTATGAAAGAACTTTCTGACAAGAAGGCCAAGGTAGTCCTTCTCGCCCATCAAGGAGATCCGACAATTCCTGGCCAGTTTGCTCCACTGGGGCAGCACGCGAAGATTCTTTCTGAACTGACGCGAAGAGAGGTGCAATACATCGATGACACTTACGGACCGGCTGCCAGAGAAGCGATAAGAAAACTGGGGGAAGGACAGATTCTATTGCTGGAGAATACGAGATACTTCAGTGAAGATACACGACTCTTCGAGGACACGATGAAGAGGTCTCCTGAGGAGCAAGCCAAGTGTCTGCTTGTGCAGAAGCTCTACCCGTTGGCAAACGTGTTCGTGAACGATGCCTTCGCTGCGGCGCACAAATCTCAGCCCTCCCTCGTTGGATTTTCAGAAGTACTTCCGTCATGCGCGGGGAGAGTCATGGAGGCAGAGCTGGACGCGCTGATCAGAATCAGAGACAGCCCGAAAAAACCCTGCATTTTCTGTCTCGGCGGTAGAAAAATATCGGACAAGTACGAAATGATGGAACCCGTCCTTAGAAATAACGTAGCTGACAAGCTGCTGACTTCAGGAGTCATCGGCCTTCTTATGCTGAAAGCCTCTGGAGTTGAGCTCGGCGGCGCGACAGAGTCGCTCTTCAGAGAGATGCACTACGACAAGTTTCTGCCGATCTCCAGAAAGCTACTCGACGCCTATGGGCGTGATAGGATAGAATTTCCGACAGATGTTGCCGTAGACCATGATGGTAGAAAGGAAATAGATGTATCCTCCCTTCCTGAAGACGCGCCGATAATGGATGTGGGCAAGAAGACTGCTGACAGATATTCTGCAGTGATACGAGGCTCTGGGACGGTCTTCTTCAGCGGACCACCGGGTGTATTCGAAAACGAGCCATTCTCAGCTGGTACGAAGCAGATGCTGAAGGCGATCGTGGAATCTGGGAGCTTCTCCGTAGTCGGAGGCGGACATTCGATGGCTGCTCTACGGAAATATGACGTTCTAGACAAAGTTTCCTACGTAAGCACAGGTGGAGGAGCGCTTGTCAGGTACCTTTCGGGCGAGGAGCTGCCCGCAGTAGCTGCCCTGAAGAAGGCAGCGAAACGTTTCCCCAGTAGCACGACGACTTGAGCGCGGACTCACAGAGGTCTCTTCGGTTCCATTCCCAAGTATTTGTTTGTTAAGGAAACTGCTTGAAGACGATCCGTCTGCATTTTCAGAGAGGCTCTGATTCCGTCAATTGTTTCAGGTATGGTTACAGCTTCCTGCGGTATGTATATGGAATACACCAAGTCGCCGCCGATGAATCCGATAGTTTCCTCGTACACTGCAACTTCATACATGTCAGCTGCGGGCCTGTGTGCAAAGCGAGCGAACTGGAACAGGGATGTGTTCGTAGCGAATCCGTCAGCGATTCGTACAACTTGGATTCTCGGATGCGCAGAGAACTCCCGTAGGACCTCTTCTTTTGTGACGCTCTTCTTTGGAGTCGCTACCACGCTTATGATGTGGCCATGGGTTATGGGAACATGGACCAGAACCCCTGTGGCCTTGACGTGGGGCATTATCTCCATTAGGTCAACCGCTTGATGCGTTGGAACAGGCTCAACCCTGGCCAAGTCAACGTATCCACGGTGCGTGTCGCCTGGATCAGCGCATCTCCGGATTATTGTCACAGCAATTTTCTCTATTCCAAAAGCTCTATCCAGGCAATCCACAGTTCTTATCAGACCTGTAGTGTTGCAGGAAGTCAGGAGCAGGTATTTCTTACCCAGGCCTTTTTCATAGTTCGCGTAACCGTGGAAGAAGACATCCGCGACCGCTCCCTTCTCTCCGCCTTGGAAAATCGCTGGACGATCGAATTTCTCATAGAGTTGCTTGTTCTTAGCGCCGATTCCCCCCGGGGCGGCATCCAAAACAATATCGACCTCTCCCAACAGATCTTCAAGCGTACCTGAAACCGGTATTGCAGCGTCCTCGAAGTTCTTGATCTTCTGCTTATCAATGCAGTAAAGCTTGTACGGCATGCCCCTTGCCCTGAGAGCTCTCAAGGTTAAGGTCGGAGCAACATCAGCTACCCCAGCGAGTTCCATATCCTTCTGAAGAGACGCGGCATACGCCAAGCGTGATCCAATGGTCCCGTATCCGACGACGCCAACTTTGACAGTCATAACCTATCCGGCCGAAAATACGCTAACGCGAACATATTTAGTCCTTGCTTCCTCGCTCAAGTGGTTGAGCTAGCATCGTCAAGCATCCTTCGGGTTTCGCCATGCGCCAATGTTTAACTAGACGAAGACGCAGATCACGCTGCCTTCGCCTTCACAGATGATCGATATGTCAATCACAGGAGGCCACATGGCCAATGTTCTTCGCGTAGATCTCACGAATCAAAGAATCTCCGTAGCGCGCGTAAGCCCAGGAATCCAGAGGAGCCTGATCGGTGGTGCAGGGATAGCAGCTAAGATACTATTGGATGAAGTGCAACCAAGCTGTGATCCCTTAGGACCAGCCAACAGACTCATCCTGACTACCGGACCATTAGTCGGAGTCTTTCCAGGGGGTGTGAAGTGGACGGTCTGCGCAAAGTCACCAGCGACGGGGATATGGGGCGAATCCAGCGCAAGCGGTTTCTGGGGGGCCGAACTGAAACGAGCAGGCTTCGACAGCATAGTCGTGCAGGGGGCGGCTGACAGTCCTGTTTGGCTGAATATTCACGAAGGAGAAGCACGGATCGAGAAAGCAAGTCACCTGTGGGGTAAGGAGACCGTCGAGGCTGCTCATGAGATACAGAGGGATTTGAACGATCCCAAGGCTCGAGTTGCGTGCATAGGACCTGCTGGCGAGAAGCTTGTCAGATGCGCATCCATCGTTACGGATGAATCTCGAGTCTGTGGAAGAGCAGGCATGGGAGCCGTCATGGGCTCGAAGAAGTTGAAGGCAGTGGCCGTGAGGGGTACAAAGAAAATTCCGGTTGCAGATGAAGGGAAGCTCAGAGAACTTTCGAGAGAAGCCCATGAATACGTGAAAGAACCGAAGGCGTGGAGCTGGACGCCAGCAAGAGTAGCGGGAGTTTCAGCTGACGGAACCGCGCGATCCGTCGAGTCGTTGGAGAAGATGGGTGGCCTGCCAATCCGCAACTGGACAGCCGGCAGCTTTCCTGAAGCCACCAACATCACAGGGAGCACGATGAGCAAGACCATTCTGAAAAACAAGTCCACATGCCCTATGTGCGGACTCATCACTTGCTGGAGAGGTATCGAAGTCAAGTCGGGCAAATATGCGCCCATCTCAGGTCGAGGCCCGGAATACGAAACCTGTGCTGCTCTGGGATCTCTCTGCATGAACACGAACTTGGAATCCATGGCGAAAGCTAACGACCTCTGCAATCGACTTGGAATCGACACGATCTCTGCGGGAGTTTCAATCGCTTTCGCGATGGAATGCTACGAGAAAGGAATCATAACGAAAGCAGATACTGAGGGCGCAGAGTTGAGATGGGGCGACAGCGACGCGATTATTGAGATGGTGCGACAGATAGGCAACAGTGAAGGCTTCGGAGCTACACTCGGTCAAGGAGTCAGAAACGCAGCTGAGAAGATCGGTCGAGGCGCCGAAAGATATGCGATGCACGTTAAAGGGCTTGAGATGTCGCTGCACGAGCCGCGCAGGTGGTGGAGCATGGGACTGGCCTACAGTACCTCCAATCGTGGAGCGTGCCACCTTCAGGGCACACCACTCTACTTGGAGTGGGGATTGCTTCAGCCGGAATTCGGCTACCCAAAGAAGCTCACCCCGTTCACTATTGAGGGGAAGGCCGCGGCTACAAAGTTTCATCAGGACCTCGGCGCTGTCATGACGGCTCTTGGCATGTGCTCCTTCGTGTCGAGTGGAGTTCTTCCGTGGACGATAATCGCACCTGCCTACTCCGCGGTTACGGGGATGGAGATCGATCACTGGGGCCTCTTGAAATTAGGCGAGCGCATCTGGAATCTGAAACGCCTTTTCAACGTCAAGATGGGAGTGACTCAGAAGGATGATACACTCCCCAGAAGATTCCTTGACGAGCCACTCAGCGAGGGGCCAATAGCCGGGAAGACGCTGCCACTTGAGCCCATGCTTAAGGAGTACTATGAGCTGAGAGGCTGGAACGCCCAAGGCAGACCTAAAGAAGCCAAGCTCGCCGAGTTATCACTAACCGACGTACAGAGCACAGGAACCTTCTTGGAGTAAACACGTTGAAGATAACTGTCCAGTTTCTAGGCAACATACGAGAGATTGCGGGAACGCGTGAACAGGCATTTGACATCGCCGAGCCCACAGTACAAGCGCTAATCGACAGGATGGCCAGAGAATACGGCGATGACTTCAAGCGAACACTGATCCATACCTCTACTGGGAAAGTAAGTACCTCCGTGGTGATAGCGCTAAACGGCGTTGACATAGAAGCTCTCAAAGGCGTGAAAACGAATCTCAAAGACGGAGATATTATCGCCATATTCCCACCGGTAGCCGGCGGCGCCAACATCAACGGCGCACTAGGTTCCAAGTGAATCATAATCAAGCTGACCGCATTCGGCTACTAATCGTCAACAAGCATCTACAGGCATCGAGTTCCCTATGGGGACACCACGAGCGGAGATTCGAGATCAGGCACTCGACATCGATCACGCGATATTTCCCTTCTTCCATGTTACTTTCAACATCTCAAGCATAGTCTGAGCAGCGGCGCTTGCGAATTCCTGGTCGTTGATATTCTATGACAACGATTAATTATCAGAGCAACATCTACGGGTGCGCTGCGAGAGTAGAAGACCTTGCCTAAGCTTCGAGCTGGGAAGTTTGTCGTCGAATCCCTAGTCAATGAGGGAGTGAAGTATCTTTTTGGAATTCCGGGCGGAGGAATCGCCCCGTTCTTCAACGAATTCTATGATTGTCCGCAGATCAGCACCATACTTACCCAACACGAACAGGGTGCGGGGTTCATGGCCGACGGATACTTCAGAGCATCAGGCCAGGTAGCTGCATGTGCAGCAACAGTTGGTCCCGGCGGCGTAAACCTTGCTTCCGGTCTGCACCCCGCCTATCAGGATAATCAGGCCGTTTTGGCTTTCACAAACAATGTCCCAACCGATCAGTTTGGCAAAGGTGGAATTCAAGACGCAAGCGGTTGGGGTCCTCGATCAATATCACATGTCGGCATCTTTAAAGAGGTTACAAAATGGAGTGTGCTTGTCACTCGGCCTGACACGGTTCCTGAAGTGATCAGACGCGCTTTCAGAACCATGCTGACCGGAAGAAAAGGACCGGTGCACATTGACCTAGCCCAAGACGTGATTAGGGCTGAGATAGACGCTGAACTCGTGCCTCCCAAGAAGTACAGGCCAATGGGGGCAGTGAGAGGAGATCCGGAACTCATTAAGCAGGCCGCACAGCTTCTCTTAAATTCACCATCGCCCGCGATAATGTCCGGAGGGGGTGTCATCGCATCCGGCGCATCCCCAGAGTTGATGGAACTGGCAACCACACTGGGCTGTCCGGTTGCGACCACAGCGATGGGCAAGAGCTCATTCCCTGAAGATCATCCACTTGCACTGGGCGTGGTGGGCCTGTTCGGCCAAGACATCGCCAACACTGTCCTTCGGGGAGACAAAACCGACGTACTGCTCGCGCTGGGAACAATCTTCCATCAGATGACCACTACCGGCTGGGTGAAGAACTTCGGAGGACAGAAGATCATCCAAGTCGACAGCGACCCAACCGAGATCGGCAAGAACTACCCAGTCGAGGTGGGAATAGTAGGAGACGCAAGGACCGTCCTCCAAGACTTGCTTCTGCAAGTAAAGGCGCTTCTCTCCAATCTGCCGCCAGGGGCGATGAAGGAATTCGAGGAGAGAAAGAAGGCAAAGCAGAAGGAGATACTCGCGTTGAAGGGCCAGCTCAAATACTACACGGAGCCTCAGAGCTTCTCTGACGCAGTTCCGATCAAACCTCAGAGAGCGGTCAAGGAGATCCGTGAATTCCTCGAAAAAGACGCGATTGTGTGGGCGGACTGCGGAAACAACCTCGCATGGGTCGAGAGGTACTATCAGGCGCTGATGCCGAAAGGATTCATGGCTGACGGCGGACACACCGCGATGGGTTTCAGCGTTGCAGCTTCGATAGGCGCTAAGCTCGGAGCGCCGAATAGGCAGGTCGTCGATGTCGTTGGTAATGCGAGCTTCACGATGCTCAGCAAGGAGGTCAACACTGCCACAGCGTACAACATCCCTGTTGTTTGGTGCATACTGAACGATATGAATCTCGGAATGATCATGCAAGGGCAGAAGTTCGGCTACGGCATGTGGGAGCCAGAAAGATACATCGTTACTCAGTCGTACGTCATGGACTTCGTGAAGTTCGCCGAGGCATGCCATGCCTATGGACAGCTGGTTGAGAGACCAACCGAGATCAAAGAGGCGCTCAAGAACGCGTTCGACTCAGGCAGACCCTCGATAATAGATATCAGAATTGACACCAACGAAGTGCCGGCCGGCGCGCTAAAACGCTTTGAGACTATAGTGAAGAAGCATCCTGAACTAGGCCAGAAGAAACTGCCGACTTCCGCTTTCCCTAAGAAGACAGTGTAGCAAGGGATAGCTACGAGATCGGTTAGTGAAATGGAAAAAACCGGGAGCGGCCGGACAGCGAGCTAGTGCTCTTCTCATAGCTTCGCAGCGATGTTATCGGTTCTCTTGACTTGCTGGAGCCGGGTCCTTTGACCGAATTTAGATTATTGATGCGGGTGGGTCTACGCACGACTTTTATTGCGTGTACGTGCCATCGGTGCGATCAGTGACCGTATCGTGAGTGAGATGCGATGTACGAAGTGCGGTAGGCCTCTGATAGAGTCCAGTCCAATTGATGGGGTTCTATTGTTGTGTCAAGGTTGCAACGCTGAGGAAGCATATTGCAGTTGTAGGCCACTCTCGGAATCCTGAAAGTCCGCTACAAGGATATCAGCAGTCAACACAAGTATTCTGGCACATTGATTTGACAATGTGGGTCCCGGTGTTTCTTGCACTTCATGATGCTACTAGATTCCCCTCGCTACCCTACTCCTCGCGCTTACGCGACTTGGTCTCTGCCATGAAAGCTGCCCATCGTTCGGGCGGTGGTTGGGCATGTCATATTTGATGCGGAGCGCATAACCTTTTGACTCTCGGTGTGTGTATGTGTGCAACCTGTCGTGATTTGAGAAGGGCAGAACAACGGTGGTTGGTTCCGACCGGGTCACGGCACTAACCATTGTCGTCTCAGATTTCGTGTAGGGCTCAGCAGTGCGACTTACTTGCTCAGCACTTCCGGGTTGACAATGTAGGGCGGCCTTTCTCCTTTTACAGCTGAGAGTAAGTTGTCAACTGCCATCGTCGCCATCTTCGTCCTGGTTGCAATTGAGGCACTGGCGATGTGGGGCACGATCAGTATGTTGTCAAGAGTCAACAACGGATCATTGAGCGGTATCGGTTCTGGTTCGGTTACGTCTAACGCCGCGTAGGCAATCTGTCGATTGTGCAAGGCGTTGTAGAGTGCTTTCGGATCTACGATCGGTCCTCGAGCGCTGTTGACTAGTATCGCGGTCTTCTTCATGTTCTTGAACTGTTCTTCGCTGATCAGATGATGAGTCTCAGGCAGAAGCGGAGTATGAACGGTGACAAAATCTGACTCTGCAAGCAAGGCCTTGAGGTCTCTATACTCCACGCCGAGCGTATTCTCCAGATCGGGTCTTCTGACTGAATCATAATAGATGACTTTCATATCGAATCCCTTTCCTCGCTTGGCAACCTCTGCTCCTATCCTTCCGAGCCCGATAATTCCAAGCGTGGCGTGATGCACATCATGGCCAAGCAGTATCATTGGTCCCCATGTCTTCCATTTTCCTTCCTTGACGTTTCGTTCGCCCTCGGCGATGCGGCGAGCGGCGGCGAGTAGAAGGGCAAACGCGAAATCTGCGGTGGTCTCGGTTAGTACGCCCGGTGTGTTGCACACCATGATCTTGCGTTTTGTTGCTTCGCGGACGTCTATGTTATCGAATCCGACGGCCATGTTGCTAATTACGTGCAGCTTCGGCGCAGCATCCATTACGGGGCCATCAATCCTATCACTTAGAAGAGAAAGAAGCGCATCTACCTTCGGAACTTCCTTGAGGAGCACGTCACGAGGGACAGCAATTTCGCCTTCCCAGATACGATAGTCACAACTCTGTGACAGTTTCTGGAGCGCCACTTCAGGAATCAAACGAGTTACATAGACCACAGGTCTCATCATATCCCACTCCTATTTCCTCGGGTCCACAAGGCATCCCAAGGTGCTTCAAATATGGCTTTCTACATGCAAAAACGATCGCAGCTCTCTCATTACGAGTCCGAGACCGATGAGTCAGTTCATCCAATCTACGCGTTTCCTTGTTGCTTTCGAGGTGACGCGTGCTTCGAAAGGCTCAACAAGCCTCACCAATGTGCCTAGAGCCCTCAAGGAATCGGCCTGATCATCTTATGCGCGAAGTACTCTCCCGCTCGGTAGGAACTCCGGACTAATGGACCGGAGGCAACGTAGAGGAATCCCAACTCCTCGGCCACTTTCTGATAGTGACTGAATCTTTCTGGTGTAACGTATTCCACCACGGGAAGGTTCCGTGGTGAAGGTCTGAGGTACTGACCCAATGTTAGGAAATCCGTTCCCACAGCTCGAAGGTCGCGCAACGTCTGCAGAAGTTCTTCTTCCCGCTCGCCTAGTCCGAGCATAAGCGACGACTTCGTGAAAACTCGTTGATTCAGTTGTTTCACGTGTTCAAGGACTTTGAGTGACTGATGGTAGCTCGCTCTGGGATCCCTCACCTTCGCCGTCAGTGGCTCCGTGGTCTCAAGGTTGTGACCAATCACATCAGGGCCTGCTTGAACAACGGTTTGGAGCGCCGCGAAGCCTCCTCCGAAGTCCGGAATCAGCGCTTCGATGCACACATTCGGAGTAAGAGCCTTGATCGTAGAAATGGTCTGCGCGAAATGCGCCGCGCCACCATCTGACAGATCATCACGATCGACGGAAGTCAAAACAACATACTTCAATTCGAGATCTTTGACCGCTCGCGCAACGTTCGCAGGCTCTTCACCATCTGGGACACCGTTCGGCTTGCCACTCTTCACATTACAGAATCTGCAAGCGCGTGTGCAGAGCTCACCCATTATCATGAAAGTTGCTGTCCCGCCACCCCAGCACTCACCAACGTTCGGGCAGTGAGCCTCTTCGCACACCGTGTGCAGTGAATACTGTTTCATCAGTTCCTTGAGTCGCGCATGAGTCGGTCCCAGAGGGGCCTTAGCCCTCACCCAGTCAGGCTTAGACGATGAGCTCATCACGGAACGCGCGTCACCACATCTTCCCGCGAACTATAAAGATTCCCAGACCCCCGGAATATTCTGTGCCCATAGCGTTTCAAGTTCTGTCGCGATGATCATAAGTGAGAGAAGAGAGAACAGGATGGTTGGTTTCGGCGATGATAGAGATTCTTGGCGTCTCAGGTAGCCCTCGTAAAGGGGGTAACACAGATCAGTGTCTACAGGAAGCGCTACGAGCCTGTTCCCAAAACTGTAGAACCGAATTGGTGAACCTGGCAAGCCTGAAGATAGGTGAGTGCAACGGCTGTAATCGCTGTAAGAAAGAGGGAACTAAGAGGCTTCCCTGTCCAGCACATGATGATGACATGACTCCTCTCTATGCGAAGCTGGCGTCAGCAGACGGGTTCTTGTTCGCAAGTCCCGTGTACTATGGTTCTGTAACCGGCATCATGAAGGTGTTCATGGACAGGTTCCTTCCCTTCTATGATGAATCAGGGTCGAGAAGCGAACTGAAGGGCGCGTTGCGGTTCAAACCCGCAGGCGCGATCGCCGTAGGCGGAGGTAGAAACGACGGGGTCGAAGCCGTTCTGTACACTCTCCACAGGTTCTTCCTCTTCAACGATATGCTGGTCGTAGGTACGGCTGGATATCCTGATTCAGCCTCCAATCTTGGAGGGGCTATCTTCTCTGATAGTAAGCCTGACGCGCTAGCACGAGACGCCCTTGGGAAGAATACTCTCACAGGATTAGGAAACAAAGTTTCGCTGATAGCAGAGAGACTGGCCAATCTACGGTGAGAGTGCCGTACACACACAAAAGGCGCCTCCTACCGATATTTGAGACCATATTGTCCGAACGAACGGTCGCGCGCAAACGGAACAGCCGGCTGAACGACCATGGTACACGCTAGGGGAGGAGTCCGACTGACAAACACTATTAGTTGAGAAGCGGATCATCAGTGAGTAGACTCTAAGATGTGCGGCATCTTCGGTTGTGCCTTGCGAGAAGGAAACGCTGCGCCCATAATACACGCTGCTCTGAAGAGGCTC
>Ga0315282_10010642_pt1 | contig 14374 bp, 18 predicted proteins | sample YL17G07_20_MG_FD_203693 | JGI IMG/M metagenome (GOLD analysis project Ga0315282, IMG submission 203693) | Sediment microbial communities from Yellowstone Lake, YNP, Wyoming, USA - YL17G07_20 | ecosystem: Environmental > Aquatic > Freshwater > Lake > Sediment | place: USA: Wyoming | collected...
GCTCGACTTCGAGAGGAGGCTTCTGTCCCCGCAAGGGGCGATATACGGCTTGTTCCTCGATATCACTACGATGTCTTTGTTCCGGCCTAATCCCCGCTCCCGCGTGGTAAAGGACCTCTATCTATCCGGGGCCTCGACCTGCATGGGTGGAGGGGTGCCGACGACTCTTGCATCCGGGGTGATCGCCTCGAATTACATCCTGGAGGACCACGGCTGATAACTGCAACAACCCCACCCCCGTAACTCGAGCCAAAGGTCTGCGCCTGGCTTCCGTGCGCATGCTGACCTGATGAGGGGTTGATGCCCAACGCTTTTCGAGACCGAGGTGCCGTATTTCCAGAAATTCCTGGTAAACGCACGTTTTCCTGACGTGCAGCTTTGCGTGTGTTGTTATCCTTATTTCCCCTTATTTCACGATATTGAGCATTATGATGGGCACAATTCAGGCACAATGCATAGCTTCAATCTTCTTCCCCAGGCCGTGTACGCGAATGGCTATAATTTGCAATAACTCCAGAGATCGGGGTTATGATTGAATGTACGAGAAAGGAGGGTACTTGAGCAGGTTGCCGGAACTCGAGTGTAGCTTTGGCGAGCTCTATGGACTGCTCGTTGCTCCGCTGAAGGCGAACCTTATGCTTGCCGGGATCGAGATGGGGGTCTTCGATCAGCTGGCCAAGCCGAGGACGGCGGAGGATATCGCCAATACTCTCGGAATCCCTGCTGCCGTATCCGGGCATTTCCTGGACGGCCTGGCGGCTTGTGACCTGATCTTAAAGAAGGATGGAAGATACCGCAATACCCGTATATCCCAGGCCTTCCTGGTAAAAGAGAGCCCCACTTACCTGGGCCGATTTCTCTCCTCCTTTTCCAGGTACCTCCGTTCCGCAGACGGGTACCTCTCCGATATGGTCGCGCAAGCAACAAAAGAACTGCCAGAACATCCTGATGTGGCCATGTGGCCGTCCGGACAAAAACCGGATCTCATAGCGGATATGGCCAACTACCAGATGGCTGGGACTGCGCAGCTTCTGGCCGGTATCGTGTCGCAACTCCCGGAGTTTCACGCCATGAGAATGATGCTGGACCTTGGCGGTGGTCCAGGTCTTATCGGGATAGCCATTGTAGACTCCCACCCGGACATGAAGGGGGTTATCTTCGATCTACCCGGGGTGGCAGAGACAGCCGATGACAATATCGGGAAGTATGGCCTGGATGACCGCATGACGGTCACGATCGGCGACTTCGACCGGGATCCCATCGGGAGCGGATACGACCTGGTCCTGGCGAGCGCTGTCTTGCCCATATCACGGGACATAGATTCGTTGGTAGGAAAGATCCACGGCGCCTTGAACCCGGGTGGCATCTTTATCAGTTTTCACGAAGGCCTGACCGATGAACGGACCAAGCCCGCAATACATGTATTGGGTTACCTGCCTATGGTTATGACCGGGCGGGATATGGGCATGGATAAAGGGCTGGTCGCCGACTCCATGCGTAGAGCCGGTTTCGAGATTATCGAGTCGCGGACGCTCGCCACTCCCGTGGGCCCGATGGATCTCGACATAGGCCGGAAACAGAAGGCTCGTAACGGGTGATCCGATGCCTGAAGGTTTGAATGACATTCAAGCGATGCTGCAGCGCCAAGCCTGCGATTTCGTGAGGCGCAGCATCTCCAGTGAAGGCCCTGGCGCCGCCAAGGACCCCGAATGCCTGATGAAGATGTTCCGGGAAATGAAAGGCGCCGGGTATCCCGGGACCCTGATCCCCACCGCGTACGGCGGCGAAGGGGGAGGCCTGTTGGAGGCTTCCATCGTTGTGGAGGAAGTGGCCGCGGGCGAACCCAGCCTGGCCCTTATGCTCGTCAACCATCTGGCCTGTTCCAATGGGCTTAGCGTGTGGGCGGATGAAACACAGAAGCGGCGCTTCCTGCCCCCGCTGTCCTCGGGCGAGGTCATTGGTGGGGTCGCTCTCACCGAGCCGGAGGCAGGCACCGATTTCCATTCCATCCAGGCCCGACTGGAGATAAGAGCGGATGGCATCGTATTGAACGGCAATAAATGCTTCGTGACCAACACCTGGCCGGGGACGAGCTGTTACATCTTAGGCTTTTTCAAGAGCCCTTCCGGATTGGCGGTAGCGCTCATCCCTTCTTCGGCTCCCGGGTTCTACCTGGCCCACCGCTACCGTTTCGCCGGCTGGGAAGGGCTTCCCAACCACGCCCTCGTCCTGCCGGACTGCACGGTTCCCCTCGACCACTTGATCGAGGGCGAACTCGCGCATGAGAGTTTCGAACGCTGGTACGACGGCGCGATGGTCCTCACCTCGGCCTTGGCCGCCGGCATGGCCAGGGCTTGCATGGAAGAGGCCGTCAGCTACTGCGGTGAGAGGAGGCAGTTCGGGAAAAGACTCGTCGAGCACCAATCGCTGCTTTTCCGCCTCGTCGATATCGCCACCTCCATCGAAGTGATGCGGACAAGCCTGTACCTGGCCGCCTCCGGCCTGGACAAGGGTTTATACCGCCATCCGGAGGTCTGTATGCTCAAGCTCTTCGCGACCGGCAAGCTGGAGGAGATCGCGTCCTCGGCCATGGAGATGGCCGGCGGATACGGCTATACCGATGACTGCAGGCTTTCCAGCCTGTATCGCGATGCCAAAGGCCTGCAGCTGTTTTGGGGATCGAGGGAGCTGATGCGACTGGAGATCGCCTCCGCCCTCCGCCTTCCGGTCGATACGTAGGCGGATCGATCTCTTGCGGCCACCCATCTCGAGAGGACCTGCTACAGTCATCCAGTACACGTCGTGGAAAAAACGTTTGGAGCTATCAGAGATTTATCACGCTTCCCGTCTGGTTGAAGACAAACCTGTCCCCGAATTCCTGGGAAAGCCTGCGGGCCGCCATCTGCCCCGTACAGTGGGAGAAGGCCATGAGTTCGGGATCGATAACCCTTAGCTCCTCGATGGTGCTCTCCAATTGTTCGGGCTTGAGAAAGAGGAGATGCGAACCCCCGATAACCGCCTTTATCTTCCCTTTGCCGGTCAGTTCCATTGCACGGCGCAAGGTGTTGATCGCCCCGGCATGGGCACAGCCCAAGATGACTACGGTGCCGTCCCCGTGTTCTATGAACAGGGCTTGATCATCCGGGAATAGGTCGATTTCGAGATCCCCATCTCGCTGCACCTTGAGGTTGGGATCGCCCGGCTCAAAATCGGTTACCCGCGGGATCTCGCCGGAGAGTGTCGCCCCGGGAAGCACCTCCCTGGGAGAGTCATCCAGATCGAACACCGCGCCCATGGTCTCCAGATAATCCCTCCGGTAGGGCAGACCGATATACCTTTTTAACTCTCCAGCCTGAAAATATTTAGCATCAAAAATGCTGGGGTGGGCGTATACCTTTAAGGGGCTCTTCTTGGCCAGAAGTTGGGGGAGCCCGGCCGTATGATCGTAATGGCCGTGGGACAAGACAACGCCGTGCAAACTATCCAGATTTACCTTGAGTAGTTCCGCGTTGTGCGTGGCGGCCACGCCCTGTCCCACATCCATGAGCATATCGCCCTCACCGGTTCTGACCAGAAGTGAAAGACCATGCTCCGCCAGGAAATTAGGAGGGCCAGCAGTATTATCTGAGAGTACAAAAACCTGCATCTTTTCCTCCTTTGTCGCCATGCTCGCGATATTTACTCTAACCCGTCGTGTCGGCAGTGGTGAATAGGGCCCGGTATTACCCCGAATCCTCCAGGTAATCCTCGATGGCCATCTTGAGGGTCGTCGTCGCCAGCAAAGCACAATGGCTGCTCTCATCGGGCAAACCCCCCAGGGCATCGAGGACATCCTGCTGCCCTATCTCCAGGCACTGCCGGATGCTCCTGCCCATTGCTAAAACGGTGACCATACTCCCGCAAGCGATGGAGGTCCCGCATCCGTCGGTCCAGAAATTGGCCTGCTCGATATTCTCGCCCTCGACCTTAACCCATATCTCCATGGTATCGCCGCAGGGTCCGGTGAACCTTGCCCAACCATCGGCATCGCGAAGCATCCCACAGTTACGCGGGTTCATGGCATGGTCTATTGTCTTCTCCGAATAGATCTTCCTCATCAAGGAATCGATCTGCTCCTGAAGGTCCGCAGAGGATTCGTCCATGATGGTTCCTGCCTTTCTTGCCCTGATCTTCTGCAAGTGATCTACGATCCGCCCCGCCAGCGGTGCCGGCCTTGTCCCGCCCGCCCGGTCGAGCGGCCATGACCGAGACGCACATCACCGCCGGAGTAAAGGTTTTGGCTTCTGCGTGATAGAAACCGATCCGCGAGTTCAACCATGATCTTTGACAGGGTGGGCAGCACCACGGCGAGGGCCGCCGTTTTCCGCTGCCTCCTCGGCACGGAAGACGTGCGCAGCGGGGAAATCGCGATCCGGGGCGCCGGGGATGGAGACGCCGTCCTGACCGCAGTGTGTACCGAAGGAGCTTCTATAACCTCGTAGATCGCGTTGTGCTCGCATGCCTCGCAGCATGACCCGCAAGAGGTACACCTCGACTGATCTATCTCTGCCACCCCGAACTCGATCGCGATGGCCTCCACGGGGCAATAATCCAGGCAGATACCACAACCGGTGCACTCGTCCTTATTAACCAGGTACACAGGTTCCCTCCCTTGGCAGTCCTTTATCGCATTCCCCTCGCGGGTTCCCCGTCCTTCGGGTTCGCGCGAGTCAATGATCGCAGACGTTCTGCCCCAGCTCTAGGTTGCCTTCGATGTATTTTTTCACTATCTCCAGCGGCTCGAGGGGCGGCGCGCCACACATGACCGCAACCCCGCTTTCCGTGAAGATCTGCTGCGCCCTCGCACCCATCCCTCCGGTGATCACGGCATTCACGCCCTTGTCGGCAAGCCAGCGGGGCAGCAGTCCGGGCTCGTGGGGAGGCGCATCGCAGACCTCCTTGATAACGGGGTCTTTTCCTGCCTCCGCCTCCACGAGGGTGAATTTTTCACAGTGCCCGAAGTGAGCACACAACAGCCCGTTCTCCGTTGGGATCGCATAGATATTCATACCGTCCTCCTCAATTATTCCAGGGCCGCCCGAACGCAACGCTGCATCTTCCACGCTGTCGGGTTCCGCTCCACCATCGAGGGACTCCGACTGGGAAGAGGTTGTTGCGACCACCTTCTCCACCATCTGGTCCAATATCCCCGAGACGCTCGGGATATCATGGTAGTGACCAACTTTTGCTCCGCCGCGATCCGCCCACGATGCAAATTCGCCATCAAGTGGCAGGGAAACCAGCATCTCGACCTGCATTTCCTTAGACAGCCGCTCGGCGCCCCCCCGGCCGAAAATGTCCATCCTCTCGCCGCAACGCGGGCAGAGCAAGCCGCTCATGTTCTCCACCACCCCGAGCAGGCGCATTCCTATGCGCCGGCAGAAGACGATGGACTTGCGCACGTCGGCCATGGCCAGCTCCTGGGGGGTGGTGACGATCATCCCCCAGGCGTCCGGGATCAACTGCGCCACGCTCAGGGGCTCATCTCCCGTCCCGGGAGGAGAATCGATGACCAGGTAGTCCAGGTCTCCCCAGTGGATGTCCTCCATGAACTGCCTGATGGCGGTCATCTTCAGTGGTCCCCTCCAGATTACTGCGTCATCCTTTTCGTTCAGGAAGAGACCGATGGATATGACTTTCAGGTTCTCACTTATCTTTACGGGGTTAATCCCTTCGGCATCACCAGTCACCCTCTCTCCTACAAGGCCGAAGATAACCGGCATGCTGGGCCCGTGGAAATCCACGTCCATGATCCCCACCCGGAATCCCCGCTCCGCCAGTCCCAAGGCCAGGCATGCGGCGATGGAGCTCTTTCCAACCCCGCCTTTGCCGCTGAGCACCATGATCTTCTTCTTCACGCCGGCAAAATTCGGGTGCTCCGAGGGTTCGGCTTTTTCTCCGCAATTGCCTTTACATGTTGCCAAGGTCCGTCGCATCTCCTTTCATGATCCTGATCCTTATCGTTTCTTCATGGTCTTCGCGCAGCTTGCCACGCCTGGGCCGGTGGACCCGGTTAGGATCATCATTGAGGTTATCCCTGACGTAAGCCTTTACGGCACGCTCCGCGTCTTCTTCTTCGGTGGTTATGGGAAGCACGTCCCGTCTCAGCAGCCCGACATAGGCGTTCTCGCCCATGCCGCGGCAGATGACCACGCGCACGTCGGGAAGTAGCTCCTGCATCAACTCCCAGCAGCCCGCCTGAGTGTCTTCCGTATCCCGGGAGCATTCCCTGCGGTTCACCCGCGGCTCCTTCTCCAGGACCCTCCCTTTTCTCACCGTATATACCACGAACTGCGGCGCGGAACCGAAATGTTCCGCTATAACCCTTCCGTCAACGGTGGCCACGGCTACCTTGTGCTCGCAGTTAAAGATCATCGAAGTCCGCCGTCCTTCCTTCCCCACCTGTGCCATTTGGGCTCCAGCCAGAGATAGGCCCCGAGCGCGGCGGATAAAAGCCCGGAGTAGATATGCAGTTTCCTCAAGGCATTTCTTTTCGCCATCGAGGCTTCACGCTCTCCCGTCCGTAATGTAATCCATACTCATCACCCCAATTGCCTATTATATATTATTATTAGCATAAGTCTAGTAATTATATCATCCTGCCATGAGCACTATTACACTATTCTTAAATATTACTTTACATATGATCGTTATTGGTTTAACATGATTATGGGCATATGCCTTATAAGATTCAGCGCGGCACCGTTGCCGCGCCGGGAGCACGGAGGTGAGTTGAGTGGCCGGATTAGGAAGAGGACGGGGAGGCGGGAGGCCCACAGGCGGCCGGGGCCTCGCCGGGAGCACGGTCTGCCGTTGCCCGAACTGCGGGCACGCCGAGCCGCATACACGCGGCATCCCCTGCTTTACCAGAAGATGCCCCGAGTGCGGTGCCCGCATGTTGGGATCGAATTGCTATTGAGTCCATGCGCCACGAGGAAGGAGGAATAGTCATGGGATACGGACACAGGAACATGTATTACCTCACCGGGCAGCCGGGCTGGATGAGGCTGGGCTACAGCCCGGGCTGGGCGGGGCGGAGCCGCAGCGGCCTGGGGCCGTGCGCGGAGTACATCCTCACCGGCAGGTGGCCGGCTGGAACCGCGGCGTTAACCCCACCGGTGGCCCAAGCCGGCTTCGGCGGGGAACTGGAGCTGTTGAAGGCCCAGGCGGAGAGGATGGAGCAGACGCTCGCCGAGATCCGCGAACGCATAAGCAAATTGAAAAAAGAAGGAGACTGAATCATGAAGGCGGCCATTTCAAGCACGGGACCGGAACTGCAGAGCAAGGTGGATCCCCGCTTCGGGCGCTGCGCGTACCTTATCTTCTACGATACGGATACGGGTGATTGGGAGGCGGTGCCCAACGCCAACATGGACGCTTCCGGAGGGGCCGGCATCCGCACCGCCCAATCCGTAGTGGACCGGGGCGTCGAGGCGGTCGTCACCGGCAACATCGGCCCCAACGCCATGCAGGTGCTTTCCGGGCAGGTTAAGGTGTACACGGGCTTTTTCGGCACCGTCGAGGAAGCGGTACAAGCCTTGAAGGCGGGAGGGATGACCGATACCTCTTCTCCCACCGTGAAAGATCATGCCGGTATGTCCGGCGGTCTAGGCAGCGGCCTGGGCCCTCAAGGCTCACAGGGTCCTGGCGGCGGCCTGGGCATGGGCGGCGGCTTCCCTGGCACCTTTCGAGGAGGCCAGGGACGCGGCGGATGCGGCAGGGGCGGCGGAAGAGGAGCGGGGCGTTGGTGATAACCGTGGCCGCCGGCAAGGGCGGGACCGGCAAGACGCTGGTGGCCGTGAACCTCGCCCTGTCGCTGCAGCGAGCGGGGATAGAGACGTTGCTCGTGGACGCCGACGTCGAGGAGCCCAACGATCACCTCTTCGTCAAGCCCGCCATCTCCCAGAGGGAAGAGGTGTCCATCTCCGTCCCTCGCATCGATGAGGCCCTCTGCAACCGGTGCGGCGAATGTTCGTCGTTCTGCGCCTACGGAGCCCTGGCCACGACACATGACCGCGTGCTCTTATTCGATGATCTCTGCCATGGGTGCGGGGGATGCACGCTCGTATGCCCCACGAAAGCGATAACGGAAGAGGAGCGCGTGATAGGGGTGATAGAGCGGGGGCATACCGCCGGGGGCGCAGGTTTCATGCAGGGGACACTGGAGATAGGCGAGCCCAAGGCCAGCCCCATCATCTCCGCGATGAAGGGACGCCTCGACCCCGGGGCCGTGAACGTCGTCGACTGCGGGCCCGGTACGGGATGCGCGGCCATGACCACGGTGCAGGGCTCCGACATCTGCCTCATGGTCACCGAGCCCACTCCCTTCGGGCTGCACGACCTGCTCATGGCGGTGAAGATGGCGGAGGTCCTCGGGGTGCCGTCGCTGGTGGTGGTGAACAAGGACGTCCCCGGGGACACCGAGGTTAGGAGGTTCTGCGCCGAGCACGGCCTGGATATCGCGCTTTCCATACCCTTCTCCATGGAAACCGCCCGCCTCACCTCGAGCGGAATGAACCTGGTGGATTCGAGCGATGAATGGCGGCGCCTGTTTTACTCGCTTTACGAGCGTATCGCGCCGATGGCGAGGAGCGGGGGTGGCCTGCCATGAAACAGATGGTCGTTTTGAGCGGTAAGGGCGGAACGGGAAAGACCACGGTCACCGCCGCCCTCGCCCAACTGCTGAAGCCGGTGGTGCTGGCGGACTGCGACGTCGAGGCGCCCAACCTCCACCTGCTGCTGTCCCCGCAGGCGGATAAATCGTTCGCGCTCAAGGTCTCGCGCAAGGCGAGGATAGACCCTCAGCTTTGCGACGGCTGCGGCGCCTGCGCGGAGAGCTGCCGCTACGGTGCCATCGTGGCCTCCGACCCCTTCAAGGTGGACGCCTTCAGTTGTGAGGGCTGCGGCGTGTGCGGTCTGGTCTGCCCCAGGGATGCCGTCGCTTTCTTCGAGCCGGACGGGGCGGAGGTTTACACGGGCACCACCCCTTACGGCCCCATGGTCGGGGCGGAGCTCGCCGTGGGGGAGGAAGCCTCGGGCAAGGTGGTGACCAGGGTGAGGATGGAAGCCCAGCTGCTCGCCGTGGACACGGGTCTATCACTGGTCATCGTGGACGGTTCTCCCGGCACGGGATGCCCTGTGATCGCCTCAATGAGCGGCGCCGATCTCGTGCTCATCGTCACCGAGCCCTCGCTCTCGGGATTGCACGACTTGGGGAGAATCCTACAGGTCGCGGAGCATTTCGGCGTCACCGCCATCGTCTGCATCAACAAGAGCGACATCGTTCCCGAGCTCGCCCGCGAGATGCGGGAGAGGTGCCGCGCCACGGGCATAGAGGTTGTGGCCGAGATACCCTTTTCCGAAGGGATAGTGAAGTCGCTGCGACGCGGCCTGCCTCCTATCGGGAATATCCCGGACGATGTGGAGGAGCCCTTCGTGCGGCTTGCCGGGGAAATAGAGATACGCATCGGAAGCAAGGTTGGATGAGGTCCCGAAAATTTAATGTGTGACAAATCGTGCCTCATTCAATTAAATGAATTGTAGCTCGACCTATTCGACCTATAAAGGAGTATGGATTTGGCCCGACCCGTGAAACCCAAGCTGGTGGGAGAAGCGCCCCGGACGGATTATTTCAAGCCCCGGGGTATCCCCTTTAACCAGCTCGAAGAGGTGGCATTGACCATCGAGGAGTTGGAGGCCTTACGCCTCGTGGACCTCGAGGGCATGTACCAGGAGGACGCCGCCAGGGAGATGGGCGTTTCACGCCAGACCATCCAGCGTATGATCACCGGGGCGAGGGCCAAGGTCATCGAGGCGCTGGTGGCCGGCAAGGCTCTGCGCATCGAGGGGGGGAACTATATCCTGAGGGAAGACTTCGGCCGATACCGCTGTGGTAGATGCGGTGGCGATATACCCCCTCGGTCGGGAAGGAGAGGAAGAGGTGGGAATGCCCCCCCCTGCGACTCCACCGGCTGAAAGCGTATAGTTAATCACACCGCCCTAAGCTTAGTCCGATGCTCCAGCACAGGATACCCGAGTACATGTTCATTCCCATCGCCTCGAGCATGAGTACCAACGCAGCGCCATCCATCCCGGACCTGGTTGGCCGCAAGCGCAGTTCCGTCTGAATTGCCAGCGGTTATACGCCCCCCTCCATCTCTATTTAACGGGCTTCCAGACCTTCCAGACCTTGCCCACCAGGTCGGGGCCCGGCTGCAACGTCGTATCGCCTGGCTGCCACCCCGAGGGGGTGACTTCACCGATCTCCCGCACGTGCTGGTAGGCTTTCAACTGCCTTATCAGCTCAGCGGGGTTGCGCCCCACCGGCGGCGTCAGGGCCTCCATGGCCTGTATCACACCATCCGGATCTATGATGAAACGGCCCCTGATATCCACGCAGGCGTCCTCGTCGAAAACACCATACACCTGTCCTATCAGGCCTCCGGGGTCGCTCAGCATGGGATAGGGAACACCGCCCTCGACCATCTTGGATAGCTCCTCTTGCTGCCATATCTTGTGCACGAAGCGACTGTCCACGCTCACGGCCAGCACCTCTACTCCCAAATCCTTGAATTCATCGTACCTGGCGGCAACTGCCGTCAGCTCCGTGGGTCAAACGAAGGTGAAATCGCCGGGATAGAAGCACAACACCACCCATTTGCCCTTGTAATCCGAGAGCTTGATGTTCTTGAACCCCCCATCTACGTAAGCACTGGCCTCGAAATCTGGCGCTGGCTTTCCCACTCTTGCCATCACCTTCATCCCTCCCTTCGCTTCTACTTCTCCCCCGGGCTCGAGGATCTTTCCCTCCGGTTTCAGAATGGGCCCCTCGGCCGGCTGCACGCACTGGTCTTTTGCCTCATCCACAACATCACCTCCTCATTCAGATATTCGTTAGTGTTGCTTCCGCTCTGCCTCGTGTAAAAATGGAACCTCAAAATGCCGTATCAAGCCGTTTATCGCATATACACAAGCGGTCTAAAGAACAAGAAATAGATAATTTGCATAATCCCATATCACTACAAATCCAAATACCTCAAACCGGTTTCCTATTATTCCCTCATCTCATAATGGCGTAACACGCACTAGGTTGAAAACTATTCTTCCATTTTGTGAACTATTATGACCGCTACGAAATGATGTGCAAATCAATTTAAGGTTTGGCCTCTAAGATTTGGGATGATATTATGTATTAGGGCATATGCTCATTATTAGCAGAAGCAAGGTATATAATTTAGGAGGAATAATGCCGTTTGGAGACGGCACGGGACCTGCGATAAAGGGTCCTGAAACGGCAAGAGGAATGAGCGCGGGCAGGCCCGGCGATAGGAGGTGTTGGCTTTGTCGGAAGAAAGAAAACCGCCTTTACCCAGCTGCGTGAAGTGCGCACAGGCTATCTGCCATTTCGGAATAAAGGAAGGGACCCCTGGTTTCTGCCCAACCGTCAACAAGGAGGCGGCCATTCGCGAGGCACGCGGGCTACTTGATGATGTGGAGATCCTGCGTGCCGCGCGCGAGGCCTCCAGGGTGGAGGGCACCGGGTACGGCAGGTGGACGAGAGTCCAGGAGGTTATCGAGTTCGCCAAGCGCCTGGATATCACCAGGGTCGGGATCGCTTTCTGCATAGGATTGAGGAAAGAGGCGAAGCTTTTTGCGGATATCCTGGAGGCGCACGGCTTCGAGGTGGTATCGGTATGCTGCAAAGTTGGAGGCGAACCCAAGGAGGACCTGGGGCTGGAGGACGCCGAGAAAGTGATCCCAGGCGTCTACGAAGCGTACTGTAACCCGATCGCGCAGGCGCTCATACTTGACGGCGAGGGCTGCGGGCTCAACGTGCTGGTGGGCCTGTGCGTGGGACACGATGCCCTATTTATAAAGCATGCCAAAACGCTGACAACGGTATTGGTCACCAAGGACCGCGTGACGGGACACAACCCTGCGGCGGCTCTATACACATCACACTCGTACTATAGCCGTTTAAAAAATCCCGGGAAATGAGGGTGCCGATATGGATGAGCAAGAATTCGACCAGAAGTTCATAAACGAGTTTCTCAAGGCGGAAGTGTACGCCGTAGTCGGTGTCTCGACCAACAAAGAGAAGTACGGCTACAAGGTCTTCCAGGACCTCAAAGATGGCAAGTATACCGTCTACCCCGTCAACCCGCTTTGCGAGGATATCTACGGGGAGAAATGCTATCGGGATATTTCATCCCTCCCGGAGAAGCCCGATGTCGTCGAGTTCGTATGTCCCCCCGGCGTAACCGAAGCCGTGGTGCGGGAAGTGGCCTCCCTCGGTATCGACAAGGCTTGGATGCAACCCGGGGCCGAGTCGCCGCAAGCCATCGAGTTCTGCAAGCGGCATGGCATCAAGGTCCTCCATGACGTATGCATTATGGTGGAGAGGCGCCGAAAGGCTGGGGAATAACATTCCAGTCGCAGCGGGGCGCAGTCACCACACCGGAGGTGGTTCGATGTGAATTCCACCACGGAATACCTCTTGATCCCCCTGCTCCTTGCCTTCGTTTTCGCCGTTATCGGATGCGGCCAGGGTGAAACCGGCGAAGCGCCTTTCGGGCAGGCCGAAGACCTGCCCGTTGCTCCCGCGGAAGATAAGGAGATCGTTCTGATCGTTGTCTACGACAACAATCCCTTTCTCGAGGGTCTCGAGACATCATGGGGGTTCTCGTGCCTTATAGAGGGCTGCGAGAAAACGGTTCTTTTCGACACCGGGGGTGACGGGGATATCCTCCTCTATAACATGTCGCGCCTGGGCATCGATCCGGAACGGATAGACGCGGTAGTTATATCCCACGGGCACGGCGATCATACGGGAGGGCTTGCCCGCCTCTTGGAAGCCAACCCCGATCTCGAGGTATATCTTCTCACTTCCTTTTCTTCTGGCTTAAAGGATTCGGTGCGATCTTATGGGTCCAGCCTCATAGAGGTCTTAGGGCCACGTCCGATATGCGACGGCATCTGGACCACCGGCGAGATCGGGAGCGGCATAAGGGAGCAAGCCCTCGTCGTCGAGACCGACGCTGGTTCCTTAACGATTACCGGCTGCGCCCATCCCGGGATTGTGGAGATGGTAAGAGCCGCGGAGACCGTAAGTGCGGATGGCGTCGCGCTTGTCTTAGGGGGCTTCCACCTGGGTTCAAGTAGCGGAGATGAGATTGACCGCATCATCGCTGAGCTCAAAGCGCTTGGGGTGCGCCATGTCGGTCCATGTCACTGTACCGAAGACAAAGCCATGGAGTCTTTACGTGATGCCTATGGCGATGGCTTTATCAAGGTGGGAGTGGGCAAGCAGGTAGACACGCAGGAGCTGGAGTAGATAATGGTAAAGCAGGGCGGGCGGGCCAAGGGCACAACCGCACCGGGGAGTTGAACCATGACATGAGGAAGGAAAGAGTGCACATTTACGGGCCGGTCCCATCGCGAAGACTTGGGCTATCGCTCGGAGTCGACCTCGTCCCACCCAAGACATGTGACTACGACTGCATATACTGCCAGCTGTGTAGGACCTCTAAATGGACTGCGCATATCGGTCCCTATATCCGATGGGAAGATATCGTCGACGAGCTGAAGGTCAAACTGGAAGCGGAGCCAAGACCCGATTACATCACCATGGCCGGATCGGGAGAACCGACGCTGAACAGTGAGCTCGAAAAGGTTATTTCGGGAATTAAAGAGCTGTGCGACATACCGGTGGCGGTTCTCACCAACGGCTCCCTGCTGGGGGTGCTGCAGGTCCTTCGGTCCTGCCTGCTCGCCGACCTCGTCCTGCCGTCCCTCGATGCGGGAGATGAGAACATGTTCCGGAAGGTGAACAGGCCTTGCCCGGCCGTCTCGTTCGCCGACGTTATCGAGGGCCTTGTGGGATTCCGCGAGAGGTACGAAGGGATGGTCTGGCTGGAGGTCATGTTGCTGCAGGATATCAACTCCGGCGACCGGGATATAGAGAGGATAGGGGAGCTTGTCGAGCGCATCGACCCCGACGAGGTGCACCTGAACACCGTGCGCAGGCCTCCGGCCGATCCGGCCGCAAGCCCGGTAGCCGGGGAGAGGATGGAGCAGATAGCATCCATGTTGGGACCGAGGGCCGTTGTAATCAGGGAATCGACCACCGGGTCTACGGTCGCAATGCCGGTGGACGAGGACGAACTGCTAGCCCTCATAGAGAGGAGGCCCTGCACCCGTCGCCAGATCTCGCAAGTATTCGACATCAACGAGATCGAAGCCCTGAAGATCCTATCGGGGCTGGTGGAGGAACATCTTATAGTTTCGGAGCAGATAGCTGGGGAGGTTTTCTATAAGGCTCTCCCCGGGCAATAAG
>Ga0315282_10010643_pt1 | contig 14374 bp, 11 predicted proteins | sample YL17G07_20_MG_FD_203693 | JGI IMG/M metagenome (GOLD analysis project Ga0315282, IMG submission 203693) | Sediment microbial communities from Yellowstone Lake, YNP, Wyoming, USA - YL17G07_20 | ecosystem: Environmental > Aquatic > Freshwater > Lake > Sediment | place: USA: Wyoming | collected...
TGGCTGCGTGGTTGATATCGACACACATACGCAACGGCCGGTAAAACTTCCGGCAGGCATACTTACGGACGACCTGAATGTATTGCTGAACGACAAAAGCATTAAGATAGGCGTCGAACTGGTCGGCGGAACCAAAGCAGCGAAGGAAATCCAACTCAAGATGCTGCGGGCCGGCAAGGATGTTGTTACCGCAAATAAAGCCCTGCTGGCTGAGTGTGGAAGCGAACTCTATAAAGCGGCCCGCGAAAACAGACGGTGTATAGCGTTCGAGGCGAGCTGCGCAGCGGGCGTGCCGATTATCTCGGGTCTGCGAACCGGACTATCGGCCAACGAAATCAGGGCGATGTACGGCATCGTAAACGGGACCTGCAACTTCATTCTCTCAAATATGAGCAGCAAGAATGAGGATTTCTCCGAAGCGCTGGCACAGGCACAGAAAAAAGGCTTTGCCGAGGCTGACCCGACACTCGATATCAACGGCACCGACAGCGCACACAAGCTGGCCATTTTGGCTTCCATCGCCTTCGGATACGAAATTGCGCTCGAAGATATATACGTCGAAGGAATCGAGGGCATCTCGAAAGATGACATTCGCTGCGGCGGTGAAATGGGCTATTGTCTGAAACTATTAGCTATCGGCCAAAGAATGGAGGACGGCAGGATTTCGCTGCAGGTGCATCCATCCTTCATCGCGCAGGATAGTTCTCTGGCCCGTGTCAACGGCTCGTTCAACGCAATCAGTATATTCGGCAGCGCCGTCGGACAGGTAACGTACTACGGCCGAGGAGCTGGGATGATGCCGACCGCAAGTGCGGTCGTTGCGGACATTATCGACGTAGCGATAGGAAATTCCGCCACCACCTTCCGGCAACTTCGGCTGCAGCCGAGAGAAAAAACAGCTCCACTGATAGTCAAGATCGGCGATTCCATCAGCCGGTTCTATATCCGAGTAATGGCGAAGGACCAGCCCGGCGTGTTCGCGCAGATAGGCAAGATACTCGCAGAAAACGCCATAAGCATATCAGGCGCCCTGCAACACGAGGGTCGGGGGCCGGACAACACCGTGCCCGTGATAATAACCACACACCCGACCAAGCAAAGCAAGGTAACGGCGGCGATCAAAGACCTCGCCAAGCTCGATACCATCTGTGGCAAGCCGGTCTGTATAAGAATAGTAGATATTCCGGAGGACAAGGATTGAAAACCAAGTATGCGATAATAATTCCGGACGGCGCAGCGGATGAGCCGCTTGAGCAGTTCGGCAACAAGACCGCACTGGAAGCTGCGCAAAAGCCCAATATGGACAAAATCAGCTCACAGGGCAGACAGGGGCTTGTGCAAACAATCCCCAAAGATATGGAGCCGGGCAGTGATGTTGCGCAAATGAGTATATTAGGCTATGACCCGCGCCAATACTACTGTGGCCGGGCACCAATCGAGGCGGTCGCACGCGATATCGAATTATCGCCAGCCGATTGGGTCTTCAGATGCAACTTAGTTACAATCGCCGACGGCAAAATGGAAGACCACAGCGCCGGCCACATCTCCACCGAGGAAGCCGGCCAGCTTATCAAAGAGTTAAACGACCAGCTCGGCAATGAGAAGATGCACTTTTATGCGGGCGTCAGCTATCGACACCTGCTGGTCTTCAAAGGCGTCAAGTTCGATGTTCGGACGTATCCGCCGCACGATTACATAGGCAAACCGATAGAAAAGATTCTGCCGCGAGGCAAAGGCGCCAGGATACTTAATGACTTGATGGCCCGCTCCCAGCAGATTTTCGCCGACCACGATATTAACAAAGTCAAAAAAGACTTAGGCGAAAATCAGGTCAGCTCCATCTGGTTGTGGGGACAGGGCCAAAAGGTCCAAATGGAACGATTCAAGAAGCGATTCGGGATTTCCGGCGCTGCAATTACCGCCGTGGACCTGGTACGAGGGTTGGCAAAGCTCATAGATTTTGACCTGATAGAAGTGCCGGGCGCAACGGGCTTTGTGGACACAAATTACCAGGGCAAAGGTTCCGCAGCGGTGGAGGCACTCGACAAATACGACCTTGTTTTCGTCCACATAGAAGCACCCGACGAGGCTTCTCACGGCGGCAACGCCGAGCTGAAGAAAAAAGCCATTGAGCAAATTGATAAATATGTCGTCGGGCCCGTCTTCGAAGCTCTGCAGAACTACAAAAGCTGGCGAATCCTCGTTATGCCGGACCACCCGACGCCGATTCAAACAGGTGCACACTCTGCGGAAGCTGTACCGTTTGCTATGGCAGGTGTCGATGTCAGCGGCGTTCTGCACGCAACCTTCAGCGAAGCCAATGCTGCCAAGTCAGGACTCAAAATAGAAAAGGGGTTTGAGCTGATGGAGTATTTCTTAAAAAGGTAAAGGTATGGGACATAAAAAACCGAACATAATAAAGATAATCTTAAGTCCAGCGGGATGACTATGGCGATAATCGTACAAAAATTCGGCGGCACAAGTGTGGCTGATGCGGAAAAAATCCGTGGGGCGAGCCGGCGGGTGATAAAAGCAGTAGATAAAGGCTACCAGGTGGTTGTGGTGGCTTCGGCCCGCGGCCAACAAACCGACGAGCTAATTGCCGATGCATTAGAACTCAACCCCAATCCGCCGGAACGCGAGATGGACCAACTGCTAAGCACCGGCGAACAACAAACGGTTTCGCTGTTTGCGATGGCCCTTGATGCAGCCGGTTATCCCGCAATCAGTTTTACAGGCGGTCAAGTCCAGATGCTAACCGACAGCGTTCATACCAAGGCAAGAATAAAAAGCATCGGAGCTGAGCGGATTCGAAAACAATTGGATGAAGGGAAAATCGTTCTTGTTGCCGGTTTTCAGGGAATAGATGAAAACGGGAACATAACAACGCTTGGCAGAGGCGGCTCAGACACGACCGCAGTTGCGCTGGCCGCAGCGCTCGGGGCCCAAGAGTGCGAAATTTATACCGACGTTGACGGAATCTATACGACCGACCCGCGAATATTCAAAGACGCTGTGAAGATGGACCAAATCTGCTACGACGAGATGCTCGAGCTGGCAAGCCTCGGTGCCGGTGTTATGCACACCAGAGCCGTTGAGTTCGGTAAAAAATACAATGTCAAAATCCACGTCAGAAGCAGTTTCGAAGAAAAAGAAGGGACAATAATTATGCACGAAGCACCGCAAATGGAAGGAGTAGTCGTTACGGGAGCGACAATCCAAAAAAGCATGGCCAAGATAGACCTCAACGGCGTCGATAACAAGCCGGGCAACGCTGCGAAAATCTTCGCTCACCTGGCAAAGGCCAAGGTGGTGGTCAATGATATTATGCAAACAGAAATCAGTACCGAAAAGGCCAACCTGTCATTCACAATTAACATCTCGGATTTGAACACTACAAAAAAGGCGATGGAAGCCATCAAGCAAGAGCTTAACTGCGAGAAAATTTTCGTCCGCGACGACATTGCAGAGATTTCCGTCGTTGGCGTTGGTATGCGAACCCACTACGGCGTAGCTGATAAACTGTTCAGCGCCTTAGCTGAAGCCAAAGTCAATATCGATTCGATTACCACCAGCGAAATCCGTATAAGCTGTATCGTCGATAAAAACCAGGGCGAAAAGGCACTCAATGCTGTCTGTCAGGCTTTCGAATTAGACAAACCAGCCGAGCAGCGAAATCGTTGCTCGTGACTCGTGCCTCGGGTCTCGAATTTTGGAATTAGAAAAAACAGTGTTAATCCATGTCTAAAAAAACCCTCTATGCGATGAGCAGGCAGAAACGAAGTGTTATACTCGCCCTGTCTGTATTGCTAATAGCGGTTCTTGTCTGGCTTGACCGTAGTGCAGCCGAATACAAATTTCAACGCCAGCCTAAATCCGAAGGGCAATTACGTGCCCGAGATTTTGAAAAATACCACGACAAAACTTTCACCGTCGCAAACGTCGTCGACGGCGACACCATCGATATTGACATCGCCGACGGCAAATATAACCACACAAGAATACGACTTTGGGGGATTGATACGCCCGAGACAAAAAACCCTAAGACCGGCGTGATGTATTTCGGCCCTGAAGCTGCGGAATTTACGACGAAATCAGCTCTTGGAAAACAGGTTACTGTTTATCTCGAAGAACATCGCACGCGAGACAAATACAGCCGATTGTTGGCTTATGTTAAACTGCCTGACGAAAGATTTTTGAATGAGGTTCTCATATCCGAAGGTTTTGCATACGCCGACTGGCGCTTTCGCCACAGCCTTTATCATAAGTACAAACAGTTAGAAGCCGCTGCGAGGAGACAAAAGAAGGGCCTATGGCTGAATGTAACGCCAGAGCAAATGCCCGAATGGCGACAGAACAAAATCAAAAATCAAAATGCAAATATCAAAAATACAGATTAAAAATCAAAATTTTCCGAGCAGGTCAACAATCTTACATCCCTTTGCATTTTGAAGTGTAGTTTTTATTTTTTATTTTTAATGTTTGATTTTTCTGCGAAGTAGAACTCCGCCTAAGCCAAACAGCAAAAGCGTAGCGGGCTCGGGAACTTGCACTGCGATATACATCGGGTCATTCAAACCAGAGGCGAAGACAGACATGTTTCCGCTCGGATCGAATTTATCAATCGTCCCGTAGTCCCAAGTGGACACGTAGAGATTGCCGCTACTGTCAAACGCAAGACCCTTAGGTTCGTACACATTCGAGGCGAAGACAGACATGTGTCCACTCGAATCGAATTTATCAATCTCAGCGCTACCCATGTTCCCCACATAGAGATTACCGTTTCCGTCAAACGCAAGACCATCGATGGCGGCGTCACCAAACGAGGCAAAGATGGACATGTTTCCGCTCGGATCGAATTTCTTAACCGCCGTCGGAGAGCACCAATCGGACACGTAGAGATTGCCACTGCCGTCAAAGATAATATCATGCACCCAGCTGAAGCCTGAGGCAAAAGTGGAGCGGTTTCCGCTCGAATCGAATTTATCAATCGTCCCGCCGCCGCTTTGCAAATCGGCTACATAAAGATAACCGCTGTCGTCAAACGCAAGACCCACAGGGTACAAGCCCGAAGCAAAGGTAGATCTCTTTCCGCTCGAATCGAACTTATCAATCCTGTAATCGTTATAGTTACCCACGTAGAGATTGCTACTTCTGTCAAAAGCAAGGCCGGTAGGGTATTTTATTGATGCGAAGGTGGACTTGTTTCCACTCGAATCAAATTTCTCAATCGTACCGTTGCTATTGTAACACGAGACGTAGATGTTATCGGCGTGTGCGAGGCTACCGGCCAGCAAGACCAGCACAGTCACAGCGAGCAACGCCGTGCAGAAGGGATTTATCTTCATTCTCTCTCCTCTTCAAAAAATCATCTTTTGAAGAATTTGTGGGGGAAAGCTTGGCAGGAAACCAAAAAGCTCTCTCACCACTCTCCTCTTCTGTAAAACTACATCTTGTTTGCAATTATACGCATTTGGTAGAAAATGTCAAAGAAAAAGGCTGAAAAGCGATAAGTGATTTTGGGTTCGGGACTTGCAGCTTAATCCGCCACACTCCGACTTCGTTAAAACTTCGCCGGACAAGAACGACGGGCTAAATTAAGTTCCTATGTCTATCCCCTATCCAATATTGTATTCTTTGATTTTTCGGTAGAGGGTTCTTTCGCCGATGCCGAGGATTTTGGCGGCGATTTGGCGATTGTTGCCGGTCCTGGCTAAGGTGTCAATAATGGCCCGCTTCTCCAATTCACTTAACGTGAGGTCCTGCTTCGCTCGGCCGGCTGTCAACTGGCGCACCTGATAAATCTCAGGCGGAATATCGGCCACATCGAGCTTTTCGTGGTCGCACATCACAACCATCGTTCTGATACAGTTGCGAAGCTGACGAATGTTCCCGGGCCAGTTGAAAGCAGTAAGAATATTCACGGCAGCAGGTGTGATACCGGTAACCTTCGAGCCGGTCTCGGCGACGGCCTCAGCGATAAAATGCTGGATAAAGTCAGGAATGTCTTCAGCCCTGTTAGAGAGGTCCGGCAGAGAGACACTAACCCCCTTGATTCTGAAATACAAATCCTGCCTGAATTTTTTCTGGTCTACAAGGGCCGTCAAATCCTGATTTGTAGCGCTGATTATCCGCACATCGACGACTATCGATTTATTCGAGCCGACCGGTATGACAACCCCATCTTCGATGACCCGCAGGAGCTTGGCCTGGCAGCTCATCGCCATATCGCCAATCTCATCCAGAAAGAGCGTTCCCTTGTCGGCTATCTCAAAGAGTCCCTTTCTGTCGGCTGCTGCGCCGGTAAAGGCGCCCTTGATGTGGCCGAACAATTCGCTCTCAAGAAGTGTCTCCGTCAGGCCGGCACAATTAACCGGCCTAAAAGGCCTGTCAGTACGCTTTGAATTATAATGAATCGCCCGAGCCAGCAGTTCCTTGCCCGTGCCGGAGCGGCCCTCAATCAAAACAGATATATCGGTCGGGGCGACACGGCGAAGCACCTCAAATATCCCCTGTATTGCCGCGGTTTTGCCTCGGATACCTTCAAATTCAAAATCTCCCCTGCCTGCTTTGGCAACCTCAGTTCGGCGGCGAGTCGCAGCGGAGATTTTTCTCGCCGCCTGCTCCACGAGCGTGCGAAGCTGACCAATGTCGATAGGCTTGACAAGATAATCATACGCACCACGCCTTATCGCCTCCTTACAGGTGTCAATAGTAGCGTAGGCTGTTATCAAAATAACTTCAGTATCAGCATTATATTTTTTTGCTTCTTCAAGTATTTCCATGCCGTCGATGTCACCGCCGAGCTTCAGGTCGGTAACAACAACATTAACCACTTCGCTGCGAAGGAACTCCAGGGCATCTTCACCACTGTAAACAGCGATTGCCTTTGCGCAACAGTTCTGGAGCGCCTCGGCGATACCATCGGCGTGGTCATGTTCATCATCGACAACCAGAACTATGATATCCCTGGCCATAATATCGACACTCAATCGGCCCAAAGAGGCAGCCTTATCGTAAATAACGTCCCCTTACCCGGCTCGCTGTCAACGGATATTGTACCACTATGCGCCTCGACCATTCTCTTTGCGGCGGGCAGTCCCAGACCGGTGCCACCCGACCGAAAGGAACAATAAGGCTTAAAAATATCAGATAGTTTGTCAGCGGCGATGCCGGCGCCGGTATCACTAATCTGAATCACGGCGGCTTCTTTGTGCTTAGCTGTTCTTATCATCAACTCGCCGCCGCTATTCATTGCCTGCTGGGCATTGATAAACAGATTCAACACAACCTGTTTTAACATACCGGCGTCAACTCTGCAAACCAGCGGCTCACCCGACAAGCCCTGCCGAATCGTTATGGAGTAACGGTGAGCCTGCGGCGAATAAAAATCAACCATATCACTGAGCAGCTCATTGATATTGACGCTGGCGAGCTGAAGCTCGGGTCTGCTGACGTATCGCAGAAAGCCATCAAGAATCTGCTCGAGTCTGTCCGCTTCCTTTTGAACAACAGCGAGCTTTCTGAGCGCCCTTGCCGCTGTCTGGTCGTTTTTGCCCGGCCCTTTCAGCTCCTCCGTAACAAGCTCAAGGTTGACCTTGATGGTGGAAAGAGGATTTTTTATTTCATGGGCAAGCTCACCGGTCAGTTTACTCAATTCTTCAAGCTGTCCGACACATCCACTATTACGTGCACGACGTCGGCGGGTACTGGTGCAGAAGAACCACACAACAGGCGGCACAACCGCCAGTAAAGCAATAACAAAACCCGCTACGAAACGCTGCACCAGTATTCCCCCTGTCTAAAGTACCGGCGATTCAGACCACAGGCCCCCAAGCTGCCCTGTTACTTTTTTTCCCCCACGCGCTGTCTGTCCTTTTCTTTTTCCCTGCTCAGCTCCGCAAGAGCAGCTTTGCGGGAAAGTTTGAATCTACCCTGGTCATCAATCGCCAACAACTTCACCGGTATCAAATCACCCACCTTGCAAACATCTTCGGCGTTTCTGACGAAGCCGTCGCTTAGCTCGCTGATATGACAGAGGCCTTCAACACCCGGTGAGATTTCGACAAATACGCCAAACTCTTTCACAGACACCACTTTTGACTGATCATATATTCGACCCACTTGCGGCGGCTGGGTAAGCGATTCGATTATGTCCTTAGCCTTCAAATGGCCATCGCCGCCCCAACAACTTATATAAATTGTTCCATCTTCCTCAACTTCAATGGTTGCGCCGGTCTGTTCCTGAATACTCTTAATCATCTTGCCGCCTGGGCCGATTACCTTGCCAATAAGGCTGGGGTCAATCTCCAAAGTCGTCAGTTTCGGCGCGTACACACTCAACTGCGGTCGGGGTCCACTGATGGTGCCAGCCATAATCTCTAAAATCTTCAGCCAGGCTACTTTCGCCCTTTCCAATGCCTCAACCATGATATTATAGGGCAATCCCTCGGCCTTTATATCGAGCTGTATAGCGGTAATTCCCCCGACCGTTCCAGCGACTTTGAAATCCATATCACCAAAATGGTCTTCGTCACCAGTGATGTCGGTCAGCAATTCGTATCGTCCGGTTTCGTCACTGACCATACCTATCGATATACCGGCAACCGGTCTTTTAATCGGGACGCCCGCATCCATCAGGGCCAGTGTCCCGCCACAGACAGAGGCCATTGAGCTGGAGCCATTAGATTCGGTGATGTCAGAGACTACCCTGACGGTGTATGCGAACTCGTCTTCCGACGGCCTTACCCGCTCCAGCGCCCGTTCAGCAAGAGCACCGTGACCAATCTCTCTTCGGCCGGGACCGCGAATCGGACGTATCTCACCAACAGAAAAAGGCGGAAAGTTATAATGGACCGTAAAATTCTGGGCGTACTCCTCCAATAAGCCGTCTACAATCTGCGCATCCCTGATGGTGCCGAGAGTAACACTCACCAGCGCCTGAGTTTCTCCACGGCTAAATATTGCCGAGCCGTGGTTGCGCGGCAAGATACCCACCGCACATGAAATCGGGCGAAGTTCATCATGGCGACGGCCATCACAGCGCCTGCCTTCCAGGACCATTTTGCGAACAACCTCACCTTCTATCTTCTCAAGGACGCGTCTGACCATTACTCTGTCTAACTTCGGCGCAGAATCGACCCCTGCGACAGACGAAATGGGGCAATACTGCTGATAAACCTGCTCGAACAATTCACTTACAGCAGCATTGCGCTGCCGCTTTGCAGGTATCTGCTTGAGCTCGTACAACTTATCCGCTACCTGCGACCGTATCTGCGAACACAGTTTCTCATCAAGCTGTATAAGGGGACATTCCTTTTCAACGCCGGCTTTCTCCCGCAACTGCTCAATCAGCTCACATACCTCCGCAACAACCTTATGCGCCGAAGCGACAGCATCAGCGATAACACTTTCCGGCAATTCCTTAGCACTCACTTCAATCATATTTAACGCATCTTTTCTGCCGCCGAGCAACAGGCTCAGGTCGCTGGATTCGAGCTGTTTATAAGTGGGATTTACCACAAACTGGCCGTCTACTCTGCCGAGCCTGCACGCCCCTATAGGCCCCAAAAATGGTATCCTGCTTATTGTAAGGGCCGCGCTGGCACCTATCATTGCAAGAACATCAGGGTCATTTTCCTGGTCGGCACTCAAGACGATAGCCATAATCTGAACTTCATGGAAATAGCCCTGTGGAAACAAAGGGCGAATTGGCCTGTCAATCGTCCTGGCCGTCAAAATCTCTTTGGTGCTGGGTCTGCCCTCTCGTTTAATAAAACCACCCGGGAATTTACCGGCTGCACTCTGCTTCTCACGATAGTCCACGCTAAGCGGGAAAAAATCAATCTCTTCAGCCCTGGGCTCACCCACCACCGCAGTAACAAGAACAACCGTTTCACCATACTGAACTACAACCGCACCATCGGCCTGTTTAGCAACTTGACCGGTCTCAATGGATAACGTCCTGCCCCCAATTTGCCTTTCGACTCTGCATACATCAGACATCAGATTACCTCATTAGAAAAACTAAAAGCTTAAAACTTAAAGTGCAAAAATGTGGAATTTATAATTCATTAGTTTTTAGTTTTAAGCTTTACACTTTACGCTTACTTTCGCAGACCCAGGCGGGATATAATCTCCCGATAACGATTGGCGTCTTTTTTGCCTATATACTTAAGCAGCGCCGCTCTGGCCCCGACCATCTTCAACAGACCTCGCCTGGATGCGTGGTCTTTTCGATGAATCTTGAGGTGCTCGGTAAGTTCGTCAATCCTCTTGGTTAAAATCGCAATCTGCACCTCAGGTGAGCCGGTATCCCCCTTGTGCGTCTCAAAACCGCTGATAACCTCATTTTTCTGGTCTTTAGTCAACATTTGTCCGCACCTCACAAAGCATAGTTAAATCCAAAAATATTATTATAACAGTGACTCGTCGCGTCTGCAAGTCTTTTTATGGGATGCAATTTTTCGATGTGTCAGTGTGCGATTACGCTGGATATCTTAAATATAGGCAGTAACAGCGCTATGGCGATAATGCCAATAATAACACCGAGAACCGATATCATCAACGGCTCCACAAGAGTCATAACATTCTTAATCGAGGCCTCGAGCTTTTTCCCGTAAAAGACCGATATTTTATCGCTGACCTGACCGAGCCGACCGCTCTTTTCGCCTGCCCGAAGCATATGGACGATAGCCGGACCAATCAGGGCACTCATGGTACTGCGGCAAGGGCCTTCGCCCTGACGAGTCGTCGCACGGGCGCCGGCCCCCCGGCCCAGCGCTGGGCGGGGCGACGAGCGACGGTCGACTATTCTTCCAGTGGCTCTTTCTATCGATTCCGACAACTGGTAACCGTCGCGAATGCCTTTGTCTGCGGCCGACCAAAGCTGCTGGAAGTAATAATTGTCGCACGAACCCCGTATCACCTCTACCGCATCAAGCAGGTTCACACCCGTATTAATCATTGTCGCCATAACGCGCATACTGCGAGTTACCACCAGGTTGATGAACATTGTGCCTAATACGGGCGTTCGAATCTTCACAAAATCCACGATTCTCCTGCCACCTGCTGTTCCAAGCCAATAATAAATCGCAACTGTTCCCATCAACAGAACCGTCACAACAGCCGTCATCTTTCGTCCATCCTGCAAAACCATCGACAGGTAAAGCAGCGCCTGAGTAATCTTAGGCAACGCCGCCTGCTTGGCCTCATAAATCTTCGCAAACTTCGGCAAGACAAAGAACATCATTACACCTAAGGCTAAACAAGCCATAATCGCCATTACCAGTGGATAGGTGAGGGCGGATTTGATTTGTCTTCTGGTGTCCTGCTCAAAACTGAGGTACTCACAAAGGGTCTGGAGCATCAGAACCATTTTACCAGATGCCTCGGAGGCTTTAACCATACTTATGAACATCGGGCTGAATGCGTTAGGGTAAAAGGCGAGAGAAGCAGAAAAACACTGGCCGTTTTTAACCTTTTCAGCCACAGACTCGATAATCGTTTTAAACGAGCAGGGAGCGGACTGCTGTCCAATCGCATCAAGGGCATCGCTGAGCACCACACCACTATCGAGCATCACCGCCAACTGCGTCGTAAAGAAAATCAACTCACTCTGCTTTACCCTAAGTCTGCGGAAAATCGGAGCAGCCGCTGCGTCGTGAGTTCCCGAATGCTCCAGGCCTGCGTTTTTTCGCAAAGTCGCTACCGAAGCCCGAGGGACGTTGGACGAGTCACGAGGGACGTCCGTCGTCTGTCCGCCGTTAGGCGTCCCCAAGCGGAGTCCGTCGTCTGTCATCCGTGCTTTAAGGCCAACTGCCGCCGCAACTTTGCTCTCTCCAGCATCCATAAAATTCAAAAGTCAAAAATCAAAACTGTGGAATTTTTTCATTAGTTTTTCGTTTTGCACTTTAACTTTTAAGTTTCCTTTGAGTCAACCGTCCAAACCGTCCTGAGGACTTCTTCAATGGGGATAATACCTGCCTTCACCTTTTCAATTCCGTCCAACTGAAGAGGCGCCATTCCCGCTTTCAGTGCAGCATTTCTCAGCGTTTTCAAACTGACTTTGTCATTAATCATCTCCAGAATTTCCTCATTCGGGACAAACAACTCGTGAATAGCAATTCGTCCGGTAAAGCCGGTATTTCTGCATTTTCCACAACCTACGCCACGATAAAACTTTTCAACCTCACCGCCCAGCTCCTGAACTGCTCTTTTGATACTGGCAGGAGGCTCATATTGCGTCTTGCAGCCGGAACATATTTTGCGCACCAGACGCTGAGCCAAAACAGCGACCAACGAGGCACTAATCAGATAAGGAGGAACATCGAGGTCCATCAATCGCGTCACGGCCCCCGGGGCATCATTGGTATGCAGCGTCGAGAGAACCAGATGGCCCGTCATCGCCGCCTGCACGGCGACATTGGCTGTAGCCTGGTCACGAATCTCACCAACCATTATTATATTCGGGTCCTGCCTCAGCAAACTTCGCAGGGCGACAGAAAAGTCAAAACCGCCGGCTGCGCTGGTCTGAAACTGATTAATACCGGATAAATTGCATTCCACCGGGTCTTCGACTGTACAGATGTTAACCTGCTCACTATTCAGCTCAGCAAGGGCGGCATAGAGGGTAGTATTTTTACCTGAACCCGTCGGACCCGTTACCAAAACCATACCATACGGAGCTTGTATTATCTGTCTGAATAACTTGAGGTTTTCATAGGTAAATCCAAGCGACTCAAGATTGAAAATAATCCTCTGGGGGTCGATAATCCTCAACACAACCTTTTCGCCGAAACTGGCCGGCATAACCGAAACTCTCAAATCAATCGGCCTGCCCTCCACCAAAACGCGGATACTACCATCCTGCGGAAGCCGACGCTGAGCGATATCCAGCTCAGCCATAATTTTTATACGCGACACAACAGCGGGATACATCTGATAAGGGGGACAAACTTTTTCATACAGCTTGCCATCGACCCTGTAGCGTATGCGCAGCTTTTTTTCATCCGGCTCAATATGAATGTCGCTGGCGTTTTCGCGCACGGCGTGATAGATGAGGTGATTTACCAACTTCACAACCGGCGACTGTCCGGCAAGATCCTCGAGATTACTTATATCCTGAGTGATATTTTCAATCAGTGTAAAATCTTCCAGCTCCGCATCATCTATAATATCGTCAATTACAAAAACATTCGCCGCCGGCAAATAAGTCTGCAGAGTAGCCTTGATGTCCTTAGCGGTTGCACAGACCACATTGACCTTACAACCTGTCATGTGCTCAACTTCGTCAATCAAAAACACATTTGCCGGTTCGCTGACCGCCACTGTAAGTGTGTCATAAACCTTAAACAGCGGCAGAATAATCCGCTCCTCGATAAACTCCCTCGGTAAAATTTCAATTGCTTTGGCATCACATATCTTTGGACTAACCTGAGCATAGGGGATGCCATAAGCCTCGGCAATCGCTGAGGCAATTTGGTTCTCCGTGCAGTAATTTTTCTCAACCAAAAGCTCACCAAGCAGCTTTCGATGTCCTTTTTCTTTCTGCTCAGCCAAAACCTGCTCAAGCTGCTGGCGCGTCACAATGCCATGCGCCTCGAGCACTTCCCCGAGCCGAGCAATATTCTCAGTTGCTGCCTGCCTCATAATCTTTCTCCACAGCTTTTAGTCCTTTTAGACATTCCAGCAAAGCGAAAAACCTTACACTTTGGTTCTTCCATTCCCACGTTTTTGCTTTCGCAAGAAAGCACGGGGGCCGTCGAGCAAATAACCCTGCCCTGTACCGTATGGTGCAGGGCTACACAAAGCTTTTCACCGCCTTGGCAAGCTCTTCATGGCGGTCAAACTCGTTATCAAGGCGAGTAATCTCCAGAATTTTTTCACAGTTTTCATCAAGTCCTGCCAATTTCAACTGGCAGTGGCCCTCACGACAGTAGTCACGCGCCCACAGCAACTTTTCCAACCCCGGCCCATCAATAAATCCAACCCCCCTCATATCAAGCACAATGCCTTTCTTACCTGCCGAGATTATCTGGCTGAGGGTATCCTGGAACATTTCGCCGGCATCAACGTTCAGCTCCCCCTGCAACGCCACAACCACCACCTCGTCATATTCCTGCGTTTGGATTCTCATCTTATCAGCGCTCCCACAGCAGCAGCTCCATAGTCGGTTGCCACACCAGAACCATAAATTTCCCTGAATCCATCCTGCATAATATCCCACAGTTGTTCGACATCGCTGTTTAGAAATGTACGTCCAACCATCTCATCGAACTGAGTCCCCAAATTTTCCTCGATTTCAGCCAGTGCCTGTCCGACGCTCATCGCCTCTCTGTAAGTTCTTTTTGAGGTCATCGCATCGAAGCTATCA
>Ga0315282_10010645_pt1 | contig 14373 bp, 13 predicted proteins | sample YL17G07_20_MG_FD_203693 | JGI IMG/M metagenome (GOLD analysis project Ga0315282, IMG submission 203693) | Sediment microbial communities from Yellowstone Lake, YNP, Wyoming, USA - YL17G07_20 | ecosystem: Environmental > Aquatic > Freshwater > Lake > Sediment | place: USA: Wyoming | collected...
TAATAACTTAGTAGTGAAGCTTATAAAGAGGATAAGTTTTGGTTTTAGAAATCCTACAAATTATATCCAAAGGCTTAATGTAGCATTTAGTAATAGTTTTTAGGGAATAATTTTTAGAAGGAGAAGAAGTCTTAATAGGGGAGGTAAGGAAACTGCATTGATTAACAAATAATAGGACAGGCAAGGATGCCTATCCTCCCCTTTTCCTTTGTCATTGCGAGGGGCTTTAGCCCCGAAGCAATCTCTATTCGTAGTGACAGAAAAGACGAGATTGCTTCGCTATCGCTCGCAATGACTTTTTCCCTTTATTTTAACTTCCACGCAAAAGTTTATAGACCCCCAAGGTACTTGACATACTTATCCTTTATGATATACTGTTATCAGTAACTTGATTATATAAAAGAAAGTTAGGAGTCGAATGTATGTGATGGAGTTAGTCTTTTAGACAGAGCTAGCAATAAGAGAATCAGTTGGAGAGAAGCTAGTGAAGGAGGTGAGAGAGGGGGAAAAGATGATAAAAGTTGCTAATTAGGTAGACTATTTTTAAGGGGTGTTAGGATTGAAGAGGTTAGAGTTTAGTAGTAAAAATATTAATTAGGAGGTTAAGAAATTATGAAAAAGTTGTTGGTAGTCAGTTTGGTTTTGATTTTGGTTTTTAGTTTAACTTTAGGAAGCGTATCAATCTCTTTCTCTCAAAAGAAATATAAAGAAGCACCTATGCTTGCTGAATTGGTAAAGCAAGGAAAGCTTCCTCCAGTAGAACAAAGATTACCTGAAGAACCGTTTGTTGTGGGACCAGGAGTATTAGTAGATAAGAATGATCTCCCTAACTGGGAGGTTGGACAGTATGGTGGAGTTTTCCGTTCAGTGTGCTTGAACCCAGATCTTGATTGGAACTTACGTGATGCAGTTATGGAAAATTTGTTATGTACCCCGGCATTTAAAACTAAACCATTGATGGGAAATATTGCAGCAGAGTTTAAAGTGAGTGCTGATAACAAAATCTTTACAATACGCTTAAGGAAAGGCTTGAAATGGTCAGACGGTGTTCCTGTAACTACTGATGATGTAAGATTCGCTTATGAAGATGTACTTCTTAATAAAGATATAACTCCTATATTCCCTAGTGACTACAGGGGTGCTGGAGACCCAGGCGGTACACCGATGAAGTTGAAAATTGTGGATAAATATACCTTTAGGATAACCTTCGATAAACCTTATGGACGATTTCTTGTTGTCCTTGGTTTAGGTTCAAGATGGGCTACTTATCATGCTTTATTAAAACCCAGTCATTACCTTAAGCAATTCCATACGAAGTATACATCTATAGAAAAGATAAGACCATATCTAAAGGAGTATGGATATTCAGATCAGGAATGGTGGCGTCTTTTCTTAATTAAAGATGTGATTCTCTGGGATATTTGTAAGGAAAGCGGTATTGGTCGGCCAACATTAGGGCCATGGGTTAGAGTTGACTCTCCAACCAATGTCATGGCATTTGAACGTAATCCATACTATTATAAGGTAGATACAGAAGGCAATCAGTTACCTTATGTCGATAGATATGAGTCTATTATAGTTACTAATCCGGCAAATTTACCTATGGCTATTCTAAGCGGTAAAGTCAATCTAAATAGAGATATGATAGATTGGGACAAAGTATCACTTTACCGTGAAAATGAGCAAAAGATTGGAGCCAAGATTGATCTTAATCTAATGACTCATAATGCTCCAATAGCGCTCTTTATTAACTACGGAAACCCTGATGCAGTTTGGCGTAAGGTTGTAAATGATGTCAGATTTAGAAAGGCAATTAATATGTCGATTGACCGTAAGCAGCTATCTGATATCCTATACCTAGGGACGGGTAAGCCTTCGCGTTGGTTCCCATCTGATTACAATCTGAAAGAGGCAAATCGCCTCCTTGATGAGATGGGTATGAGTAAGCGTGATGCAGAAGGTTATCGTATAGGCCCAGATGGAAAGACTTTCGAATTTCCTATCGTATATTGCGTACAAGGTGGTTACTGGGAAAGAGCTGTCGAACTGCTGGTTGAATATATCCAGAAAACTGGCATTAAAGCTACTATGAAGATGGTAACAATGAATCTAATGGGTGAAATGCAGAATGCTAATCAGATCAAAGCAACTATAGACTGGCTCGATGACGTTAACTGGCCATATATAATGTATGACTATAGACCGCTTTCTCGAACTGGATGGGGAAGTCCCCTGTGGAATCTTTATTACGCAACAGGTGGAAAAGAAGGTGAGAAACCACCTGAATGGATAGCGGACCTTTACAAACTAGATGCGGATGCTAGAGCAATTAATCCTAGTACTCAAAGAGCTGAATTATTTGAAAAGAAGTTTGCTAAGTGGATAAAAGAGAACATTCCTATGTTCCCTCTAATAGGTCAAGCTGTTGACCCAATGATTGTCCCTTCTAACTTAGGAAACTGGGCTCGTTCAGGTTATGCTTCAGCTGCACAGTTTGCCGCGGAACAGCTCTTCTTTAAGTAGAAGTTAGTTTATCCCCCCTTCTAAAGAAGGGGGGACAGTTCTTATACTAAAGGAGGACTTTGTGAGATGTTGAATTATATCATACGGCGTTTATCCATCATGATTCCTGAAATATTTTTAATTTCAATAATAGCTTTTATTGTTATACAGTTGCCACCTGGGGATTTCTTAACGACCTATATTATGCGTTTGCAAGCATCTGGAGTAGCGATTAATCAAACTATAATTGACACTCTTACTCGACAATATGGCTTAGATCGTCCTATATATGTTCAGTATTTTATGTGGATGAAAAATATTATTTTATACGGTAATTTTGGTACTTCATTTACATGGAACATGCCTGTTACAGAGATCATAAAGGAACGTCTACCGATGACTTTAATAATATCTATTGCAAGCCTCATTTTTACCTGGATGGTAGCCTTTCCAATCGGTATCTATTCAGCAACCCATCAATATTCCCCATTCGACCACTTTTTTACTCTTCTTAGTTTTATAGGGGTCTCTATGCCAGGATTCCTTTTAGCTTTAGTTGCAATATGGTTTTTATATAAATATACTGGATATGCTATAATAGGCCTATTTTCATTGGAATTTTTAAACCAGCCTTGGTCATTTGCTAAATTAGCAGATATGTTGAAGAATGTATGGCTCCCTATCATAGTAATTGGTATAGCAGGAATAGCAGGTTTAGTCCGTGTCATTCGGGCAATGATGTTAGATGAGATTAAGAAGCAATATGTAACTACAGCCCGCGCCAAAGGTCTTCCAGAGTATAAGATTCTCTTTAAATATCCGCTGCGAGTAGCTGTGAATCCGATAATAAGTACAATTGGATGGTTACTGCCTTCGTTAGTTTCTGGTGAGAGTATAGTAGCTATTGTCATAAATTTACAGACAATAGGACCAGCCTTACTTACTGCTAGCTTAGCACAAGATATGTATTTAGCTGGCTCAATCGTTTTTATCCTAGGGACTTTAACTGTTATTGGCATGTTTATCTCTGATTTATTATTAGCATGGTTAGACCCAAGAATTCGATATGGTGACCGACAGGAAAGAGGTAGTTAACCTATGAATAAAAATAAATTTACTCTTGATAAGACCGTAAATAGAGAAACGAAAGCAGAACAACTACTTTATGCTTCTCAGTGGAAGTTAATCTGGTGGAGATTTAAGAGGCATAGACTAGCCTTTATGGGTATGATAATTTTGAGTATTCTTTATATTTTTGCAATATTTGCTGAGTTTATAATACCATATGACCCCACACTTCGTTTAGTAGGATATGAAGATGCTCCACCAACACGGATACATATCTATTCAAAGGAAGAGGGTTTTCACCGGCCATTTATCTATGGATTGAAAAGACAAATTGACTCTTATACTTTGAGGGTTAAATTTGTTGAAGACTTAAGCCAGAAGTATCTTGTTCACTTTTTTCTTAGAAGTGAACCTTATAAAATTCTAGGTTTTATACCTATGAATATTAAATTATTTGGTGTTGAAGGAGCACCAATATTACTTTTTGGTAGTGACCGATTAGGACGAGACTTGTTTTCTAGGACAATTTACGGTGGTCGAATCTCACTTTTCATAGGATTTGGTGGTATAGCTATTAGCTTTATTCTTGGGTGTCTTTTGGGTGGTATTTCTGGATATTTTGGAGGTACTACTGACGAGATTATGCAACGAATAATTGAAGTATTAAGTTCAATACCTACGATTCCTCTATGGATGACACTTGCCGCAGCTATACCTCGAACTTGGAGTGTAACTAAAATGTATTTTGCAATAACGCTGGTCCTTGCTATAGTGGGGTGGACAGGTCTTGCTCGAGTCGTTCGCGGAAGGTTTTTATCAATGCGAGAAGAGGAGTTTATTTTAGCCGCAAGAGCAGCCGGTGCAAAGGAGAGTCGTATCATTATTAAATATATGTTTCCTAACTTCTTTAGCTATCTTGTTGTGAATATTACACTTGCAATTCCTAGTATGATTTTAGGAGAAACATCTCTGAGTTTTTTAGGGTTAGGTCTGCAACCACCAGCGATAAGCTGGGGGGTATTATTACATGATGTTCCAGATCTTTCTATCCTTGCTCAACGACCATGGCAGCTTTTCCCAAGCCTATTTGTAGTTATTGCTGTACTTATGTTTAACTTCGTAGGCGATGGCTTGCGTGATGCAGTAGATCCATACTCTATTATATATTAAATAGGAGAAGAAAATTATGAGTTTAGAATTGACAAGTCGAATTTTAGAAGTAAATAATCTAAAAACATATTTTTACCTTAATATAGGTATTGTTAAAGCAGTAGATGGGGTAGACTTTCATATAGATCGAGGTAAAACCATGGGTATTATTGGTGAAAGCGGCTGTGGCAAATCAGTTACTGCTTATACGATAATGCGACTTATCCAATCCCCTCCTGGTAAGATTATTGAAGGAAGCATTAAACTTTATTATGAGAGAAATAGTAGTATAGAATTTGTCGATATAGTAAAGCTAGATCCAAAGGGCAAAGAAATACGTAACATACGTGGTAAAGAGATCGGCATGGTTTTTCAGGAACCTATGACATCTTTTTCTCCTATGTATACTATAGGAGATCAAATTATTGAAGCAATACTTATCCATGAGGATATAACTAAAAATGAAGCAAGAGAAAGAGTGATTGAGTTTCTAAGAAGAGTTGGAATTCCAAGGCCTGAGCGTACTATTGATACATATCCATTCCAGCTTAGTGGAGGAATGAGGCAGCGTGCTATGATAGCAATGGCTTTATCTTGTCATCCTCGTTTACTTATTGCAGATGAGCCTACCACTGCTGTGGATGTGACTATTCAAGCTCAGATTTTGGATTTATTGCAGGAGTTTCAAGAAGAAATGGGACTTGCCATAATATTTATAACTCATAATCTAGCAGTTGTATCAGAGGTAGCTGATGAAATAGCTGTGATGTATCTAGGAAAAATCGTAGAGTATGGTGCTAAGGAGGAAATTTTTAATAACCCTCTCCATCCATATACCTGTGCACTATTTAGGTCTATACCTCGACTTGAAGGTAAATTAGAGCGACTTATTTCTGTCTCCGGAAATGTGCCGAGTTCGTATGAAATCCCTGAGGGTTGCGCATTTCATCCCAGGTGTGAAAATGTTATTTCTGGGGTTTGTAATATTAACTCTCCAGACCTTGTCGATGTAGGGAATGGACATAAAGTCCGTTGTATGCTCTATCAAAAGGTGGAGGTATAATTATGAACGGTGTGACTATAAATGATAAAGATAATTCATTATTAATATTAAGGAGTCTAAAAAAATATTTTCCTATAGAGAGAGGATTCTTTCATCGTACAACTGGTTATGTAAAAGCGGTGGATGATGTTAGTTTTAAAATTGGAGAACAAGAGACATTAGGTTTGGTAGGAGAGAGCGGTTCGGGTAAAACCACACTAGGGAGAACGATATTGAGACTTTATGAACCTACAGGAGGTCAGGTATTATTTAGAGATAGAGAGCAATTTGTATCAGTGACAGAATTACAGGATGAAGAACTAAGAAGGTTTCGTCGCAATATGCAAATTATTTTTCAGGACCCGTTTTCTTCACTCAATGAGCGTATGACTGTCTTAGAAAATGTAGGTGATGTTCTATTAATTAATAGCTTAGTCTCCAAACATGAAGTAGTTGAAAGAGTTATAGAAGTAATTGAACAAGTGGGATTAAGGAGAGATGACATAAGGCGATATCCTTATAGTTTTAGTGGAGGGCAAAGACAGCGTATTTGTGTTGCTAGAGCTTTAATTCTGAGGCCAAAGTTTATAGTAGCGGATGAACCTGCATCCGCATTAGATGTTTCTATACAGGCACAAATTTTAAATTTACTTAAGGATATTCAGGAACGATTTGGACTAGCTTATTTGTTTATTAGTCATGACATAAGTGTAGTACGTTATATAGCTGATAGGATAGCTGTTATGTATGCTGGGAAGATTGTAGAAATAGCGCCTAGAGACGAACTACTGTCTTATCCGAGACATCCTTACACAGAGGCACTTTTAAGTGCAGTCCCTAGGACTACTATAGAACGTCGTAAGACTAGGGCTATTTTAGGAGGAGACCCTCCTGACCCAGCAAACCTACCAAAGGGTTGTATTTTCAATCTTAGATGCAAATATGCACGAGAGGTGTGTAGAGAAGATCAACCTCCTTTAAAGCTAATTAATACTAGCCATTACGTTAGTTGCCATCTGGCTGAGGCTTTAGAACTTAAGGGTGTTACAGTACGCACCTAAGATTTTATATTTTTACCATTAGAATAATTTCTTGGGTTTTAGTGATGGGAGGAATTTATGTTTATATATAAAAAAGATAGAGAAATCTTGAAAAGCTTGGCAGAAGAGTTAGCAGAGATAGCATCTTTGCCTATTCAAAAAGAGAAGGCACAGATGTGGAAGAGGCTTAATAAGTTAGAAGATATTAAGCCTATGGTTTGGATCAATGAGATACCATGGCAGGAGATGAATGTAGATGATGAGCTCACGTTACGATGTGAAAGTGAATTTTGTAGAAGGATAGAACAGTACCTTCGTCAAACGATATACCAATGGAGACATCTAAGAGCGGATATGGTAATAGAACCTAAAATCTACTGCCCCAAAGTTATCTATGATTCTGGGTTTGGAATATCCGAAGAATCAGATGTTGTAAGTATTGATCCCAATAATCCTGTAGTTTCAAGACACTTTCATCCTCAGATACAGAGTGAGGAAGACCTCGAAAAGATAAAGTATCCAGTAGTTACCTATGATGCCGAAGCAACTGAAGAGCGTTATCAACTTATGTGTGATATCTTTGATGGGATATTGCCTGTTGAGAAGATAGGATCACCTGGATTCTGGTTTGCACCCTGGGATCTACTTGTCACCTGGTGGGGTGTAGAAAAGCTTATGATAGACCTTATTGAGAGACCTGAACTTGTGCATAAAGCGATAGCTAGGTTAGTAGATGCGAGTTTATATAGTCTTAATCAGTATGAGACTCTAGGGTTACTTTCTCTGAATAATAGTCCAGTAAGGGTAGGTTCAGGTGGATACGGATATACAGATGAACTTCCAAAACCTGGCTATGATTCTAATCATATAAGAGCCATTGATCTTTGGGGATGTGCTACCGCTCAAATTTTTGTAGCTGTTTCACCCCAGATGCATGAAGAGTTTGCAGTTAAGTACGAGAAGAGATGGCTAGATAGATTTGGCTTATCTTACTATGGATGTTGTGAGCCGTTGCATAGGAAGATGGATATGCTAAGAAGAAATATCCCTAACCTAAGGAAGGTATCGATGAACTATAGAGTGAGTGTAGACGAGGCAGTAGAAGTAGTAGGTAGAGACTATGTATTCTCTTATAAACCGAATCCTGCAGTATTAGCAGAGGCGATTTGGAGTGTAGAGAAGGCTAGAGCAGAGCTTGAGAATGTCCTAAAAAGGACTAAAGCCAAAGGGTGTATAGTAGAAATCATTATGAAAGATATTAGCACAGTCAATTATGCCCCACATAGGTTATGGGAATGGGCAGAGATGGCAAGTAAACTTACAGAAGAGTATGCTTAAGGAACTAGTAGATAGTCTGACGGAGTTTATAGACTTGATATATAATAGAGAAGAGACAGAATTAGGAGGTATGAAGCTGTATGACGGCTATATTGGATAAAGAGAAAATTTTAGAAGATATAGAAAAGCTTTCTCTAGAGGAGCAGTTAGAACTGATAGAGAGACTTCTTCGTCACATTAGGGTAAAAAAACTTATCAACAAAGGTTGCTATAACTGGAATACCCTTTATGGCCTTGGAAAAAATTTATGGGAAGAAGATGCACAGGAGTTATATTAATAGAGTAAGAGAAGATGGATGAGTTTTTATAACGAGATTTCTAGAATTAGAATTAATTCAGGAGAAATTAAGGTTATATGGAAGATTTAATAAAAAAAACGGTAGAGATAATTAGGGGAGAGATAGAAGAGAGAGACATACGGATATTAAAGATTCTCCTCTTTGGTTCTCGGGCAAGAGGGAATTTCAACGTTGATAGTGACTGGGATTTCTTTGTAGTGATAGAAAGGGAGATAAGTAGGGAGGAAATATGGGATATTATACTAAAAATTAAGAGGAAATTAGCAAAACTAAGAATACCTAATGATGTTATTATAGCATCGGAAAGAAGTATAGAGGAGAAATCTAAGGATGTGGGAGATATTGTTTATTATGCCTTGAAAGAAGGGATCGAAGTATAATGGTCAAGGATTGGCTTTTAAAAGCTGAGAGTGATTTGAAAATAGGTAAAGATGAAATTCAGATGAGAGACCCAGCTACTGATGCAATTTGTTTTCATATGCAGCAGGCGGTAGAAAAGTATTTAAAAGCTTTCCTTGTTTTTAATAATAAAGAAATTAGAAAAACTCATGATATTGCGGAACTAATTGAGATTTGTAAAGAGATAGATCATGATTTTGAGTATTTATATGAAATAAAGGCTGATAAACTTACCTTGTATGCGGTAGAATTTAGATATCCTGGTCCTGTTTTATTCCCAAGTTTAGAGGAGACAAAGGAAACAATTGAAATTGCAGAGAAAGTTAAAGCATTTGTTCTAGAAAAGCTTTCAAAGAGAGGGTTTAATATAACTTAAAATAGAATGATTAATGAAGGATATAAGCACGGTTAACTATGAGCCACATAGATTATGGGAATGGGCTAAGATGGCTTCAGAAGTGACAGAAGAATTTATATAATGGGCAAATTATTAAGATTTATTGTAGTTTTTATTTTATCCCTAAGTGTACTATTATTTATCCTTATAGGTCCAATAAATTATAAGATAAGGAGGCAAAATTTTATGGATAGGATGGATTGGTGGAGACAGGCAAGGTTTGGGATGTTTATTCACTGGGGAGTTTATAGTATCCCTGGTAGGGGAGAATGGGTTATGTATCAAGAAAGGATTCCAAAAGATGAGTATAGAAAACTAGCTGAAAAGTTTAATCCAGAAAAGTATAATCCTGAAGAGTGGGTGAAACTTGCAAAAAGAGCGGGAATGAAGTATATGGTCTTAACTACAAGGCATCATGATGGTTTTTCTCTATTTGATAGCAAGGTGAGTGATTTTACTGCCCCTAAAAGTTCTGCTAAGAGAGACTTAATAAAAGAATATGTAGAAGCATGTAGAAAATACGATATGAGAATTGGCTTTTATTATTCTTTGCTCGATTGGAGATATGATGCCTATTTTTCTGGACTAGAGAAAGACCCTGTTGGATGGAGAAAGCTTGTAGAGTATATGCATACCCAAGTAGAAGAGCTTATGACAAACTATGGAAAGATAGATATACTTTGGTATGATGGTGGATGGCCCTATAATGCAGAAGATTGGCAATCACAGAAGTTAAATGAAATGGTAAGAAGACTACAGCCAGATATTATTATCAATAATAGGAGCCAACTTCCCGAAGATTTTGATACGCCAGAGCAGTATATCCCTGGACATTTTCCTAATCCTAATGCTCCTACAAGAGATTGGGAATCTTGTATGACTCTAAATGACCACTGGGGATACTGTAAAGGTGATAATAACTGGAAAATTCCTCAAGAGGTTATATGGAATCTGGCAAGATGCGCCTCTGGGGGAGGGAACTATCTTTTGAATGTTGGACCAAAGCCTGATGGAACGATTCCAGAAGAGTCAGTCAAAATACTGGAAGAGGTTGGAAAGTGGATGGACAAGAATGGGGAGAGTATCTATGGGACAGTAAGAACCAAGGTTGGATTCCCACATGGTGTAACGACTTTGAAGGATAATAAACTCTATATCCATGTATTCTACTGGAATGAAGAGTTTGCCTTAGCTCCATGTAAGATCAATGTAAAGAGGGCTTATTTCTTAAAGAACAAAGAAGAAGTGAAGTTTACAGTAAAAGGAGAGAGGATTCTGTTTTCTAATCTACCAGAAAAGGCACCTGATCCAATAGATACTGTAATTGTCCTTGAGTTTGAAGGTGACATAGAGGCTCTTGAATCATTTAGAGCTTTTGAATAAGATTGGAGGAAATTGTGGGAGTTTTAGACTTTTTTAGATTGGATGGTAAGAATGCTATAGTTACTGGTGCTGCACAAGGGTTAGGTAAAGCTATGGCTCAGGCATTAGCAGAGGCAGGTGCAAATATAGTCATTGCGGATATAAATCTAGACTTAGCAGAAGTCACAGCTAGAGAGATTTCTAATATAGGAGTTAAAACAAGGGCATTAAAAGTGGATGTAACTAACCCTGAAGATGTTAACTTTATGGCTAAAGAAGTTGTATCTAAACTGGGAAGTATAGATATTCTTGTAAATAATGCAGGGATTGTAAGACATTCTCCAGCAGAAATTATGAGTAAAAAGGATTGGGACGATGTGATAAATGTAAACCTGACAGGTGTATTCTTGTGTTCTCAGGCTGTTGGCAGATTTATGATAGAAAAGAAGAAAGGTAAGATTATAAATATTGCATCTATGTCTGGACTTATAGTAAATCATCCCCAGCCTCAGGTTTCTTATAATGCGTCAAAAGCAGGAGTAATTATGATTACAAAATCATTAGCAGCTGAATGGGCTCAGTATAATATTAATGTAAACGCTATTGCCCCTGGCTATATGAAGACTTCAATGACTGCCCCATTTTTTGAGAAAGAAGAATATCGTAAGGCATGGCTTGAACCAACACCAATGAAAAGACCAGGGAATCCAGAAGAACTTGGTGGGGCTGTAGTTTATCTGGCTTCTGATGCTTCAAGTTTTATGACAGGTCAGATTCTAGTAATAGATGGAGGATATACACTACTATGAGTAGGCAATTAGCACTTGATACGATATATCTAAGAGCGACTCCTCGTTTAGCTCATACAGAGTATAGTCTAGAGTATCATACAGACTATATATTAAAGAAGACAGGGATATCACCTCCTAATCCTGAGGCATTTAAAAGGCTCTATGACCTCTGGGAGATAGACTTTTTATGGATGACTAATGATGGACTTCACCAAGATTGGGAGAAACTAGGACGAGCTACTGATATGGGACATGCGGAATATGCCATTAATGGGAGTGATAAAAGGATTCCAAAGGAATGCCCATTTAAGACACCTGAAGAGGTATGGGCTTTCGATGCTGTAGCAGAGTATGGACTGCCAGATTTTAATGAACAGGTAGAGGCATATGAAAAGATGCTTCAGACTACAAGAGAAATGTTTCCTAATCAGCTTGGTACAGGTGGTTATTATAAGACAATAGTCTCTGGTGCTATACAGGCATTTGGATGGGAGATGTTTCTTTTGGCACTAACAGATATTAATAAGATGGAAAAAGTTTTAGATAGCATCTTCCGATTCACCCTCTTTCATATGGAAGCTTGGGCAAAAACAAGTGTAGAAGTAATTATTCAGCATGACGATTTTGTTTGGGCTAGCGGACCATTTATGAGACCAGAGATATACCGTAAGATAATCATTCCTAGATATGCGGAACTATGGAAGCCATTACACAAGGCTGGGAAGAAGGTCTTATTCTGTTCCGATGGAAACTTTATGGAATTTGCAGAGGATATAGTTAATGCAGGGACTGATGGACTTATCTTTGAACCTTGTAATGATTTTGGCTTTATGGCAGAAAGATTCGGAGATTCTACTGTCTTAGTTGGAAGTTTTGTTGACTGTAGGGATCTAACTCTTGGAAAATGGGAGTTAGTGCGTTCTAGCATAGATAGGACACTTGAAGTAGCTAAGAAATGTAAAGGTATTATTTTTGCTGTTGGGAATCATCTTCCCCCTAATATACCTGAGAGAATAATGGATAAATATATTGAATACCTTCAGGCGCACTGGGATAGATGAGGAGGCTCTATGAAAAGATTTAAGGTCCCATTTGATAAGCCAGCTCCTAATTTTTATGAGTTTAGAGATGTATTACTGGGCAAAAAGGCTGCTAGAAGAGTTCATTTTGCTGAACTATTTCAAGATATAGAGATTGTATGGTATATCACAGAGAATATATTACAAGATAAAATTATTCATTCTCCCCAAGAAGATTTTCAAGGTTTCTATAAACAACAGATAAACTTCTGGTATAGAATGGGTTATGACTATATTAGAGTAAGCGGAGGCTTAAACTTCACTGAACAGAAAAGAAGAGTAACTGAGGATACTGCTATTCTTTCAAGAGGAGAGAGGAATTGGATAGAAGAGACAGTCGGAGTAATATCTTCCTGGAAGGACTTTGAAGAGTACAAATGGCCTACTCAAGAGTCATTTGATTATTCCAACTATGAGTTTGTCTCTAAGAATCTACCAGAAGGTATGAAGATGATGGTATGTCCTTCAAGTGGAGTCTTTGAGATTAGTAGTGAAGCTTTATTAGGCTTTGAGGGTATGAGTTATCTATTGTATGAAGATTACGAACTAATAAAATCTGTATTCAATAGAGTTGGAGAGATAATATATAAATTCTATGAAAATCTTATCACTCTTGATAATGTAGAAGGAATCTTCCAAGGTGATGACCTTGGCTTTAAAACAAGTACTATTCTCTCTCCGAAGTTTCTAAGAGAGATAGTTCTACCGTGGCATAAAAGGTATGCAGAGCTTGCACATAAATATAATAAAATGTATTGGTTCCACTGCTGTGGGAATATAACAGAGATTATAGAAGACTTGATAGAGGATGTAAAGATAGACGCCCTTCACTCTTTTCAAGATACTATAATCCCTGTGACTGAATTTAAAGAGAAGTATGGAGATAGGATAGCGGTATTAGGTGGGGTAGATGTTGATAAGTTATGCAGGCTGGAAGAGAAAGAACTCAGGGCTTATGTAAGAGGCATACTTGATAGGTGTATGCCATATAGGTATGCCTTAGGTTCAGGTAATACAGTAACAAACTATGTACCCGTAGAGAATTATCTAATAATGTTAGATGAAGGGGTGAGATATTATGATTAAATTACCTTTTAGACAGGTTCATCTTGATTTTCATACCTCACCATTGATACCAGATGTTGGGATAGATTTTGACCCAATAGATTTTGCGAAGACACTTAAAGAGGCCTATGTAAACTCTATAACAGTATTTGCTAAGTGTCATCATGGGATGTCCTATTATCCTACTAAGGTTGGGGTTATGCATCCTTCCCTTAAGAGAGACCTCCTTGGAGAGATGGTAGAAGCCTGTCATAAAGAGAATATAAGAGTATGTGCCTATATCAGTGTGGTATGGGATGAGTATTCAGCAAGCAATCATGCAGATTGGCTACAGGTAAATAAGGATGGAACACTTGCAGGAAGACCTCCATTTGGAGATAGAGGATGGAGATTCCTCTGTATGAATTCTCCATATGTAGATTATGTAGCAGAGCAAACAGAAGAAGTTCTAAAACTCTATGATGTAGATGGAGTATTTTTTGATATAGTGATGCAGACATACCCCGGATGTGTATGTAATCACTGTATGAAGAGTATGAAAAAACTTGGACTTGACCCAACAAATGATGCGGACCTCTATAAACATTCTCAGATTGTAGGAAGAAACTTTATGGAGCGGATGGATAAATTAGTAAAGAGTTTAAAGCCAGAGATAAGTGTATTCTATAATTCTAGACTTAGACTTGATAGTAACTTTGAACTTGGGATGAGACCAGAATCAGATTATTTCACTCATTTTGAAATAGAATCTTTACCATCTGGGGGATGGGGATATAATCATTTCCCTCTATTTGTCCGTTATTTCCAGACATTAGACAAAGACCTCTTAGGAATGACAGGAT
>Ga0315282_10010646_pt1 | contig 14370 bp, 15 predicted proteins | sample YL17G07_20_MG_FD_203693 | JGI IMG/M metagenome (GOLD analysis project Ga0315282, IMG submission 203693) | Sediment microbial communities from Yellowstone Lake, YNP, Wyoming, USA - YL17G07_20 | ecosystem: Environmental > Aquatic > Freshwater > Lake > Sediment | place: USA: Wyoming | collected...
GGGCCTGCTTGTCCTGTCGGTGGGACTGCTGTGCGCGCTCGGCTCTGCCGGCGAGCGTGGAATCGTGCGCGTCGAATTCATCGCAGACCCGTCTCCGACTCCCCAGTGTCACGCGTCCACGATCGTCGAAACGCCCGGCGGCCTCGTTGCAGCCTGGTTCGGCGGCCCGTACGAGAGGCACCCGGAGGTCGGCATCTGGGTGTCCAGGCGCGAGGCCGGCAGATGGAACGCGCCCGTCGAAGTCGCCAACGGCAGGCAGCCTGACGGCAGTCGTCACCCCACGTGGAACCCGGTGCTGTTCCAGCCGCGTGGTGGGCCGCTCATGCTCTTCTACAAGGTCGGCCCGGATCCGGCTTCCTGGTGGGGCATGCTGATGAGGTCGGCCGACGACGGGCGCACGTGGGCAAGACCGCAGCGCCTGCCGGACGGCATGCTCGGTCCGATCAAGAACAAGCCGCTGCAACTGCCCGACGGCGACATCCTCTGCGCTTCGAGCACCGAGGCGCCCGACTGGGCGATCCACTTCGAGCGCAGCCGCGATCTCGGCAAGACATGGGGTCGCATCGACCCCCCGACAAGCACGCCGGAGGTCGAGGCAATCCAGCCGGCGATTCTCCGACACCCGGACGGACGGCTGCAGGCCATCGGGCGCAGCCGGCACGACCGCGTGTTCACGACGGAGTCTGCTGACGGCGGGAACTCCTGGAGCCCGATCGGGCTGCTGGATCTTCCGAATCCGAATTCGGGACTCGACGCCGTCACACTGGCCGACGGCCGCTTCCTGCTCGTCTACAACCACGCGCGCAGTACGAAGGGCAGGTGGGATGCGGGACGCGACGTGCTGAACGTCGCCGTGTCGCTCGACGGGCGGGCGTGGAGCGCAGCGCTCGTGCTCGAGAACGAAGCGGGACGGGAGTTTTCCTATCCGGCGGTCATCCAGAGCGCGGACGGCCTGGTTCACATCACCTACACCTGGAAGCGACAGCGCATCCGCCACGTCGTCGTCGACCCGGCGAAGCTCGTTCTGCGCCCGATCGTCGCCGGCGAGTGGCCGAGGTGAAAATGTCCACGACCGGTGGTCTCGATTTCCCCAACTGCTACGTCTGCGGCTCCGACAATCCGCAGGGACTGCACGTCGCGTTTCGCGCCGACGGCCCCGACGCCTGCCGCGCCGAATACACCGCGCGGCCCGAGCACTGCGGCTGGCCGGGAATGATCCACGGCGGCCTGCTGTTCACGCTGATGGACGAAGCCGTCGCGTGGGCGCTCCTCTACGCCAGCCTGCACGGGGTGACCGCGCGCGGGCAGTTCCGCTTCGCTGCGCCTGCGAGGGTCGGCGAGCCGCTGGTCGTCACGGCGCGCGTCGCCTCGCGGCGAGGGAAAGTCGTGCAGGCGCACGCCGAGATCCGGAACGCGGAGAGCAGCGACCTGGTTGCCGAGCTCTCGGCCTCGATGTATCTGACGGCCTGACGCGACCGCCCCCTGCCAAATCACGGGTTCTATTATCGACTATCAATAATAAGATGTCACTGACCGAACTCTCGGAGAAGGTCGGCGTCACGCTGGCGAACCTGTCGGTTCTCAAGCAGAACAAGGCGCGCGCCGTCCGGTTCTCGACGCTTGATGCCATCTGTGCTGCGCTCGACTGCCAGCCAGGCGATCTCCTCGAGCACCGTGCCGATGGCACCGAGCGCGCGACCGCGTAAACTGCTTCTATGGCGGATTCGCCACCCAAAACCAACCTGCGCTTCATGGTGCGGGCGCTCGCGCACCGCAACTACCGGCTGTTCTTCGCCGGCCAGGGCACCTCGCTCGTCGGCACGTGGATCACGCGCGTCGCCACCAGCTGGCTCGTCTACCGGCTCACCGGCTCGGCGGCCGTGCTGGGGATCGTCGGGTTCGCCGGGCAGATCCCGACTTTCGTGCTCGCGCCGTTTGCGGGCGTCTGGGTGGATCGTTCGAGCCGCTACCGCGTGCTGGTCGCCACCCAGGTGCTCTCGATGCTGCAGTCGTTCGCGCTCGCCTGGCTTGCGCTGGCCGGCACCATCAACGTCACCTACATTCTTCTGTTGAGCGCGCTCCAGGGCGTCATCAACGCGTTCGACACACCCGCGCGCCAGTCGTTCGTGGTTGACATGGTGGAGGATCGCGCGGACCTGGCCAACGCGATCGCCTTGAACTCCTCGATGGTCAACGGGGCGCGGTTGGTTGGTCCTTCCGTTGCGGGGGTGCTGATTGCGGCGGCGGGAGAGGGCTGGTGCTTCATGGTCGACGGCTTCTCCTACCTCGCCGTCATCGCCTCGTTGCTGGCGATGCGCGTGTCAGCCACGCCGCGCCTGCCGTCCGCCCGGCGCGTGCTCGAGGATTTGCGCGAAGGCTTCCGGTATGCGTTCGGCTTCGCGCCCATCCGGTCGGTGCTGCTGCTGCTGGCCCTGGTCAGCCTGATGGGGATGCCGTACACCGTGCTGATGCCTGTGATGGCGGCCGGCGTGCTGCACGGCGGTCCGCACACGCTCGGCTTCCTGATGGGAGCTACCGGCATCGGCGCGCTGTGCGGCGCGGTCTTTCTGGCGTCGCGCCGCTCGGTGCTCGGCCTCGGACGCATCATCCCGGCGGCGGCGATCCTGTTCGGCTGCGGGCTGATCGCGTTCTCGTTCTCGCGAAGCCTGGCCCTCTCGCTCGGCCTCATGGTTGTCACAGGCGTCGGCTTCATGGTGCAGATGGCCTCGAGCAACACGATCATCCAGACGATCGTGCGCGAGGAGATGCGCGGGCGGGTGATGTCGTTCTACACGATGGCGTTCATGGGCACCGCGCCGTTCGGCAGCCTGCTCGCCGGCGCGCTCGCCACCCGCTTCGGCGTGCCGCACACCATCCTGCTGGGGGGAAGTGCGTGCATCGCGGGAGGCCTCGTCTTCGGCTGGCACCTGCCGCGGCTGCGCGACCTCGTCACGCCCATTTACGTGGAGCGCGGCATCCTGCCGCAGATCGCCGCCGGCCTGTCGGATGCCGCCGCGCTGCGCGACGAGGCGCAGAGATGAGCGACGTGGTACTGGATCCGTGCGTTTCAGCCGGGATGAGACTCGTGCGTGAACGCCCAGAGCGCGGGCGTGCGGATCTTGCCAAATTGCGTCGCATCACTGATCGCGAGATTGAGCGCACCTCCCCACCGGAACTCGCGGGCTTGCCGGATGATTTCTGGGACGAGGCCACGGTCGTGAACCCGGTTCCCAAGCAGCCGATTTCGCTTCGTGTCGACCGCGATGTTCTCGCCTGGTTCAAGGCCAGGGCCCACGCTACCAGTCTCGAATCAACGCCGTGCTTCGCTCCTACGTGTCCGCGATGCGTGACCGAGCCAAGCGTCGCGGAGCGGCCTGACGGCCGGCGTTCACCCGCCGGCGCTCACGACGACACCGGCGTCGGTCGGGTGCCAGCGCGTGGTCATGCGACGTCGTCGTGTCGGAAGAGTCTCAGGGGCACGTGCTTGGCCATGGCTGCGAAGTCGTCGTGGACGGCAAAGAGGTCGTGGCTGCCGAGGATAGCGCATGCGGCGATCAGACAATCAACTCCTGAGACGTTTAGCCCTTTGCTCAGACACGCGTTCCTGACGCGGGCAGCCTCGAGATGCTCCGGCACGCCTTCCGGCAGCACCGTGAATGCGGCGAGTAGTTTTGCGCTCAGGTCGTTGAACTGTCGCTGGGATCGCATGCCGCTCAAGACCTCCTGCAACACGATGCCCGGCATGCCGAGAGGATCCTCGCTGGCCATGAGGTCCTGAAACACCGCCTGGAGCCGCCGTTCTTCCGTCCCGGCACCTTTCCGCCGGAACACGCGCGAGAGGACGGACGTGTCGAAGAGGATCATCGCGCTCGCCGTTCGCGCTTGTAGTCGTACTTGGAATCGTAGTCGACCTTGCCGGCGAGCTTCGCCAACTCCAGTCGCTGGCGTCGTCGGATGAACTCACGCAGCGCTTCGTTGACCGTCTCGCGTTTGGTCCGGTACCCGCCGACACTGCGGGCCTGATCGAGGAGGTCGTCGTCGATGGCGAGATTGGTAGGCATACACACACATTCTACACAGATCTGATGTGTAGGGCAACGCCGCCGGGCACGATTCGTCTTCCCGGCCCTCGTCGCATGACGATCGGCGGTTCACCCGCGGCCGTGGGGCGTCAGGTCCGGCGGCCGTCGGGTGCAACCGCGTGTCAGGCGGATTGTAACGCGTTACGGGATAGGTTACAATGGATCCATGGCGATCAGCGGCTTCCGGCACAAGGGCCTTGACGCGTTCTTCACGACGGGAAGCCGCGCCGGAATCCAAGCGAAACACGGGAATCGCCTGCGCCCCCGCGGCCGTGCACCCGGCCACCCGGCGGCCGTCGGGTGCAACCGCTGGTTGGCCAGCGGTCACACCACAGCGCCTTGAGGTCGTCGTGCGCGCTGGCGGACGGGTTAGTCACCGCCCCGCGCTCCACTCAGTGGCGCTGAGCATGACCACCTGGTCGACGCCCGCGGCCTTTGCGAGATCAACCACCTTCACTACGTCACCATAGCGCATGTTCGCGGCAGGCTGGACGTACAGCACTCTGCGGGGGCGTCCGACTTGCTCGAAGATCGCGTGAAGCGTGGCGCCCAGCTCCCCTTTCGGGATCGGTTGGAAGTTGAAGTCCGCCTTGCCATCTGCTGCCACGCGGAGAACGTAGTCCTCCGAACACCATGCGCCAGTGGCGGCGATTCGCTGCCGCACCCAAGCAGAGTATGCCGCAACGGCTTCGGGCGTCGAAGCCGGAAGCTGCACGTCAATTCGATCTACATGTGTCGAGGTAAGAGCCAGAAAGCCGCAGAGAATCACGATCACCACGCCCATGAGCGCCGTCACGTCCGGGGCTGCGATTGGACGCAGCGCGGCAGGTTTCGCAGCACCCTCTGTGCCAAAAGCTCTTCGAGTTTGGCATCGCTACCTCGGTGGCATCGCCAATCTCACCCTGCTCCCAGTCACTTCGTCTGGCTAACGACGGCGCTTCACCCGCGGCCGCCTCAGGATCGCGCCGGCGGCCGTCGGGTGCACGCGCGTGTTAGACGCCGGGCCCAGGTGGCGGTATCATGAGCCCATGAAGGTCCAGTTTACCGCCGTGTTTCGGCCCGTTCCTGGCGGCTACGTCGGATTCGTCGAGGAACTGCCGGGCGCGAACACCCAGGGCGCAACCCTTGAGGAGGCCCGCGCGAACCTCGAGGAAGCGGTCGCGCTGGTTCTCGAAGCTAACCGGACGCTGGCTCGCGAGGACACCAGCGGCGCGGATGTCATCCGAGAGCCGTTCAAGCTCACCGCGTGAAGCGCATCGATCTCATTCGTCACCTCGAAGCACACGGTTGTCGCCTGTTGCGCGAAGGCGCGAACCACTCCGTCTACATCAACCCTGGCGCCCGTAAGACGTCGACTGTTCCCCGCCACCGCGAAATCGACGAGTTCCTCGCTCGCAAGATCTGTCGCGACCTTCAGGTGCCCGTTCCCAGCGTCTAACGTCCCGCGCTCACCCGCGGCCGCGCAGCGTCAGGTGCCGCGGCCGTCGGGTGCAGCGCGGTGATACTCATTCAGCCCTCCTCCTGCTACTCGCGAGAGTAGGCTTTGTCGCAGGTGAATGCGGACAGCCACACAGGAGGAGAGCGATGCGATTCGACAACCGACAGCACCGGTACTCCTGCGGAATCGATCTGCACGTGAAGACGATGTTCCTCTGCATCCTCGACACGACCGGCCAGGTGCTCCTGCACCGCAATGTGACGACGACGCCCGAGGCGTTTCTCACCGCCGTCGCGCCCTACCGCGACGACCTCGTCGTCGCCGTCGAGTGCATGTTCACGTGGTACTGGCTCGCGGATCTGTGCGCGGCCCAGGGCATCACCTTCGTCCTCGGGCATGCGCTGGCGATGAAAGCCATCCACGGCGGCAAGGCCAAAAACGATCGAATCGACGCGCACACAATCGCCGTCCTGTTGCGGGGCGGGATGTTGCCCCAGTCCTACGTGTACCCGAGCGCGATGCGCGCCACGCGCGATTTACTCCGACGCCGGCTCCATCTGGTGCGCAAGCGCGGCCAACTCCCGGCGCACATCCAGAACACGCGGGCGCAGTACAACCTGCCCGCCTTCGAGCGCCGCCTCGCGTACCCGGCCAACCGGGAGGGCGTCAGCGGCTGCGGGTGAACAGCCGTCAGCGCGATGCGATCGACCGACTGCCCGACGGCTTCGCTGGGAAGTTGACGACAACGAAGTGGGCAAAGCTCGAGAAGTGCTCGCATGACACGGCGCTGCGCGATATCCAAGGCCTGATTGAGCAGGGTCTCCTGCGCAAGGATTCGGGTGGCGGCCGGAGCACCAGCTATTCGCTGGTTGATACTTGAACGCTGCACACTCTGCCGGTTTCGCGAGGCTGGACGCGGTTCTCAGCATGGAGGGGGGCTCTTCTCGATGGAACAATTCCGGCGCGAGCTTCTCCTGGCCGTGCGGCGACTGATCGCGGCGCCCGCGTTCACGCTTTTCTCCATCGTCACGCTCGCGCTCGGCGTCGGTGCGACGACCTCAATCTACTCGGTCGTGCACGCGCTTCTGCGCCCGCCCGACATCCGGGCCATCGACCGGGTCGTGAACGTCTATCACAGCGATTTCGCGCACGACGGCGGCGCCGCCCGGTCGTTCATCGCTCTGTCGTGGCCCGACTACGAGGACCTCAGGAACACGCAGACGGTGTTCGACGAAGTCACCGCGTGGGCGCGCTTCAGGCAGACGATTGTCGGGGGCGGCTCGGGCCAGGCCATTCTCGGCGAGATGGTGGGCGGCGAGTATTTCCACCTGCTCGGCATCGAGCCCGCGATTGGGCGCCTCATCCAGCCAGCTGATGATCGCGCGAATGCGCCTCTCGTCATCGTGCTCAGCGATGGCCTCTGGCGGCAGCAGTTCTGCGGCGTTGACATGCCTGCAGTGATGCCGACCGCAGCCTGGGTCCCGCTCTCAGGTGCGGAAGGGCTTGGCGGAAGCGGCATGGGCTACGATGCCGCGGACCGAGAGAGCCGCTGGCTGATGGTCAAGGGCCGAGTGCGCCCAGGGCGAACCGTAGCGCAAGCGCAGGCAGAGATGGCAGCGATCGGGCAGCGTCTCGATCGGGCCTATCCTCTCGGAAGAGATTTCCGGCCGAACACGCACCTGAGTCCATACGTGCAGAGAGCGTGGTACGTGATGCCAGCCGCCGACCTGCGCATGCACGAGAGCGTTCATCACCTTGCGGGCATCTTCGCCACGGCCATCCTGATTGCTGTCGGCCTGGTGCTGCTCGTCGCGTGCACGAACCTCGCGAACCTCCTGCTCGCGTGCGGGGCGTCCCGACGCCACGAGATGGCCGTGCGACTGGCACTGGGCGCGTCTCGGACGCGCCTCGTTCTTGAATATCTCGTCGAGAGCGCCCTCGTTGCCGTTGCAGGAGGCCTCGCCGCGCTAGCCGTCGCGTGGCTGCTCGTGGACAACGTGCTGACCGCGTCCATCCACGCCGCTCCCGGCGCAACGATCCATCTCTCGCCCGAGCTGGATCTCCCGGTGTTCCCTGCCGCCGGCGCTGCAACGCTCGTCGCGCTGGTCGTCTTCGGCGTCGTGCCTGCGCTGCACCTGTCGCGTGTGTCGGTTCGCGACACGCTCTCCATCGACAGTTCGGCCTCGGGCGTTCCGAGGTGGCGCGCCCGCCGGACCTTGATTGCCTGCCAGGTCGGCGTCTCCGTCGCGCTGGTTGCCCTTGCCGCTGCTGCCGGCGAGCAGGTGGCAAGCGCGGCCAGACGGGACACCGGGCTGGATCTCGACCGCATTGCACTGGTGCGTTTCGATTTCAAGGTGCAGCGACAGGACGAGCAACAGGCGCGAAAGACGCTGACCGCAATCGCTGCCGTTGTGCGACGTCAACCTGGCGTCGATGCGGTCGCGCTCGCATCCGGTCTGCCTGTTGGCACCGAGACACCCGGCGCCTGGTTGACGGTGGATGGCGATACGAAGTCGCGGGGCGCCGAGCTGCTGACGAGCTCGCCAGCGGTCTTCCGGACTCTTGGCGTGTCAGTCGTGCACGGGAGGCCGATCGACGAGCGCGACGTCCAGGGCGCCCTCCCTGTCGCCGTCGTCAGCGAACTGACAGCGCGGGCGCTCTTCGGGCGAGGGAACGCCATCGGGCGGATTGTGCTCGTTCAACGCAACCGCTGGGCGGGGGAGAGCGAGCAGCCGATCCAAACGCGGACGATCGTGGGCGTGGCGGCGGACACGGATGCCGGAAGCGTCGGGCGCCGTGACCACGGAATTGTTTACCTGCCGTTCGCGCAGCACTACGAACCGGCCATGTCGGTCATCGCGCGCACGTCGGGGGACCCGGACGCTCTCGTACGCGTGCTGCGGACGACCGCGAACCGCGTAGATCCGGAACTGGCTGTCGTCGATGCAGGAACCGGGACCTCGCTCGGAGGCGCCAGCAACATTGCGCTCGCCATCATGAGCGGCACCGCGGGCTTGCTCGGGCTGCTCGCGCTTCTGCTCGCCATGGCCGGCCTCTATGGAGTTCTGACCCATGCGGTTGCCGGGCGGACGCGCGAAATCGGCCTCCGCGTGGCGCTCGGCGCCAGCCGTGCGCGCCTCATCGTCATGGTGCTCGCCGACGGTATCTGGCCGGTCCTCGGAGGGCTGTTCATCGGCCTTGCAACTGGCGCGCTCGCGCGGATGGCCATGCGGCCGCTGTTCGTGCGGCTGTGTCCAGCGCTGGACCCTTTGGTTTTGGCAGCCGTTCCTATTGCGTTCTTGATCGCCGCCCTTATCGCCTGCTATTTCCCGGCCCGCCGCGCCGCGCGGGTCGATCCGAACGTGGCGCTGCGACACCTGTAGAGCTGCGGCGCCTGTAGAGCCGCGTCCCCGCGGACCGCGCGATTGGGTCAACGGCTCTCAGCGAATCTCCCGAGCGTACCTGCGCCCGCCCGCAACTGCCGTCCGCACCAGCCGTTGCCAGTTTGCGCTACAACGCTCGTGCTCGCGCAGCTTCGGCAAGGCAGGAGGCACATCGCCGAGAGCGAGTCCGGACTTCCTTCTCTTGCTTCCCCTCGGGCGGCGCGAGTGCCCGCTCGAGTGCCCTGCCGACCAGCGGGCGACGAGGCGGCTCTATGCGCGCGAGGATCGCCCTCGCCCGCTTCACGCTGAACTTGGGTGGCAGACCGAGTTCCGGCAGTGCCCGAAAGAGCCTGGAACGCGCAGGTCCGAGGTAGAGAAAGTCCACGAGCGCCTTCTCAGGTGCCGCCAAGTGCGCCCCGTTGCCATGATCTTCAACCCGAAGGAGAACGCCGGCGTCACGTGATGGATGGAGACGGTACCAAGAGGCGTGGGAAAGCGGCGCGATCGGGCAAGCGACACGGCGTAGGTGAGGTTGGGCACCTGCGAGATCATGCCGTGAAGATACAGAGCGCTTTGCAGCGACACGTAGCTGGGCAAGGGAAAGGTGAGGTAGGACGGCAGGGCGAGCGGGGTGATCCTGTCCGGGAAAGCCCAGAACCCGCGTCGCAGCGAGACGATGTGGCGTGCGGCGGCCAGACGCGCGAGCAGAGTGCTGGCATGTGCGATGTCTATACCAGGGCGCGCCGCCACGTCCCTGGTCTCGAAGACGGGCGTCTGCAGGTCGCCGAGCGTTCGGAGCACGTCCACCAGCTTCACGGCGCGGCCTTCTCCAGCACATCGACGACCTTCAGCACGAGCGCGTCCCACACCTCGGGTGAATCGTAGGCAGGCTGTTCTTCTGGCGTGAGATACGCCAGGACCTGGCTCTTGAAGATTCCGAAGTCGATGGTGAGAGCCTTCGAGCGCGCGCGCTCCGCGTCTCCCGGCTCCACCTGGTCAGCGAACCTGCCCGCCTCTCGCGAAACGATCAGGTGAAGAAGATCGAAGACGTCCCTCGCCTGCGTCTGGGGCCTGTGCGCCAGCGCGCCGACTTTCTGGATGAACGCCGCGCGCACGCCATAGTGTGCCGCCATGAATGGCGAGATGAATACATTATTAACACCTGTGTAAACCACGGGCTTTATGTGCGAACCAAACGCAAACAGGGCGCGGCCGCCGGGCCGCGCCCTCCTTGGGTAAACAACGAGAGACTACCGGGGCAGCGTTCAAAACACCGGCGCGAGGGCGCCTGTTCGCAGTTGCTCTCGCGCAAATCGTGACCCCGACGCACGGGAATATCGGATAATTGGTCGATGCCTTCGGAAACCGAGCGCCGCCGCTGGATCGAGCAGTGGCTGGCCGCCAGCGAAGCGTTGCGCGTACAGCGTGCGAGAGAGCTGGCGGCGCTTTCGGATGCAGAGGCACTGGCGGCGGCCGATGCCTTGCTGACGATCGGGACCGCCGTCGAGCTGCCCCCGGATCCACGCACGTCGTCCGGCCTGGTCGAGCAGCAGGCACTGCTCCACGGGAAGGGCCGCGCGTGAATCCGCTGTTTGGCGCCGCCGTCGATGTCGAGCGCTTCTGCCAGGGCCGCGGCTGGCAGTTCTGCTTCATCGGCGCGCTGGCCGTCATCCGCTGGGGCGAGCCGAGGCTGACCCGGGACGTCGATCTGACCATTCTCACAGGTTTCGGCGGCGAGGAACGCTACGTCGACGACCTGCTGAAGCAGTTTGCGCCCCGGCGCGACGACGCGCGGCAGTTCGCCATTCAGTACCGGGTGGTGTTGCTGACGGCCGGCGGGGTTCCTGTGGACGTGGCCCTTGGAGCGATGCCTTTCGAGCAACGTGCGGTGCGCCGCGCGAGCGCGTGGTCCCTTGCCGACGGCGCCGCGATCCGCACGTGCTGCGCCGAGGATCTCGTCGTCTTCAAGGCGTTCGCCGGACGCGACCAGGACTGGCTGGACATTGGCGGTGTGGTCGGCAGGCAGGGGGCGCGTCTTGACACGGCGTTGATCCTCGAGGAAGTCGGCCCGTTGCTCGATCTCAAAGGTACCCGCGGCGACCTCGGGCGCCTGCAGCGGCTCCTGGGCCGGTAGTTGCGCTGACCTCGATGCGGTCGCAGTGAGCGCAGCGAGGCCTGGTGTCCGCCAGCGTTGGCCGCACCGGCCCGGCGCGGCCGACGTTGCTCACGCGCGCTTCCGCCGGCGTTCGCTGGATCGCCGCACGCGGCGTGGCGCTGAAGGTCGCAGGACCGGTGCGGCGAGCACGACCTGCTCGACACGGCCGGCCATCACGTCGCGTCCGAGCGGCGTGAGGCCGAGCGTGCGATAGCGATCGCCGGACACCCGAATCAACCCCGCGGAGCACGCCGCGTCAATCCACCGCTCGATCGTCCGCGGCGGCTCGTCGCACAGGAGGCCCGTCGTCGAGAGCCTGGTGAGCGAGACAGGCAGGGCGTCGACTACTCCAACCAGCATTCCAACGATGTTCCTCCGTCCATAGCGCTCGCCCGCCCGCGCGATGCCCGACAGGATCTTGCGCAGCAGCAGGCGCGAGGGAGGATCGAGTGGCGCGGCGCGGTCGCAGTTGCCGCATGCGCCGCACGGCTCGCGCGCCGCCGCGTCGCCGAAGTAGCGGAGGATGGTGGCCCGCAGGCAGCCGGCCGTTTCGGCGTACGCCACCATGCGCCCGAGCTTCGCGTGCTCGATCGCCTTGCGTCGAGCCAGTTCCCCGGCATCGAGCGCGACCTCCGGTCGGCCCGATCCTATCCGGGCGCGGTCGATCAGGAACTCGCGCGTTCTGATGTCGGCATAGTGCCAGAGCAGCGTGGCAGTGGCGGGCCGGCCGTCCCGCCCGGCCCGTCCGATCTCCTGGTAGTACGCCTCGATGGATCCAGGCAGATCCAGGTGAACCACCGTCTCGACGTCCGGGCGATCGATGCCCATTCCGAAGGCGTTTGTCGCGCAGACGATGTGGAGATTGCCCGAGGCGAAAGCCTCCTGGACCTCGGTGCGTTCGGCGGCGGGCAACCCGGCATGATAGGCGGCCGCGGTCCGTCCCGCCGCGCCGAGCGTGGCCGCCGCCGCCGTTGCTCCCTTGCGGGTCGCGGCATAGACGAGCGTGCGCCCCCGCCCGACGAGGTGCGGCAGCCGCGCGTGCTTCTCCGCGTTCCCGGCGACTGGTTGCACGTAGAGGCGGATGTTGGGCCGATCGAACCCGGCGACGACGATGCGCGGGGAGCGCAGCCCGAGCAGCCCGACGATGTCCTCGCGCACTTCCGGCGTCGCCGTCGCCGTGAACGCCGCCATCGGTGGACGCCCGGCGTGGCCATCGCCGCGGTGGCAGCGATCGGCGGCGCTCTTCAGGCGACGGTAGTCCGGCCGGAAGTCGTGACCCCACTCTGAAACACAGTGCGCCTCATCGACGACGAACCGAGCGACACGGATCTCGGCCAGGAGCGAGAGGAACGCCTCCGAGGCGAATCGTTCGGGCGCGACGTACAGGAGACGAAGGGCTCCCTCACGAAGGGCACGTCGGACCTGCTGTCGGTCGCCCGGAGCGCTTTGCGAGTGCAGGGCGGCGGCGGCGATGCCGCGGACCTCGAGTTCGTCGACCTGGTCCTTCATCAGAGAGATCAGCGGCGAGACGACGAGCGTCACGCCGTGCAGGAGCAGCGCCGGCAACTGGAAGCCGAGCGACTTGCCCGCGCCGGTCGGCATGACGGCGAGCAGATCCTCTCCGTCGAGCACCGTGCGCACGAGGCCGTGCTGGGCGTCGCGGAATTCGGCATGACCGAAGTGCCGCCGGAGGATCGTGTGCAGGTCGCTGGACTGAGAAGCCATGGCGTCGAGTGCAGGCGCGGGTTCTCGATTTGACCCGGCGACGAGGCCGAGTCGTCAAGCGCGATGATGCTCACGGAGCGAAGACCGTGCCAGTGCCCCCGGTGGACCGGCGCGATCGCCTCCACTGGGTAAAACCCCTGGGGCGCGTCCGACGCGGCAAGCGCCGTGTGCAGAAACTGCGCGGGTGACGCGTCCGGGCGTGCGCAGTTTCTGCTGCGGCGACGGGGGCGAGTCACTCGATCGCGAGGATTCCGCGCCGGGACGCGATGGGCATGGATCGCGCACTGCACCTGGTGCGTGGGCCGTTCCACCGCCGCCTACCATCCGCGTCGTGCCGCTGATTCGGTGTTGTACCAGGTCGTTCGCGACCACTACGAGACATTTGCAGCGCAGGCCTCGTCGTGGTGCGACGGCGCGGGCCTGCCGCCGTTCATTGAAAAGGAATTCCGGGGCTTCCTGCGCTGCGGCTGGTTGGCCGGCGGCTTTGCCCGGTTCCACTGCGACAGATGCCAACTGGATCGGCTCGTGCCGTTTTCCTGCAAGGGTCGCGCGGTCTGTCCTTCGTGCGGCGGCCGCCGCATGGCGGAACGCGCGGCGCATCTCGTTGACCAGGTCCTTCCGGACGTTCCGGTCCGCCAGTGGGTCCTCAGCCTTCCGCACCGCGTGCGCTACCTGCTCGCCTGGGATCACGCGTTGTGCCGGGCGGTGGCGGGCGTGTTCATGCGGGCGGTGCTCGGCTTTCTCCGTCGGCGGGCCCGCGCCCATGGCGTGGCAGACGGCAGGAGCGGCGCCGTCGTCGTGATCCAACGCTTCGGCGCGGCCCTCAATGTCAACGTCCACGCGCACGCGTTGGTGCTCGACGGCGTGTTCGCGCAGGATGACTGCGGGGGGTTGTCTTTTCATCCTGCGGCGCCGCCGACCGAGGCGGAGATGGACGTGCTGGTTCGGACCATTGCGCGTCGCGTCGAGCGCCTGCTGGTCCGGCGCGGCGTGTGGGGAGAGGCGTCAGAATCTGGCGGGTCCGACCCGTGGGTGGCGGAGGAGCCGCTTTTGGCGGGGTTCACGGCCGCGTCGGTGCGCGGCCGTGTCGCGCTCGGGCCACGGCCCGGCGCCGCCCTGCGCCGCGTCGGTGGGCTGCCGGACCAGGAGGCCCTGCCGATCGTGCGCGGGCCGCATCAGGCGGCGCTCAGGGGATTCGATCTCGATGCGACGGTCGTTGTGCCGGCGGACGGCCGCGAGCGGCTCGAGCGGTTGTGCCGCTATGCGCTGCGGCCGCCGATTGCGCAGGACCGCATCGAGTGGACGGCCGGAGGGGAGGTGCTGCTGGAGTTGCGACATCGATGGTCGGATGGGACGACGCACCTGCGGTTTCACCCGCTGGAGCTGCTCGAACGCCTGGCCTCGTTGACCCCGCGTCCGCGGATCAACCTGGTGCTCTATTACGGCGTGCTCGCGGCGCACGCCGCCTGGCGGACACGACTGCCGCGTCCCGCGACGCCGGCACTTGCGCGGGCAGCCGACTCGGGCGAGCGTCGGGGTCCGCCAGACCCGGTCGGGCCGGAGCAGGCGATGCCGTCTGCCGTTCGT
>Ga0315282_10010647_pt1 | contig 14369 bp, 20 predicted proteins | sample YL17G07_20_MG_FD_203693 | JGI IMG/M metagenome (GOLD analysis project Ga0315282, IMG submission 203693) | Sediment microbial communities from Yellowstone Lake, YNP, Wyoming, USA - YL17G07_20 | ecosystem: Environmental > Aquatic > Freshwater > Lake > Sediment | place: USA: Wyoming | collected...
CGGACAGCGCCAAAGTCAATGCCAGCAGGACGTAACGGCTTTTTATGCACATGGGATGGGGTCCTCCGTGGAAACCTTAGGCGTGAATGGCTCCCCGCTGCCCCATCTACGTGATATTGGTCCTTTGACGGGAGGATTTTCAACTTGGTTGCTTACGTTTTTGTTCTTGGCCGCCACGCTGGCTGGTCGAGACCCCTGTTCTTTGGGGCTGGCTGGCGGAGCCCCCTGTTCTTGGGGGCCTGCGATCTCCCAAACGACAATCGCGATGCCGCGTCCTCAGTCGATGCCAAGAATACTTCGGGGCTTGCCTGCGCTCGGCTGCTTGGCCGGTCCCGGTGTTGTCGCTTGCCCGGTGGTGGGCTTCGGTGCCCGAAATGCGGGGGCATAAACACACTCTCCCGGCTCGTCGTGCCTTGCCACACATTCGAGGCACACCGCGCTCTGATGGGTTGAGCAGTAGAAGATGGCGGGGCGCTGCCCGCACTTCGGGCACATCGGCATCCCCGGTGCCGAGTACGTATAAACGTCCGGCCCAGCAGGGACGGCGGAACTTGCAGGGTCAGTGCGCTTGGCCTCGGGCACTGGGGCGGGCGTCTCCGGGATGAATTCCAAAACTCCCTTAGCATCAGGGGTCGAGAATTGATATTTTACAATCAACTCCCCTGATTGCAGTTTACTTTCCTTTTTCCAGTTATCACGCTCGATGCATCCTCCCGAACTTTCTGCCGCCTTCCAGAGGCGGTCTATTAGTTCGGCCTCGACATAGCGCAACTTTTCATGGTCGCAAGGCGCAGCGTAAAAGCTAAACCTTTTTACCTCCGCCACAGCGATGCCTAGCCATTCATCAATGGAATCGAAAACGGCCAATCCCTCTCCCTCAGCACCACCTGCTGGTCTGTAGTGGTGTGTTTGATTTTCGTCGCTCAGGTCGTATTGCCGACTGAGGAAATCTCTGAGATGTTCGTTCATGCGGCTACTCAAGTTCGCAGCCTTGCCCACAGCAGCAATCTTTCTTGAGTGAAAAGTCTGGACACGTACGTAAACGTGAGGTTCACTGGCGTAAGGATATTGCCTTAATTCACTAAAGTGCCCGAAACTGTATGGTCCAACCCACTTAAGCGTGATACACATCGGACTCCCCCTGTTGTTGCCTTTCAGGATATCTTAAGGTCAAAAAACTTCCAACTTGTTCTGCCGACTTCGGCCTGACCCACAATGCCCCGGCCACACGGGGCAACCGTTTGCCGCCGAATCAAAGGGGGTCCCATTCCATCCCACACCCTACACTTAGTGAACAAGGTTTGAAAAGATTTTAACGACGAACCGCATGATGATTCCGCCTGCCTAATGAGTGAGGGTAGAATTGTCGGGGTTTGCCCGAGCAGGTTTGGAGATGCTACAGGTTGGTGCAAAGAGTTAAAAGCTCTTCCAATCCTTAACCTTTCCGCAACCTTGAGCCGCCTTTTCCACAAGGTTTTCAACAAACCTGTTGAAAAATAACTTTGCTGACAGAGGTGATGGATGTCAGACGCGAGCCAATGGATTGTTGTTCTTACCCACAAAGAATTTCCCAGTACCCCTCAGTTTGTCCCTGTGGAGTCAGTCATGCGGTGTTCGCTCTGGCGCGTCTTGGGGCAATCTTATGTGCTGGGGGGAATTCTAGCGAGCATGGAGCCGCCAGTGCTGTCGCGTTTTGGGCATGCCACCCAAGGAATGTGTACACTCTCGGGCGTGGACATGCTCTTCGAAATCCTTGGATTATCGACCCATTCTAAGCGACCTGAAAGCAACCGGGTTTTTGACCCGCCCGCGTGCCTACTCCCGGGCCTGGTGCCGGCACGAAATGCCCGGCAATCGCACAGAACTGGCCTACGAGGAGGCGCTAGGGCGCTTGCTCCTTATAGACCCAGGCCCCGAGCAGGGTTGCTATGACCAGGCCCACGAAGGTTATTACAGCATCCGTTGCCCACACCCTTGCCGGAATCAGCCTTAACGTCAAACCCCATCCAATATCTGGGAAAACCCCGAACAAGAGCCCGGCAGCAACGCCCGCCACCGCAGCAGTCTTCGGACCAGGGCCGTATCGGGGACGGATGGCTGCATAGAGCCATACCATGAGAATCCCCACGAGGAAAGTCATCACAACCAAAAGAACGTTGGCAGCAACAGTCTCCTGCAGTGGCCGCCCCAGTGCCAGAAGCGCAGCGCTCAAGCCGGGCCGTTCAAAAAGCACCCAAGCCGCAAACCAAAGCACATTGCCCACGACCCCAGCTACCAATCCGCCGATAAGCACACGTGTCCAATTAATCTTTCCCACGGCAAACCTCCTTCGCCTTCACAGGCGCATCTATTAGCGGTTGAGAATCGGCATTACGACCTGGGTCAGATGATATGCCCGTTCTCCCATCGTTGCAAGCTCTACGGAGCGCAACTACCGTTGGGGGCTTGCTTAGCTAGGTCAGCCAATTCACGCATCAGGAGTATGATGGGTGTGCGTAAAGGGACGGGTTATACCGTGGAAGATGATTTTGTCGATGACAGCATGAACGCACCACGCTCCTTTTTCATCAACGGGAATGGTGACGAAGACCACGCAAAGAAAATCGAGGATAAGATTTTGAAGGGATTCCAAGTTGTGGCTGCGGTTTTCAACCCGGACGGGCCGGATGGCGCACGCTTAATGGTCTTAATGGTACGTCCATAGTTAATCCGAGTAACATATCGCAAAAGGCGGGCATTCGGGTTCAAGGGACGGGCCTGGGTGGAGTTTGTGCTCTGACCGGGAAAAGACGAGGGCGGAAGGGAACTAAGCCCACTGCAATCAGCGGGCAGGCTGGGCAGCGGCACCGTGGAACTACGCAAGAATGGGATGTATTCATTTCGCACGCCAGCGAGGACAAAGACGCCATTGCTAGGCCATTGGCCCAGGCGTTAGGCGAAAGGGTTGCGTGTGTGGTACGACGAGTTCTCGTTGACGGTCGGCGACAGGCTGCGGAAGTCAATTGACCAAGGACTCGCACGTTCAGAATTCGGTGTCGTCATTCTGAGCAAGCACTTCTTCGAGAAGCACTGGCCAACGCAGGAGCTGAACGGCCTGGCGACACGCGAGGTAAATGGGAAAAAAGTGATACTGCCGGTCCGGCACGGGATGAGTTTCGAGGAAGTCCGGCAGTACTCTCCGACACTGGCTGACCGGGTCGCCGTCACAACTGAAAAAGGCGTGGACCATGTCGTGGTGCAGCTTCTGGCCGCAATGAAGTGAGGGGCAGGTAAATGGCGGCAATGCCAAAGCTATCGCCTCAGCAAATGGCGCAGGTTTCTGACTTTGTCGCCCAGTATATCGCTGCGCAGCGGGAGAGATTCTCACCGCAAGCAGCTCCCCTCTCCGCAGCACAGAGAACGGCAATGGCTGGCTTCTTCCTGCCCCGTGTGCTCGATGCGGCGCGGGTCCTTGTCTTGGACGGCATCCGGGTCGAAAATCCGCCGTTTTACCCGATGCTGGCGGGCATGGGTTTCTCGAACCTGCCGGACTTCTCTCATATGGCCGCCATCACGTTCTTCGATGTGGTCGTATCGCACGTGCCGTTTACGGACGGGCTCCTGTTCCATGAACTCGTCCATGTCGAGCAATACCACCAGCTTGGGATTGCGCGATTCTCGGAGCTGTACGTCCGGGGCTTCCTGTCGGGCGGCGGCTACAATGGCATCCCGCTGGAGGTGAATGCCTACGCTCTTGGCCGCCATTTCGAGGCAAACCCTCGGCGGCGATTCTCCGTGACGGATGAAGTGGCGAGGTGGGTTCGGGAGAACAGGTTTTGACCCGCATGACTTTCCACCTGATGCTCGCCGCCGCTGCATTCCGCTGGGCTGACGCCCAGAGCGTGATGATTGAGGACCACCTCAGGAGGGAAATTCAGGATGGCTTCCCGCAAGGGGAGGACGACGCCTTCGATGCTGTGGTCGGCCTCCTTGGGATGCTTCAGGTGTGCATTGGCCAGCGTGAGCCCGGCGAGCCGGACGAGCGGGAAGTCAAGGAGATTGAAGGGTGGATTCTTGGCCGGGAGTAGCACAACACGGGGGTATCGAACTTTTCACGCACTCCACGCCCCGGATGGCACTGATGCCAGCGGGCCTCCCCCCGGCGCTGCCTGGCATGTGCAAACGCAAACTCCACCCTCGGCCTGGTGGCTGGCTGCTTAACCGTGGAACCAAGCCCGCCGCAGGTTCTGCTACTGCCGCTCAAAGACCTCGGTGTACGGCTCGTTTACGGCGACGGGGCTCCCAGCGATTGTCAGCGTGTGTCCGTCCTGCGACACTGTAAAGGTGTCTCGGGAGAGGGGCTTGCCGTTTTGCTTTCTCAGCCTTTCAAACGAGCGCGGCCCGATGTGTTTCAGCGCGACCGTAATCCCTGTCGGACCTTTTTCGGGGTAGTCCTTGCCGTCGAATTGGGCCTCGCAAGTCGATTGGCCCACGTACGTTAACACCAGCCCGTCTTGCTCGAATGGCTTGACCTCCAGAGTTACAGGGTTGCTGGACTTGATTTGTATGTCCCTCCATGCGCCGAGCAGCCCCTTATCGCCGGAGATTCGCTTACGGATGACCGTGTTCTGGAAGGCCTCGCCGTTCGACCTGTTCCCTTTTATGACCGTCGTCATGGTCTGCCCATCCGGCGATAAGTTCACAGTCCTTGTGTCCTTCCGGTTTCCGATTTCATAGGCTAACTCCCACGTGCGGTCGTCGATTTGCTTCCAGACAATCACTCCCCCATACGGTCCTGGATACTCCTTACCGTCCACATTAAACGTGTACGACAAACCAGAGTTTGACCAACGGATTGCCCCCGACGCCGTTTTTTCGAATTTCGTCGTGCCCCCGGTCAGTTTGCTCTTTGCCGGGTTTAGCTTCCACGTTCCGGCAAATGGATTCTCGGCAGCCGCAAGACTGCCTCCTACTGACAACAGGAGTACCAGTGCCGCCGCCAGACGAATTCTCATGGCCACCTCCCATTGAACGGAATTTAAGAAATTGACTTCCTCTATTGTGCGAAAGTCTACGCCCCCGCATTTGCCAAGTCAATTCGCTGCAACGCAAGCTCTCGTGCTTCACAATCTAGCGAGAATTACCAGCAAAAGTTCTGGATGCGAGGCAAGGAAAATACGTCCCGGTGCACCTCACAGGATGACGCCTTCGATGCTGTGGTCGGCCTCCTTGGGATGCTTCAGGTGTGCATTGGCCAGCGTGCGCCCGGCGAGCCGGACGACCGAGTAGTCAAGGAGATTGAAGGGTGGATTCTGGGCCGGGAGTCCTAGCGAGGCCATTGCCATTCATGCTGCCGCAGGTTTCCCGTGGGCTGCCTTCGACACCCTATTTTGGGCAAAAATATACTTGACAACTCCACGAGTCATTGGGTGAAGAATTGGTTGGCGGTCTCCTAGTGTCCTGAGTCATAAGTTCGCTTAATAAATGGCAGTTCCCGTGCATTGGGTTCATAACAAGGAGGAACCCTATGCCACGAGGACGCCCTGTACCGAAATTGCGTTTGACAGTGGAAGAGCGAGAAACCTTGCAGCGCTGGGCACGTCGGCCTAAAACGGCTCAAGCGCTGGCGTTGCGAGCGCGCATCGTACTGGCCTGCGCGGAGGACCAAAGCAATACCGAAGTGAGCGCTGCCCTGCGCTTGTGTAAGCAAACCGTGGGCAAGTGGCGAGGCCGATTCGTCGCCCAGCGTCTGGAGGGGCTGCTGGACGAACCCCGCCCCGGAGCGCCGCGCCAGATCAGCGATGCGCAGGTGGAACAGGTATTGACCATGACGCTGGAATCGATGCCGTCGAACGCGACGCACTGGAGCACCCGACTGCTGGGCCGCCGTTGCGGGATGAGCCAGAGTGCGGTCAGCCGCATCTGGCGGGCCTTTGCCTTGCAACCCCATCGCAGCGAAACCTTCAAGCTGTCGCGCGATCCGCTGTTTATCGAGAAGGTGCGGGATATCGTGGGACTCTATCTGCACCCACCCGAACGGGCCTTGGTACTGTGCGTGGATGAAAAGGCACAGATCCAAGCCTTGGACCGAACCCAGCCTTTGCTCCCCCTGCGACCGGGACAGATCGAGCGCCGAACTCACGATTACGAACGCCATGGCACCACGTCGCTGTTTGCCGCTCTGGAGATGGCCAGTGGCCAAGTCATTGGCGAGTGCCATCGTCGGCATCGCGCCATCGAGTTCCGCCAGTTTCTGGACACGGTCGATGCCGCGACGCCCGCCGAACTGGACGTGCACCTGATTCTGGATAACTATGGCACCCACAAGACGCCCTCGATTCGACGCTGGCTGGTGCGCCATCCTCGCTACCATTGGCACTTTACCCCCACCGGGTCGTCCTGGATCAACTTGGTCGAGCGCTGGTTCGCTACCCTGACGGAACGACAGCTCCGGCGCGGAGTGCATCGCAGTACCCAAGAACTGGAGGCAGCTTTGCGGCATTACGTGGAAACTTATAACCAAGACCCCAAACCTTTCGTTTGGACCAAAACGGCTGACCAAATCCTGGCAGCCGTGGCCCGCTTTTGTAAGCGAACTTCTGACTCAGGACACTAGCTCGTTGTCTTTGATGGCTGCTTTGATATAGCTAAAAAAAGCTCTGAATTTTCGGTATGTTGAACCATCGTGACAAGTTCCCATCCTCCCAAACCGAGCTCGTCGAGATATTCTTTCAAGCTGGAACGCTTAATATCATCATCAATCAGGTATTCCCATTTTTTCATTGAAACATCCTCCTAATAGGTTCATCGCTAAAGCATCCCGTAGACAAGAGGGCGCAGCAGAGTCAATTGGGCGGATATCGGTGACGGTAGAACTTGCCTTCAGACGAATTTAAATACCCCTCGACGTCCCACTCGTGAGCGGTCGCGAGGTCATCCGCAATCTCCACTATTAACTCACGCAGCTCCAGAGGTGCTAGCCACCTTTCCGGAATCCGGCTGACGCCGTGCAAGCAGCCAAGCAGATTTCCCGTAATCGCTCCGGTCGAGTCACTGTCGCCATCATGATTGACCGCGAGCACCACGCCATCCTCGAACTCTCTGGCGCACAAAGAGCAATAAATGGAGATGGCAAGTGCCTCTTCGGCTATCCATCCCTCGCCAAGCTTCTGCACGGCTGCCGGGGAATTCGGCTCCGACCGGGAAAGCTCTTCCGCAAGCTCGACGGCGCGGGTAGTTTCCTCGTGCCGGTCGCGTCGGCGAAGCTGCTCTTTCGCGCCGCCCAGCGCTTCGGGGAGGGTCTCGCCCCTCATCAGCAGTGCCATGAGCACGGCAAAGGTGCCCGCCGCCAGATAGCCGGTCGGATGGCCGTGGGTGATTGCGGCGATGTCCGCCGCGACCTGGAAGGTTTCGGCCTCGCCGCCGCTGGCGCAGTGCGACATGAAGATTCCGACAGGTGCCACCCGCATCACGCCGCCGCAACCTTTGCTGTTATTTCCCGCTCGTTCCGCTCGTCCCGTGAGCGACCGCAGTGCAGAGATGCAAGTCGTCCCTGGTGCGCGTCGGCTGAACAGTTTCTTATGAGTAATTAACCAGCCAGAATCCCACATGGGAACGTCAGGTTGTGCCTTGTAACCTTGGGTGTTCAGCCAACGAAGATAGGCACCGGCGGTCACGGGTACGTATGATGGGCCGATACCGCGTTCATTATACCGGACCCATCCACGTAACATGCCCTCGACAGTAAATAGCGACATCTGGGTATCATCGGTGATAGCCCCGAGGCGGCCGTAAGCGGGTACGTAGTCCCGAATGCCTTGCTCACCAAACCGCGCAACAATCTCCGCACGCCGCATGAACTCGACGGGTGCCCCAAGGGCGTCTCCAACAGCGCCCCCAAGCAGACACTCACGCACCCGCTCACGGGTCTGAGGGTCAATGGGAATATGTCGAATGCTCTTATCCAGGTTTTGCTTTTTGGTTTTCATACCGACAGATAATATACAACTGACCACATCGCGGACAGTGCTTCAACCCAGTTTTGAGTGCCTTGTGCCTCAAGCGACCACCGAAGGAGCAAGTTCCGGATTACCGAGAATCCCAAGCCCCGAACCTGCCGTTTTTCCGCCCGATTGGAAAGAGTGTGCGGACAACCGGCATCGCCTAAGGCTGCAACCCCAGCGCCCTCGTCGTGAACTCGACCAGCGGCAGCATCGCCCGGCAGGCGGCAGCGAAATCCCGCATGAGCCTGGGGCCACATACCTGCGCCTCGGTGAGCCCGACCGATGCCACAAAGTCCTTCCGCTTGATGTCCTCGATGAACCGGTGATTTGGGCCGAATCCTCGCGGCGGCCGCATGAGGCTGTCGCCCTCAAGCTCCAGCTTCCGGCTGACCTTCGCCCATTGCTCGGGCTCGGCGACAATTGCCATGCGGATTTTCGTCAGGGCGCTGTTGTCAGGATGGTGGCCAATCTGCGCGAGTACCTGACCTGTTCGCCCAGGGCCAGCGCCCTTTCAATCCGTTCGATGATCGCTTCGTGAACAATCTGAATTTCTCTTGTCGTGTTCAAAGTGGGCTGCTTGGGCTCCATGCCTACTGACCCGGTGAGCTTTGCCCGGCCTTCCGCACTCGATACACCGCCCTCTCTTCTCATTAATCGCCAGGGTCTCTATGACACTAATCCGTTCCCATCGACCGTTCCGCCGAATCTCAAAGTCCGCACTCTTGGGCATGGGGTTTCCACCTCGCTGATGTACGACATTGTAGACTCGCGCTGAATTCGAGGCAAACCCAAAAGGGGTTGACACTGGGGTCGAAATGCGCTATAGGTATAGCTGATGATCGACAGCAAACTGACAACGGCTGAGGCGGCCAAACGGGTCGGAATCCATCAAGTCACTTTGCAAAAATGGATTGCGGCAGGCAAATTGAAGGCACCAAAGCCCACCCTGATTGGTGCTGTAGGGTACCGACTATGGTCGGCGAAGGACGTTGCTGCTTTGCGGAAGGTCAAACAGGCCATCTATCGCAGGGGTAGAGGCCGAAAAAAGAAAAGCGGCAACCGCTGAAGTTGGACGCTTCAGCGGCTGCCTGACCACACCCAAGCCACAGGAGGGCTTGAACATGGCTAACCAAATCCTACCGCAAGCCGTATCGTCTTCCAAAGTGAGAAAAGAAATCTCGAATGCCGCCATTTACGCCAGGGTCTCAACCTCAAACAACGGCCAGTCCCCCGAAATGCAATTGCGCGAACTCCGTGAGTTCTGCGAGCGTCGGGGCTGGTCGGTCTCCGAGGAGTACGTGGATGTCGGGATTTCCGGTAGCAAGGAAGACCGTGCCGAACTGAACCGCCTCATGGCTGACGCGCACCGAAGGCGATTTGATGCCGTAGTTGTTTGGAAGTTCGACCGCTTCGCCCGGTCGGTGTCTCACCTGCTCCGGGCGCTGGAAACCTTCAAGGCCCTCGGGATCGACTTCGTTTCCCTCTCGGAGCAAGTAGACACCAGCACGCCCACCGGCAAGATGGTCTTTACGGTTCTCGGTGCCGTCGCGGAACTCGAACGCAGCTTGATTGCCGAGCGGGTCCGTGCCGGTATTAGGAATGCGAGGGCTAAAGGAAAGAGGCTCGGAAGGGCCGAGAGTCGCCGTGGACGGTGCCAGAATCGCGGCCTTACGCGCCCAGGGGCACTCCTGGGGTACGATCCGGCGAGAAACAGGCATTGCCAAGGGGACGGCACAGCGGGCGTTCTACAGCCTGCCTCAGATCGCTACACCTTTGCCCCGCTAATTCTGCGGAAACGAACCCGACGGTGATCTCGCCCATAGCTGGCCGAGGAGCCGACTGTGGCGGGTGTTCAAAGCTGCCGATTGGTCTTCGGACATAACCGTGCCTTTGCTTCGTCGCTGCCAAACTCCAGGTCACAAGAACGGTTTGGCGACCGTCGAGTTGCTGCATCCTGCGGACAATTGTTTCCGAGTGCGCGACGATACAGGAGTTGAGCGACTTCGCTCTACCCTACGGCGTTACTCGCGATCAATCCCAGCGAGTGCTAAGCCACCACAAACCTCCGTGATAGGCATTTCAGGCGAGGGAGGCTCCCAAGTCACCGACCCGCCGCCGCGAATATTATCCCATCTTCTGTCTCCGCGACGGCACGCAGCGGAACGAAGGACTGCATGTCTTTAATTGAGGGAAATGCAAACCAAGGGTCCCCTTCCTTGAAGTAGGCAAAATAGACATCATTTTCGCGCATCGTTTCCGCAAAATCCTCCATCTGATCACGGTATTCCGTGTTTTCTCTAAAGGTTGTCTCGACGATCTTGATTGGGAGTAAGTCGCAGAGTCTGTCGGTGTAGATGCCTATGGGCCATGGGAGGTTACTATAGAATCGCGCGTCCTTCGGCAGGCCGCGGATGGTCGCGAGCATTTTGGAATGCGTGTAGGTGGAGCTGGCGTACCCCTGTCCGTGCTCGTGGGTGCGGCGGGCCCATTGCGTCACCCAGACCAGGAAACACAGCGAAATGGCGACGCAGAATACGCTGGCCGCCGTCTTCGGCACTCCCGCCTCCAGTCTCTGGTACAACCTGTTCCCCTGGTTCACCACCAGAATGATCATAAGAGCGTGGATAGGGAGGAAATGGCGACCGCTGCCGATATAAACTTCCGCCTGGAGAAACGTCAAAGTCAGCAGCCATACAACGATGTAAGAGAGGATGTAGAGCAACGGGAGTGCCGACCGGAGATCCGTTCCCGGCTTGCGGAACGATGCGCGGGCAGCCGCCGCCAACACCACCAAAATAACTGCCGCCACGATCGACGCTCGAACATAGACATCCGCCCCCTTAATATGGCCATTCGACGCCCAGGTGGAGATGCCGAGAAGAGTTTCCTTGACCATGTCCATGTCCAGGACCGGGTGGAAACCCAGATGGCGCCCGGTGGCCCCCTGGCCATAGCGCATGTTACGCAGCATCCACAAAATCATCAGGGAAGAGCTGCCCAAGCCGAAGAGGACCGCATCGAGTAGACGCTTCGCGAAGGCTCTCTTTTCCCATAGGAGGATCGCGGCGAAACCCGCAAGGACGAATGCGGCTGCCGCATACCGGGTGCCGAACGCCAGCGCGGTGGCCGCGGCAGCACCCACGAAGGAGCCAGGCGAGGGCTTTTCGAGGTAATTCCCCATAAACATGAAGGCCAGAAGCACAAACAGCAGGGAGGTGGCGTCCGAGAGGGCAATCGTGTGATAGGAAATCATATCGTAGGATGCGCAAGCCAAAAAGGCCGCCTGTGCCGCCGCGCCGATGGAATTGCCGCACCTGCGATAGGAAATTGCTCCCATCAGCAGCACGTTGGCAAAGAAGAGGATTGCCCCCATCCACCGAGCTCCCGCCAAAAGGTCGCCTCGGAACAGGCCTGGCAGCGCCAGCAAAGTCGGGTAAAGGAAGGGAAACCAGGGGACCGGTTCGGCATTCCCGTCAAAATCGAGGATCGTGTATCCGTGTCCCGCGAGCAGCCGGCGCGCGAGCCTGAGGTAAACGGCCGAATCGGAGTAAAGCCCGATGCCGGGATGGGTGGCGTAAAGGATCGTCCAAGCGCCCGCTCCCGCAATTCCGACGATCAGCAACGCGGTATACAAGTCGCGTTTTCTGTCAGACAATTCAGACCTCCCCGGACCCGTATGATACTTCGTCACCGGGATTGACGCATCAAAATGGTCACGCGGCGTCCCGCCCACCCCCGCGGACATCCCGGCACGCTGGAGGCGGCTCATTGAGCCGTCAGACCCCGCTAGGGAAATAGTTGGAGACCCGGCCCACCCCCGTTCAACGGGTTGCGGGCGCGGGCAATCCAAGCAAGCGTAGCGCGGACCTGGTACGCCAGGATAGAGTCCGCAACCGGGAGGAAAAAACCTGGGGAAGCAAGCAGGGGGATGGTGTGGTGTCCGAGAAATCGTATGGGAAACGGGTCAAGGTGCCGGTTGACTCCATCCCGAAGGCGCACACCTGGCTGCCGGATCGCGCGCTGGCGGTCGGGAGTGCAAAATTGCGGTCGCGAACGAGCCGGTGGGGGGTATACTGCTGTCGCTCAGGATGCCAAAATGGAAATCCTGGTTGGATTCTCCTGGTGGAACGCCGCCTTCAAGAATGACCCGCTGAAGGGTGGCTGGTCGAACATGCGAGTCCAGGAGAGTCCCGCCGTTCGAGCCATCTTCCGCCACTATGTGGGCGCGGAGCGAACCGTGATCAGTCGTCCGATTACGCGGCTTGTTACGGTAAAGGAGCCGTAAGAACATGCCCGCGCAATTCTCTGCACCAAATTGGCGGCAAAAGTTCGCGTCGAAAAAGCGCTTGATAGCCGTCATCGCCGGAGCTGTGATCGTGGCGGCTATTCCTATCGCCTATTTTCTTTACCCGGATTCTCAACCCGCCCGCTTCGTGCACTTGGCGCGGTCTCGTTACCGGGGTTGTCCCCTCTCGGGCATCTCGGGTGCCATCGATGACTTTGACGATAGGTTCGATCGCATCTATGACGTATACGAGAAGATCACCGTACTGAAATCCGAAGGCGCCTCTGACCTCGTGCAGGCTCCCCAGGGGCGGTTCTGGATTCCCACCCGAAACCGGGAAATCCTTGCGGGAATGCTCATCGATCAGGACGATGACGTGTATGGGAAGGGTGAGCACGGCGTCCGGGCAGGTGACACGGTGCTTGATTGCGGCGCCAACGTGGGTGTTTTTACACGCAAGGCTCTCAGCCAGGGAGCGGGGTTAGTCGTCGCGATTGAGCCCGCACCCGAAAACTTGTATTGCCTTCGCAAGACCTTCAAGGAAGAGGTCCGGGCAGGCCGTGTAATTGTGTATCCGAAGGGTGTCTGGGACCACGATTGCCAGTTGGTCCTGCGCACGTATGATTACCAATCGGGTGGAGACAGCGTGGCACTGAAATTCCCCCACAGCGAGGCCGGACCGACGGTTCAACTGACGACCATCGATGAATTGACTTCAGAATTAAAGCTTCAAAGCGTGGATTTCATCAAAATGGATATCGAGGGCTCAGAGCGACAGGCCCTGAGGGGAGCGAAGCAAACTGTCGCACGCTTTCGACCGCGCCTGGCCATCTCTCTTGAACACACTCCTACCGATGCGGAGGAAATCCCTGCCCTCATCTGGAGCATGTGGCCCTTCTTGAAGACGGAATGCGGACCGTGCATCTGGACGAAAACCGAATTCGTCAGTAGCCTGCAACCGGAAGTAGTCTTTGCCGGACCGTGATTGCATTCCTCCTCCCAGGGCCTCGCCGTGGGCCAACTTCCGCCGCCCCTGCCGGCGTTTACGCCAGCATCTCCTTCTCAATGATCTTTCAAGGTTCCTTCATCCCTCCTGCAAATTCGTCTACGGGTCGATGCCATCCGGATGAGGCGACCAAGTCTCGTTTAGATCAAGCGTGATTCTGTCTCCTGTTGTTAGCTCGTCAAGCTGGCCGTGAGCCTAGTACGCCTGACCATGTCTCAAAAGGTCGTCCCCCGCGTTCATCATCTTTGAAGAAGGTAAGATAAGTCATCAATTGGAATTTGACGAACTCTTCCTGCTCGGGATGGATCCGAGACAACTGATGGTAATGGGCTGGGCCCCAAAGCTGAGACAGCGAGTCTAGACGCATCTTTCATTGAATGGAGGGAAAGTCATGAGTCTGTCTCGAAGGACGTTCACAAAGGAGTTCAAGGAAGGCGCCGTCCGGCGGCTTGAACTGGGGGCGTGCGCGACCAAGTGAATTGTTTCGGATGGTCCGGCCATTCTGGACTTGGGGCACGCCGGTCTACACTGCGGCGTTGATCGCGGGTAAACACCAGTGACGGGTTCCTGTACGTCGGTGCGGCGCGGACGCAGGGCACTAGCGCGGCAAGGCCGTTTCTTGTCAAAGTGGCCGGCGAGGCAGGGCCTCCCGCCCCCTCGCAACGTCCCACACCTTCGCCTCGTCCGCACTCCCCGTCGCGAGCAGGTCCCCGTCCGGGCTCCACGGCACGCTCAAGACAATCCCAGAGTGGCCGCTCAGAGTGAACACCGGCTCACCCGTTGTGGCGTCCCACACCTTCGCGGACTTGTCCTGGCTCCCCGTCGCCAGCCGCTTTCCGTCCGGGCTCCACGCCACGCTGTCAACATAGCCACTACGGCCGGTCACGATCAGCAATTCCTTGCCCGTCTCGGCGTCCCATACCGGACAGATCGCTGATCGCACACTGCTGCTCCGGCCCGTCGATTGTATTGACAGTCCGTTAGGCCTATACTGCCGTCCGACCTGGAGGTCAACATGGAATTGAATCTGCCTTAGGATTTAGGAGGTAGACATGCCAGACGAAATCAAACGACGGGAATTCCTGCAAATTGCGGC
>Ga0315282_10010648_pt1 | contig 14366 bp, 13 predicted proteins | sample YL17G07_20_MG_FD_203693 | JGI IMG/M metagenome (GOLD analysis project Ga0315282, IMG submission 203693) | Sediment microbial communities from Yellowstone Lake, YNP, Wyoming, USA - YL17G07_20 | ecosystem: Environmental > Aquatic > Freshwater > Lake > Sediment | place: USA: Wyoming | collected...
CGAAGCGCTCCTGGGTTTGGGCCTTAAGAGCTGCGCCCGGCTCGTTTCGGGCTCGGTCATGACCGCCGTGGCTCTCTTCTTCCTGGCGGCCGGGCTGGCCGCCTCGCGCCGGATAGAAGCCGCGGGTCTGCTGGTCCTGCTGGCCGTCGCGTTCAAATTGTTCGATGCCGCGCTTTTATCGCTTCCCCTAAAACACGGCGCGGTGGCCAATCCCATGTTCGCCTTCGTCACCGAAGGCCTGGCCTTCTTTGTTCTGGCTGCCGCGGTCCCGGCCTGGAAAAAAACGGTCAAAGGCCGGGTCTGGCTGGGCGCCGCCTCGGGCCTGGCGGCCGCGGCCGTCTTTCCCTTGGTTCGAGGGGTGACCGGCATTCCAGCCTGCCTTGTTCCGGGCACAAGCCTTCCCCTGGCCTGGGCTTTCGCTCCCATTGCTGCCGGGCTCGCCGCGGCAACCGTTCCCCTGGGATTTTGGGCCGGGCAAAAGCTGTCCCAACAAAATCTGCGGCCGGCCATCCTCAGCCCGGCTTCCATCCTGATCAGCCTGGCCCTGATAGCGCTCATCCGGCTGGCCTAGGGGCGGGACAGGAGTCCGTGATGGAAAACTCTTCTATTAAGAAAAAGAGGAAAAAGGCTCTCACCCGCCGAGCTTTTATCAAAGGCATGGGCGGCGGCGCCATAGGGGCCACCCTGGCCGCGGGGCTCCCGGGCCAAGACGGCCTGACCTCCGGAGGGCAGGACGTCGAGCCCGCCGTCTTTGAGGTCAAGCCCATTACCCTGACCGTAAACGGCAAAACCGTGCGGCTGGAGGTCGAGCCGCGGGAAACCCTGCTCCATGTGCTCCGGGAACGGTTGCGTCTGACCGGCACCAAGCGGACCTGCGACCGGGGCGAGTGCGGCGCCTGCACGGTGCTCCTCGACGGCAAACCCGTCTATTCCTGTATGACCCTGGCTGCCCGGGCCGACCGCCGGCAGGTGCGGACCATCGAGGGGCTGGCCGCCGGGGGAAAGCTCCATCCTCTTCAGCAGGCCTTCATCGACAAGGACGCCTACCAGTGCGGTTTCTGCACTCCGGGCTTCCTCATGGCCGGAGCCGCGCTTCTCGAAGAAAACCCTTCTCCCAGCGGCGATCAAATTAAGGCCGCTCTCAGCGGCAACATCTGCCGCTGCGGCAACTATCAGAAGATTCACGAAGCGGTGGCTGCCGCTTCCGAACGGATGAGGAGTGGGTTGAAATGAAAGACTTAGACACAGGGGACAGCCTGGCCTATAAGGCGCAGGGCCAACCGCTCCCGGGAGCCAAGCCGGCCGCCGCCGTCCAAACGCCGGCGGAAACCTTCAAATACATCGGCGGCTACCTGCCCCGGGTGGACGGCGAGCGCGTCGTCACCGGAGCGGCGGAGTACACCCACGACCTCCATCTGGAGGGCATGCTCTTCGCCAAAATCCTTCGCTCACCGCACGCTTGCGCCGAGATTGTCGCGCTCGACCTCAGCCCGGCCCTGGCCCTTGACGGCGTCAAGGCCGCTTTGCGTCTTAAAGAAGGACGGTTGAATTACCTGGGCGAGCCGGTGGCGGCCGTGGCCGCCGAAGACGAGGTGACGGCCGAAGAGGCTTTGGAGCTCATCAAAGTCGAATATAAAGAGCTGCCATTCGTTGTGTCCGAAGAGGCGGCTGAGGCCGAGGCAGCTCCCCAGGTCCTCCCCGACGGACCCAACGTCCAGAAGCTGAACGAGCTCACCCGCGGCGACGTGGACCAGGGCTTCCGGGAGGCCGACCTCCTCTTCGAGCGGACCTACCGGACGAGCTGGGAAGTGCACCAAACGGCTGAGACCCACGCCAGCCTGGCCCTTTGGGAGGGCGATTCACTCACGGTCTGGGACTCGACCCAGGCCGTGCACAGCGTGCGCGACGGCCTGGCCCGCGCCCTGAAAATGCCCGCGGCCAAGGTCCGGGTCATAAAAAAATACATGGGCGGCGGGTTCGGCAGCAAGCTGGGCCTGAACGATCATACCCTGGCCGCGGCGCTCCTGGCCCGCCAGGCCCGGCGGCCGGTCAAAGTCGTCCTCAGCCGAAAGGAAAATTCCTTCTGCGTCGGCTTCAGGCCATCGAACCGGATCACCATCAAGGCCGGAGTCAAGAAAGACGGCACCCTGACCGCTGTCTATCTCAAGAACTTGACCTGCGGAGGCCTGGGCCGGGGAGATGACTGCGCCGACCCCCTGGTCGACCTCTACCGCTGCCCCAACCTTAAGGTCGAGGAATACTCGGTCTTGGCCCACACCTGCTCCAGCCGGCCGACGCGGGCGCCCGGCCATACCCAGGGTACCTTTGCCCTGGAAGGGTTCCTGGAGGAGCTGGCCGCTGAGTTGGGAATGGACCCCTTGGAGTTGCGGCTCCGTAACTACACGACCAAAAACCAGGGTGACACCGGCACGCCCTATTCCACCAAAGGCCTGGAGCAGTGTTATCGCTTGGGCTCGGAAAAGATCGGCTGGCAGCGCCGCAACAAAAAGCCGGGCCAGGCCGCGGGCCGGACCAAGCGCGGCCTGGGGATGGCCAGCCAGATCTGGCCGGGGGCCGGCGTGCCCGGCACTCTGGCCGACCTCTATGTCTATCCGGACGGGAGCGTGGAAGTGCAGTGCGGCACGCAGGACATCGGCTGCGGAACACGGACCTTCATGGCCGCTATCGCCGCCGAAACGCTCGGCCTGGAACCCAAGGACATTGCCATCAAGATCGGCGACTCGGACTATCCCTGGGCGCCCTCTTCCGGCGGCAGCCTGACCGCGCCCTCGGTCGGCCCGGCCGTGCGCGACGCGGCGCTCAAGGCCGTGGAGCAGCTCAAGCGGCTGGCCGCCAAGAAGCTCAACATCCCGGCCGGCCAGGTAACCGCGGCCGAAAAAAAATTCAGCAATACCCGGGATCCTTCCCAGGCGCTCTCCTTTGCCGAGGCGGCCCGCGAGCTTCGCCGCGAGACCGTTTTCCACGGCGAACGGGCTCTGTGGGCGCCCGGCTTTGACTACCAGACCTTCGGCGCCCAGTTCGCCGAGGTCGAGGTAGACACCGAAACAGGCCGCATCCGGGTGCTCCGCGTGATGGCCGCTCACGATATCGGCCGCGTCCTCAACCGGCAGACGGCCGAGAGCCAGGTCCTGGGGGGCGTCCTCCAAGGACTGAGCGCCGCCCTGTTCGAGCAGAAGACCATGGATACCTCCCTGGGCCGGATGGTCAACGCCAACCTCCACGACTACAAAGTGGCCACCATCGAAGACTGCCCGGAAATCATTCCCCTCTTCGCCGATGTGGTGGACGAGCGGCTGAACAACCTGGGCAACAAGGGCCTGGGCGAGCCGCCCCGCATCCCCAGTTCGGCCGTCATCGCCAACGCCGTGTTCAACGCCATCGGCGTCCATGTCGGTGAGATTCCCATGACCCCGGACAAGGTGCTCCAGGCGCTCAAGCGGAGGGAGGGACGCTCATGAAAAAATTCAAGCTGGCCGAACCGAAAACCCTCCCTCAGGCCTCTGCGCTGCTGGCTGGCGGCAACGGCCGGGCGGCGCTCCTGGCCGGAGGAACGGACCTCCTGGGCGAGATAAAAGAAGGCATCCGCCTGCCCGAGACGGTGGTGGACCTTATGACCATCCCCGGCTTGTCCTTCATTCGTCAGGACCCAGCAGGCCTTCGCCTGGGCGCGCTGACCACGGTGGCCGAATTGGCCGAGGACACGGCCGTGGGCCGGCTTTTTCCCGGATTGAGCCAGGCGGCCCGGTCGGTGGCCTCACCCCAGCTCCGCCGCATGGGCACCCTGGGCGGCAATCTCTGCCAGAGGCCGCGCTGCTGGTATTACCGCACCGCCGAGACGGTCTGCCGAAAAAAGGGCGGGAGCAAGTGTTTCGCCCTCGACGGCCGCAACCGCTACCATGCCGTACTGGGAAGCGGCCTGTGCCACATCGTCTATCCCTCGGACCTGGCGCCGATGCTCATGGCCTTGGAAGCCCGGGTGACCCTCTTTTCCGCTCAAGGGGAACGGACCATCCCCCTGGCCGAATTCTATGTCCCGCCCTCAGTGAATATCCGGCGCGAAAACGCGCTGGGCAATGACGAAATTCTCAAGGAGGTTGTCGTCCCCCTGCCCGGCCCTGGAGCGAAGAGCGCCTATCTGAAATTCAAGGAGCGAGGGGCCTGGGACTTCGCCCTGGTTTCCGCCGCGGCGGCCGGGACGTTCTCCGGCAGATCGGCTTCCAGCCTGCATCTGGTGATGGGCGGGCTGGCGCCCATCCCCTGGCGGATGAAAGCGGCTGAAGAAGCCCTCCGCGGCAAGAAGTTGAATGAAGATCTGGTCCGCCAAGCGGCCAAGGCCTCGCTCCAGGAGGCCAGGCCCCTCGAAGAAAACGCCTACAAGGTCGAGCTGGCCGAAGTCATCCTAAGCCGGGCCGTGATGTCGCTCGGCTGAGGCCGGCCTGAAGCTCAAAAAGGATTGAAACTCAATGGCCCTGACACTAACAAAAAAACGATGCTTTCTCCTGGCCTTTTTTTGTGCCGCACTCCTTCAAGCCGCAGCTGGAGCCGCTCCCCAGAAAGAGGCCGTCCGACTGACCATTTTTCATCCCTCGGCCAGAAGGCTCCATGACGTCCTGGGTCTTTTGCAAGTCGGCTGGCTCAAAGTGGACCGGCTCAAGATACTGGGCGTTTACCAGGCCAAAGAAAAGGTCGACCTGCCGGCTGTCGAACACCTCATCAGGGCCCATCCCCGGACCTCCATTGCCCTTCGCTGCATTAGCGCCGAAGCCGGGGCTGAAGAGGTCTTCAAAAAGAACGCCCTCACCGCGGAAATCGAAGATATTTTCCGCCGGTCGGACGGCATCATCTTTTTCGGCGGCCCCGATATCCCTCCCGCCTTCTACGGAAAACCGACCCGTTTTCTCACCCTGATCGAAGACCCCTACCGGCACGCCCTCGAGATCGCGGCCGTCTTCCGGCTCCTGGGAGGCTCCCGGGGCGAGGGGGAGAAGCCGCTCCTGGACGACCGGCCGGACTTCCCCATCCTGGGCATCTGCCTGGGCGGCCAGACCCTCAACGTTGGAACGGGCGGCACCCTCATCCAGGACATTTGGACAGAGACCTACGGCCTTCGGTCAGTGGAAGAAGCCCTGAAGATACCGGCCGAGCGATGGCACAGCAACCCTTTCCTTTATTTATATCCAACCGACGGTTTGTTCGAATACAGTCTGCACCCTATTCGGTTTGAGAAGAAAGGCAGGCTGGCCGCTGAGCTGGGGCTGGGGAAAGACGACCGGCCCTATGTCCTCAGCGCCCACCATCAGCAGATCGACAGACTGGGAGGCGGCCTGCGGCCCGAGGCCTTCTCCGCCGACGGCCGGCTGGTTGAAGCCCTGTCCCATGAACGATACCCAAGCGTGCTGGGCCTCGTGTTCCATCCTGAAGAGCAGGCCCTCCGCCAGCCGGAGGCCCTCTTCAAGCTCGGGCCCGGAAAGGACCCCGGCCAAAACCTGCGTGTTTTCCTCCAGAACCATCCCCCCAGCCTGGAATTTCACCAAAAGCTGTGGGCCTGGTTCAGCCAGCGGCTGGAGGCCAGCGCCCGCTCTAACCGACAAAGCCGATAGGCTTGCTTGACACGAGAGGACCTTCAGATTAAATTATGAAATGTATATAATATTAGATGAAAGGAGCCCTCGATGAAGCGCTATTTGATTCCCAGGGTCGCTCACTGCAAGAGCGGCTGCCAACCTGCATCCTGAGCAAGATGTAAAACTGCTCACCGGCCGAATGGTCTGGGGGAGGGCCCTCTGCTCCAGCAGAGGGCTCCACCACTCTTCAATCAGAAAACCGCCATATCCCAAGATCTTCGCAAAAAATTGTTTTTCCTAAGCCCTCGTGTCTGCGTTCTAGAAAAAGAAGGGAATTCTTAGCCGCTTCGTGGCCGCTTCGTACTTGACTTATGGAGCGCAAGGGGGTAGATTAATTGAATAAAAAAAGGAAGGAGGATATACATGAAAAAGCATTTTGGTGTCGCCGTCCTGACGGTCGTGGCTCTGGCCATGGCTTTCACCGCCTGCGCCGTCAAACCGCAGGCGGCCATCGACGCCGCCCAGGCCTCGGTCGCGGCGGTGGTCAATGCCGGCGCGGACAAATATGCGCCCGCTGAGCTCAAAACGATCCAGGACAACCTGACCGCCGCTCTGGACCAAGTCACCAACAAGAAGTACAAGGAAGCCGCCCAGGCCCTGGCCACCATCAAGACCGACGCCGACAATTTGCTGGCTGCCATCCCGGCCAAGATCGAAGCGGCCAAGACGAGCGCCCTGGGCCTGCAGACCGCAGTTCAAGCGGCCCTGACCGAGGTCAAAACCCTTTTTGACAAGAACAAGTTGAAGATCAAGCAAGCCGACCGGAAGGCCGTGGAAACCGAGATGACAGGCCTCAACGGAGCCCTGCCCGAGGTCCAAACAGCGGTCGACGGTCAGGATTGGATCGGGGCGGCCTCCAAGGCGACGACTCTCAAGGACTCGGCTGCCGCCCTTCTGGAAAAAATCAACAAACTTCTAGGCAAGAAATAGAAGGCTGCCGAAGCTCGAATTCCGTCTGCAGGTGGCCGGCCGAAATCGGCCGGCCGCCTGAAAATCATGGGTCGGAACTGTAGACCGGCCAAACAAGTGATGTGTCGGCCACCCAGGAAGATTTATGCTTATTTTTTCCGGCCGCCTCCGGAAAAACTGCCGTGGATGCGTTCAATGATCGAGGAGGTGGAGCGGCCGGCGAGAGTGGGCACGATGACCACCCGGCCGCCGGCGGCCTCGACCTCGGCGCGGCCGACGACCGTATCCGGGGTCCAGTCGCCTCCCTTGACCAGCACGTCGGGCAGGAACTCGGAAATGATCTCCCGCGGCGTCTCCTCCCCGAACCAAGTCAAATAATCGATAGACTCCACGGCCTCCAGCACCTCCAGCCGCTCGGCCAGGGGGAAGATCGGCCGTTGCCGGCCTTTGAGGCGGCGGACCGTGGCGTCCTCATTGAGGGCTACGATCAGCGCGTCTCCCAGACGGCGCGCCTCGCGGAACAGCCGGATGTGGCCGGCATGGAGCAAGTCGAAACAGCCGTTGGTGAAAACAACCTTCTTGTTCTGCCGGCCAAGCTCCTCCCGGACCGGCCGGAGCTCCCGGCGGGAATAGATCTTTCGCTCCACGGCCGCTCTCCAGCCTGGCCTATCCCCGCCGGCGGGCCGGCAGGATCCGGATCTTGGGCGAGAACCGCCAGCGGTGGGACAAGCGGCTGATGCCTACGTCCTTGTGCAGCGAGGAGACGAGGAAGGTGTACAGGTTGCGGTGGTAGTCATAGGGGGTGCCGTCCGCTTTGTGCACGGCCACGTCCAGATAATAGGTGCCGTTAATCAGGTTGAGCCGGCCGATCCGGAAGACGGCCCGGCCCCGGCCGTCGAACGACCGCGGCCGGTACTCTTCCATCTGCGTGTTCGTCCCGTAGCAGGAGATGCCCTGAGAATTGAAGATGCCGATGCCGAAAACAAAATCCTTGACCCGCTCCCGGGCCTCGACCTCCATCTCCACGACCATCCCCTCCTCGGGGGCAAAGACATGCCGGGCCTCTCCCCGCAGCGTCTTCAGCGTCACGCGCTTGATCTCCACCTCGCGCTTGCCCCAGCGCGCCTCACGCCGCCCCTCCTCGGCCGGGATGTGTTCCAGGTCCACATCTTGATGCCGTTTTTTGAATTCCGCCTCCTTCTTGTCGGCCACGTCCTGGAGGTACCTGTCAATGACGCGCTTCGGCTCGCCCAGGGCCTGGAGCCGGCCGCCCTTGAGCCAGGCCACCCGGTCGCAGATTTTCTCCACCGTGGGCAAGTCGTGGCTGACGAAGAGGATGGTCTTCTTCCGGCGCCGGAAATCGTCGATGCGGTCCAGGCACTTGGGCACAAACGAGGCATCGCCCACGGCCAGGACCTCGTCGATGAGCAGCACATCAGGGTTGACATTAATGGCGATGGAGAACCCCAGCCGCATGTACATGCCCGAAGAATAAGTCTTGACCGGCGCGTCGATAAACTCCTCCAGCTCGGCGAAGCGGACGATCTCCTCGAATTTCCGGCTGATCTCCTTCTTGGACAGGCCGAGCATGATGCCGTTGATGAACACGTTCTCCCGGCCTGAAATCTCGGGGTGGAATCCCGCCCCCAGCTCGATGAGGGCCGCCACCTTGCCTTGCACCCGGACCGTGCCCTCCGTGGGCTTGGCGATGCCGGCCACGATTTTGAGGAAGGTGCTCTTGCCCGACCCGTTCTCCCCGATGACGCCGAAGGTGGTCCCCTGGGCGACCTTGAGCGAGATACGGTCCAGGGCCGTCACCAGCTCGTCGGACTGCAGCGACTTGAAGAAATCGCCGCGCAGGAGGGCGCTCTTGAAGGTCTGGAAGCGGTGCCGCACCGAGTATTTCTGGTAAACGCGGCTGACATTCCTGACCTCGATGGCGTTCACCTAGACCTCCTCGGGGAAGGAATCGCGCAGCCGGTCGAAGATAGTGTAGCCCAGCAGGAGAAGCAGGCAGCCGGCCAGGAAAGTCACGCCCAGCCTTTTCCAGGGAATCATCGTCCCGTAATAGATCGTGTTCTGGTAGCCCTGCATGATGTGGGTCATGGGGTTCAGGGAGAGGAAGGTCCGAAACAGGCTGGATTTTTGGATGGTGTGGAAGGTCATGGGATAGATGATGGGAGTCGCGAAAAACCAGAAGGTCAAGAGGTTGGTCAGGATGTCTTTGATATCCCGGAAATGGACGGTCAGCGAAGAGATCAGAAAGCCGAACCCCAGGGAAAACACGAACTGGACAAACATAACCAGGGGCAGTAAGGCCAAGTAGGCGCTAAACCCCGGCGCCTGGGGCACGAACAGGACGATGAGCGTCTTGGCCGCCAGCAGAATGGGCAGGCCGAACAAAAAGTGGATGAAGTTCGAGGTCACCACGACCACGGGCAAAACCTCGGCCGGGAAGAGGACTTTCTTGATGAGGTTGCCCTGGATCATGAGGATGTTGGCCGACTCTATGGAAGAGGAGGAAAACCAGGACCAGGGCAGAATGCCGCAGAAAAGGAACAGGGCATAGAGGATGGGATTAAAGTTGAAGGCCGGGTCGCGCGGGGGGATGATGAACCCGAAGACGACGGTGTAGATGGTCATGAGCAGAAGGGGGTTGATGAACGACCACAGGAAGCCGAGGACCGTGCCCCGGTAGCGGGCCTTGAGCTCGCGGCTGACCAGGGTCCGGATGAGGACCCGGTAGCGGTAGAGCTCCCTGAGGTTCCTGAAAAGCTTAAGCACGGCAGCCTCCAGCGAAGATCCGGCGCACCTCAGGCGTGTAGCCGCCCGCCGAGTCATAGATCACCAGCGGCCGCAGAACCCGGGGCTTGGCGGCCTTATCGTCAACCTCGGCCAGAAAGAAACAGGCCGGCTGGCTGCGCCTGGAGCGGACAGCACGGAGGCGCCCGAGCCGGAGCCCGCTCCGCTCGAGCGCCTGCCGGAAATCCGCCCGGCGCCGCTCGGGGAAGACAAAATAGCTTCTTCCCCCCTTCTTCAGTAGACGGCGCGTGGCTTCCATGACATCAAAAATATCACATCTCAGCTCATGTTTGGCAATAGACTTCTCGGCCGAAGGGCTGAGCGTGCCTTCCTCCCCTTTAAGATAGGGCGGGTTGGAAAAGACGACGTCGTATTTTTTTCGGGGGCGGAATGTCCGCAAATCCCCGCGGACGACCCTCACCCGGCCACCGAGCCCGTTGAGGGCCACGTTCCGGCCGGCCAGTCCGGCCAAAGACCTCTGCACCTCCAGGGCGGTGATGCGCCGAAAGGGCTTGGCCGAAAGCAGGAGAGAAATGATCCCGCAACCGCAGCCCAGCTCCAGAAGTTCGTCCTGGGGCCTGGCCCGGATGAATGAGGCCAGCAAGGGGGCATCCACCGAGAACCGGTAGCCCATTTTTTTCTGCCTGACCAGGATCCGGCCGTGGTAGAACGTGTCGAGCGTCTCGTCTTTAGGCACGGGCCTGATCGTTCTTGTCATCGTCGCTCAGTTCGGTAAAAACCAGGACCGTATCGGGACGGATGTCGGCGTAACCGCCCCGAATGGAGAGGCTCTCCTCCTCCCCGTCGGAGGGGAAGTGAAGCCGGCCCCGGCCCAGGGCCGCAAGGAGCGGCCGGTGGCCGGGCAGGATGCCCAACTCGCCGTCGAGCCCGGGCAGGCTGACCGAGGGGACATCCGCTTCCACGGCCAAGCTTCGGGGAGTGATGACCCTCAGCTTGATCTTCAAGGGGCTCTCCGGGCTCATTCCGACTTCAGCTCCTCGGCCCGCAGGGTGGCCTCCTCGATGCCGCCCACCATGTAGAAGGCCTGCTCGGGCTTGTCGTCGTGGAGGCCTTCCACAATTTCGGCAAAACCCTTCACCGTTTCCTCGATGGTCACGTACTTGCCCGGCCGGCCGGTAAACTCCACGGCCACGTGGAAGGGCTGGGACAGGAACCGCTGGATCTTGCGGGCCCGGGCCACCACCAGCTTGTCCTCATCCGACAGCTCCTCGATGCCCAGGATGGCGATGATGTCCTGGAGTTCCTTGTAACGCTGGAGGATCTCCTTGACCTTGCGGGCCACCCGGTAGTGCTCCGGGCTGATGATCCGCGGGTCGAGGATGCGGGAATAAGAGGCCAGGGGGTCCACGGCCGGGTAGATGCCCATCTCGGTCAGAGCCCGGGAGAGGTTGGTGGAAGCATCCAGGTGGGAGAAGACGGTGGCCGGCGCCGGGTCGGTGAAATCGTCGGCCGGGACATAAATGGCCTGGACCGAGGTGATGGAACCCTTTTTGGTCGAGGTGATGCGCTCCTCAAGCTCACCCAGCTCTGTGGCCAGGTTGGGCTGGTAGCCGACGGCCGAGGGCATACGGCCCAGCAGGGCCGAGACCTCGCTCCCGGCCTGGGTGAAGCGGAAGATGTTGTCGATGAAGAGGAGGAGGTCCTGGTTCATCTCGTCCCGGAAATACTCGGCCACGGACAGGGCGGTCAGGCCGACCCTCAGGCGGGCGCCCGGCGGCTCGGTCATCTGTCCGTAAATGAGGGAGGTCTTGCCGATAACCCCCGACTCTTTCATCTCCAGCCAGAGGTCATTGCCTTCGCGCGTCCGCTCGCCCACCCCGGCGAACACGGAATAGCCGCCGTGCTTCTTGGCCACGTTGTGGATGAGCTCCATGATGATGACCGTCTTGCCCACCCCCGCGCCGCCGAACAGGCCGATCTTTCCGCCCTTGAGGAAGGGCTGGATGAGGTCGATGACCTTGATGCCGGTCTCGAACATCTCCAGCTTGGTGCTCTGCTCCTCGAGAACCGGCGCCAGCCTGTGGATAGGGTAGCGGACCTTGGACTCGATCGGCCCCAGATGGTCCACCGGCTCGCCGATGACGTTCATCACCCGGCCCAGGGTGGCCTCGCCCACCGGAACGGTGATGGGCCCTTCCAGGTTGAGGGCTTTCATCCCCCGGGCCAGGCCGTCGGTGGGGTGCATGGACACGCAGCGCACGCGGTCCTCCCCCAGATGCTGCTCCACCTCGACCACAATGTCCACCGGGGTGAGCGTGTCGAAGCCCTCGCTGGTGATGCGGATGGCACTGTAGATCTTGGGCAGATCCTTGTCTTTGAACTCCACGTCCACCACCGGGCCAATGATCTCGACCACCCTTCCTATTTTTGATTCGTTTTTGGGATTGGCCATGATGTGTCCTCGCTTCCCGCTCGGCTTTCCTCTATTTGGCCAGCGCCTCAACAGTGGTCATGATCTCCAGCAGCTCCTTGGTGATGGAGGCTTGGCGGATCTTGTTCAGCACCAGGATCAGCCGGGAGATTAGCTCCTCGGCGTTCTGGGTGGCGTTTTCCATGGCCATCATGCGGGCGGCCTGCTCGGCGGCCTGGGATTCGTAGAAACAGTGCAGGACCTCGAGGGTCAAGCCCGCCGGAAGAAGCGACCGAAGGACAGCACTCAGCTCAGGCTCCCAGTCCGGCGAACTCGACCCGGCGGCCGCCCCCCCGCTCTCCCAGGCCAGGGGCAGCAGCGGCCGCAGAGTCACTCGAGGGGCCAGGATGGACTTGAACTCATTGTAGGCAATAACGACCGCGTCCGTCCGCTGCAAGATATACTGCTGCAGCAGGTCCTGGGCGATGGCCACGATCTCGGCAGGCTGGATTTTGTCCGTCCTTTCGGCTATAGCCCGCAGGATGGGCAGTCCGCTCCGCCGGAAATAGGATGCCGCCTTTTTGCCGATGAGCACCAGCCGGACCTCGGCCGTCCGGGCCTTAGCCTCGAAATATTCATGGGTCTTGGCCAGCAGGTTAGAGTTGAAAGCGCCGCACAGGCCTTTGTCGGAAGTGATGACCAGTCCGGTGATCCGCTTCTCTTCCCGGCGGGCCAGCAGGGGATGATCCTGCAGCCCCGCCCAGGCCGCCGCCCGGGTTACCAAGGCCGGCCAGGTGTGCCACCAGGGCCGGCTCTCCAGCACCAGCCGCTGGGATTTGCGAAATTTGGCCGTGGACACGGTCTTCATGGCCCGGGTGATCTGCTGCGTGTTCCTCACGCTGCGGATCCGGCGGCGGAGGTCGATAAGGGCGGGCACGACTAGCCCTCCTCCTCCTTGAACTTCCGGCTGAATTCCTGGAGGGCGGCGGTGATGTCCCGGTCGAGCGCCGGGTCGATGGATTTTTTCTCCGTCAGCCGGGTGAGGATGTCGCGGTGTTCACCTTCGATGAACTTGTAGAGCTTGGCCTCGTAGCGGCCGATCTGGTCCACCCGGAACTCGTCCAGGAAGCCGCGGTTGCCGGCGTAGATGATGAGGACCTGTTTCTCCACCGGCAGCGGCGCGTACTGGACCTGTTTGAGGATCTCGGTCAAGCGCAGGCCTCGGTCGAGTTGGGCCTGGGAGATACGGTCGAGCTCGGTGCCGAACTGGGCGAAGGTCAGGAGTTCGCGGTACTGCTGGAGGTCGCCGCGGAGCTTGCCGGCGACCTGCTTCATGGCCTTGATCTGAGCGTTGCCGCCCACTCGGGACACGGAAATACCGACGTTGATGGCCGGCCGCACCCCGGCATTGAACAGCTCGGGCTCCAGGTAGATCTGGCCGTCGGTGATGGAGATGACGTTGGTGGGGATGTAGCCCGAGACGTCGCCGGCCTGTGTTTCGATGAGGGGCAGGGCGGTCAGCGAGCCCCCCCCCAGGGCGTCGTTGAGCTTGGCCGCGCGCTCGAGCAGGCGGGAATGGAGGTAGAAGACATCGCCGGGATAAGCCTCCCTTCCCGGCGGCCGGCGCAGGAGGAGGGATATCTCGCGGTAGGCGGCGGCGTGCTTGGACAGGTCGTCGTAGATGACCAGGGCGTGCCGGCCTTTGTCCCGAAAATATTCGCCCATAGCGCAGCCGCTGTAGGGCGCCAGGTACTGCAGGGGCGAGGGGTCGGAGGCCGAGGAAGCCACCACGATCGAATAGTCCATGGCCCCGAAATCCTTCAACATTTTGATGAAATAGGCGACGGTGGAGTTCTTCTGCCCGATGGCCACGTAAATACATATGACTCCCGTCCCCTTCTGGCTGAGGATGGTGTCCAGGATGATGGCCGATTTTCCCGTCTGGCGGTCGCCGATGATGAGCTCCCGCTGGCCGCGGCCGATGGGGATCATGGCGTCGATGGCCTTGATGCCGGTCTGCAGCGGCTCGCGCACCGGCAGCCGGTCCACCACTCCGGGAGCCAGGCGCTCCACCACCATGTGGATGTCGGTCTGGACAGGCCCCTGGCCGTCCAGGGGAAGCCCCAGAGGATTGACCACTCGGCCGACCAGGGCCGGCCCGGAAGGCACCTGCATGATCCGGTGGGTCCGCTTGACCAGATCGCCCTCACGGATGAGGTCGCTCTCGCCCAGCAGGACGGCGCCCACGCTGTCTTCTTCCAGGTTGAGGGCCAGGCCGAAGACGCCCTTGGGGAATTCCAGCAGCTCGTTGTACATGACCCTGTCCAGGCCATGGATCTGGGCGATACCGTCACCCACGGAGATGACGGTGCCCACTTCCTGGATGTCCATACCGGTGTCGAAGCCCTCAATCTGCTTTTGGATGATGCGGCTGATCTCGTCGGCCTTCAACTGCATGTTCGCTCCATATTCTTCGCTTCTTCAGTTCTCGGCCAGGATGTCGCGGAGCCTGGACAGCTCGCCGCGAAGCGTCAGGTCGTAGATGACATGGCCTTTCCGCAGGGCCAGCCCGCCCACCAGCTCCGGGTCCAGGCTGAAGTTCAGGAAGACCGGACGGCCTTCCCGGGATTCGAGGGCCC
>Ga0315282_10010649_pt1 | contig 14366 bp, 12 predicted proteins | sample YL17G07_20_MG_FD_203693 | JGI IMG/M metagenome (GOLD analysis project Ga0315282, IMG submission 203693) | Sediment microbial communities from Yellowstone Lake, YNP, Wyoming, USA - YL17G07_20 | ecosystem: Environmental > Aquatic > Freshwater > Lake > Sediment | place: USA: Wyoming | collected...
AGAATAAACCTACTTATACGCCCCATCTGGATACAGGGGATTTTGTTATCGTGGTCAATGCAGGGAAAGTCACTTTAACTGGAAAGAAGATGAAGGACAAGATCTATTACCATCATACGGGCTATCCCGGTGGGATTAAAGAGATGAATGCTGAAAAGCTCTTAGCGAGAAAACCCACGGAGATGATCAGGATGGCGGTGAGGGGGATGCTTCCCAAGAACAGTTTGGGTCGCCAGATGCTTCGAAAGCTGAAGATTTATGCGGGCCCAAAGCATCCTCATGAGGCACAGGAGCCTATTTCCCTTGAATTATAAAGAAAATGAATAGGGCAGATGGGAGCAAATGAAACGAATACTTTTTTTTAGGATTTGCGATCCTTCGGGTCATTCGCACATAAGGAGAAGAAAGTGACAGAGCCAATTTATGCTACAGGCAAGAGAAAGACTTCTATTGCAAGGGTTTGGCTTGAACCGGGAGAAGGAAAGTTTGTTATCAACGAGAGGGCGTTGAAAGAATACTTTGGGAGAGAGACCTGTGAAATGGTCACCGTTCAAGCCTTAGAGCTGACCGGAACCCGGAATCAATTCGACATAAAAGTGAACGTCCAGGGAGGAGGTATCTCCGGACAATCCATTGCCATTCGCCACGGGATTTCGAAGGCCCTACTCCAGTACAACGCCGATTTTAAGGATGTTCTGAAAAAGGCGGGATTTCTCACACGGGATTCAAGGGTCAAGGAGCGGAAGAAGTACGGGAGGAGAGGAGCCAGGAGAAGGCCGCAGTACTCTAAGAGATAATTCCATGACCATATCGATCCGCTTAAAAAGGGAGGTCATGGCACCTCCCTTTTTTTTGATTTCTGTAGCGCCCCCATTTATTGGGGGCGAGTAATCGTCGGCATTAAATGCCGACGCTACATTCTATGGGCATAGCGAAGAGGAAATCGATGAAAACAAGAGTGGGTATTATTGGAGCAACGGGATATACGGGGGTGGAGCTCCTCCGCCTTCTCCTTCATCACCCTCAGGTCGAGGTGACCGCACTGACCTCACAGAAATATGCCGGAGTTCCAATTGACCAAGTTTTTCCCTCTCTGAAGAAACATCTCCAGTTGAAGTGCGAGGAGCTTGCCGTCGATCAGATTTCAAAAAAGGTGGATTTTATTTTTACGGCCGTCCCGCATAAGACCGCCATGGAAGTCGTTTCCTTATTCCACCGGCAGGGAAAAAGAATCGTCGATCTGAGTGCAGACTTTCGATTTAAAGATGCGGGTGTCTACGAGAAGTGGTATCAAAAGCATACGAGTGCAGATTTGCTCGCGGAATCGGTTTATGGTCTCCCCGAGCTCCATCGGGAGAAGATCCGAAATGCAAAAATTGTTGGGAACCCGGGATGTTATCCTACCGGAGCCTTAATCGGCCTCATTCCCCCGGTGAAGAGGGGGTTGATCTCTCTTGAAAATATTGTGGTTGATTCAAAATCCGCGGCGAGCGGCGCTGGGAGAGATGTTGTCTTGGAATCCCTTTTCTGTGAGGTCAATGAAGGGGTAAAGGCTTACAAAATATTTGAGCACAGGCACCTTCCTGAGATTGAGCAAGAACTGAGTGCAATGGTCGAGAAAAAGGTGGCGGTGACCTTTGTGCCTCATCTTATTCCAATGGATCGAGGGATTTTGACGACCCTGTATCTTGTCCTCAAAAAAAAGTCGAAGACAGAGGAGGTTTTAAACACCTTTCAAGAATATTATCAGAAGGAGCCCTTTATTCGAATTTGCCCGAAAGGTAAACTTCCCAATACAAAAGATGTCCGGGGTTCCAATTATTGTGATATCGGGGTCAAGGTGAACGAGTCAGATGGTCGGGCTGTTATCGTTACGGCGATTGACAATTTGGTCAAGGGCGCTTCCGGCGAAGCCGTTCAAAATATGAATATTATGCTGGGATATCCTGAGACCATGGGACTCGACGTATCGCCTCTCTTTCCGTAAGATGTAAAGCGCAAAGAGCAGAGCGCATAGCGCATAGCGTCAAAAATACAACATATCTGAAAGTCCAAAGCAATAATGGCTCCTTTCTGAAAAACAGTTCTGAAGCCTTAAATATTCAGTCCTAAACAGTGGGTCTAAATTCCGCAATCCGCATCCCGCGATCCGCAATTCCGGGTTATTTCCATTTTACAACCCTACCGGATTCTGTTAGATTATTTTCGAAATGACAACAAAGCCCCTGACCCCCATGATCAAGCAGTATCTCCAGATCAAGAGTCAATATCCGGATTCCATCCTTTTCTTTCGAATGGGGGATTTTTACGAGATGTTCTTTGAGGATGCCCGCGTGGGCTCGCGAGAACTGGATATTGCGTTAACCTCGAGGGATAAAGGTCGAAAAGATAGTGTTCCTCTGTGCGGGGTTCCTTATTTTGCAGCCGAAACTTACATCTCCAAACTATTACAGAAGGGATACAAGGTCGCCCTTTGTGACCAGGTGGAAGACCCAAGGCTGGCAAAGGGGATTGTCAAGAGAGAAGTGGTCAGAGTTTTTACTCCAGGTCTGGTGACGGACTCGATTCAATTAGGGACTGGAGAGAATAATTACTTGATGGGCTTCTACGCAGAAGGAGAGGTTTTTGGGGTTGCCTTTTTGGATATTTCCACGGGCGAATTAAAAGCCTGTCAAATCTCGGGACTTGAACCCTTTCTGAGCGAAGCCCTTCGGAACGAACCCAAGGAGATATTATCCCTCAAGAGATTTCAGGAGCATCCCTGTTTTGAAGGGTTTAAGAAGAATTTCGAGAATGGTTTGATTACCTATTTGGACGACCCGCCATTGGACGCCCTCTCTTCTTTTACCGAGAAAGAACGGAATTCGGTCATTCGGAAAGCGCCCCTGGCTGCTCAAGCCGTCGTCATGGTTCTTCACTACGCAGAGGAAAACCAGAAAAAGCCTCTCTCCCACGTCCACCCCGTCTCTTTTTACCGGGTACAGGATTTCATGGTCATCGACGAAGTGACAAAGAGGAATTTAGAACTGACTCAATCCCTTTTTGAGCAGGGCAAGAGGGGGTCTCTCTTCTGGCTTTTAGATGAAACGATCACCCTGATGGGAAGTCGAACATTGAAGCAGTGGTTGAACTATCCGCTGATCGATATCGAGGAGATTGAGCGTCGATTGGAAGGGGTCTCCGAACTGAAGGAGAAAATCATAGAAAGGAAGCGGCTGAGAGAATCCTTGAAAGGAATTCAGGACGTCGAAAGATTGACCTCCCGGATCTTCCTTGGACACACCCATGCCCGAGATCTCATCGGATTAAAAAATTCACTCCAAAGCTTGCCTGTCCTCAAAGCGAATCTCGAGCCCTTCGATGTCCCGATTATCAAAGAGTTCGCATCAGAAATCGAGGATTTTGATGACCTTTATCAACTTCTGGAATCTTCCATCGTGGATAACCCACCCCTGACGATTAAAGAGGGAGGCATCATTAAACCGAAGTATGACAAGGAGCTGGATGCATTGAGGGAGATTGGCCGGGAGGGGAAGGGATGGATTCTCCAATTGGAAGCAGAGGAAAGAAGGAAGACTGGGATTTCTTCTTTGAAGGTTCGGTATAATCAAGTCTTCGGGTACTATATTGAAGTCACCAAGAGCCATCTTCACCTCGTTCCGGATCATTACATCAGAAAACAGACTTTGGTCAATGCCGAGCGGTTTATCACCCCGGAACTCAAGGAATTTGAAACCAAGGTGTTAGGGGCTGAAGAAGCGATCTGTCAGCTGGAATACCGGCTCTTCGAAGAGGTTAGGAAAAGAGTTTCAGATGAAACCCCGAGGCTTCAAAAAACGGCTTCAGCCATTGCGATCATAGATATCCTGGGCTCCATGGCGGAGATTGCCGATCGATTTAATTATGTCCGGCCCATCGTGGACGAGGAGGATGGGATCATCATCCGTGACGGAAGGCATCCTGTCCTGGAGAGGATGGGGCTTTCGGAGAGATTTGTCCCGAACGATACTCAAATGAATACCCAAGAGCATCAGCTTCTCATTATCACCGGGCCGAATATGGCGGGGAAATCAACCTATCTAAGACAGGTCGCCCTCATCATCTTAATGGCTCAGATGGGATGTTTCGTTCCCGCAAGCGAGGCTAAGATCGGTGTGGTGGACCGGGTCTTCACGCGGATTGGGGCTCTGGATAATCTCATGCGGGGACAAAGCACCTTCATGGTAGAGATGATGGAGACGGCTCGCATCTTGAATCAGGCTACTTCGAGGAGTCTTGTTGTTTTAGATGAAATAGGGAGGGGAACCAGTACCTTTGATGGGTTGAGCATCGCTTGGGCAGTGGCTGAGTTTCTTCACGACCACCCCACGCTTAGGCCCAAGACCCTCTTTGCGACACACTACCATGAATTGACGGAATTGGCCCTCACAAAGGAGCGAGTCAAGAATTACAATGTAGCGGTAAAGGAGTGGGGCGGGGAGATTATCTTTCTCCGGAAAATTGTGGAAGGAGGGACGAATCGGAGCTATGGTATCCAAGTGGCGAGACTGGCGGGCCTTCCCCAAAAAGTGATCGATCGCGCAAAGGAGATTCTTTCCAACCTGGAGAAGGGCGAATTGGATGCCACGGGGATGCCAAAAATCGCAACGACAAAAATACCGGCCTTGAAGCCCAAACCTCCTTTGCAACCCTCCCTCTTTGTTCAGCCCGATCCCATTCGATCTGAGTTGAAGAAGATCAAAACCGATCAATTAACTCCTCTCGAGGCTTTAAATGTCCTGGATGAGTTGAAGAAAAAGGCTGAAAAGGAGGAATGAAAAACGCTAATCCAAATGCCAAAGTTCGCACGAAGTGATGAACCGAAGGTGAGTCAATGTCAAATCAAATCCAAAGCTCAAACGAGATGCTGAAATCCTTAGATCCTGAGTTACTAAGATAGACATTATCGATTTGAGGGTCTGGCAATTTGAAACCCCTGGACTGGACTCCGGCTTTCGCCGGAGAGACGAATTTGAGGCGTCCCCCTTTTCGTCATTCCGGCCCCGTATCAAGTACGGGGTAAACTCCAGCCGGAATCCAGTGGTATTGAAGAAGAGTTTGATGTCTATAGAATAATGGCCTTATTAGTAAATTCAGTGACCTGGTTCGGTATGACCACAATGTCATTCTGAAACCTTGGCCTGAAACCAGTCCAGCGTTTTCGGTTTCATCCCGTTTTGGACTTTAACATTCCTTTGAAATTTGAATTTTGCCATTTGACATTTCAGGTTTAGTAAATGATTGATTTCCCGAAGGCGAGATTGAAAATGGTGGAGGAGCAGATTACTTCAAGGGGGACCAAAGATGCCAGGTTGATCGCCGCCATGAAGAAAATTCCCCGCCACCTCTTCGTGGAAGAAGCCCTTCAAAGCCAGGCCTACACTGACCATCCTCTGCCCATTGGAGAAAAACAAACCATTTCCCAGCCCTACATGGTCGCCTTGATGACGGAGGCGCTGTTACTCACCGGGAAAGAAAAGGTTTTAGAGATCGGCACAGGGTCTGGATATCAAACGGCGATTTTGGCTGAATTGTCCGAGAGAGTCTTCTCCGTCGAAAGGATTCGTTCCTTGGCCATTCGAGCAAGAAAGTTGCTGTATGAATTGGGGTACTTTAATGTTGAAATCAAAATCTTTGATGGGACCTTTGGATGGACGGAGGAGAGTCCATTCGATGCCATTATTGTCACGGCAGGATCTCCTGACATTCCACAACCCCTGATCGATCAATTAGCGATAGGCGGAAGGCTGGTCATCCCCGTGGGAGATGCTTTTGTCCAGGATTTGTTTCGGGTGACCAAAACAGAAGAGGGAGTAAGAAAGGAAGACTTGGGCGGTTGCCGATTTGTCAAGTTGATAGGGAAATATGGGTGGGAAGCCGACTAAACAACGAACGACGAGCCATGAACGATGAACCATGACAAGAGGAGAAATTCTTCACTTTAAGAGTAGATTTCTGCATTGAGGGCATAAGCGCTAACCTAAGAGGCGAGGGAGGTCTTTCATTCGTCATTCCGGCCCCGTATCAAGTACGGGGTAGACTCCAGCCGGAATCCAGGGAGACGGCAGTGAATAAACAACCCGCGGTATACATTTTTGCAAGCAAGAGAAATGGTACCCTGTATATTGGTGTGACTTCAGACCTCGTCAAGAGGGTATGGGAGCACAGAAACAACACGGGTGAAGGATTTACCAAACGCTATGGTGTTCATCAGCTAGTTTGGTATGAAATGCACGAGGGCGTGGAATCCGCCATTGAGCGGGAGAAGCAATTGAAAGAATGGAGGCGAAAGTGGAAATTGGAATTGATTGAAAGTACTAATCCGAGCTGGCGGGATTTGTATCATACGATTGTTTGACTGGATTCCGGCTGGAGTCTACCCCGTACTTGATACGGGGCCGGAATGACGCTTTAACTAAATTGGCGCCTATGGCCCTTGAGGGGAGGGTGGGAGCCGAGCAAAACAGCCAAATTTCTTGAATCGGATGCTAAAAAATATTCTATTGCTTTCATTTCTTTCTTTCATTCTCCTCATCAGTGGCTGCACGAGACACCGAGTTTCCACTGAAAGACCATCTCCACCTCGCGGGATGAAAGGGGTTTATCATGTCGTGGAGAGACACCAAACCTTATACCGAATTTGTAAAACCTACGGAGTTGATCTCAAAGAGGTTGCCTCTTTAAACGGAATTACGGACCCAGGCAAAATTGAGACCGGTCAACGGATTTTTATCGCGGGGGCGAAGAAGGTTTTAAAAGTTGAAATTTATATTGATGATGTGGCAGCGGAACAAGGGGAGAAGTCGAAGATTGCCTACAAAAAACTTGATTTCATCTGGCCTGTTGAAGGGAAAATTACCGATGCTTTTAAAGAGGCCGAGAGCAAGAAACATCAGGGGATCGATATCTCCTCTCCCATTGGGACACCGATCAGAGCTTCAAACGCCGGTAAGGTCATATACTCCAATAATGGCATCAAGGGATATGGGAACCTGATCATCCTCCGCCATTCCGAAGAATATGTTTCTGTTTATGCTCACAACCAGGTGAATCTGGTAGAAGAGGGAACGTGGGCAGAGAAAGGGCAAGTCATCGGAAAGGTGGGCCAGACGGGGAAGGCTACAGGGCCTCATCTCCACTTCGAAATCCGAAAGAACAACAAGGCGTTAAACCCTTTACTATTTTTGAAATAAACACACCCCTAGTGTAGTGCGTCCAACATTTTTTTACATATATTGTGGCATCAAAACCGTCATTCCTGCCCCGATTTTCATCGGGATAAACTCCAGCAGGAATCCAGGGCGGCGAAAAGACTGGATTCCCCCGTGTCAAGCACGGGGCAGGCTCAGTCAAGCCCGGAATGACAATCAAAGTAAAAGGACTTATGACGCACTACACTGGGACATTAAATCTATTACTCCTGCTATAGAATTCGTTATAGAAATCAAAGGCTCCTGATAATAAAATTTGGACATATTTTTTTATTGACTTTTAGTAAAAGAATCGAATAATATCTGCGGAAGTACGGAAAGGAGGCGGCTAATTTTTTTTAATGAGTCGGGGAGGGGATAAGATTTAGTGGCATTACATTCGTAGATTAGGTAATAAGAAAAGGTCAATTTCTCCATTGGATTTCGCGGAGAAAAAAGGGGAGGGAGGTTATGAGCGAGGAAAAAGAAGTGAAAATAGTTTCTGGGGGTTGTGGACCCGACTTTGAGGTAACCGATCTGCCGGAGCCCCCTCGGGATCTTAGTGTAAAGAAACTTTTTGCGATCCTGGGACCAGCGGTCATTGCTCTCGGTGGGACCATCGGTGGTGGTGAATGGCTCGTCGGTCCTTCCTTGTTTGTGAAGTGGGGTCTTGCGCTTCTTTGGATCACAACCATTTCTTCTTTACTTCAGGTTTTTCTCAATCTCGAGATGACCCGTTATACCCTCTACACCGGAGAGCCGATCACCGTCGGTTTCATGAGACTTAAGCCCGGGAAGGCATTTTGGGGCTGGCTTTTCACAATCGTTGGTTTCTGCGAGCGGGGCCTTCCAGGATGGATCCTCGCTTCGGCAACCGCTGTGGTTGCTTTTGGGATTGGTAAAATTCCTGGAGTTGCAGATAAGGGAACAGTCGTGATGTGGGGTTTTATACTATTTGTCTCCTGTGCCGTCGTTATCTCATTGGGACGGAAAATCGAGAGGACCCTCGAATGGGCCAACTGGATTATGATGATCGTCGTTCTTGGAGGTCTTTTCATACTCGATCTTTTTATTGTTCCTGCGTCGGTGTGGTGGGAAGGAATTACGGGATTTGTCACTTTTGGTTACATTCCAGAAGGTGTCGACGTGCTTCTTTTGGGTGCTCTCGTAGGTTATTCTGCCTATGGAGGATTTGGAAATAACGCGATCACCAACTGGTACAGGGACAAGGGCTACGGCATGGGCGGAAAGATCGGTTACATCCCTGCGGCGATTGGCGGGAAGGTGATCCATGTCTCACCTCATGGGAAAGTTGCTATGCCCACTGCAAAGAACCTGGCAAGCTGGAAAGGTTGGTGGAAGCTTCTCAGCATTGATCAATGGGGTGTTTTTTACTTTGGAGCCATGATCGGGATGTTCTTACCAGGCATCCTTTATGTTGCGGTGCTTCCGAGGGGATCAACGCTTCCAAGCTGGGGAATTGCTGCTTCTTCTGCAAGCGGTCTCATTTTGAAACTTGGCAATTTTGGCTGGTTCCTGGCTCTCTTCTTCGGGTTCTGGATTCTCTATTCTACGGCCTTGAGCAATGTGGACCTGGTCGTTCGTCAATCCACGGATATGCTTTGGTTTGCATCGGATAGGCTGAGAAAAATCACAAAGGAAGATATTCGGAAGATCTATTATTTCTTGCTGATCGTGTTTGTCATCTGGGGTGCTCTCTTCATGAATATCACACTCCCCCTGATCATCTTCGCTGTCAGCGCTAACATCGCCAACTTTACAATGGCCCTCTCAGCGGTTGCTACCATTCGTCTGAATAGGAAGTTCCTTCCAAAGGAGTATCGGCCAGCGTTGTGGAGGGAAATCATCCTTATTCTCAATTTCATATTCTTTGGGTTCTTCTTCTCAGTTTTCTTCCTGTTAAAGGTTTTGGGCGTCAAATTTTGAATTTGAAGGAGCAATAAAATATGTCGGTATGAAGAAAAGCCTGCCCGATCCGGGCAGGCTTTTCTTTCATCAGTTTCTTATCTGATTGACCTGTGAAATGGATATAAAATCGTGGAAAATTAAATCGAAGCAGATAAAAAGTGAGATATATGCACTCTATTTAGCCTACAAACACCCAAGAACACCTTGGTATGCTAAAGTCTTGGCGGCCCTTATTGTTGGTTATGCATTAAGCCCTATAGATTTGATTCCGGATTTTATACCCGTCATCGGGTATCTTGATGATTTCATCCTTGTTCCATTAGGAATTGCCCTTCTTATCAAAATAATTCCCAGAGACATTTTAGAAGAGTGTCGGGCAAAAGCACAGTCTGACCTCTCAAATAGAAAACCAAAAAACAGGATTGCCGCGGTCATCATCGTCCTGATTTGGCTATTCGCCCTATACCTGATATTGAGCCTGATCTGGCCGCTTATTTTCAGAACGGCACGAGTCGATTGATCTTACAGCGTCGATCATTTTCTCTTTCTCTGGAGCTCTCTGATCCTCAGATCCTCGACCGTATCGATGTCTCTCTGGGGTTGCAGGGTGTGAACCGTCAGTCCTTCCCGCTCCAAAATCTTCATGGTCTCTTCAAAAACGCGCTCCGTGCCCCAGGGGATTCCCTTAAACGCCTGGGGGGAGAATTTCTTATCTGTAAACCCGATAAGATAATACCCGCCATCCAAGGAGGGACCGATTACTACATCCTTCTCTTGAAGAGAAGTGAAAGCTTCTTCGATGAACTCCAATGGTAGATCAGGAATGTCACTTCCGATGAGGACCACTCTTTTGAACTTCATGGCAAGAGCTTCCATAAAGCCGTTCTTCATTCTTTCGCCCAAATCCTCTCCTTGCTGCGGCATATAGAGATAATCCTGGCCCAGCCACTTTCTGAGACCTTCCAATGCATCCGCCGGGTAGAGGCATAGATAGAAAAGAAATGTCCCCTTGTTTAAGGTCGATAGCATTTCAAGCAGAAAGCGCTTGTAAAGCCTCACTGCCATCTCGCCACCGACCGCAGAAGCCAGTCTTGTTTTTACTTTTCCTTTTTCCGGATTTTTTATAAAGAAAAGCAAACACCGATCATCCAATGGAATGCTCCTGGCCCCCGGTCAATCCTACCGGGCGCCACACAAATTCTGTTTCAGAAAGTAACCCCTCCGCCCGTATCTACCCTCCATCTGACTACGACACAGTCTCTTACCAGAGAGGGGGTAGGGGGGGATTATCACTCTGTCCCCGGACTTCTGGTCATCGGGTACTTTCCCAGCTTGCCGATGAACGGGAGGGCGATTAGCCATAAGAGCGTTAACTTTTGGGGTTCTTTGTATTGGTCGAGGCCGATGGTCATTTTTAAGTGCCCTTTTGCAGGCTGGTCCCGATAGGTTCCAAACAGTCTATCCCACCATGGAAAGTTGAAGCCGAGGTTGCTGTTTGTTTCCCACCTGATCGTTGAGTGATGAACACGGTGCATCTCAGGCGTCACCACGAACAGGCGAATGATCGAATCGACGCTTTGAGGATAACGGACGTTTCCATGATTAAACATGGAGGTCCCGTTCAGTATAATTTCAAAAATTAAAACGGCCAAGGCAGGGGCTCCAATCAAAACGACAACGACCATTTTGATACCCATGGAGAGAAGGATCTCTATCGGATGAAAGCGAACTCCTGTGGTGACATCGATATCCATATCGGAATGGTGGACCATATGGAGCCGCCAGAGCAGGGGGGCGGAATGAAACATGACATGCTGAAGATAGATAGCCAGGTCAAGGATCAAAACACCCAATACTATCTTGAGAAGGAAGGGGAGTTCGAAAAGACTGAATATTCCCCAACCCCGTTGCTGGGCGACAAAAGCAACGCCCGCCAATCCTGCTGGAAAGGCTAAACGCGCGGCAACGGAATCTATTAGAACCAGGCTGAGATTACTGAACCATCGAGTGTTCTTCGATGTCGTTAAACGACGGCGGGGCATGATAACTTCCCAAAGAAACATGATGATGAGAATGCCAAAGAAAAAGCCAAGCCTTATCCATAATTCATTCTTAGCGACTGGTAGGTTCATTCTTTAGGCCTCGTTTGCTCTTCGGGGATAATAACTCTTATAAAACCTTGACAGTTTATCGGGCGAGAGGCCGAGGAAATAAAGGGTTTGGAGGGTCCAATCCCTGAGGGTGCAGTAAATCACCCCCTCTTTCTGCCACCTCCTTGGAGAGGTCATCACCCGGTCATGGAAGATCCATATCTTATCTTTAGATTTCTTAATGCGCCTCATCAATTCCACATCTTCCATTAAGGGAATCTCTTTGTAGCCACCTATCTGGTCAAAATATTCTTTTCGGATAAATATGGCCTGATCTCCGAAGGGGATCCTATTCAAACGAGAGCGCAAAGAGGATAGGGTCCCTATCACCTTAAAAATAAGCTTGTCCGACTTTATACCCAGATCAAAAGCCCCTCCGACATACTCTCTTCGCTCCACGAGGGAATGAATCTCTTTAAGGGCCTGGATAGGCAATTCTGTGTCAGCATGGAGAAAGATTAGAATTTCTCCTTTGGCAATAAGAGCCCCGGCGTTCATCTGTTTTGCACGGCCCTTTTCAGATGAGACTTTAATGACAGGGTTACACTGGATAGCCCCCAAGGTATCCTTGTCCTGAGATCCATCCACTACGATGATCTCAAGATTTCTATCAACATCTAAACGATTTAGACCCTCGATCAGGTCATTGATCCTGTCACCCTCACCAAACGCAGGTACAATGATTGAAAATTTAACGGAATTCACAAATCGTTTTCTCCAAATCGAAGGTTCCCGGATAAGGCAGCAAGAACTATATAAAAATAGATTAAGGCGTCACCTTCTTCCCGTCAAGACTTTTTTGCCTTCGGGGTGATGCCCCGTGATAATGTCCGATTTGTGCCGCATGAAAATGCCAGGTTGATGAAAAAGCTTCAGGCTCTCTTTGGAATAAAATAAGCATTTCTTTCCCGGGAAGCCCCGGCGCGCCCGTCCCGTCTTGACGGGATGGGCGGGGAACTCCACTCAGGTGACAATGGCAGGGAGAATCGCTGCAACGAAAGGGCCATGTTGTTGTTTGGAAAATTTAATTTGTTGCGCTTATTAAATCTCCATGATATCCTAAAATCTTATTAGACAGATAAACGAAAAGCATTTCTTCACATTTCCGTGCTAATGTAATGCGTCAAAAGTCCCTTTACTTTGTTTGTCATTCCGGACTTGATCCGGAATCCAGTCTTTTCAACTGGATTCCCGCTTTCGCGGGAATGACGGCTTGAGAAATAATGTAAAGAAGTGTCGGACGCACTACACTAAGAAATCGGGCAATATTGAGGTCTATTAATTCAATTTCGCTGCTATATAAACCATCAATTTGGGTTACGCTTTTAAACTGAGAATTAGTAATTATTCTTTAGAAAGTGGAAAACTTTTTCACATTTTTGGAAATACTTGGGGATTTTGTGGAAATCAATTACACTGTGGTTTTTGCATTAGAAGACCAGAATTTTAGAAAAGCGACGTAACTACGCAGGCTTATATTGATTATGGAGTTTGGCATAATAGTTGCCAATATTGTGTAAAGAATAAGTATGTTTGAATTCCGATAATGCCGAGCCTTCGTTCGTGGAAAATGCAAAGCGGGGAGTTTTTTATAAGAGAAGGACGAGCAGCCGAGGTTGGGTACTCGGCAAAAGGTTAATTCTGGGAATCATCGACGAAACATCGCTTCCAGAAAGGTGTTTGTGAATCGAACGGCGGTAGCGTGTCTTCACAACGAGCAGTTTAAGGGCTTTTTTGTCCCCACCTCCCTATGAGGCCAAGTCGAGTCTGTTCATTAAGGTCGGGAGGGTGAACACTGACTGGGGCATCTCTATCCTTGAAGGCGCAGAAAGACACTTGGGGCTCCCGGTCCCTGGATCGGTCCTTGGGCCTGTTTCCTTATAAAGAGGAGGTTTAGCCATGTATGAAAATTTTTATCATCTGAAGAAGGAACCCTTCCATATCACACCGGACCCGGAGTTCCTCTTCCTCAGTCCCAGCCATAAACAGGCATTGGGTTCGATTATTTACGGCGTAAAAAATAGAAAAGGCTTTGTAGTGATCACAGGGGAGGTAGGGGTGGGAAAGACAACCATCCTCCGTTCCTATCTGGAAGGGGCGGCTAAAGAAAAAACGAAGGTCATCTACATTTTTAATGCCGATGTCACCTTTAAGAGCCTCTTGAAAACTATCTACAAGGAGCTTGGAATTCACGCAAAAACGGATGATGTGGTCGAGATGTTAAATGACCTGTACCAGATATTGATGGAGGAATACAAGCAGGGCAATACGGTGTTGCTGATCGTTGACGAGGCTCAAAACATGCCGATCGGGACGTTGGAAAACCTCCGTATGCTCTCTAATCTGGAAACTTCTAAGGATAAACTCCTCCAAATTGTGCTCGTTGGCCAGGTCGAATTTGAAGAGACACTCAATCTTTACAAATTGCGACAACTCAAGCAACGGATCGTCATACGGTCCGCCATCCTGCCCTTCAGCGAGCAGGAGAGTATGGCCTATATCAAGCATCGATTGGCAAAGGCGGCGTCTAATGGGAACCCGGTTTTCACCAGAGGAGCTTTGAAAAGAATTGTCAGGGAAGCCAATGGTATTCCACGAAATCTCAACATCCTTTGTGATAATGCGCTGATTACCGGATTCGGATATAAGAGAAAACCGGTTAACGCCAAGATAGTTAACGAGGTCCTCACTGACTTTAACGGAGAAGAAAAACCTTCTCTTTTGAAATGGGCCATTCCTCCTGCTGCCCTTTTTCTTTTCATCGTAGGTCTTTTTTTAATCTATCCCCATAAAGTCCTGATTCAATCCAGGGTGGATCATTTCATTTCCCTGTGTAAGGGCCTTTTCATCTCCAAAATGGAGAGTCCGGACCCTTCTCGGACCACAATCGAGAACCTGATCAAAGGGAAGATGAAGCCTTCAGTAGATAAACCGGAAATTTCTCCAACCGAGCAGATTCCCCCACTCGGGGAGAAGATGAATATCCCGGAGAAAGAAAAGGTTTCAGAACAGTCTCAAGCATCTTCGCCTACCGTGAGGACTGTAAGAAAGGGAGATA
>Ga0315282_10010650_pt1 | contig 14366 bp, 16 predicted proteins | sample YL17G07_20_MG_FD_203693 | JGI IMG/M metagenome (GOLD analysis project Ga0315282, IMG submission 203693) | Sediment microbial communities from Yellowstone Lake, YNP, Wyoming, USA - YL17G07_20 | ecosystem: Environmental > Aquatic > Freshwater > Lake > Sediment | place: USA: Wyoming | collected...
AGGCAGTCCATGATCTCCTTCAGATAGGGCGTGCGCTCGGTGCGCCAGGGCCCCGGCTCGGCCGAGGCGCGCGTGGACAGAGTGCGATACTGGTCCGCCCATTCCGAAATGGTCAGCAGCGGGTCCGGCCGCGCGCCGGCGGCCGCGGCCACGGCGTAAATCTCATCCGCGGTTTGGGCTGTCAGCAAACTCAAGCAGCGCCTTCCGAATCTCGGTACGGAGAACCTCGTGCACCTTCGCGGGGTCGGTCTCAGCCGCCAGCACCGCGGCCACGCGGTCGGGGATGTTCAGCATGCCGTCGCGAAAGGTCCGGAAGCGATTGAACGCCGCCACCGTCACCTCATCCCGGCTGAGGAGCTTGCCCAGCCGCTCCTCGTACTCCAGCTTGGCCAGCCGGGCCAGGTAGTTCTCGCGCACCGCCCGCGCGCGGGCGTAATCCAGCCCGCCCGTGGCGCCGAGTTCGGCCCGGGGTGGCTCCGCCGCCGCTGGCTGCCCAGGCGGGCGCGGGGGAGGCGATGGTAAGGCGATACTGCGGCCCGCCCGTGGCCCCGTGTTCCGCTCCCAGTCCGCGTCCGCCTGCGCGGTATCGATGCTGCCGTCCGCGGTCGTTTGAATCCGCCCCGACTGGATCGCTTTCTGGACCGCCCTTAAGCTGACCCCCCGATGCTTGGCGTATGCGCGCAGGCTGACCAGCGCCATCGAACTTTCTCCCACCAACCGCCACTTTCCGCTTGATCTTCTCGCCCGACCGAGTGATGAATGGGTTCGCCATGAAGAACCCCAAAGCCCAACAAACCGCCGCCGCCTGCTACGCCGAGCGGCTGGCCGAGTGCCAGGACCTCGTCAAGCGCCTCGGCGGCGCCCTCGAGCAGCACCGCCAGAAACAGGCGCAGAAACCAACCCACTGGGGCTACGCCGGCGACCTCGCTCGCGTTGCCGAAGAACTGGCCTACGCCCTGGCCTCCCTGGGCGACCGCAGCGCGGTCGAAGCCAAGAGACTGGAGTACTGACCATGAACCGCGACGAACTCACCAACCCCACCACCAAGAGCGCCCGGGAACAGCGCATCCTGGGCTGGCAGATCCAAGACCGGCGCAAGGATGCCCTCGCCGGACTCGCCGACGCCGCCGAGCGCCTGCACCGCCTGGTGGACGAGCTGTCCACTGCCACCAGGATGTACCCGAAGGCCGAGGATGCTTCGAAGGCCCTCGACTACGCGCAGAACCAGATCACCTGGGGCTTCGCCAACCTGCTGACCGCCATCCACGACGCCACCGCCAAGGCCCACGAGGCCGATGCGCTGGCGGCCACCCTCGCCGGACTCCAGCGCGCCGACGCCGCGGCTGCACCAGCGGACCTGATCACCGCGCTCGAGGATCTGCTCGCGCACCGCGAGTGCCCGGTCGAGAGCCCGGAAGCCGAGGCGGCACGCCGCGCCCTGGCCCAAGCGCGCGGGGAGGTGCAGTCATGAAGAAAGCTAACGTCCGCATCGGCGCCACCTACATCGTCAAGGTCAGCGGCAAGCTGACCAAGGTCCGCCTCACCCGTGAGTCCCCCTACGGCGGCTGGGAGGGTGTCAACCTGGCCACCCACCGCGAGGTGCACATCCGCAGCGCCGCCCGCCTGCGTTACCCCGCCCGCCAGGACGGGTAGCCCCCAGCGGCCCGCTGCCCCTGTTATCGGGTGGCGGGCGTCGAATGGGGCCGGCCACGGAACGTGGTGCCCCAGGGAGACTGGAGCATGACCACCTTTACCATCGACCGCGATTACAACATCGCGGCCTACGGCCCGGGCGAGGAGATCCCTACCGCCGAAGGCGTCGATCGCTTCACCAATGCCAAACAACTGGAGCAGCTCGCCCATGATCTGGCCTGGACGGGCGACCAGCTTGTCGAGATCTGGAACAGCTTCGCCGGCGCCCCGCCGTTTGAGGACCTCAAGCCGGTCAAAAAGTTCACCGACCGCCTGACGGCCATCGCCCGCATCTGGCGCGCCATCCAGCGCCTGGCGCCGGCCCCAGAGGCGGCCACGGAGGGCGAACCGGGCGCCCAGGGCACGCCGCAGGCCGCGGCCTCGAGCAAGGAGGCCAGCCCCAAGAAGCAAGCCGCCAGGGCGCGCAAGGGCGCCAGGGACGTCGCCCCCGCCCGCGAGGGCAGCAAGAAGGCCCAGGTCATCGAGCTGCTGCGCCGCCCCGAAGGCGCCACGCTGTCCGCCCTTCAGGAGGCTACCCGCTGGCAAGCCCACAGCGTGCGCGGCTTCCTCAGCGGCAGCCTGGGCAAGAAGATGGGCCTCAAGGTCGAGTCCTTCAAGCGGCCTGATGGGGAGCGCGCCTACCGGATCCACGCCGAGTAGCTCATCCATCTTGCGGATTCCGCAAGATAGCCGCCGGGTTCAAAGCCCGGCGGCGTTTCTCATCCTCCAGTAGCCGCAGCTCCGCGCTCCAGTCCGCCAGCCCCAGGCACAGCCCCTGCACGTCGGGGTTCCCAGCAAGCAGTTCGGCCCGGATCCCCGCCAGCTCCCGTCGGCACCGCTCGATCTCACGCTGCCACTGACTGTCGTTCACTGCGCAACTCCTCGAAGCTGCGACCGTCGCCCTCTAGGACGGCACGTTTGCCCACGTGCTGCTGCCACCTCTGGATGATCACGTCCGCGTACCGTGGCTCGATCTCCATCAGCCGCGCCTGCCGCGCCAGCCGCTCGCAGGCGATCATCGTCGTGCCTGAACCACCGAAGAAGTCCGCCACCAGCTCGCCCTTGCGGCTGCTGTTTTGCAGCGCGCGCTCCACCAGTTCCACCGGCTTCATCGTCGGGTGCAGCCGGTTGGCCGCCGGCTTCTTCTCCTGCCACAGCGTCGATTGGCTGTGATCCCCGTACCACGCATCCTCCTGCCCGGCCACGTGACAGTAGAAGATCGGCTCGTGCTGGAACCGATAGCGGCCCCAGCCCAGGCTGAAGATATGCTTGGCCCAGATCAACTGGCAGCGAACTTCGAAGCCCGCCGCCTCGAGCGCATTCTGGAACTCTCGCTGGTAGCGCGAGCCGTGGCAGACGTACACCGAGGCGGTCGGCTTGATCGCCCCTCTGAGCGCGCCGAAGGCCGCTTCGAGGAACGCCACGAACTTCTCGACCGGCATCCGGTCATTGGCGATTGTGAGCCGCTCCGCCGTACGCCCGTGATAGTCGATGCCGTACGGCGGATCTGTGAAAACCAAATCGGCGCGCTCGGCGCCCATCAGCCGGGCCACATCCTCGACGCTCGTGGCGTCGCCCACCAGCAGCCGGTGCCGGCCCAGCACCCACAGATCGCCAGGCGCCGAAACCGGCTGCTCGGGCGCCTCGGGCGCTGCGTCCTCATCGGTGAGCCCCGCCACCGGCTCGTCGGCGTCCGCAAGCAGCGCCGCGAGCTCCTCATCGCTGAACCCGACCAGGTCCAGGTTGAAGTCCTCCTCGCGCAGCTCGGTAAGCAGGCCGCGCAGCAGCTCTTCATCCCACCCGGCGTTCAATGCCAGCTTATTGTCAGCGATCACCAGCGCCCGCCGCTGCGCCTCGCTCAGATGATCCAGCACGATCACCGGCACCTCGGTCAGGCCCAGCTTCCGCGCCGCCAGGACGCGCGCATGGCCGGCGATGATCCCGCCGTCCGCGCCGACCAGGATTGGGTTTGTCCAGCCAAATTCCACCATCGAGGCGGCGATCTCCGCTACCTGCTCCTCGGTGTGTGTGCGCGGGTTCCTGGCGAAAGGAATCAGCCGCTCGATCGGTACTAACTGGTGTGCGGCGGGAATCTTGATCGGGATCACGAGGCCTTCTTCCCGTAGCAGGGCATGCCGTTCGGTTTGCGGCGGATGGAGCGGGCATCGCGCGAGCGCAGATCCGGCTGCGCATCGGCGGGCGCCCCCCGCTCAGCGGCCACCTGATCGAAGCTCCGACCCTCAAGCGTGGCCGCCAGTCCTGTGGCACGCTCCAGACGCCGCAGGGCCACGTCGCAGTAGGCCGGGCTGATCTCTATGCCGTACCCGATGCAGCCCAGCATCGCCGCCGCGACCACCGTCGTACCGCTGCCCAGGAACGGATCGAAGACCACATCCCCGACATCTGAGAACGCCTTGATGAAGAACTCTGGGATCACCCTCGGAAACGGGGCGGTGTGGCTGCCTTGACTGGATTCGGTCTTGGCCTCGATCACATTGGAGGGCCGCGCTAGCCCACGGTGGCGATCATCATGCTCACCCAGCAGCCCGCTGCCCGAGTTCGACTTGGGCGTGTCCGGACAGTAATCGAAGCAACCTTCTGAAGGGTGGCTTACGGCCTCGGGCCGGAACTTGATGGCGCCGTTGAGACAGAAATGAAAGATCGGCTCCCAGGCATTTTTGAAGCGGTTGTTCCAGCCGCCGGGCACGCCCTCATCGGTCTTGCGCCAGCAAAACTCATCCACGAAGCGCCAGCCCCACTGCTCGACGTGCGCGATGACCAGCTTCTTCACGTACAGGTGCCGCTGCCCCTCCTCGGCGTGCTCCTTGATGTTCAGAAAGTAGGAACCATCCTCAGCCAGCACGGCGGCGAGGTTCGCTGCCACGTCGCGGTACCAGTCGAGGTACTCCTCCGGGCGGATCGGTTTGAAGCCGCTAGCTGGATCGTACTCGCGCTGCGTGGCGTAAGGCGGTGAGGTCACCACCACGTTGGCCCGGCGGCCTTCAAACAGCCGGGCCACCACGGCGGAGTCCCGGCAGTCGCCGCACAGTAGCCGATACGGACCGATGAGCCACAGGTCCCCCGGCTGGGTCACCGCCTGCGCCGGCGCCGCGGGGATCTCTTCCTCCGGCTCCCGCTGTTCCTCGCCCCCTTCCAGGGCGGCCACCAGCGCAGCCACTTCTGCGTCGTCGAAGCCGGTCAGGGTCGCGTCGAAACCGGCGTCCGCCAAATCCTTCAGTTCCAGCGCCAGCAGTTCGTCATCCCAGCCGCTGAGCTCCCCAAGGCGGTTGTCGGCGATCGCGAAGGCGCGCCGCTGGGTCTCGCTCAGGTGATCCAGCACGATCACCGGCACCTCGGTTAGACCGAGTTTCCGCGCTGCCAGCAAGCGCCCATGGCCGGCCACGATCCCGGCTTTGCAGTCCACCAGGATCGGCGCGTTAAAGCCGAATTCCGCGATGCTGGCCGCAATCTGCGCCACCTGCGCGTCCGAGTGCGTGCGGGGGTTCCTTGCGAACGGTACGAGCCGGTCGATGGGCCACAGCTCAATGCGTTTGGCCATGGCCGGCGTCACGCGCTCAGCTGTTGAAGCTCGGAACCCAGATCCAGTAGGCAACGATCAAACCCTCGCCAGCGCTGTTGGCATCCACGTAGTAGTCCGACGGCCGCAACTCGCCGGCGGCGGACTCGAGCACCAGCTCGTCGGCCACCCCACCGCCAGCGCCGGTGGGCCAGAACTCCTTCACCACGCCGGCCCCGGTCGCCTTGTTCATCCCCTGGACGCCGAGGAACACCCGTCCCGTCTCGCCGATGGCGACGGCGAACCGGATCTGCTGGGCCCTGATCGTGGTGTCGGAGGTCACCCGGACGGGTGTTCCCGGTGTCGCGACCGCGACCTTGCCGAACGATCGTGCCTGGAGGGAAGCGGAGTCAGCCATCGATTCTCAACACCTCTCTTTCGCCAGGATCCTCTCGATGCTGGCTGGATCGGATTCACGCGCCAGCACGGGAGCAATGCGGCGGGCGAGCATTACCATCGCGGCCTCAACCTCGCTTCGGTTGACCAGCCGCCGGATGCGCTCCTCGCATTCAATCTTGGCGAGTCGCGCCAAGTAGCCGTCACGAAGCACGGCGGTACGTTCTACATCCTGCGGGACCGAATAGGTCATTGGCACACCCAGGCTTGCCAAGGGCTCACGTCACGGCCGTGTGTTGCGCGCCCAATCCCGGTCTGCTCGGTCAACATCGATCCTGCCGTCGACCAGCTGCACCCTACTGACGACCGTTTCTAGGTGACGACCCTGACGACCCGGGTGACGACCCAGCGGTCGTCAGCTAACTGTTTGGAAACACGGACCAATCCGCGGGGTGACGACCTCTTTCAAAACCGCAACGCTACCGAAATCGTGCCACCTGCCCACCGCCGCCTCCCAATCGCCAGGAAGGACCCAGTTTTCAATAACTTACAGTCAATTCGGCTGTTTCACAAAAGAAGTACAGCTAATGATGTATATGCCATTGCATCCACGGTACTGATGTTATGCCACCGCAACGTGCTTTCTCCGAATCCGCGCTGCAATGATCAGCGCCGTCTGCTGCGCCGCGCTGGCCCCAACGCTGCGGCACCGCTCGGCCTCCTCCTCAGCGATCTCCAGGCACGCCGTCCTGGCGGCCGTGATGGCGGCCTCCCGCATCTCGACCAGCGCCTCGCGCAATAGTTCCGACAGCATCTCGGCGTTGCCCGCGGTGGGCAGGCCCATGCGCCGGCAGAGCCGCTCGGCCAGTCTCTCGGGAGCTACGGTTTTGGGCATGGCCTCAATTGCATGGAAGGCATCAGCGGGACGAGCCGCCGCGCGTGTTCCCGCGGCTGGAGCAGCGCTGCCAGTTGCCGTAGCTCACGCCGGAACGGCCAGCCGCCTGATCGTTCGAACAGTCCTCGCTCCATCGCCACGTGCTTGCCGCCGGCCCTGGTTCTTTCTGCGCGCATGGCCATCACGGCCCCGCCAGGCAGTCGCGCACCACCTGGAGGAAAACACCCCGCAGTTCCGGTCGCGCGTAAGTCTTGCCATCGCGCGTGCCGCCCAGCCGCTTCAACTCCCACGCCAGCCCGTGCTCGAGGTGCTCTCGAAAGCTGTACGGGGTGCCCAGGTAGGCGGTGCGCCGCAGGGGCTTTCTGCCAGGCCGCACGAACAGGATGGCGCGGTTGATGTGCCCCTTGGGGTGCTGAACCACGCGCGCCACCAGCCCCGACGCCTGGAGCCGGACGAGTTGCTGTGCCGTGGCGCGGCCGTACAAACTGCCGTCCGCCTCGTAGATGGGAATCGAAGTTTGCATGGCTCACAGACACGTCGAGCGCGAAACCTGCGGGAAGGAGATTTACGAGAGTCCCGGCCCTCGGTGCTTCAGGGGATCTTTCGGAGGGTGCGCCTGGCGCTCGCCTGTCGAACCGAGCCTTCACTGGAAATATACGCAAGACGCAGTCAAAGTGTCCGGTCCTTCCTCGAGAAACTCGCCAACACTCACCGAGCCCGCCGGATCCACGGCTGCTCCGCGTCCGGGTTGTAGAAGCGCTGGCGTACTTCGAGCGGCGGCGGTCCGATCAATTCGATCCACTGGCAGGTCACGTCACCAATGCGCCACCCTTCCCGGAGGTAGCAGACCAGCCCGCTTTGGAGCCGTAACCCGGCGCGGCGGTCCTCTGGGATTCGGTAGAGAGCCTGATCCCTCCAGCCCAAGGAGAGCGCTTGCCCACGAACCGCGTCTACCATCGCAACTGCCTCGGGCCGGACATCCGCTGGGCGGCGGTGCTCCACGCCCATCGGCGAGCGCACGGGGACGGGCGGCCGCCTCTCGTGTTCTTCCGCCACCGGCGCCACGTAGTCGCGCGGATTGAGGTGCCGGATGGCCTCCAGTAGCACACCCTCGCCCAACCGCGCGGTAGCCCACTCCTGGATGGCATTGAACCTGACGCGGAGTTCCTCGAAGGCTGCCAGGGGGATCCGTCCAGCGATCGCAGCCCCCTTGGCCAGGGTCATCCTCGACCACAGCCAGGCAAAATACTCCGGGTCCAGCCGCCGATACACGGTGTCGTTGATCTGGAAGTCGCGCGCGAACATTGCGGGGCGATCCGTCCACCAGAGTTCAAGTGCGGTGGAGACGAACATTTGAGCGGTGGATGCGGACCTGGCAGGAATTGGGGATGGCGCGGCGCTCACGACCGTTCCCCTCCCGGCTCCGGCGAATCGGCGTCGAAATCGGCCAGGTCCAGCCTGCCGTTGGGGACCTTGGGGACCTCAGGCCTTCCGTTGGGGACCTCGCCTCCAAAGGTCCCCAAGGTTGAAGCGCTTTCTTTACTTGCAGTTACGGACAATTTGGGGACCTTGGGGACCTTGGGGACCTTTTTCCCACCCTCCCCTATATATATTTCTCTCTCTCTGTCTTCTCCCTCTGCTTCCGCGAGACACGCAGAGAATTCCCCCGCGCGCGCGTAGGAAAGGTCCCCAAGGTCCCCAAGGTCCCCAAATTCCTCGCAACTGATTGAATCGAATGGGATTAGCGTTTGGGGACCTTTTTCCACAAGGTCCCCAAAGGTCCCCAAGGTCCCCAAACCAGCCGCCGCCTCGGGTTCAAGGCGGTACTGCGTGGTCCCCTTGTGCGCCGTGGCCGGAATCATCTTGACGATTCGCTTGCCGTCGAAGACCCGGTCGCGGTGGGCTGACAGCGCGTTACCCAACCGGGTCTGCTGCGACTTGGCCGAACCATCTCCGCGCACGCGAAGCATGAGTTCCTGGCGTTCGCAGAGGTCGTTCAGGTCGCTGACCTTCTTGGGCGTGCTTCGGAACGCCTCCCACCAGGCGGAGGTGAATTCACGCCACATCTGGCCTTCGACATCCGCGGCCTCATAGAACTGATCCTGGCTGGCCAGGAAGCCGGGAATGCCCGCCACCTCGAGGATGCCGCCCATCGTGGTAGACCAGGTCTCGAAGGAGCCCAGGCGCGTCGGGTGGCGTGGCTTGCCAGCGACCGTCCACGCCCGGATCAGAGTGAGCATGGCGTGCACCAGCGCCGAGCGGTTCTGCTTGGCCCACACCGCCAGGTCGGGGTGCTTGAAGCCGGTTCGCTTCCAGGGCCGATCCACGCGCGGATCGATGCGGACCCGGACGCAGCGGCGGGTGATCTCCAGGTGCAGGTTGGGGTTGTTGGCGGTCATCAGCCACAGGGCGTGGTTGGACAAGGAAGCCATGCTGGATTCCCCGAGCTTGCGGTCCGTCCATCGCACCGAAGTGAGCACCGAGGCCAAGGCCGACGAGTGCAGTTGTTTTTGGGCGTTGGCATTGTCCAGGAGAATGATGGGCCGCCCTTTCATCAACTCGGCGGTCAGCATCTTGCGGATCTCGTCCTCGCTGTCCGGCAGCGTGCGCGCCTCGCAGGGGCCGCCCGTGGTCACGATGGAAATCAGGTTGGCGAGCAGGCCCTTGCCGGACCCCATCGTGGGCGCCTCGATCAAGTGCAGCGGAGTAGGCGCGTCGATCAGGCGCCGGACAAATGGCAGGAGCATGGCAGCCACCGCGTGTGCGCGATCAGAAGCGTCCACGAACGGGAAGTCCACCAGGAGATCTTCGAAGAGGAGCGCTCGCGCAGCCGCGATGTCCTCTGCGGTCGGCGCGGGCGGGATGGGCGCCACTTCGAGGTTGTGATCCGGCCACATCCAGAGTCGGTCATCCATGTGATATCCCTCCTTAAGAATCAGTTCGCCCTGCCGTCCGAACACCGGCGTGCTGATGACGCCGTCCAGAATGGGCAGGTGCAGATCGGGGTAGGCGATCATGTCTTTCGCCGCATCCCGTGATGGCGAGGTTTCGACGTCGGAACCTTCGAGCGCCCGAAACCAGTCCGCCGTACGCGCCAGCAATCCGTACACGGCGTCTTCGTTCATGTCGTCGATCTCGGGCCCGAATTCCCCGCTCGCCAGCCGGACAAGTCGGCCGGCACGCAGAAACAGGAAGGGCGCATGCGGGTACACCCCAGCCCCAGGTTGATTGGCGCTGTGGATGGCATTCCAGGCGTCCGAGACGATTTCGCGCAACTGCCGGTCGTTGACTTGGATCTTCGGGAAGACCAGTTTGCCACCTGCCGCGGTTCCGCCGGCATGCGAGCTCCCGGCACGCCGCTCGTACTTGCGGCGGGTCTTGCCGTCGAGGACCACCACCTTTAACTGCTGGCGAAGGACGCTCACCGGCAGCCGGGATCTTCCGCAGCGCGCTTGGATCAGCCGGAGGTGGCGTTCCTGTTCGATCGGCGCCAGACGGCCGATCTCCCGCATGATCGGATCCAGGAGGCGCGCCAGATCCTCATCCGGGGTATCCGGGTTCAAGGCTGCGACGGCGCTTTCCAGCGGCGTCTGGGAGGCGGCCAGAAGCGCTTCAAAGTCGCTGGCCGTCTTTCCCGAAGCGAAGTACTCATTGACGTCGATCTTCGCATCGGCCAAGAGGGCTTCGGCTTCGGCGCTTCCCTCTGGCAGGCCGGCCAATTTCTCCCGGGCGACCCGCTGCTTGTCGCCGAGCGGCAGCACGGCCACGCGCGTCGTGATCCCGTGCTCGGAGAGAATGCGGGCCGTCTTCAAAGCACCCTGCATCCCGGCCTCGGACGGCTCGTTGTCCTGGCAGATGAAGACCGTCCTCACGCCGCGGAGCTTCGGCAGGAGACGCTCCCAGTCGGCCTCGCGGATCTGCACCGTCACCGGCGACATGGCCGGGAATCCATGCTCCATGAGGGAGATGCAATCCGTCACGCCCTCGGTGATGATGACCCGCTCCGGACGGGTGAGCAGCACATCCTCGTTGTAGAGGACATCGTTGCGGATGCAGGGAGCGACGTGGCTGTGGTTGCGGTCGTTGCGGACCGCCAGCTTCTTGTACTTCGACTTCTCCCACTCGTGATCCGGCGTCCAGGGCGTGTGGCGCCCGATCATGAAAACGACGTGCCCTCGGCTCCAGTACGGGAAAACGATTCGGCCTTCGAAGAACGGCACCAGGCCGTCCTGGGCGGTCGGCCGGAAGGCGGACGTGGCGGCGAGCTCCCGCATGGTGAAGGCGCCAGGGCCGTCCATCAGCACGCTGGTGACGCTCGGCTCGCCGTGGTCCGCAAAGCCGATCTTCAGACGGTCAATCGTCTCGTCGGTGATCCCGTACTTCTGCCGGAACCACCCCAGCACCTCTTCGTGGTGGCGGAGTCGTTCGTGATAGAGTGCCGCCAGCGCGGTGAGGGCCTCTCGCACGCGAAGCGTCAGCCGATGCGCCGCTTCCGCCTCGGCCAACTCCTCCGGACTGCGCCCCGCCCGCCCTAAGGGCGGCAGCCCCACCCGCGCTGCCAGGAAATCCCGTGCCTGGCGATGCGTCTCCGTCATCGCTCCCGATTGCCCGCGGGTCACCACCCCGTGGTGCACGAACTCCACCAGTTGCAGGACATCCCCACCCACGCCGCAGCCGAAGCAGTACCAGCCCTGCTTGTCGAGCAGGATGTGCAGGGAGCGGTGGGACTGGCTCTGGTGATGCGGGCAATCGCAGAACAGGGTCTGCCGGGTTTCCTGCGTGATGCGCCCGCCCAGCAGCTCACGGGCCATCTCGGCAATGTCCACATCGGTGACTTGCCGGTAGTACGTGTGGACATCGAGGGGTGCGGCGGTCACGGGCGCGCCTCCCCATCGAGCAGAAACGACAGGAAGGTGTTGCGCCGGTCCACCTGGCATTTGGCGGCGCAGTTCTCGATGCCCCAGCGGTCGCCGAGAATGATGACGGACTCCTTGGCGCGCGTCACTGCGGTGTAGAGCAGGTTGCGATGATGCATGAAGGAATGCGACTTGTGGGCGATCACCACCGCGCAGGGGAACTCGGAGCCCTGCACTTTGTGAATTGACACCGCCAGGGCCAACTGGATGTTGCCGAGGGCCTCCGAGCCCCCCTCGATCTCCACCGTCCGGCCGTCGAAATCCACGGTCAATCCGCCGTTCATTTCGACGCCGAGCACTACGCCCATGGCGCCGTTCATCACGCCAAGTTCGTAGTCGTTCTTGGTCTGGATCACCTTGTCGCCGGGGTAGAGGCGTGGCCGGTGTCCGGGCTCCACCTCGGGCACGTCAAACCCGAAGAGCTTCTTCTGCAGCAGGCGCTGGAGCTCGATATTCAACTCGAGGGTGCCCAGCGGTCCCTTGTGTGTAGGGGTGAGCACCTGCACATCGCGGATCAGATCGTAGCCGAGCCGCTCCCCGAGCACTTCCTCAAACAGAAGTAGCAGCATGCGCCGCACATCGCTCCGGTCCGTGAACTTGTTGATGACGTACCACGGGCGCCGCGCGCCATGCTTGAGGTCGCAGGTGGGCCGCACCTCGCCGGACAGAATGGCCGTGGAGTTCTCCTTGAGCGTGCCGGCCTGGCGGATGATCTGAGTCAAGACGGTCGTCGGAATCGCCCGCGATTTCACAAGGTCGCGGAGAAGATTCCCCGGGCCCACTGGCGGCAACTGGTTGTGGTCGCCCACCAGGACGACGGCGGTCTTGCTGCGGTCGATGGCTTGGAACAACCGCCAAGCCAGCGGGACATCAACCATGCTGAGCTCGTCAATGGCCAGGATGTCCGCCTCGATCGGGTTCAGCGCGTCTCGGGAATAGGTGTGGCCGTTGAAGCCCAGCAACCGGTGGATGGTGCTCGCCTCATGACCAACCACTTCCTCCAGGCGCTTCGCCGCCTTGCCAGTGGGCGCCGCCAGAACGACCGTCAGCTCCAGGCGCTCGGCGATGCTGGTGAGGGTCGAGACCGCGTAGGTCTTCCCGCTGCCGGCGCCGCCGGTCATCAGGGAGATGGAATAGGTGAGTGCGTTCTTGACCGCTTCCCTTTGCTCCGGATTCAGTTCGCCGCCCTCGGCGTCCAACAAGCGTTCCACCTCGCGGACGGCGTGCGGGCTCGGCTGGTGGGCTTGTTTGAGGATGGCGGCAAGCTCGCTCTCCATGCGGTGAATCTCCGGATCGGCCACCACCAGCCGCTCGAAGGGCAGGGAGAGGAGGATACCCTCGGCGATGAGCGCTTCCAGGTGGCCCTCGATCACCTGGCGGCTGTCGAGCGTGTCCATCACCAGCAGCGTGTTGGCGCGGTCGAGGAGGTCCTCATACTCCACCCAGCAGTCCCCGTCATCGAGCGCCGCCAGCACGCAGTACTGAATACCCGCGCGGATGCGGGACGGTAGGTTTTTCGGCGTGCCCATCTTGCGCGCGATCTTGTCCACCCGCTTGAAGCCGAAACCCTCGATCTCCCGCATGAGCACGTAAGGATCCCGCTCCAGGATGGGCACGACCTGGCTGCCGAACTTGCCCACCAGCGTCGTGACTTGGTGATGGGTCAGCCCGTAGGCCGCCAGGTACGCCATCGCCGCATTGAAGTCGCTGTTGGCCATCCAGATGCGCTGCAACTCAAGCGCCGCCTCGATGGGTACTTTGGCGGCCGCGGCCACCGCCTCGGGCCTGGTGCGGATCGCGGCGTCAAACCCGGCGCCGAACCTGTCGGCAATCATGCGCGCCTTCACCGGACCGATGCCTTTGATGTCCGGATGGTTCGCCAGGAAGTTCGCCAGGCCGTCCGGGCTCATCTCCAGGTCGTGGCCCATGAACTCGGCCTCGAACTGGCGGCCGTACTTCGGGTGGTCCGCCCAGTGGCCTTCCAGCCGGACCGGATCGTTCGCCTTCACGAACACCTTGCCGGCGAACTTCACTGCGGCGCCGTCCGCCGTCCGAAGGCGCCCGGCGCTGAACGCCGGCCCGGAGTAGAAGACCGTCTCCACCACGCCGCGGATACTGGTGCGCGCCGAAGTCATCCTCCCCACCTCGCGTGCGCGGCCAGCAGGTAGGCCTGCACGAAATGACAGGCGATCTGGCGGTTCGAGCAGAACAACACCGGCACGCCGAAGTCGAGGATGATCGACACGGCGCTCCCCAGCACGGCGTTCGGATGCGCACCGCCGCGGTAGCGCTTCTCTAATATGTCGTCGAGGCCGGCCTCCACCACCACGCAGGCCGCCCGATATCCCCCGAGGCGCCGCAGTTCCGCGCGGAACCGCTCCCGGCTGTGAATCACGGTCGCGACGAAATCATCCAGGCTCTTCCGCTCCACCGCCACGCGGCCTTCAAGGCCCTCGACGGAGTAATCCCCGGCCGGCAGCGCCCGCCGCACGACGACCGCCCGCCGGGGATCGAACGAGTAGAACTCCTGCTCCCGCGTGTCGATGATGATTCGGACCAGCTCCCCGCTAAAACGGGACCAGGGCATCGCCCGCCTCTTGCCGGAACTTTCCCGGCGCGCGGTCGTTGTCGATGCGGCGGTTGAAGAAGATGTTCTCGTTGTCGCCCTTGGTCTTCTTGGTCACCTCGAGTTTCACGTCGAGCAGCCTCTTGAGCTGCTGCGGCAGGTCTGACAGCCGCTCCAGGTCGAGCCCGCACAGGTGCAGGTCGGTCTTGACGTACTTGAGCGTGTTGTGGGTGATGACGCTGTTGCGCCACATCAGCCGGTTGACGAACTTCGGGGCGATGATGCGGAGCGTCCACTTGAGCATGGGGTTGCCGGAGGACTGCGCCTCGGTCAACTCCACCTTCTCGACATTCACCTGGTACTTGCCGTCCGGGACGCTCTCGA
>Ga0315282_10010652_pt1 | contig 14364 bp, 12 predicted proteins | sample YL17G07_20_MG_FD_203693 | JGI IMG/M metagenome (GOLD analysis project Ga0315282, IMG submission 203693) | Sediment microbial communities from Yellowstone Lake, YNP, Wyoming, USA - YL17G07_20 | ecosystem: Environmental > Aquatic > Freshwater > Lake > Sediment | place: USA: Wyoming | collected...
TTCAGTGATGCATTACTCTTCCTCAACCCGATTCCCTTCCGAGCAAAAAAGAGGAGGAAATCTTTTTTGCTCTTCATAAGTGGGTCATGCTTTTCAGCAATTTGGCTGCTCGGTCGGGATTGAATATCCCACACAGGCAGGGTTTTGCTAACTCGATGGCTGCCTTCTTAATAGTGATTTTTTTCTTCTTGATGTCCCCCACCATTTTTTTTACAAGGTGACCGGAAACCAAACCATGGCCACACATGGTGACAAAGTCAAGGATCTCTGGCGGCCAGATCTTATCTTTATTTCCGTGAATTCCCAGCGCAAACTCAATCAGTGGAGAGGTGATCCCGGCCTTTTTGCAACACTCAAAAACTTCATCGAACAAACCTGAGACCACCACTGAAATCCCAACCTTTTTTTCTTTCAATTCTTTCATGCAGGCAATGAGGCTTTTCTTATCTTTGAAGACGACTTGCCACCCTACCGTGTGTTTTTCCATGATCTGTTCAGGGGGCATCATAAATTTGTTGGCGACCTTGCAGTCTCCGAAGTTCAGATCCGTATATTTTATCGCTATTTCGGCCATTTGCTTTAAGCGCCCTCCAGCTCCAATGTCGTTAAACCCCTTGGCCACGTGAGTCAACATTGGAAAATCTTCCTTTAAGCTCTCGATGTCTCCTGTGCGATGCAGTGTGTGTGTCATCGGAACTCCTTTAATTCTTATTCATTCAGTGCTCTTCCCAGTCCCAGGTTGACCTTTCCATTTGGATAGATTGGAAACCCCATCTGCTTTGCGATCTCAAGCGCCGGGCCCTTCTCTTCTTCCTCCGGAAAAGAAATCAGGTCTACGGAGAATACCGTGTCTACCTTTCCAGAAACATCTTTCAACGTTCGAAGAACTCCTCTAAGCTGATCGGGCTTCACTTCAAACTCAATGATGGCAGAGAGAACCTTCTCTTCTTTCAGCTCCGGTTTGAGTTTTCCGATTTTCACATCCTCAAACAAAAACGTCACCGGGTTTCTCGGTTCAAAAACAATTCCTTTCTCGGCCAGAGCCATAGCAATCAATTCGAGATCCCTGAGCTTGGCTCCCATTCCAGGACGACCGACTTCAACTGCCATTCCCCAAGAGCCTCGCTTGAAACGGCCGGTGACCTCATTGGTTTTCATTTCCTCAGTCCCTCTTCCCGGAACTCCAGTTTCCTTATGCTCTACCATCGGGTCGCTGAAGGCCCGGCGTACTACCCTCGGCCATTTCAGCTCCGGCAGGTAGATCGATTGGGGCTTGCAGACATTTGCTCTGAAACAGACTCCACATTCCACACATTCATCTTCGTCGATCCAGGATCTCTTTTTCCCAGGCTGACCCTCCCGCTCAACGACATGAATGGCTCCCACTGGGCAGTAGCTCCCACATCGTCCGCATCCAACACATTTTTCGGAGTCAATCCGCATGGATTCTTTCCTTCCTTAAATAGCTACCTACTCAAAATTTGGTCTCAAGGGTTCGCGATTCCCGGTTTCCAGACCTACTCATTTGCTAACTCTACTCATACATCTTTTTCCCATTTATCGTTTTCCAATGCTTTCAGTGTGTCAGAGGCTGCTTCTTCTACGTGCCCTTTCATCAATTCCCCAAGCATTGCCTTGTCCTTTTTCTCAAGGTATTTGATCATCAGTTCATGCTGATCCCATGCCCGTATCCTTGTCTTTCTCATGGACAAAAACCGAAGACGCCTCACCAGACTATTTAATTGGCCTACGAGTTTAAGTAATTGTTCACTTCCTGCGGCTCTGTAAATATTTTCGTGGAACGAAGTGTTAATCTTCCATAATGCGATCAATCCTTCTGGGTCATTCGCTTCGGGTGAGGAGAGTAGTTTTCGGGCTTGCCGAGCCAGTTCTTTGAGTTTAATGATTGTTTCCGCCTCAATATTGTCACAGGCCAGTTCTAAGGCATAAACCTCTAATACAGCTCGAATGCCAAATACTTCTTTTACCATTCGCGGGGTAATAACGGTAACCCGAACGCCTCCCTGGGGGACACGCTCTACCAGGCCATCCTGCACGAGACGCTGGAAGGCCTCCCGAACAGGGGTCCTGCTTGTTTTAAGGTCCTCGGCTATGTTGCTTTCTATTATTCGTTCTCCCAGGGTAATTTTGCCCAGTAAAATACGTTCCTTAAGGACTTCGTATATCTGATCTGAAATCGACTTGGGAGGTACGATAACAGTTTTTTGTTGGGTAAGAGAGCCTTCCACCTTTGTCTCCTACAGCTGATTTGCCGGTCCGAATTCTTTCAGTTAGATACGCATCGTCACCCTGGGATGATCAGATTGGGCAGCCAAAGTGACAGGACCGGCACATAGGTCACGATCAGCAGCGCAATGATTAAGGCGATGACAAAAGGCCAAATCTCCTTGGCGAACTCGACAATCGAGGTCTTGCTCAGGGCGCACACCACATACATGATCGTCCCCACGGGAGGGGTAATCGCACCGATCATGACGTTGAGGACAAAGAAGATCCCGAAGTGGACCAGATCAACCCTTGCATGCGCCAGGAGCGGAAGGAGCACCGGCACTGACATGATCATGACTGAAAGGGTTTCCATAAAGCATCCAATGATGAACATCGCCCCATTGATAATCAATAGAATCTGCCACTGGGCCATTTGAACATTCTCAAAAATGGCAAGGATTTTCTGGGGGGCTAACTCATAGGTTAGGATCCAGCTGAAGGGCTGGGCTGCGGACATAATGATCACAATAGAGGCGGTTCCTATGACTGACTCGATGATAATCTTCGGGATTTGAGTCCAGGTGATCTCCCGGTAAATGAAGAATCCGAGGACGAAGGCGTAGGCTGCACCTCCTGCTGCCGCTTCAGTGGGCGTCATGATCCCGGCAATGATGCCTCCTAAGATGATGACCGGCATCCCCATGGGCGGGATCGCATAGATTGCGGCCTGAAGGAGCTCTTTCCACGTAGCCCGCTTTTCGCTCGGGTATCCCCGCTTCTTCGCAATGAAGTAGACGAAGATCATCAGGACGATTCCCATCAACACTCCGGGCACAGCGCCCCCCAGGAGGAGACGACCAATGGAGACGCCCGCGATCGAGCCGTAGATGACAAAGGGGATACTCGGCGGGATGATCGGACCGATGGTGCTGGCGGCACTCACAATTGCCGCGGAAAAGGGAACGGTATAGCCAGCCTTTTTCATGGCCGGGATGAGAATCGATCCACTGCCTGCGGCATCAGCCACTCCTGACCCTGACATGCCTGCCATGATCATGTTGGTTACTACCACCACGTGGGCCAACCCTCCGGTGATATGCCCAACCATAGCCCTTGCAACCCGAACCAGCCGATCTGTGATCCCTCCGGTGTTCATGAGGTTCCCTGCAAGGATAAAGAAGGGGATCGCCAGGAGTGGAAAGGTATCGATCCCTCCGATCATGCGCTGAACCATGCCCTGAAGCGGAACATGGGGGCCGAAGGCCATGTAAACCGTGGCCGCGATGGCCATGGACCAGGCAATGGGAACATTAAGGACAAATAGAATGAGCATGACCACAAAGAGCCATAGCATCAGGTCACCTGCTTTTCTCCCAAGGCCTCTCTTAGATGGCACCTGAAGTCGCCCAGGGAATGAAGAAACCCAAGGACTCCAGAGGCTGGAACCACAATATAGATGGTGTACTGGGGTACATTCAGGGTGGCTGTAATCTGGGTGGCTCCCCGGGTCAATATCCAACCGTACCAGGTTATGATAACCATCAGCGCAAGCGTCAGCAGGTCGGCAGCGAGGTTTACCCACCGTTGGACGTGGCTGGGCAGAGCCTTCACCAGAGAGTCGATGGCAATGTGCCTTTTGTGCTTGGTACAGACTACTGCGCCCAGGAAGACGACCCAGATGAAAGCATACCGTGAGAACTCTTCCGCCCACTGGATGGGGCTATTAAAAAGGTACCGGGCCACCACATTGGCGAACGTGGCTAAGAACATAAGGACCATGAAGGTGCCAGACAGGACCTCTTCAAAGTACTTCACGGATAATCGGACCAGATTCATGCGCTAAAGACTCCCACGGAAATAAGAAAAGGGGGGGAGAGCGGGTCCCCCTCCCCTGCAAAACCTGTCATTACTTTGCGGCTTCGACAACTTTCTCATAGAATCCCTGGCCGAAGACAGGCTCAAACTGTTTCCAGGCGTCCTTGGTTCGCTCAGCGAACTCGGCCTTGTTGACCGCCGTGATGATCATCCCCTTGTCCCTGAGGTCTTGCGCGTTCTTCTTGTTCATCGCGATCTGCATCTCGCTCTCGAAGTCGCCGGCATCCTCCATGGTCTTCACGAAGATCTGCTGCAGCTCAGGCGAGAGGCTCTGGTAGAACTTTTCATTGATGACCAAGACCAGGTTCATGGCCATGTGTCCGGTGAGGGCAACGTATTTTTGCACCTCATAGAACTTGTGCGAGTAGATGGTGTTGAGCGGATTCTCCTGTCCCTCCACCACACCAAGCTGCAGTGCGGTATACAGTTCTGCCACAGCCATGGGGGTCGTTGCTGCACCGAGGGCAACCAGCGCTGCCCTCGCCATGGGAGAATCCATGGTCCGAATCTTCAAGCCCTTAACGTCGTCGGGCTTCACCACCTGCTTGGTCTTGGTTGTCAGATGTCGTTCGCCGTACCACCAGCCCATGTCAAGGATGCGGAACCCACTCTCCTTCGCTGCCCGCTCGTTGAGATCCTTCATGAGGGGACTGCGCGCGACCTTGATCAGCTTGGGTCGCAGCTCATCCTCAGTGCTGCCCTTTAGGACATACGGCATGCCGAGCACGCCGATAGGCCCCCATCCCTTGAACTGACCCAGCATACTGGGGCCGGTCAGCGAGATGTGAATGACGCCGTTCTTGACCTGTTCCACCATGTCCTTCTCACTGCCCAACTGGTTCGCGGGGAAGACGTCCACGGTGACGGCGCCGCCCGTGCGTTCCTTCATTAGCTCCGCAAACTTGACGCTTCCCTTGTGATACGACATGTCTATGACGCCAGAGTGGCCCAGCTTGATCTCCATCTTGGGAAAGCTCCCCTTGGCCGGTTCCGCAGCATGCCCAAAGGTCATTCCAAAGACAATAAGACTACTTACCGCCAAAATAAGAATGCCTTTCCCGCCTTTTCCCAGAAATCCTGCAGTCTCTCTCTTCATCTCTCTCCTCCTTTGTAAAAGTATCACCTTTCTTTGAAAGGTGACCGGATTAAAATAGGTTTTTTTGTTGTGGGAGACTCCCCGAAACCCGCTTGCGAAGGACCAGGTAGGTCCTGACCCTTATTATTATCGACCGATTATTGATCAATGAGGGTAAAAACTGCATACTTGTACTCATGTATGCTTGCATACCAATGCTTGCATACCAACTCGCCAGAATTTTGTCAAGTGGAAAATCTTCTTTGGCCAAGGAGATTTTCAAGACCGCCGAGGGTAACCCGATAGGCAAAATGCTTGACACCCTCTCCCCTTTTAACTATATTTGGCTTTGGATAATTTATGATAAGCAGGTGATGAAAGTGAGCGACCTTGAAAAACTGATGAATCAAGTCACTTCTACGCTTGATCGGTTCCGGCTGGACGAAAAGGCTGCATTGGTTGTGGGTGGCAACAAGGGGCTCGGCCAGGCAATGGTCTTAGCCCTTGCCGCTGCCGGAGCAAATGTCTGTATTGTTGCCCGAGGCCCTGAGGGTCTTCAAGAGACAGCAGAAGCCATTGGCAAACTGGGACGGAAGGGAAAGTCTATCGCTGCCGATGTCACCCAAGAGGAGCAAGTGGAGAAGATGGTGGGCAGCATGCTCGATTTTTTTGGAAAGATCGATATCCTGGTGAACAGCCAGGGGACAGCCCATCTTCAACCCATCATAGAGTTTGACACAGACGCTTGGCAAAAAGTGATCGATGTTAATCTCAAATCGGTATTCCTTTGCTGCAAGCATGTCGGAAGGGTGATGCTTCAGCAGGGGAAGGGGAAGATTATTAATATCTCATCGGTTCGAAGTTTTCAGGGCAGGATTGAAGATGCTGCCTATGCGCCCAGTAAAGGAGGGGTCAATCAGCTTACCCGTTCTCTGGCTATCGAGTGGGGACCCAAGGGAATCAACGTGAATGCCATCGCTCCGGTTTTCACCTTGACCGCAATCAATGAATCTTTTTTGAAAGACCGTGCAAAAAGCGAATGGGTTCTCAGCCGGATTCCTATGAAGCGTTTTGGTCAACTTGACGATGTCTTTGGTCCCATTGTTTTCCTTGCCTCTGAAGCATCCAACTTTGTAAATGGCCATGTGCTTTTAGTGGACGGCGGCTGGATTGCAGGCTGATTCCTCTATCTCCCTATTCCCCAACTGATATTTCAAAACCCGATTCTATGACCATTTGATTTTATGAGGAATTTTTCGATGAGTGTGCTCCGTCTTTTGGGAGAGAACTTAAAGAACGGAAAAATATTGATTTAAGGTGGTATGGTGGGACAAGAATGGAAAAACAACCTTACGAGGAAGAAAGTGGTAACGACTTATTCCATATCTGCTTACATTGAATTTCTGAAATTTAAATATTAGTATTTTGATTAGACTTCTTGGAACCATCCCCGTTCAAAAAGTGCGTAAGAAATGACATGCTCAATGCGCAACTACGATCTTTGTCTGGCATGGAATTGGGAATACGACGCTGACTTTGTTAAGCTGCTTGATCTGGCCTGCCAATCACGCGGACGATCATTGTTACAAATTACCCCTGAAAACCTGTTGAGTATGATGCAGCCCATTGCCAACAAAGAAATGACCTTCCAAATTTTCTTTGATCGGGCTTCCGATACGGACGCACGTTTTATTCCAGTTGTCCAATGGGCTTGCAATCATGTCTCTCATCATATCAACTTTCACGAACTGGCACGCCGTGCATGGGATAAGGTTGCTATGCATCAAGCTATCAGCGTCAGTATGGACACACCCGTTACCATCATCCTCCCCTCCCATGACGAACAACCCTTGCCCCCGGCGGTTGATTTATCTTCGCTGGGTGGGAGTTTCACCATCAAACCCGCATACGGGGGTGGTGGAGATGGTGTGATCAACGAAGCCACCAAACTGAGTCAGGTGCTGATGGCTCGGCAAGAGTTTCCCGCGCAGAGATACCTGTTACAGGCTCATATCATTCCAGCCCGCCTGGGTCCCGGAGTGGCATGGTTTCGAGTCATCTACTGTACGGGAATGGTGTATCCGTGTTGGTGGGATAACGATACCCATATCTATACTCGTGTGACTTCTGGCGAAGAGACCTGCTATAACCTTGGTCCATTACGTAGCATCACTTCTTCAATCGCCCGCATCTGTGGGCTTGAATTGTTCTCTACCGAAATTACCATTACTCCGGATGGCCGTTTTGTCATTGTCGATTACGTCAACGATCCGATTGATTTGCGTCTACAATCAAAAACATTCGACGGTGTCCCTGACGATATCGTCGAGGATATTACCGAGCATTTGGCCGACTTTATCTCGATTCATCATCCTTCCCCACAAGGCTAAAACTTCATGGATTCCGGGCAAACCGTCTTAACTCAGTTCCATCCTTTGATGACACGATGGTTTCAGGATCGAATCGGTCGGCCTACCGACGTTCAAGAGCGGGCCTGGCCTAAGATCGCCGGGGGAGAACATATGCTCATCACGGCACCCACTGGAAGTGGAAAGACCTTAACGGCTTTCCTGTGGGCTCTCAATCAGTTGATCACCGGTCAATGGCCGGCTGGGCAGACGAGTGTTCTGTATGTTTCGCCCCTCAGGGCTCTCAACTATGATATTCAGCGTAATCTGTTCAGTCCTCTCGAAGAACTACGGGATCTATGTCAAAGGGCAGGGGAGAATTTTCCTGATATCCGTGTCCTGACGAGGAGCGGCGATACCCCGCAGTCCGATCGGCGGCAGATGCTCCGTTACCCGCCGGAAATCCTGATCACCACTCCTGAGAGCCTCAATCTCCTTTTGAGCTCGAAAGGAGGCCGGTCGATTCTGACCAGCCTCTCCACGGTGATCCTCGACGAGATCCATGCGGTCTTCGGTACGAAGCGGGGTGTCTATCTGATGACGGCAGTGGATCGGCTTGTGCGGCTCTCCGGTGAGTTTCAGCGGATTGCTCTTTCCGCAACGATTCAACCTCTTGGTGTGGTGGCGGAGTTCGTGGGTGGGCTCAGAGTGAGGAATGAGCCCGGAACGCCACGTTATACGCCTCGACCTGTTGCCATTGTAGGTTCCAATGCCAAAAAAGATTATCACCTTCGCGTCTCCTTCCCACAGGGGAGAACAAGTCCTGAGCGAGAAAGCTCCATCTGGGACCCGCTGGTTAACAATCTGAAGAAGATCGTTGCAGAGAACCGATCCACTCTCATTTTTGTGAATAGCAGGCGTCTCTGCGAAATGCTGACCCTGAGGATCAACCAGGACGAAGAAGAAGCCATTGCCTATGCCCATCATGGATCTCTCTCCCTGGAGATCCGTACAGAGGTAGAGCGGAGACTTAAGGCTGGGCTACTGAAGGCCATCGTGGCAACCAACTCGCTCGAACTCGGGATCGACATCGGCGCTCTCGACGAGGTGGTCTTGGTCCAGTCCCCCTTCTCGATTTCATCCGCCATCCAGCGTGTAGGGCGCTCCGGACATCAGGTGAATCAGATCAGCAGGGGAAGCCTCTTTCCAACCCACCCCAAAGATCTTCTCGAAGCTGCCGTGCTCCCTGCTGCAATCGTGAGCCACGACATCGAGTCTTTCAGGACGGTTCAATCTCCCCTGGACGTCTTGGCACAGGTCATCGTCTCCATGGTTGGAGTTGAAACCTGGGATATTGAGCGCCTCTATACAGATTTAAAAACGAGCTATCCCTACCGGAGCCTGAGCCGTGAAGAATTCGACTTGGTCCTCAATATGCTGGCTGGACGCTATGCGGATAGCAGGATCCGGGAGCTTAAGCCACTCATCTCGGTTGACCGAATCGACAACACGGTCAGTGCCAGGAGAGGAGCCCTCCAGACCCTTTACCTTTCCGGTGGTGTCATACCGGACCGGGGGTATTTCCACCTTCGCCATCTTCAGACGAATGCGAGGATCGGGGAACTCGACGAGGAATTTGTCTGGGAGGCAGCCGTCGGCGATACATTCAGCCTCGGCACCCAGAACTGGCGGATCGAACGAATCACCCATAATGACGTCTTTGTTCTGTCAGGAAGTCCCAAAGCAGCAGCTGCTCCTTTCTGGAAGGGGGAAGAGAATGGCCGGGACTTTCACTTCTCCAACCGGATCGGCCAGTTTCTCGAAGAAGGGGATGGTCGTCTCGACGACCCTGATTTTGCAGATTCCCTTGAGCGGAAGAGCTGCATGGATGGGGAGGCAGTCAGCGAACTGCTCACATTCCTGAAGAAGCAGAAGGAGGTGACCGGATGCTCTCTGCCACACCGACACCACCTGGTTGTTGAATTCGTGAGTGCCGGACCGGGAGGAACTCCCCAAGCAGTCATCCACACGCTGTGGGGAGGCCGCATCAACCGGCCGCTGGCCATGGCTCTGGATGCAGCCTGGGAAGATCAATTCGGCTGCCGTCCCGAAATCTATGTCAGCAATGACTCCATTGTCCTTCAATTGCCTCACGAGACATCGGCAGAGGAACTGTTGTCTTTGGTTGGCAGCACAGGGGTCGAATCTCTTCTCAGAAAAAGACTGGAAGGCTCTGGCTTCTTCGGTGCCAGGTTTAGGGAGTGCGCGGCGAGGGCTCTCCTTTTGCCGAAAGGGAGGTTCAACCAGCGGATGCCCCTCTGGTTGAGCCGGTTGCGATCGCAGAGACTTTTGGAAGCGGTGATGCGGTATGAGGACTTTCCGATCCTCCTTGAGACGTGGCGAACCTGCATCCAGGACGAGTTTGATCTGGAGAAACTGAAGCAGGTTTTGACGGAACTGGAAGGAGGCTCCATCTCCTGGACAGAAGTTCATACCTCCCAGCCGAGCCCTTTCGCTCAGAGTGATTGGTGGCGTCAGGTGAGCCAGTACATGTATATGGACGACAGCCTGAAGCCGGATAAGAGATCGAGACTGAGGGAGAGTCTCCTCCGGGAAGTGGTTTTTACGCCTGGCCTTCGTCCAACCGTCTCGCGCAGAGTGATTGAAGAGTTTGAAATGAAGAGGAAGCGGCTGAGCCCCGGTTATTCAGCCCAGACAGCAAGGGAGCTTCTTGACTGGGTTGTGGAACGGGTAGCCATTCCGAAAGATGAGTGGGAGGATCTGCTTGAGGCGATTCAAAGAGATCACGGAGTCGGTTCGGAAACATTTCTGGACCAAATTGGGGAAAGACTTGTGAGATTCCAGCCTCTGAAGGCTGCTGTTCCACTGGTGGCGGCACGTGAGATGCTTGCACAGATCAGAACAATGTGCGGCCTCGGAAAGCCGATTCGCATCGAACCATTCACGATGGCTCCGCTTCCTGCAGAGAGCACAGCCTTTAGGAGCGATCTTGAGGAATTAGAAAAATCAGCAGCATTGCTGGGGCAGTGGCTCCAGTTCTATGGGCCTGTGACAGTGGAGTTTATACGGAGAACGCTCGGTATTGAAGAAGAGCGCCTCCAGTTGGCTCTGGAAGATTTGATCGATTCCCAGAAGGTTGTCCAGGGAGAGCTCGTGACGGACGGCGAGCCAAATGAGATTTGTGACAGCGAGAATTTTGAAATTCTGCTTAGATATGCAAGGATTGAGGCCGTCCTATCCTTTGAACCATTGGGAATTGAATGGTTGCCTCTCTTTCTGGCAGATTACCAGGGAATCACGAAGGCACGAGAGGGACCACAAGAAGGACCACAGGAGGGAATTGGAGGGCTTCATACCCGTCTGGGACAACTGGTCTGTTACCTTGCAGAAGGAGAACTCTGGGAATCGGAGATCCTTCCTGCACGGCTCCATCCTTATGATCCCTCATGGCTCGATAGTCTCATGCAGGAAGGAGATCTGTTTTGGCTGGGAAGTGAAGGCCATCATATCACATTCTGCTTTGAATCGGATATCGACCTCCTGCAGCAGGACTCGACCGGGAACATGGAATTGAACTCAAATGGAAAAGATCATTCAACCGTCGAGACTTTACATCCGGAAATAGACTTCCTGAATAGTCTGTTTCGGGATCCTGCAGCCCGTTATGATTTCTCCACGTTGCTTCGGCTGTCGAAAAGCAGTGATATAGAGACTGTTAGGCGACTCTGGGGCGAAGTCTGGCAGGGTCGCATAACGAACGACACCTTTATCACACTCCGCAGGGCCATCATGAACCGGTTCGACCTACAGCATATGATGGCAGAGAATGTGAAGAAGACGCGCAATCGGATCAGCCGGCGTCGCCGGCTCAGTCTGGTGGAGGAGAAAGAAAGTCATCCTTTTGTGGGGAATTGGCATTTGATATCAAGGCCTGAACTTCCGGATGATCTGCTCGAAACCGAGGAGAGAAGAAAGGACCGGGTTCGCCTTTTGTTGGACCGGTACGGGATTCTGTTTCGAGAGCTTCTACAGAAGGAGTGGCCGACTCTTCGCTGGTCAGCCATTTTCCGGGCTTTGCGGATCATGGAACTGTCAGGGGAGGTGATCTCCGGCATCTTCTTCCATGGAATCCCCGGGCCCCAGTTCATCTCTCAAAAGGCTTTCCGCAGACTGCAGAAGAACCTGCCGGAAGAAACGATCTACTGGGTCAATGCAGCCGATCCGGTTTCCCTGTGTGGAGTTCAGATTGATTGCCTCCGCGGAGCGCTGCCTCCAAGGGTGGCAAGCACACACCTCGTTTACCGGGGGAAAGATCTAAGAGTCGTTTCGAAGCGCAGCGGGAAGGACCTTGTATTTCTTGTCCCCTACGATGATCCGGATTTACCGAAGTACTTTACCTCCCTGCACCATTTGCTCACACGGAAGTTTCAGCCGCTGAGAAGGATCGCCATTGAGACGATCAATGACGAAAAAGCAACGGAGAGCCTTTACATTCCGGCCTTGCGGACAGCCTTTGATGTCTCCGTCGATCCGAAAGAGGTCGTGATCTTTCGAAGGACCAGGTGATCGCGTTTTCCTCTTGATTTTATTCCCGACAAGAGTTAGACTGAAATAAAAGTAAGCCTATTTTGGAGGTAAGAATTATGGCAGTGGTAAGAATGTCCTCCAAAGGACAACTCGTGATCCCAAAGGAAATAAGAGAGAAGTTAAAGCTGACTCCTAAGAAACCGGTGATCGTTGAATTGATGCAAGATTATGCGATCGTTAAGCCAATACCGGATCTCAGGAAAAAATTGCGGGGGTCTTTGAAGGGAAAATCTTCTATGAGCCGAGCCCTCGTACGAGAGCATCGATCAGAGGTCAGGGATGACGAGAAATTATCTGTTTGATGCCTTCCCTTTGCTATGCTGGCTACAGGAAGAAGCTGGTTATGAAATGATCGATAGTTTACTCAACGAAGCTGAGGAGGGAAAAGCTTTAATTTCCATTCACATCATTAATTTGGGTGAAGTTTATTATCGCATATGTCGGGTAACAGGGATAAAGCGAGCCGAAGAAATGTTAAACAACGTTCGCTTGCTCCCCATTCGGGTTCTTTCAATTTCGGATGAAGATGTAATGGGGGCAGCCAAAATTAAGGCAAGATATCCGATTTCGTATGCGGACGCATTCGTTGTGGCCAAAGCTCTGCAAACCGGAGCTACTGTGGTCACAGGGGATCCCGAATACAAAGTCGTTTCGAAATCGATCAAGATTCTTTGGGTTAAATGAAACCAACTCGTTTTTTCTTGCACCACTTAACGCATTAATTCAAGCCTTTGAGAAGGACCGCGATCGAGACGATTAATGACGAAAAAGCAACGGAGAGCCCTTACACCCTGGCTTTGCGGACAGTCTTTGATGTCTCCGTCGATCCCAAAGAGGTAGTGATCTATCGAAAGACAAAGTAATTCTGTTTATTCGGCCACCCATCCCGATCTTATCTGAACTCTTTCTTCCTGAAATGTTGTTTTTACATTTTCCCTCTACAATGCAACCTTTCAAGTCGAAATCAATGTTTTACGTTAATTAAATTGCGTCATTTTGTCGCTTTTTTGCACAATAGACGACAGGCTGGACTGTATTTCGAACCCAATTCCGACGCCGAGGAGGAAGCTCAAGGATTTCCCTTCGACCAGGTGAGAGGATTAACGTGAGTGTTTATCTAATTGACAAATAAGACATTTTTTGATAAGGATTAGCAATGATAGCCAGCCCGATAAAGCTAACATTCAGTAATGGGGTTGTGGAAAGAGGAGATCTTCATTGTGTCGCCTTCTGTGTAAAAAGGCGACATTTCTTTATTTATAAAAGAATTGATAATTTTCCTTTGATCAGGTATAAGAAAATTGTTACACTGGCAATGGCCAAGAACCCGTGAGGTTAGCTAATGGAGTGGAGTCCTGGAGTCCATGACAAGATATGACAAGATTCTACGTCGGATTCAAAACCATCCTATAATTAGCATCGTTCTCATAATTGGGATTCTGATTGCTCCTTTTGCATATTTTATGGGTATTTTTCAAAACGTCTCTTCTTTATTTTGGAAATCCAAGGAATCACAGACCATCCATCAAATGGTGGAGAAATCTCCAGGCTCAATTCAGGCTGGCCGGGACGTAAACATAAACATTACAGGTGCACAATCACCTAATGAATCTACGACGCTTCCTCAAAGAATCAAACCGCAGCCAGCACCCTCCAAAACCAATCCACGCCTACGCAGCCAACAAAATAAGGGCGGGGAGGAATATGGCGAAGCACTGCCGAAGAAAGAGCCCCAGGTGGCTGAACCGTATAGTTCTGTTGACGCCCCGAAGCAAACGAAGGACAATGGGGAGAACATGAAAGTTAAAAGTAAACCGAAGCTTTGGATAACATATGCTTGGAAAGATAACGCGGGGGGAAACTTCGATTTTCTTATTCAGGAATTAGAAAAAACAGGCATTGATACGAGCTTTGATAAAGTTGCTTTAGTTCCCGGCAAACGTTTATGGGAGCAGATTGCGGCGAGAATAGAAGATCCGTCTTTAGATGGATGGGCGATCCTTTTGACAAAGCAGAGTTTGCAAAGTGAAGCTTCCAGAGAAGAGCTCGCATATGCGCTCGGTAGAGCTCTTACAACGAAAGGCGCGGGGTTCCCTCTGATTGGACTTATGGATCAAATTGGGAGCGAAGAAGTACCCGCTCCACTTAGGGCCAGACTTTTAATTGACCTTCGTGATCCTAGATGGCCACAACTAGTATTAGCAGGTTTAAAAGGTGTAGCTCCCGAAA
>Ga0315282_10010653_pt1 | contig 14364 bp, 19 predicted proteins | sample YL17G07_20_MG_FD_203693 | JGI IMG/M metagenome (GOLD analysis project Ga0315282, IMG submission 203693) | Sediment microbial communities from Yellowstone Lake, YNP, Wyoming, USA - YL17G07_20 | ecosystem: Environmental > Aquatic > Freshwater > Lake > Sediment | place: USA: Wyoming | collected...
ACTTAGCCTTTGGATTAAGAGCATGGGCTATCCCCTTTTCCGCCTGCCCCACGGCAATACACAATTTCGGCGTAAAATACTTCCTCCATGCACACTGATAACAATGATAAACAATCTTCCTCTCGTCTTTCTCAGCCACCACCGCCTTGACACCAAATATCTTATGGTCAATCTCCATAGCAAATGCTACGTCCTCAATAGAGTTTCCAAGCCCAAAATCTTTTTTCAAAGTTTCTCCAAAATCCAATCCAACCCTATAGGAAGCATCAGCCAACGCTTTCGCCGAAGAATCCCTATCATCTTTTTCGAGTTCATCGTATATTGCTCTGTAAAGTTTTCCGACTCCTTTCAAAACAAGCTTCCATTTAGTTGATGAGGGAATGTATCTTTTGGCTAAATGCTTTTTCAAACTCATTTTGCTTCACTCTCTAATTCAGATGCTTAACAAACTTTAATCATGTCATGCCATTCCTTTGTTGCAACTAGAAGAAAATTGTTTGGAATGAATGGAATACCTGCAGTTTCCTCAATATAGAATTCTTCCACACGATTGACACGGAACCCAGCCTGAATGGTCGCATTAATGATGTCACTGAGCTTCCAACGAAACTCGATCGATGGCGGCGCATTTTCTTCTGACTGGCAAACTTCAGGGCTTTGATCAAAGTAGCTCCTTCTAAAGGTTACTTTGCCATCTTTCAACTCTGCAATCATAGATATCAAGTGAAAATCCGAAATTATCAACTTGCTATCATTTTTCAACACTCTGTATGCATTTCTCACCCATGCATCCAAATTCTTTGTCCAAATAAAGATGCCGCATTCGGCGACAGCCAAGTCAAAGTAATTATTTGGAACGCTTTCAGGGAGATTTTGCCAATCGGCCTCTACCAAGTTTACGTTAACACTGCAATATGCTGCTGCCTCTCTTACAAGGCGAATCTGCTCGCTGGAAAAGTCTACTCCTGTAACAATGGCTCCCTTCTTTGCGCAAGTCAACATAACTAGACCATCACCAAACTGGGGCACAATTATCTTCTTTCCTTTGATGTCCTTTAGGTAAGAAGCTATTTTTGGTTCCCACTTTTCGAGATAAGGAGCACCATCCCTAATTTGCTTCAGCATTTCCGCTTTTCTAGATTGGTCACTCTTGGCTATCGCATTCCAATGCCGTTTATTCACGCGAATATAATCTCTAGAACCTTCCGGCTCCACATTTTTCACTCTTTTTTAGGCGCTTATTTTTGGGGGTGGGCGGACTGGTCTGCCTAATTTCCTTCGAAGTGCGATGCGATAAAGTTTCCTTAAAGTTTTTACTAATTGTTCGACACTGGGTAAACTAGAATATATGAGTGGGATTCGATCATATTCCGCCAGCTTTATCGAGTTTTCATCGGGTTTGACGCCGTAGAAAACCACCACTCGCGGTTTTAAGCTGTTTATGCGTACAATCATCATTGGTGAATTTTCCATGCTTATATTTGTGAAAATTAATGCTCGCTCGGTTGTTGCACCAAAAAGCTGAGAATACTCTAATCCAGAAAGGGTTTCAACAGCCTTTTTGCCGTCCACAATCGTATAGCCATAAACTTCCTTAACATAACTGTTGGAACATGCCACAATTTCGCCTTTAATGGCTTTGCACAAGTATTCAACGCGAACTGGTATTGGAAACTCGCGAAGGTCCAATACAGCCATGCTTGGTGAGCTTGTCAATTTGGCGAACTCACGGATAAAACGACTTCCACGTTCTTCGTCAATTTTCAATAGAGCCCACACAAATCTTCTAACAAACTTTGTACCCGGACTTTTCCGTCTCCCGCTTTCATAGTCACTGATGACAGATGAGGAAAGAACCATTTTGTCTGAAAGGCTTATCTGCGAAACAGCGAAGAGTTCACGCCACTTCCGCATGGTTCCTCCTGGCTTGCTTGAAAGAATTATCTCCCCAGCGATTCTTCTGGCGAGAACTTCGCGAACACTTGGAGACACAGACATGTAAACGCTACCTTTCCAGTCCGCCAAGTTTCCCTTTAACACATAATGCACTATAAAAACTATACTCAGCAGTATGAAGTCTTCCCCTTCCTAAACAGTGAAAATTAGAAAAATTCCAACAACAATCATTATCGATCCTACCGCATTTCTTGCCGTGACCTTTTCGTGCAAAAAAACGATTCCCGACAACGTTGAAAAGAGGGGCGTCGTCGAAGATATTGGAACAGCTCGGGATTCTGAAGTGTTTGTGAAACTGTAAGTCAAGAAAAACCATCCTAATCCCAGAGCCACTATTCCCCCGAAGATTAGTGCAGCCAGCGTTTTTCTCTGCATTTTCAGGAAACCGAAGCCTCTATCAATTATGGGAGCTGAAACCAGCAAGGAAACTGCGATTGCTGCTACTCTAATAGTGTTTATGGCTAAAGCATGGTCTAGACTGCTGGTTTCTGGGAGGGTTACAGCCATGTCAATCATCGTTATGCTCACAGACCACATCACAGCTGTTGCCAGAGCATAAGCCACGCCTTTAACCAAAATTTTCTTCTCCGTTTCAGCTGTACCTACATCCGTCTCTTGCCTCAGAAGCCAAATTCCAAAAACTATTGTGACAGCTCCAAGAATTACTGATAAAGTGATAGGCTCTTCTACTAGGAAAACTGCCCATAAGAGGTTGAATAGGGGATAAACGCATGTTATTGGAACGGCTCGTGCAACACCTATGAGCTTTAAACTCATCATGTATAAGGTGTCACCAAAGCCCAAACCAATTATGCCGCTGACACATGCGAGAACGACAGCATATGCGGGCAAGTTCATTAAAACTCCGAATTTGCCGATTATTGCTAAACAAGCAACTAAAATTATGCTTGTGCACACGAGACGCACAATATTTGCTGAAACGGGCTTCGTTTTTAACAATGCCTCTTTATACAGTATGGCGGATACTGTCCAGCAAATCGCAGCACCTAAAGCTGCAAGTTCGCCCATCATCGTTTCACGCAATCTCCTGAATCCTTTAAGAAAGAGATTTTACTCTATGCTGTTAAATACCTAACGGCTTCATAAGAATTGGATGGCGTGTTGGAATTGCAAATCCATGTTAACTGGAATTCCGAAGTCTCCAAAAGGTTTCCTGAACTCTCCATATGCGTTGGCATAATCAACAGCGTCCACGTAGAAAAAGAGAATGAGCACATTAAAAGGCTTAAAAAAACTGTTTATAAAGAAGTCAGAGCCAAATACAACATTGAAACATTAAAAGACAACCCAACAGTAAGGGCTTACAGAGACTTCTATTGGAGGCTTGACATAGACCCGACGAAAACGAGGCCTTCAGGCGAAGCCTTGTTGCGGAGAGTTTTACATGGAGACGAGCTTCCATGCATATCAACTGTTGTGGACGCCTATAATTTGGCTTCAATGAAAACAATAATTCCTATAAGCGGATTTGACAAAGACTGTTTGAATCCGCCATTTCAAGTTCGTTTTGCAAAAGATGGCGAAACCTTTACTGGAATTGGCATGAGCAAGCATATGGCTTTGACGGATAAAATGCTTGTTTTAGCGGATGAAAAACAAGTTTTGTGCATTTACCCATACCGAGACTTGGATTATACAAAGATTACTGAGCAAACGGAAAACGTGCTAATAGTTGGTTACGGCGCTCTGGGAATAGCCGAACAGCAGTTAACAGAAGCGGTGGAAACAACGCTTTCATACATTAAACTGGTTTCTGACGGAGAAACTGAGATGGTAAAAGTTTTTAGTTCCACACCTAAATAGAAAGTGGTGTCTAAAGTGTCTTTCCGCGTTAAAATAGAACAAGTTGCCAGAAATAAAGAATCCAACATTGTTTTAGCGTTAGACTTTCCCTTTGAAAAACCAGAAAATCGAGAGAATCTCTTCTCCAAGGCAGAACGCGTTTTAGATGCTGTCCATCCCTATATTTGTGCTGTAAAAGTCAACCACCATCTGGTTCTTCCTCTTGGCGCGTTTGATGGCGTTCAAAAACTTGTGAAAAAAGCCCATAACTTGGGGCTTACGGCGATAATGGACTGCAAAGTAAATGACATCGGCTCAACAAACCAAGTTATTGCTGAGTATTATTACGCAGCTGGCTTCGACGCTTTAATCGCTAATCCCTTTATAGGGTGGGAAGAAGGCTTAAAACCAATTTTCGAAGTTGCCCGTAGACTACAGCGTGGCATAATTCTCCTCGTTTACATGAGCCACAAGGGAGCAAGCGAAGGCTACGGACAAACAATCTATGATGCCGAAACAGGCCAAAAGACGCCTCAATATGTTTCCTTTGCGAAAAAAGCCTTAAAATTGGAAGCTGACGGGGCTGTTGTTGGCGCCACATATCCAGAAAAAATAAGGGAAGTTCACGAAATACTTGGCGAAAAAACTCCAATATACTCGCCTGGAATAGGCGCTCAAGGCGGAGAAATAAAATCCGCTCTGAAGGCTGGAGCTCATTATCTTATTGTGGGGAGAGCGATAACGCATGCAGAAAACCCCAAGGAATCAGCGAGGGAAATTAGAAATTTTGCCAAGTTAGAATAGGCTTGAATCGAAAAATAGGAATAAGAGAGAGTTTTATCTTTCGCGTCTTTCCCAAAGCTCTTTTTTCAGCAAGTCTCTAACCGATGATCTTATGGCTGCACTTCTGCTCGGATACATGTTCGCTCTAACAAGTTCATCTAATCCTTCCAAATAAGCCTCAGGTAACAAGACTGTCACGAGTTTCATGTTATTGCCTCCTAAACATATTATGCATATAACATGTAGCAAATATAAAATTTCACCAAACTCTCTAACCTTTAAAGGCTGTGGTTGATAGTCCACATATCTTTTAACGTGCCATGAAACGTTTTATAAACGTCTTCAACGTAGATTGTGCGACGGCGAATTCCCATTTGAACTGTTCCTGCAGCAACCAAAGCTGTGCCTATTATGTCGCTTATTGTTGGATCTGGAAATGCAATTAGTGCTAAACCAAGTTTTATCAGAATTGAATTGTTTCCTTTTCGCCACAACTGCTTTGTTGCTTTTACTTCTTTAGTGGTCTCCTTTATGGTCTGTATTACGTCCATGTAGCTTTCGTTTAATTCCTTTAAGGCGTCAGCCCAAGTTTTTATTTCCTCATTTTTCATTTGAGCCACACTTAACGTTCTTTAGTATAGGAATACTAGACCAGAAAAACTTTAATTCCTTAAAATGTTCCCAGTTAATGCTTTTCTTTTCTGTAACATCGCTCAGTTTTTAAAAGATATTTGGAAATTCACCGTTTTGTCTTAGGTTGTTTTATTGTTTAGTGGAAATGTTGTGAATAGTAAAGCTGAAACTTTACCTAAAATTTTTATCTGTTAACCTATATAGCCTATCAGCTATACCATGCCGAGCAAATACATAAATTGCGAAACAGCAAATCAATTAAAAGTTTAGAAGGAGTAGTGGCGAAGTTGGAAGCATTTGACCCGAAAATTTTTGTTGAAGCCGAAGTTGAGAAAATAAAGACTATCGGTAACGAAAAGGCGCTGGTTGCTGTTTCCGGCGGTGTTGACAGCACAACATGCGCCGTGCTAACGCATAGAGCGATAGGCGAAAATCTTGTTTGTGTAATATTAGACGATGCCTTCATGCGTGAAGGTGAACCTGAACACGTAGCCGAAATCCTCTCCAAACCGCCTTTCAACGTTCCAATGAAAATAGTCAACGTTCGTGAACGTTTCCTACAAGCCATGAAGGGCTTAAGAAACGCTGAAGAAAAACGTAAAATGTTTCGTGAAACTTTCTATCGCGTTTTAAGCGAAACAGCTAGAAAAGAAGGCTGCAAAATCCTTGTGCAGGGCACAATTCGCGCAGACATTTTGGAAACTGTAGGTGGCGTAAAAACACAACACAATGTTCTGGCGCAGATGGGTATAAATCCTATGGAACGCTACGGCTTCAAAGTCGTTGAACCCCTTGTGGCACTATTCAAGGAACAAGTTAGAATGGTAGCGAGATACCTTGAATTGTCAAGCGAATTTTCTGAACGGCAACCGTTTCCAGGACCAGGCTTGTCGGTTCGTGTGGTTGGAGAAATTCGCCCAGATAAGCTAGAAACAGTAAAGAAGGCAACTGCCATCGTGGAACGCGAGCTTACTCAACATAAGCCCAGCCAATACTTCGCTACAATTATCGACAATGAAGAAGCTGATCAGCAATCTGGAATCTCCCACATCCAAGAAACTGTGGCACGGCTTTTTAATGTCCCCTCAAGAAACGTTCATGTAAAAATTTTCACGGACAAGGCTACAGGAGTGGAGGCTGGAAAAAGACGCTACGGCGAAATAGTGGGCTTAAAAGTTCAAACTGTGAACGGAAAAGTTCATCAAACAGCCATTCAGGATTTGGTCTCGCTTCAAGCAAAAATAATTACTGAAAGACCAGCATTCACAAGGGTTTTCTATGCTATTAAGGATTTGGCACAGAGAAAACCCTATGTTATAGGCGTGCGATCTGTGCAAACAAAAGATTTTTTGACGGCAAAAGTTTCGGAAATACCTTGGGTAACGCTAAGTAAGGTTGCAGAAGAGATAATCAAAGAATGTCCTGACGTGTCAACAGTTTATTATGATGTTACTCCAAAACCGCCAGCAACCATCGAAATGGAATAGCCTTAACAAGGAAATTTGTACATTGTTGACATGACGTTGGCACATAGAAAAAATCGCCAAAGAAAAAGAAATAAAAAGCTTAGTAACTGGCACTTCAATAAACAAGGATGAAAAACCATGGAAGGCTTACGGGCTCTGGGTTCGCATGGGTTTCATAGATACGGGGGAAAGAATTCAAGGGTCACATGGACTGAAGTATGTTAAATTTGTTAAGCAGCTTTAAACTTGATATAACGAACGCTGAACAACAACTCTAAATTGTGTTGGTTTTTCCTCCGAAAGCGTAAATAGCAAAGATACACTATTTCTTTGTGGATTAACTATGTTCCGTGTTAGAGTAAATAAAATCGAGTCTATTCGGGATTTAGATGGTGATCTTGGAAAACGCATAGAGTTGATCGAGGATCGGCAGATTCCACGTTTTGTGGTTAGGCCACAGACGGAAGAGGCAAAAGTTGCGCAGGATGTTCTTCAAGCTTTGCAGCAGCAGTTGCCGATGTTTCCTACAAGGGCAGAGTTTGCGGTTCCGAAAATAATCTTGTTCTTAACTGAACAGGAGTATGAAAGTTTAAACATAGACTTTGATGTAAACCAAATCTATGAGATAGAGCTTGAAAATCAAACCATAAGTTTCAGGAAAACTGCATAATCCCCCTTCTTATTTGCCTTAAAGCTGAATGTTTCGGATGGAAAGACAACACAAACATCATGTTCCTCAAAGCCGTACAAATCTCTTGTACGTTGGCTTTTCCGCCATTATCACAGTAGAGCGGTATGGGTTCTTCATCACCGATTTTATAGTAAACATATATTTGCGTGATTTTCTCCCCAAAAATGATAACTTCAAAATTCAACTTTAACAACTTAGCCATCTTCTCAGCCGCCATACTCACAGATTTAAGCCGCTTTTCATGGGACGTGAAACTAGAAGCATAAATCAATAACTTTCCATAGTTTCCCAACATGCTAGTCCACCAAAAACCAGCAGCGCACAAGCACTTTTAAAGCAAGCGTTGAAGCGACACACCCAAACAGCGGAGAGAGATGAGTGAAAGTGAAAGCTGATAAACCTCAAACCCATAGAAAATTTTAGAAACATGCAGCGCATACGGTGAATGCTATGATGGTTAGGGCCCATGTAATCATAAGTGGCATGGTGCAAGGTGTTTTCTTTAGATCGGAAACAAGGGATGAGACTAAAAAACTGCATGTAAAAGGCTGGGTTCGCAATCTACCAGATGGCAGGGTTGAAGCCGTTTTTGAAGGCGAAGAGGAAAACGTAAAAAAACTTATAGAGTTCTGCAGGCGGGGACCGCCGGGAGCAAGAGTTACAGACGTAGACATAATATGGGAGAATTATACAGGCGAGTTTAGAAATTTTGAGGTAAGGTACGGATACCGTTTCTAATTTCTTGGCTCTGATACTTGAAGTTTTGGTTCAACCTATATAAGGGGGGCAGTGGGCTCTGAGAGAGCTAGATTGAAAATTTTCTCTTCGATTTACGCTCTTTTCTTAGGCACTCTGAAGTGCGATGCCTTTCCAGCGCTTACGTAGTCTCCGCCTATTCCGCGCACTACAGAAGCTATTTTGGCAAAGTTTTCTGAACCTAAAAACTGACGCGGCTTTATCATTATGTAGTCTTCCTTTTCTTCAAAACTTAACAGATTCTCCAAATCTTCTGGAAACATCATTTTAATGTCTTCTACTGCCTGCATTCTTTCAGGAGCTTTGGGCAATACAGGTACAGGTGTTGGAGGGGTAGCCAATGGCTGAGGAAGCTGTGAAACTGCTATAGATTTTAGGGATATTGAAACTTGTCGGAGGTCTTCTGCAACTTGGTTTAAGACCATAAGAAGCTCATCAATCCTCTGTACAAGCTTTTCAAGGTCCTTTCTTTCTTCGCTCATAAACTTTCTTCCTTCCAAATCCTTAATACTCAACGCATTTATTAATTGTTTGCGACTCTTTCATTAATTTATGAACATTGCAAGAAACTAGACAAAAGGAGTCTACAATACGTGATCGAGATCGATGGGCGCCAAAAAAGTGGAAGCGGCACAATTCTCAGAGTGTCTATTGCCCTAGCCGCAATACTGGGACAGCCTTTGCACATTTACAACATTAGACAGAATAGACCGCAACCAGGTTTGAGACCTCAACACTTAGAAGCAGTGTTAACGGCTGCGAGGCTCTGTGATGCTGAACTAGAAGGAGCAGAACTTAACTCGCGTGAGCTCTGGTTCAAGCCCAAAAAGGTGAGAGGTGGGAAAGTTGAGGCTGAGATTGGCACTGCTGGAAGCATTCCAATGCTTCTGATGACAGTTCTGCCCATCTGCATCTTTGCAGAAAACACTGTGCATTTGCATGTTTCAAAAGGTGGAACAGATGTTCAGAATTCCCCCACCATCAATTACATAAGGCATGTGCTTTTGCCAACATTGAGGCGCATGGAAATAAGTGCAGCATTAACAGTTCACAAGTATGGTTATTATCCCAAAGGCATGGGAGAAGTAACAATAACCACGGAGCCATGCAAACGTCTAAAGCATTTGTGTCTAGAAAATTTCGGCAAAATACAGGCAATAAAAGGCGTTTCAGTCTGCACGTTCCTTGCTGACAGAAGGGTTGCTGAACGTCAAGCAAAAGCGGCAAATGATTACCTCAAAGAAAAGGGTTACACAGCAGACATTCAAATAATAAATGATAAATCAAACTCTCTGCAGAAAGGCAGCTCTCTTGTTTTATGGGTTGAAGCAAGCACAAGTGCAATTTTGGGAGCCGACGCAATTGGCGAGCTCAGAAAAACAAGCGAAACTGTTGGAAGAGAAGCTGCCGAAAAGCTCCATGCGGAAATTTCCACCAAGCCTACTGTTGATGTGCATTTGGCTGACATGCTAATTCCCTATGTAGCGTTGGCGGAAGGAAGGTCCGCTTATTTAACGCGGGCAATTTCAGAGCATTTAGAAACAAATATTTGGCTTGCTGAAAAAATGTTGAATGTGAAATTCGAGGTTAAGAAAGTGAACCAGCTTTACAAGATTGAGAAAGTTGTTTGACTATGAAGGCGATGGGAGCTTTGATGAAAGCGAAGATTCGAGGAAACTGCACCACAGCCTTAACAAAACTGCTCTTAGAAAATGGCTTCATAAGCAGGAAACTTTTCGAAATAGTTAAAGAAAAGGTGAAGGAAACAACAGAAGCGTTGAAAGAAAGCAAGCATCAGTGGTTTGATGCCTAAAGAATCACTATGTGTTAAAGTTCCGAAAATTCACGGCGAAAAAACCATCATCTTAGCTAACAAACTGGAAATTGTTAAAAAAGAACTGGAAATCCAGAGAAACAAGAATTTCCTTTACATTCCGCTTATTCGTCAACCATCAGCAGACGAATTAAAAATACTTAAAGAACAAATTCTAGATTGCGAAATTTTAACTTACACTTTTCCAGAAAGGAAAAAACGAGTAAAAACATTTGCCGAATTGCTTGAGGATAAGCTTTCTCCGCATTTGTTGGCTAGTTTGCCACGGTCAATAGACTTTGTCGGTGATATAGCCATAATTGAGATTTCGCCAGAGCTTGACGCCTATAAACGCATAATTGGTGAAGCGATTCTGGAAACACATAAAAACGTGCGGACAGTGCTTGCCAAAGCAGGCGCCATCAGCGGAACTTATAGGCTGAGAGAGTTCAGCGTAATCGCTGGAGAACCTAAAACCGAAACAATCCACAAAGAGCATGGCTGTCAGTATTATGTGGACCTTGCCAAAGCCTACTTTTCTCCACGGCTTTCATATGAGCACAAAAGAGTTGCATCTCTAATCGAAGAAGGTGAAACAGTTATAGACCTATTCGCTGGTGTGGGTCCTTTCGCAATACAAATTGCAAAAACTCATGAAAACGTTGAAGTCTACGCCATAGATGTGAACCCGAATGCTGTCGAGTTTCTAAAAAGAAACATTAGGCTTAACAGAGTTGAAGGCAAAGTTCATCCGATTTTGGGAGATGCAAAACACGTTGTTAAAGAGAGGCTTTCTGGGGTTGCGGATCGCGTGATTATGAATTTGCCAGAAAAAGCCATAAAATTTGTGGAAGCCGCATGCAAGACATTAAAGCCAGAGGGCGGCATAGTGCATTTTTACAGCTTTGTTGACGTCTCAGATTCTTTAGAAAATGTGAAACTTCGTTTTATTGAAGCGGTTGAAAAATCTGGGAGAAAAGTGGAAAAAATCCTTTTTTCTAGACTTGTTCGAGCAACAGCCCCTTACGAGTGGCAAGTTGTTTTGGACGCAAAAATTCAATGAATTTTCTCATAGTCGTTTCTATATATAGCTTATACAGGCAAATCACACAGCACTTGTGCGCGCCTAAAGATTTATTAGCGCACGTTTTTTGATGGTTACTAAATGGAAACCGCAAACATAGTCGTTATGGGAGCAGGCGTTGTAGGCTTGGCTGTTGCCGCGAAACTTTCGGAGAAAAACGAAGGTGTGTACATTTTTGAGAGGAACCAGAAATTTGGACAGGAAACCAGCAGTCACAACAGCGGAGTAATCCACTCAGGCATCCACTACCCGAAAGACACACTCAAGGCTAGGCTTTGCGTGAAAGGTAACTCCATGATTTATGAACTATGCGAGAAATACCGGATTCCATACAAGGGACTGGGCAAACTGACCGTGGCAATCACCGAAGAAGAGATAGACGAGCTTGAGAAACTGATGAAGATGGGAGAAGACAACGGAGTTGAAGGTCTAAAGTTCTTAGAAAGAGAAGATGTCAGGAAGCTAGAACCAAACGTTGAGGTTGAAAAAGCTCTCTATTCACCTTCAACGGGCATAGTTGAGCCTGACGAGCTGATGAACCATTTCCATGCGCAAGCTCACAAAAACAATGCGGTCTTAGCCACTGAAACTGAAGTTGCAAGCCTAAAGAAAGTGAATGGCGGGTATGAGGTAGGCGGAATCAGTGTTGGCGAAAAGTTCATCGTGACAGCAAAAACAGTGGTAAACTGTGCAGGCCTCTGCTCTGACAAGATGGCTGCTATGCTTGGACTGGACATAGACAAGCTGGGCTATAGGATACATTACTGCAAAGGAGACTACTTCAGAGTAGCTGGAAAGCCTCCTGTCAAAATGCTCATCTATCCAGTTCCGAAAGGAGCCGGCCTCGGAATCCATCTAACACCAGACCTAGGTGGATCAGTTAGGTTGGGACCCAACGCCTACTACGTGGACAACATCAGTTACGGGGTTGAATCAAACGAGAAAGAGTTCCGCGAAGATGTGGAAAGATTCCTGCCTCTAATTCGTGGGCGTCAAATACAAGTCGACTCAGCTGGAGTAAGACCGAAACTTCAGGGGCCAAAAGACAGTTTCAGAGACTTTGTCATAAGGCATGAGGCTGACAGGGGTTTGCCTGGGTTTATAAATCTAGTCGGCATAGAATCTCCGGGCTTAACAGCAGCGCCAGCGATAGCCGAGTTTGTTTCCGAAATATACGAAAACGAAATCAAGAGATAACAACATAACAGTATAAGGTAAAAGGCGGAGAGAAAGTGATCGAAATGAGTGAACGTGTTCCAGCTGACAAGTTGAAGTCTTTCTGCACAGAAGCACTGGAACGCTTGGAAGTGCCACATGAAGATGCACAGACAACCGCCAATGTGCTAGTAGAAGCTGACTTGCGTGGCATTGATTCTCACGGCGTGGCACGCATGAGCCGCTACGTTACAGGCATCCAACAAGGAATGATGAGACCCAAAGCAAAACCAAAGCTAGTGCATGAAACCCCCTGCACAGCCACCATCGACGGAGATGCAGGACTTGGTCAGCCAATTTCCTACAGGGCTATGCAGCTTGCCATCGCCAAAGCGCGCGAACACTTTGTAGGATTTGTTGCTGTCAAGAACTCCAACCACTTTGGAATCGCTGGTTATTATGCCATGATGGCGCTGGCTGAAGACATGATCGGCATCTGCACAACCAACACCGAAGTGATAGTCGTACCAACATTTGCCCGGAACGCCATACTGGGCACAAACCCAATAGCCATCGCTGTGCCATCGGACAAGGAGCGGCCTTTCGTCTTGGACATGGCCACAAGCACAGTAACTCGAGGCAAACTTGAGGTTTATGCCAGAATGGAAAAGCCGATTCCGCTGAACTGGGCTACAGACGAGATGGGCGTTGCCACTGACGACCCTGCACGCGTTCTTCAGAACATCGTCAAACGAAGCGGGGGAGGTTTGCTTCCTCTGGGAGGCGCTTTAGAAGAGTCTGGTGGTCATAAAGGATACGGACTGGCGGTTGCCGTGGAAATCTTTAGCGCCTTGCTTTCAGGCGCCCTATATGCGAATCGAGTCTACCCAAAAGATAAAGAGGGAAAACCCTTACCGTCTGGAATAGGTCATTTCTTCGGCGCTATGCGTATCGATGCCTTCCGTCCAAAGGACGAGTTCAAGCGTGACATGGATGATCTAATTCGCCGTTTGAAAGAGACTCCGAAGGTTGAGGGAGCTAAACGCATCTATATTCATGGAGAAAAGGAGTTCGAAGAGACTAAGCGATTGGAAAAGGAGGGCGTTCCTTTGAATTCTAAGGTGATTGAAGACTTGCGCTCAATTGCAAAACAACTCGGAATGAACAAACCTTTCTGAATTCCAAGCGATGACTATCCGCAATGAAAGATGTAAACGGATGAAACCGAACTGTCTTCTGAACTTCAGGTAAAATATGTTGAAGCATCGTGATTGTTAAATCTGCATAATGATGTGAATGGTTGGACATTATTAAGATAACTTGTGCCGACTAATCAGCGTTGTCCACCTGCGCTTTGATAAATCCTTATATAGGGCGGAGAAATGTTTTGCTTTTTCTCCAGTTTGGTTTACCGAGCAAAAGGTGTAATAAGTATGGTCAAAAAAGCCTTGATTGAAATTTCGCTCGTGAAGGAAAGCGCTGAAAGTGTGAATGAAAAGATTATGAAAGAGATATTTGATGGCTTGTCCGAAGATTTACCGAAGATTCCTTGGATGAAGCAAGTGGAAAAGGTAGAGATCGTAGAAGTCTAACTGCTGTTTTCCGCGTTTTTGGTTTACACGCATCAATTATGGACTAAATTAAACTTTAACTCGATAGTTATAACTTTAGCACTGGGCTTCGTTATAACTATACTACTGTAGAACTGCTTAACAATCGAGTGCAACGTCCGACTAGGAAATATTAAACTTTAACAGTTAGCGTAATTTTCACCCTTTGTTTCGGATTTTTCAGTTTCTCTACGAGCTTTCTTGACAAATCGCATGCGGCTTTATCTGCTTGAATTGCCAATGTTCGATTGCAGATGTAACTGCTTTTCCTTACAACCATATCTGTGCGATGCGCCAAAATCAGCTGTGGTCTTCCAAAGGCGTTAACCACTTCCACGATGTCTCCAGCCTCAATTCGGATTGCTATTTTGGCATTTTCCTTACGTAAATTTTCCTTAAATTCTGAACTGAAATCTGCCATGGTTTTGTCCGCTGAAACAGCAATAATGCAGTCACCTCTCCTTGACAATTGAGCTTCTTTGGTAACTTCAAAAGTTGTTTTGTGCGTAGCTTGGATATTTTCATGTCCATATCCGAGAATAATTTCCGTTACTTCCATAAATGTACAACTCTGACTATTCAAGAACTTCTATTGAATCAACTTTTCCGTCGCC
>Ga0315282_10010654_pt1 | contig 14364 bp, 11 predicted proteins | sample YL17G07_20_MG_FD_203693 | JGI IMG/M metagenome (GOLD analysis project Ga0315282, IMG submission 203693) | Sediment microbial communities from Yellowstone Lake, YNP, Wyoming, USA - YL17G07_20 | ecosystem: Environmental > Aquatic > Freshwater > Lake > Sediment | place: USA: Wyoming | collected...
CACCCCGCTTCGAAGCTCCCCTTGATGAGCGCTGCCGTGGAGGCCGACGTTCAGCCGGCCCGGCGGCGCCTAGATCGACTCGTAGTCGTCGAGCTCGTCGTCGCTCTCGGTCGAGATCAGGTCGAGCACGCTCCGCTCGTCGACCGCCTTGCCCATGAACACGACGCTGGGTCCGGCGTAGACCGTGACCGTGTCGCCGGGCGTGAAGACGAAAGGAGCGCCGTCGCGCACGACGTTCGTCAGAGTGGAGTGGTCGAGGTCGCGGACGACCTCGCAGCAGTCGATGGCGAACGGCTCGGCGTCGCCGAGTTGCAGGCGTGGCTCTCTGTCTTTCTCGATCAGCACGTGTGGGCGATTATAGCAGGAAGGGCGGCTGTGGGCGGGGCGGCCGGCGGCGCTCTGCGCCGCCCCACGCCCCGCCCACAGCCGCAGTCTCGGGATGGTACTAGACTCATAGCCCAATCTGTGTATGATTCGGCAGTGTCGGAGCGCAGCAACGCCGTGCGGGGGGCAAGGAGGTGAGCGCGCCGTCGCCGTGTCGCTCGGCGCGAAAGGCGCCCGCGGGCTGCGGGCGCAAGCTCACCACAGGGGGTAGGGGCCATGCTCCGCATCGGCATCATGCGCACGACTTCGGTTCGCAAAGCCGCGCTGGCGATCGCCGCCGCGCTCGTCTGCGGCCTCGCGTGGGGTCTCACCGGCGCGCTCGCCGGCAGTTCCAGCCCGGCGTCCACAGGCAAGATCGTGCTGCGTGCGGGGTGGACGAACGACCCCGACAGCCTCAATCCCTTCGTCGGCTACGAGTCGTCGTCCTACGAGATCTGGCATCTCAACTACGACATGCTGATCGGCTACCGGGCCTCCGACCTGGCCCCCGTGCCCGAGCTGGCCGCCGCCATGCCCACCACCTCGGCCGACGGCAAGACGGTCACCTTGAAGCTCCGTCCGAACATCACGTGGCAGGACGGGCAGCCGCTGACGGCCAGGGACGTCGCCTTCACCTACAACCGCATCATCCAGTGGGACCTCTGGGCGATGTCGGGCTACACGAAGGGCATCAAGAACGTCGAAGCCACGGACGACCTGACGGCCGTCTTCCACCTGACCACGCCCAAGGCCAACATCATCCGCATGTGGATCCCGATCCTGCCCGAGCACATCTGGAAGAGCGTCCCTAAGAGCACGATCCAGGACAAGTACCCGAACAAGCCGCCGATCATCGGCTCGGGCCCGTTCCAGTGCGTCGAGTGGAAGAACGGCCGCTACGCGAGGATGGTGGCCAACAAGAGCTACTGGAGAGGCGCGCCGAAGATCGACGAGATCATCTTCCAGACCTACCAGAACGCCGACAACATGGCGGCCGACCTCAAGGCGGGCGTCATCGACATGGCGGACGGGCTGCCGGCGGCGCAGTTCAAGTCTCTGTCGACCGACGCGAACCTGAAGCTGGTCAGCCCGCCGACGCGGACATTCGACTACCTCTGCTTCAACAGCTACACGAGCCCCAACAGCATGGGCAACCCGGTGCTGAAGGATCCCGAGTTCCGCACCGCTCTCGACTACGCCGTCAACCGCCGGCAGCTCGTGGACGTGGCGCAGTTCGGCTTAGGGAAGGTCGGCTACACCATCCTCACCGGGGTCGACTACGGCGCCATCAACTACCAGTGGGAGCCGACGGGGACCGAGGTGCGCGGCTTCGACCTGGAGAAGGCGAAGGCGGCCCTCGACGCAGCCGGTTACACCGATACCAACGGCGACGGCGTGCGCGACTACAAGGGTAAGCCCATCAAGCTGCGGCTGTGGGCGCGCAGCGAGAACCAGTTCAGCCAGGACGCCGGGCGTCTCATCACGGCCTGGTGGCGCAGCATCGGGCTGAAGATCGACTTCCAGTCGATGGACGACGGGGTCATCAACGACCACATCTACAACTACAAGGGCAACGCCTACGCCCCCGACTACGACACGTACATCTGGGACTGGGTCGGCTACGCGGATCCCAGCGACACGCTCGTCTCGTGGACCAGTGACCAGATCGAGTACGGCTGGAACGACTGCTGCTGGTCGAACGCGGAGTACGACTCCCTGTTCAAGCAGCAGATGAAAGCGGTCGACCTGGCGAAAGGCGCCTACGACAACGCGCCGCGCCGCGACCTGATCTGGAAGATGCAGCAGGTCTTCTACGCCGACAGCCCCTACCTCGTCCTCGACTACCCCCTCGAGCGCGAGGGCTACAACATCGCCAAGTGGGACGGCTGGGTCAATGTCGGCAGCCCCGACGGCCTGGTCTTCTACCAGAACGACAACATTGACACGTACCTCTCTGTCCACCCGAAGACCGCGTCCGTCGTCGGCGGGGGTTCGGGCAGCGGTTGGATCGTGGGCGTGATCGTGGCGGCGGCGGTCGTCGTGGCCGTGGTCGTCTTCCTCGTCGTCCGGCGTCGGGGAGGCCCAGCAGAAGAGATCTGAACCGGGCGCGGAGGCGCCGCCGGCCCATCGGTCCGCCGTTGCGCGCCGACCGGTGCGGCCGGCGGCGTGCGTGGGTGAGCGGTCAGACGGGCGAGCCGGCGAACGAGAGGTACGGTTGCCACGAGTCGTGGATCTCGTTCACGTACATGAAGACGAAGCTGAACGGTCCCGGCGGCCTGGGTATACGCCTCAGCGTCATGTTGGCGGTGTGCGGCAGGCGGTCGCCCTTCTTCAGGTTGCAGGCCGCGCACGACGTGACTACGTTCTCCCAACTGTCGTCGCCGCCCCTCGAGCGTGGGATGACGTGATCGACCGTGAGGTGCTTGTCGCTGCCGCAGTACTGGCAGCGGAAGTGGTCGCGCGCGAAGACGGCGCGCCGCGAGATGCGTTTCGAGGCGGCGCGCGGCACGCTCACGTAGCTATACAGGCGGATGACGTGCGGGATGGAGAAGGTCTGCCGCTCTGAACGCATGAGGTCGGCGGACACCTCGACGGCCTCGGCTTTGTCTTTCAACAAGAGGACCAAGGCGCGGCGCGACGAGCACACGTTCAGCGGCTCATACGTCGAATTGAGCACCAGCACCCTCGACATTGCTCGCCATGATAGCAGAAAGGCCTCTCGCAGGCTCGCGCAGCGCACACCGTCGGGGGGGAAACCGGCGGCGACCGATGTCCGCGCCGGGGTCGAGAGGGTGTCTGCGTGCGGCGCGGAGGTCTAGACTAGCGCCGTGGACCTCTTCTCGATGCCCGACGAGCAGAAGGCCGCCGAGGCCGCCGAGGCGCCGCTGGCGGCGCGCATGCGACCGCGCTCGCTGGCCGAGTTCGTGGGGCAGGAGGCGATCGTGGGGGCCGGCACCGTGTTGCGCGCCGCGGTCGAGAACGGCGAGGTCTTCTCGATGATCTTCTGGGGGCCGCCGGGTACGGGCAAGACCACGCTGGCGCGCGTCATCGCCGGTGAGACCAAGGCCCGCTTCGCGCAGCTCTCGGCCGTGAGCTCCGGCACGGCCGACGTACGAGCGGCGATCCAGGCCGCTAGAGAGGCGCGCGCCCTGTCGGGCGCGCGCACCATCCTCTTCATCGACGAGATCCACCGCTTCAACAAGGCGCAGCAGGACGCCGTCTTGCACGCCGTCGAGGACGGCGTCCTCTACCTCATCGGGGCGACGACGGAGAACCCCTACTTCGAGGTCAACTCGGCCCTCTTGTCGCGGGCGCAACTCTACCGCTTCGCGCCTCTGGGGCCGCGGGAGCTCGAGCTGCTCGTGCGCCGCGCGCTGGAGGACGTCGAGCGCGGCCTCGGGGCGCTGCCGCTCACCATCGAGGAGGGCGCCGTCCCCTTCCTCGTCGAGATCGCTCACGGCGACGCCCGCGTCGCCCTGAACGCCCTCGAGGCGGCGGTGCGGGCCCGCGGCGCCAAGGCGGGCGGACCGCCGGTGACGCTCTCGGTCGACGACCTGCGCGACGCGGCCCAGAAGCAGCCCGTGACCTACGACCGCGAGGACGCGCACTACGACACGATCTCGGCCTTCATCAAGTCGATGCGCGGCAGCGATCCCGATGCCGTCGAGTACTACCTCGCCTCGATGCTCGCCGGCGGCGAGGATCCCAAGTTCATTGCGCGGCGCATCATCATTTTCGCCAGCGAAGACGTCGGCAACGCCGATCCGCAGGCCATCCAGGTGGCCATCGCCTGCGCCCGGGCAGTCGAGTTCGTCGGCATGCCGGAATGCCGGATCAACCTGAGCCAGGCGGCGCTCTACTGCGCGCTCGCGCCTAAGAGCAACGCCGCCTACAAGGCCGTCGACGCGGCGCTCGCCGATGTACAGAAGGAGGGCAACGAGCCGCCGCCCTTGCACCTGCGCGACGCCAATTATGCAGGTTCGAAGAAGCTCGGCCACGGGCTCGACTACAAGTACCCGCACTCGTTCGGGGGCTGGGTCGAGCAGCAGTATCTGCCCGACAAGGTCGCCGGGCGTTCCTACTTCAGACCCCAGCGCGGCGTCGAGGTCGAACTGTGGCGTCGGTTGCAGGAGCGCAAGGAACGCCTGCGTCAGAGAGCTAAAGGTGAAGACGGCGGCAGCCGAGATGGGTAGCGGCATGGTCTACGTCCTGATTGCGATAGTCACTGCGGCGCTCATCGCCGGCGCGCTCGCGGTGTGGTACGTCGCCGACCGCGCGAAGCGTCGCCTCGGTGCCGCGCAGGGGGCCGATCGCCGTCAGACGGCGGAATTCACCGTCCCCGGTGGGGTGGCCGCGCCGCTCGTGGGCCTGTCTCCGGAGCCGATCTTCCTCAAGCAGGGCGCCGACGGGGTCCGCGTGCAGCTCGAGAACCGGCCGTTCGTGCCCATCCACTTCCTCACCGAGCAGCGCGTCGTGGCGGCGCTGCGCCACGTCGCGATCACCATCAGCGAGCGGTTTGGCCCCGAGTGGTCGTGCCTGGTGACGACGCGTGCCGGCGGCAAGGTCTCCGTACGCCGCCTCGTCTGAAGCCGTCGCCGCGGCTCCGGGCGGGCCACGCCGGCGGCGGTCGGATACGCCGGCGGGGGGTTCAGTGCAGGAGACCAGGGAATTTGGCCGTATACCAGCCTGTACACGTATAAAGGATCCGCCAGGTTCTGTCGAAGTACATCACGTTGGACCCTGACCACACTGGCGAAGCCCATCCAACGCTGGGGAGCGTTCAAGGAGGCACGATGAGACGCCTACTCAAATTCCTGTTCGGCGCCGCGATCGGGGCGTCGGCTGCGATGCTCGTCACCCCGAAGACCGGGCGTGAGATGCGTGAGCAGCTGCTTGGGCCCGAGGTGCGCAAGCTGATGCCGGCGAGTCTGGCGGAGCTGCTGTCACCTCCCGGACCGCCTCCGGTATGGCCGGAGGAGCGAGTCCGGGACGAAGGCCCTGAGGTCGCCGAGCCGTACGCGCCGTGGGCGGCGCCCGAGTCGCAGGCTCCCGCCGCCGAGGCCCCTGTGACCGAGGCTCCCGCCGCCGAGGCTCCCGCCGCCGAGGCTCCTGTGGCCGAGGCCGCTGTCGAGGAGCCCGAGCTCGCCGCTTGGAGCGGCGACGCCACAGAGACAGCGTCCGCTCTCGAAGCCGTCGAGGCCCCGGAGGCACCAGAAGCCCCGGCGATGTTCGAAGAAGATCTGCGGGCGCGCATGGAACAGACGAAGTCGGCCATCGCCAGCGAGCTCGAGAAGCCTTTCGAGGTCTCGACAGAGGAAGCCCCGATCGAGGAAACGCAACTCGAGGAAGCCCCCGTCGAGGAAGCGGCTGCGGCGGAGGTCGCCGAGGTCGAGCCTGAGCCGGTCGCCGAGGAGCCGGCTCCCGTGGCGCCCACGCTCGAGGAGCCGGTCGTTCAGCAGCCCATGGCCGAGGAAGCCCCCGCCGAAGAGGCTCCGGTCGCTGAGGCGGGACCGGTCGCCGAGCCCGAGCCGCTCCCGGATGTCGCGGCCGAAGAGACCCCGGAGCCGACGGTAGCAGAGGCTCCGCCGGCGCCGCCTCGCGCTTGGGAGCATCCCATGGAAGAGCCAGAAGGCGCTGCGGCTGCCGAACGGGCGCCGGCGCAGGCGGAGTCGCCGTTCGGCGAGGCCGTCGCCGAAGCGGAGGCCATCGCCGTCGCGGAGCCTGAGCTGGTCGCCGAGCCCGAGCCTGAGCCGGTCGCCGAGGTCGAGCCGGAGGAGCCCGTCGCCGAGCCCGAGCCCGTGACAGAATCCCCGGCGGTCGAAGAGGCGACCGCGGAGGAACCGGCCTCGGTGGTCCAAGAAGCCCCGGTCGAACCCGTCGCGCAGCCTGAGGCTGAGGAGGAATCTCGAGGCGAAGCGTCCATCGACCAGGCCGAGATGCGGCGACGCATCGAGGAGACGCGTGCACGACTGAAGGCCAAGGCATTCGACGCGATGATGAGCGGCGAAGCGGCGCTTCTGTCGCGCGACAGCGGTGAGAAGCCGGTCCCGCGCGGCGACGACGTCAGCGTTGACCACGACGTCGCCAGCAGCCTCGACGAGTCGCTCTCGCCGGAGGACTACTGATCGTCTGACTCCCCTACGCTCTCCCCAACGAAGGGCAGGGCGGGTCGCCCGGCAGGTCCGGCGCGGCAACGCTTGGCTCATGGAGCTCGCGCGAGAGCATCATCGTGGCGGCCAGGAAGGCGACGCCCATGATCGCGGCGAGCGTCGGCGCTGTGCGGTTCTCGAACAGCACGAAGAAGTACCACCACACTTTGACTCCGAGCCCGAGCCGCGTGCCGAAATAGGCCAGAACCGCGACGATCGCGATCAGCCCGAGCCAGACCGGAAGTAGAGAACGTCGCCAACCACCGGGGCGCGCTAGGGGCCAAAGCACGGCGGCGGGCAGCACGAGCAGAAGCGAGAAGGGGTTCACCACGGCGAGCACGAGCGCGATGAGAACGAGAGCCGCGTGGGCGACGAACACCACGTCGTCGCGCGTCACGGGCCGATGGCGCAGGCGCCTTCGTTCGACCGCCAGCGCGTAGCGATGGGCCAGGAGCAGCAGCGCGATCAGGGCGAGCACGCGCAGGTAGCGCGGGTTGTGACTCACAAGCGAGTCTGGCGGGATGACGGCTCCGGGGCTGTGCGGCAGCAGTGAGAGGAGGTTCGCTGCCCACGCCACGACAAGCACCGCGAGCCAGGGCGCCAGGCGTATCGCGTAGCGCAGCCACGCTTCGCGCAGGCGGGCCTTGCGCCGGCGTGCTTGCGCGAACAGGTCGAGAGTGACCGCCGCGAGCGGCAAGAAGAGGGCGACGACGGCTGCTGCGACGGCCGTTCCACTCAACGTGCGATACCGCGAGAAGAAGACGGCCGCGCCGCTCCGCGCTCCGGGCGCCGGCTCCTCGTCGAGGCTGCCCACGAGCGACTGTGTGGTGCGCCCGAAGCGCGCCAAGGTCTCGCTCGACACGTTGGCGATGATGTCGAGCTGCGGCGGTGGCGACGGGCCACCGCCGCGTAGCGAGATGCCGGGTATGCCTCCGGCCACGAAGGGGGCCTGACTGCCGGAGCTCGCCGGCACTGCTAGGCGCAAGAGCTGCGTGACGACGTTGGGCAGCGGCGTCGGAAGGCCGCCGGCGCTGCGGCCGGCCCGGCCGGCGAGATCCCAAAGCCACGGCGGAGCCACGCGCTGCGAGGCGCTCCAGCCGTCGAGGGAGATCGAGCGCGCCTCTTTCGACCCGACGCCGCGAAGGGCGACGGCGGCGATGATCGGCAGGTCCGCGTGGCGCTCCACGAAGTCCCGGGCGCCGAGCGCGCCGAAGGCGTCGCCGTCGCTCCACAAGAAGAGGAGCGAATGGTTGTGCGCGGTGACGGTGAAGACGCGGGCCAACTCGAGCGCGACGGCCACGCCGGAGGCGTTGTTGTCGGCGCCCTGGGTGACCCGCGGCGGCGAGTCGCGGTTGGCGACGACGACGACGATCCCGTCGGCCTTGCCCTTCGAGATCGCCCAGACGTTCTGCATGGCCGCGCTACGCCCGTCGATGATGCCCGTGAAGCCGTCGATGTGCGGCTGCAGGTTGAGGCCCTGCAACGTCTGCACGAGCCAGACGGCGGCGCGGTTGTCCTGGTCGGACCCGGCGACGCGTTGCGGGAACTTCTCGGTGAGCGCCCTGAGGTCGTTGAAGGCTCGGTCGCCATCGAACGACGTCGGCGCCGTGGTGAGCGGTGGCGCCCCGGGCGAATGGAGCGTGAAGAGGGAGAGCAAGCCGATGACCACAGCCGCGATCCACACACTCCGATACAATCTGAGGTTGGGCACGACGCTCCCAGAGACGAAGATCGGCTGCATCCCGTTTCAGTCGGCCGGGCGCAGCAGGCATGGTACCAGAATCGCGCCCGGGTCGCCGGACGGCGCCGAAGCCTGTGGGACCCCGCCGCACATCGGCTATCATGGTCTCATGCCGATGACCAAGCGTGTGCTGCTCATCGAAGACGAGGCCCGCATCGCCGAGGTGGTCGAGCGGTACCTCGAGAAAGAGGGCTACATGGTGGTCTGGCGGGCGACGGGCGAAGACGGCCTTGCCGACTTCGCCCGTCGCCCGCCGGACGCGCTCATCCTCGACCTCGGCCTGCCGGGCATCTCCGGCGAAGAAGTCTGCCGGCGCGTGCGCGCCGACTCCGACGTGCCGATCATCATGCTCACGGCCCGCGACGGCGAAGAAGAGCTCCTGCGTGGCCTCGAGGTGGGCGCCGACGACTACATCACCAAGCCCTTCAGCCCGCGAGAGCTCGTGGCGCGGCTGCGCGCCCTGCTGCGCCGCGCGCAGGGCAAGAGCGAGCCGCAGGCCGACGTGCTCGAGCGCGCCGGCGGGCGCCTCGTCGTCGAGCCCGCCCGCCGGCGCGCGACCCTCGACGGCCGCACCATCAAGCTGACCGAGTCCGAGTACGCTCTGCTCGTCGCGCTGGCTCGGTTCCCGGGTCGCGTGTACACGCGCTTCGAGCTCATCAACAAGGTCCAGGGCTACGACTTCGAGGGCTACGAACGCACCATCGACGCGCACGTGAAGAACCTGCGTCGCAAGCTCGGCGACGACCCACGCCAGCCCGGGCTGATCGAGACCGTCTACGGGCGCGGGTACCGCTTCGTCGAGGAACCCGCATGACGCGCAGCCTGCGCACGCGTCTGGCCGTCACCCACGCGGCGGTGGCCGTCATCGCCATCGTCGTCGTCGGTCTGGTCGCCAACGTCGCCGTGTCGCGACGCTTCAACGAGTACGTCGCCGGCCAGCAACTGGCACGCGACCTGGCCGTGGTCCAGACGATCGAAGAGACGTACACGCCGGGCAGCGGGTGGGACGCGCAGGCCGTCTTCGCCGTCGATCACGTCGCGGCCATGAACGGCGTCGGCGCACGTGTGACCGCCCCAGACGGGCGCGTGCTGTTCACGGCCGCGGGCCAGGGCATGATGGGCATGATGGGTCAGGGCAACGCCGGCAACGCCGGTGCCTCGGGCGGCATGATGGACGGCGGGATGATGGGCGGCTCTTCTCCGGCGGCCGGTTCCGACGGCGCTCATGGTCAGCCCGGGAGGGAGCGCTTCAACGTCGAGACGTTCCCGGTCGTGGTGAACGGGGCGACGGTGGCGCGCGCCGACATCGTCGAGCGTGTCGGGGTCGTGCTGCCTCAGGACGCGGCCTACCGGCGGGCGCTGAACGTCTACCTCGTGCTCGCGGCCTTGCTGGCGGGCGCCATCGCCCTGGTCGTGAGCGTCGCGGTGTCGCGGCGCATCGCCGGGCCGGTGGCCGCGCTGACCGACGCCGCACGGCAGCTCGAACAGGGGCGCCTCGAGACGCGCGTGGTCGCGCGGGGCGACGATGAGATCGCCGAGCTCTCGGCGGCCTTCAACAGGATGGCCGAGACGCTGGCGCGCCAGGAGGAGTGGCGGCGCACGATGACCGCCGATCTGGCGCATGAGCTGCGCACGCCGCTGGCCACCATCCAGAGCCGCGTCGAGGCGCTGGAGGACGGCGTGCTGCCGGCCACGCCCGAGAACCTGCGCGTGATCGGTGAGGAGGTCGAACGCCTCGGCCGGCTGCTCGGCGAGCTGCGCAGCCTGAACGAGGTCAGCACCGAGGGCTTCGCCGTCGAGCGCGAGCCTCTCGACCTCGCCGCTGTCGCCCGCGCCGCCGCCGCCGCCGCCGAGCCGGGCTACGCCCGCAAGGGCGTGTCGCTCGAGGTCTCGGCGCAGGCGGTCGCGGTCGCCGGCGACCGCGACCGCCTGCGCCAGGTCGTCGCCAACCTGCTCGACAACGCTCTCAAGTTCACGCCGCAGGGCGGGCACGTTTGGCTCGCCGTGGGCTCGGAAGTCGCGCCGGTCGGTCGCTTTGCGACGGTTGTCGGCAACGGGACGGCGGCCGAGGGAGGCTCTCCGACCGACGGCGTGGCGACGCGGACCTCCAGCGCGGCGGCGCGCGCCGGCGCTGTAGCCGGGGGCGCCGGTGTGGCCTTGCTGCGCGTGGCCGACGACGGCTCCGGGATCGCCGTCGACGACCTGCCCTTCGTGTTCGAACGCTTTTACCGTGCCGAGGGGGCCAAGACCTCACCCGGCGCCGGTCTCGGTCTGGCCATCGTGCGCAGTCTCGTCGAGGCGCACGGCGGCGCCGTCGAGGCCGCGCAGCGGCCCGGTGGCGGCGCCGCCTTCACGGTGCGCCTGCCGGTCGTGGCGGGCGCGCAGCTCGAGTAGACGGAGGGGGCTGGGCGCCGCAGGCGCCCAGCCCCCACCGTCGTGCTGCTTCTGCCGGTGTGCGCGTCACACGAGCTGCGGCAGCTTCTCCATCGACTCCTTGATGGCCTCCTCGGGGTGCTCGTAGTCGATGAGCTCGCCGCCCAGGTAGGACTCGTAGGCCCCCAGATCGAGGAGGCCGTGGCCGGTGAGGTTGAAGAGGATCGTCTTGCTCTCGCCCTTGGCGGCCGCCTCTTGGGCCTCGTCGATGGCGACCAGGATGGCGTGCGCCGATTCGGGCGCCGGCACGATCGCCTCGCTCTGCACGAACAGCCGGGCCGCGTCGAAGACCTTCGTCTGGGGCACGCCGACGGCCTCCATGAGACCGAGGTGATAGGCGTGGCTGATCAGGGGTCCCATGCCGTGGTAGCGCAGCCCGCCGGCGTGGATGCCGGCGGGCACGAAGTCGTGGCCCAGGGTGTACATCTTCAGGAGGGGCGTCATCTGGGCGGTATCGCCGAAGTCGTAGGTGAAGACGCCCTTGGTGAGCGAGGGGCAGGCCGTGGGCTCGACGCCGACGAAGCGCGTCTTGGTCTTGCCGGCGAGGTTGTCGCGCATGAAGGGGAAGGCGAGGCCGGCGAAGCTCGACCCGCCGCCGACGCAGCCGATGACCACGTCGGGATAGGCGTCGGCCGCCGCCACCTGCTCGAGAGCCTCCTCACCGATGACGGTCTGGTGCAGGAGTACGTGGTTGAGCACGCTGCCCAGCGAGTACTTCGAGCCGGGGTGCGTGACGACGTCTTCGATCGCTTCGGAGATGGCGATGCCCAGGCTGCCCACCGAGTCGGGGTGCTCGGCGAGGACCTTGCGCCCATACTCGGTGTGCTCGGTCGGGCTGGGGTACACATCGGCGCCGTAGAGGTGCATCATCACGCCGCGGTAGGGTTTCTGCTCGTAGCTCACCTTGACCATGTACACGGTAAGGTCGATGCCGAACATGCCGCAGGCCATCGACAGCGCGCTGCCCCACTGGCCGGCGCCCGTCTCGGTGGCGATGCGCGTCACACCGGCTTGGCGGTTGAAGTAAGCCTGCGCGACGGCGGTGTTCGACTTGTGCGAGCCCGCCGGGCTCACGCCCTCGTTCTTGTAGAAGATGCGTACCGTGTCGGGCAGGCCGAGCGCCTTCTCGAGGCCGGTGGCGCGGATGAGCGGCGTTGGTCTCCAGATGCGATAGATCTCGCGCACCTCGTCAGGGATGTCGATGAAGCGCTCCATCGAGGCCTCTTGGCGGATGAGCTCCATGGGGAAGATGGCCGCCAGGTCTTCGGGGCCGGCCGGCTGCTTGGTCGCGGGGTGCAGCGGAGGCGCGGGCGGCTCGGGGAAGTCGGGCGCGATGTTGTACCAGCGGCGCGGGATCCTCTCTTCGTCCAACGTGTACTTCTTCGTCATGATGCACCTTCTTTCGAGTCGGCGACCGGTGTCGTCTGGTCTCGTCTCATCTCGGTTGGCAGTGACTTCGTATGATCGGCGCCCGGGGCATCACGCGCTTGATGGAGCGCGAAGCCTTGGGCTCGGGGTCTAGGACGGCTGAGCGACGGCGCGCGTCGCGTGAGCGGGAGGAAGGTATCGGCGCGCTAAGCGCGCCAGAGCCAGCGGCGGCCGGAGAAGCCGAGGCCGCCGTGAAGAGCGCCGGTGTTGTCTAGCGTCATCACAGTGGCGGGAAGCATACCCCGCTCACTGCGCAAACACAACCGTCGGTGTCGGCGGGACGACGGGCAACGGGGGCCAAGGGGGATCGCGGGGTCAGTCGCTTGCCGGGCCGGTCGCGGGCCCCGTCCTCATTGAGGGCTCGCCGACCTGGAGCACGTCGTCGCCCGGCGCGATGTGTTTCTGCAGCGGGTACGGCGATCCCGGGTAGGCGAACAGGAAGCCCTGCCCAAAGGGGATATCGAGTTCGAGCAGCGCCTCGAGCTGCGCCTGCGTTTCGATCCCTTCGGCGACCAGCGTGATGCCGGCGTCGACGGCGAAGTCGCGCAGGGTCTTGATGAGCTTCCGCTTGACGTGCGCGGTCTCGAGGTTACGGATCAACGAGATGTCGAGCTTGATGAAGTCGGGCTCGATCTCGACCATGGTCTTGAGGCACGAGTAGCCGGCGCCGGCGTCGTCGATGGCGATCCTGAAGCCGTGCTCGCGCAGTCGCGCCACGACCTCGCGGAAGTGGGCGAAGTCGTCGATGATGCTCTTCTCGGTGATCTCCATCACCGTCTTGTTGCGCAATGCCTCCGGCGTGGAGTTGACGAACTCCTGGATGAACAGGTCGCTGCGCGCGTGGAAGAAGAGGTTCACCGGCTCGGTGTTGATGAAGCGCAGCACGTTCTCGGGCAGCGTGGCGCCACCGCGCGAGGCCATCGTGCGGCAGAGCAGGTCGAGCTCGTGCACACGTCCCTGGTCGCGGGCGACCTCGAAGAGCATGTCGGGTCGGTGCAGCCGGCTGCGCAGCGGACCACGCGCGAGCACCTCGTAACCCAGCACGCCGAAGTCGTGAAGGTTGACGATCGGCTGGTAGACGCAGGTGATCTGCTCGCCGGAGAGCACCTCGTCGAACTCCTCGACCAACCTGCTGTAGTTCTCCTCGCGCTCGGCTTCGATGCCGCGCGTGGCGTCCTCGATCGCCTGGAGCAGGGCCCGCCTGAAGCGCACCTTCGGCGACTGCGACAGGATCGCGTAACCTACGTACACGTTGATCTTGGCCAGGAGCTTGCCCTCGAGCTCCTCCTCAAGGTGCGCGAGGAGGTTCGTCTCGAGGCGGTCTTTGATCTTACGCAGCGACTCCTCGCCGACCGCGGCCTGCTCGCGTGCCGGCGAGAGGATGATCAGGAAGGCGTTGCCGAGGCTCGAGATCGAGACGAAATCCTCCTCGCGGAGGAAGGCGCCCTTCGCCTCGAGCAGCCTTTGGCCGACGATGCGGAACACGTCGTCGACTACCTCGAAGCCCTGGACCTGCTCGAGGCTGTTGACGCCGTCGAGGCTCACGTAGAGCAGACCGAGCTGGTTGTGGCTGAAGAGCTGACGCTGGGCCTCGACCTGGACGTTGGCCAGTGTCGGCAGCCCCGTGATCTCGTCGTAGTACACCGATGCGTCGCGCAGCACGTCGCGCACCGTTTGCACGAGGTGCTCGACGCGGAACGGTTTGGTGATGAACGCCGAGGCGCCGGAGCGGCTGGCCTCCATCATGTGCGCGAGCTGGGTCTTCGCGGTGAGGAACACGACGGGGATGTCTTTGGTGTAGCCGAACTGCAGCTCGCGGCACACCTGGTAGCCGTCCATGCCCGGCATCATCACGTCGAGCAGGATGAGGTGCGGGTGCTCGGTGTAGGCGACCTCGAGGCCGCGTTCGCCGCTGTTGGCCGTGAGCACCTCATAACCGCGGGATTCGAGCACGTCGCGCACCATGGTGGTGAGGTCGACCTGGTCGTCGATGACGAGGATGCGGAGCTTCTTCTCGGGCGCCTTCTTCTCGGGCGCCTTCTCGTCTGGCGCGTCGCCGCTCGGCGCTTTCTTCTCGCCCACGAGGGTTCCCTTCGTCGCTTCCTGCCTGGCTGTTTGCGGCCCGCTGAGAAGTATCGGCTTGGGGACGCAAAACATTTACGCGATAATCCGACGACCACCGTAAGACGCACGGCGCGGGCAGACCGCGCGCGAGGGTCGCGACGCACCGGCCGGCGAGACGCCGGCCCG
>Ga0315282_10010655_pt1 | contig 14363 bp, 15 predicted proteins | sample YL17G07_20_MG_FD_203693 | JGI IMG/M metagenome (GOLD analysis project Ga0315282, IMG submission 203693) | Sediment microbial communities from Yellowstone Lake, YNP, Wyoming, USA - YL17G07_20 | ecosystem: Environmental > Aquatic > Freshwater > Lake > Sediment | place: USA: Wyoming | collected...
TGTTCTCCAGTGAGACGTATATGCTTGTTGTCCATCCTGACAATATTGTTTCCTCTTTTGGCTTTTGCGTGTCTTCAAAGATGTTTACAGTCACAATTGTGGTGAATATGTATCCATTGTCAGTTATGTTGGAATAGTAAATGTCGGTAGCTGGTATAATCCTACATCCATCTTCTGAATAAATTTTTGGGAGGGATACTTCACCCTCAATAAGCAACGCTGTTTTCCTAACAACTACATACACGTAGTCGCCGATCATTCTGGAGCTGAAGTATTGGCCTTCAACGGCAACTTCGTTTTTTAGGGATGGGTTGGCTCTGTCTGACACGTCATACGTGTTAATGCAAGTCTTGGCTTCGTTGGATAAACTGTTTTCATAGAACACTACGAGTCTGTCTGCGTGTATGAACAGTTGCTTCAATGTTCCGTTTACTGTTATCTTTGACAGGACTGCTGCTTCTTCGGCAGGATAAGCCCTTACAATAATCACTTTTTGTCCGGAGATTACGTAGATGTATTCGCCGTCGGTTTTTGCTATGTCTGCCTCGTCTACTCCTTCAACTTGGATGTTGGTTTTAGAATAGTCTAGGCTTTCCATGGCGTTAAGCGCTTGTAAACGAAAGGATCTTGCAAATGGCAAATAGGGATAGTGAGGATAGATTCTTTCGCGTTGTAGGAATTCTTCAAGTTCTTCGTATGACTTGAACCTGTTTAGGGTAGCTGTGCTGTATTCTATTTTGGTGCATAACATTGCAATTGTGCTTATGCCAACAAGCAATGCTATGATTATGACTTTTCCATTTTTCATTTGATTTCACCCTCTACGTTTATGAGAATGGCAGTTCAGGGTCTTAATGCTATGTTTTAGAACATTATTGTTCTAAAAGTGGTACACTTATGGTTTGGTTAGGGTATTCTTCGTTTAAACAAAAAATACACACCAAGCGCAGTTATGAAACTGACTGCTAGTATTTGAAGGTCAGCGATTGAATAGGCTGGTTTGTTTAAACTATAGGCGCCCTCAAGTTTTCTTAATTGTTCGGGAATAGATTGCAGATACAATGATGCGCCATTTTGAAAATCTTTTTCAGCTCCAAAGTCAGCGAGTGCAATCAATGGAATCAGTATTAGCAATAGTCCCAGAATCACGGCGACCGCTGAGTAGAGCAGGATTTTCTTCAATGCGCCTACCTCAGTATTAGTAAAAGGAATAATTACTTTTAAGTCTACACATTAGAACACCATGAAGTTTCAAAATGGTCTTGCCCTCCACAGCCTGAAGGTTTCAATCCAAAAAATGATGGATGCAATCAAGCCGAATAGCACGGCGTAAAAGCTGGGAATTATGCGGCCTACAGTGCATAGAGTCAAGTAGGCAGTTAGCATTGTGGAAAGTAGAACTGAGTAGAAGAGGTATCGAGGCACGAGGTAACGTCCTACGCGTGTGAAAAAGGTTAGGATTCCGACTTTTACTTCTTCTTGAAGTATATATTCGCCTGTTACTTTTTTCTGAATAAGCCCCAAGTCCTGCAGCTTTTCAAGGTGATGTAAGGCAACGCTTGGGCTTGAGAAGCTCAGAGCGCGTTGAACTTCGCGAACGCCTACAGTGTGCGTGGGCTGTTGTAACAGATACCAGTAGACAACCAACGTTTTTCCTTTTAGCATGGATTCCAAATAGGGCAAGTCAAATTCGTGGGGGGCTTTGGACACTATGTATCGCCAATTATCCTTACGAAGGGAGTGTTTAAAAGCGTAATCACAGATTGCCGTCTGAGTAACTCTGAATTCTCATCCATATGTCAAGCTAATGCCTTTTCATCATCCGGCAAAAGCCAATAAGTGAAGCTGAAATAAAAGTGTTCTCCATTAAGATCAGCGTGCCCTTGAACGAAAGGTTCAATCTGTTCATAGAGGAGGGCTAGACACCGCAAAGAGGGCCTCCTTCCTATACATTGCCTCTACTACACACCTACATCCGTGGAGAATCCAGCGGCTCGTGAAGGGATCGTCAAAAGTGATGTGGATTTTAAATTCATATTTTCAGTTCATAAGACAGTTAAACATCTACAACCTATTTCTGTCCACGAACATTGGAGGAGAGCTGTTGAAACAACATATCAGTCTCGAGCAGAGAAAAGAGTTGGAGACTAAAATGGCCAAGGTTTTCCATAGAAACATCAAGGGCCTTTCCGCAGAATTGCAAGAAATATTGGTAGATGACCTTGCCACTGCTTTCCAAAATAGGATAAACGTGTTAATCAGAGCACAAGACAAAAGGAGCTAGTAATGTAGAGTAGTTAGGAAGAAGACATAGTTTGAATCCATAAAAGCTTTATATAAAGAAGGTTGAAATATGCCAAGAAGAGGTTTGAGGAATGCGTCGATCCAAACTAGAAATGTATATTGACATACTGAAAGTGTTGGCGCACCGTGGTCCATTAAAGCTCACTCACATCATGTATAAGGCTAACGTTAACTGTAGCGTCCTTAAAGAGTACCTAGACTTTCTGATCAAACAGAGCCTTGTCGAAGAAAGAATGGTCGGCAAGAGAAGAGTTGTTTACGCAATAACCCAAAGAGGCATAACCGTACTCAAGTACTTCCGCGAACTGAAACAAGTCCTGCCCATAGTCGAAGAACTCAGGAACCAAGCACCCGTACCATACTAGACTGCTGCTCTAACATTCGTAAAACCAACCTTTCTTACTACGTAATATTTTCAACACCGCACGTATGCTCAGCACTGAAACACGCCTTTTATTCAAAGCCTCCATTCTGAATCTAATGGCCAAACGTGTTCGAACAGATAGCCCTAATCAGCGCAGGATACATCGCAGCATTCTTCATCTTCATGATGCTAGGCTTAATGGCCTTCGGAGCCATCTGGGCAAAAACCACGGTTACCCACAGATAGCCGCTTTTTGAGTGACTCTGCATTCATTTTGTGAATAAGCATAACCGTTCCTTACCGTTGTTTCGTAAGACTTAATAAACGGTCCCTTCATTAACTAATTGTACACACGTAAAACACAATGGGGAACATCACGGTGGCTAAACAAGAGACGCTGGGCAAGAAGCCGTTGCAGGTTCTTGAGAAGATTAGAGAAAACCTTGAGAAGCTCAACGAAAAGATGGAGGTCATGATTGAACTTCAGAAACATGACAAAAAAGACCTTCAGTCGCTTTCTTCAGAAGCTCCATTGGATGTCATGACACTGCTGTCGATGCCTGACCATCTCAGGAAGACGGCTATGGCGGTGTGCAGACTTGGCAGAGCCACAGCGGACGAGATCGCTGAACAGACGCGTCGGGCTAGGGCAGTTGAAAGCGCCTACTTGAACCAGCTTGTCATCATGGGCCATTTGAAAAAGGAAAGGAAGGGTAGAAAAGCCTACTTCTATGTGGACAGGGAAAGTCAAGGGTGAGTGTCGTGGGGAAAATCATCGCCGTCCATTCGTACAAAGGCGGAACAGGCAAAACGCTTCTATCGGTGAATCTAGCGGCTGCCTTTACGAAACGCGGCAAGAAAGTATGCCTTTTCGACCTTGACTTCCGCGCTCCAAGCCTTGCCACACTTTTGAAGGTTGAGAAGGCTGACCATTGGCTGAATGATTACCTGAATGGCACATGCGAAATCGAAAAAGTGCTGATGGATCTAACCGATAGAATTCACAACGGTGGTAAATTGTTCGTCGGGCTGGCCAACCAGTCAACAGAAGCAATCAGGGACATGTCTGCAAAGGACAGAAAATGGGAAATGCGCGCGTTAGGAAGGCTTCTAGCTCTCAGAAATTCTCTTCTAGACGGGAAAGGCATCGATTATCTGATTTTCGACACAAGTCCAGGACTGCAATATTCGTCGATAAACGCCATCGTAAGCTCAGACTTGGTGATTGTAGCAACAACCTCTGACAGATCAGATGTTGACGGAACCAAGCGCATGTTGAAAGAGCTTTATGAGCTGTTTGAAAAGAAGACCGAAATAATCTTGAACAAGGTTCTCGAAGCTCCAACAATGTCAGGGAAAGATTTTCAAGCCAAAGTCAAGGACATATATCAGGTTCCACTACTAGGGATAGTGCCCTGTTTCTGCGACATCCTAAAAGCTGAGGGAAACACAATTTTCGCAGAGGAAAAGCCTGATCACCCGTTCACAAGAATCCTTGACGAGATGGCAAACACGATAGAGAAGTCAGCCTAAACCGCTATTGAGCTGCAATTCTGCTCACGAGAAGATAGACCTTGCAGAACCTGCACTTTTCATATTCTTTTCCGTCGCACTGATTGCATATTATCCGGTTCAGTTCCCTGAGTTCAGAGTTCATCGCGGTTGCCTCCATTCTTATGGATAATTGTGGGCAAATTTGGTAATACACCGTATTCCGATTTCGTAATATTTCCTACAAAAAACTTATACAACACTACAACCATTCATAACACTTCATCAACAACACTCGGAGAACTGCTATTGAACAAATCAGCCATCATTCTTGCAGGCGGCTTCTCCAGCAGACTCGGACAGGACAAGGGGCTACTCCAACTGGCAGGCAGACCTCTCGTGAGGCATGTTCTGGATAGGCTAGGCAGAGTTGTTGATGAAAAGATGGTGGTTGTCAGCTCCAACGCTCAAGCTGAGAAGTACGCGAAGGCTGTGGGTTCAGGTGTTAGCATTGTGGTTGACTCCGCTGACCTACATTGTGCTCTAGTCGGCGCGCTGGTAGGATTGGAGAAAACGCACAGTGAACACGCGCTTCTTCTTCCGTGTGACAATCCATTCGTGTGCAAGGATGTGATTTCGCTTCTGTTTGAACTCTGCATCAACAAGAACGCTGTTATCCCACGGTGGCCAAACGGCTACGTGGAGCCTTTGCAGGCGGTCTATTCGGCTAAACCTGCCATGGAAGCTGCCAAGAACGCTCTCAGCGAAGGGAAGATGAACATGCAGTCTATGGTTGACAAGCTGCGGGGCATACGCTACGTCTCAACGCTTGTGCTTGAGCAGCTTGACCCTGAACTCAGAACATTCTTCAATGTCAACAGTCCTTTGGACCTGAGGAAAGCTGAAAACATGCTTAGTCACAAGAAGCAATGATCCTTGGCTTGAGTTGAGGCTACTTTCTGTGGGTTGACTTGGGCTGCTTCGCATATTCTTCTGTTTCTGAGAAGAGCCTTTCGATGTCCTGTTCAGAATGTGCTGTGCTCAAAGCAGCGTTGTGCGTTGGCAGAATGAATATCCCGTTTGCTATCAGGTTCAGATGGTAGTCGAGAAGCCTATTTCTGTCTGCTTTGAAGGCAGTAACTGCATCTTTGACCTGCCTTTTCGTAAAGTGAACATTGAAAAGCGAACCTGCCCCCGTAACCTGAACTGCAATGTCGTTTGCTTCGAAAATTCTTCCCAGCCTGTCTCTTATCTTTTGTCCAAGCCTGTTCAGTCTGTCTATCAGTCGTCCGTCCTCAAGAATCTTCAGCGTTGCCATTCCCGCAGCCATCGTTACGGGATTCGCAGTGAAGGTTCCACCATGGAAAGAGTATCGCGGGCGTTCGTAAAGGTGCGAGTCCAGCCTTTCCATAACCTCTTTTCCAGCGCTGAAGGCGCCGACAGGGAAGCCGCCGCCGAGGATTTTTCCGAAAACTGTTATGTCAGGTTTCACGCCGTAGTATTGTTGAGCCCCGCCTGGAGCCAGCCTGAAACCCGTGATGACTTCATCGAAAATCAGCAGAATGCCTCTTTCACCGCAGAATTCCCGGAGGCCCCTCAGAAATTCCCCGTCGGCAGAGATGCCGCCTCCAGCGCCGAGGACCGGTTCGATTACAATTGATGCAACTTGCTCATTTCTCAGCCTCTTCTTCACTCCGTCCAAGTCGTTGAATGGCAGAACAATGGTGTCCTGCACCGCTCCGGTGGTTAACCCTGCTGACTCTGGAACGTCGAAGGGGGGTTTGACTCCTACGTGAAGGGCGTCGTAGCCTCCGTGCCATCCGCCTTCAAACTTTGCAATCTTATTCTTTCCAGTGTAGGCACGCGCTAGGCGCGTGGCGTACATGTTTGCCTCGGTGCCTGAGTTTGTGAACCGGGTCATTTCAGCTGTCGGAACCATTTTGGCAACCTGTTCTGCAAGGGCTATTTCTAGCTCATGCGACGTTCCGTACATTGTACCATTTTGCAGTTGGTTGCTGACTGCTTTCATTATTTCTGGTGGGCTGTGACCGAGAATCAGCGCGGTGTGTCCCAGCCAAAAGTCCACATACTCGTTGCCATCGACATCGTAGAGTTTGCTTCCCTTCGCTTTTGCGGTGTAAAATGGGTAAGGTTCAAAATATCTTATCCCATATGAGACTCCAGCTGGGAATACTTTTTTAGCTCGTTCGTATAACGCCTTGGATTTGAGGGTTTTGGAAATATATTCTTTCAACATGCAAAGTCATTTCCATGATTAGTTCTCGCCGAGTTTTCTTATTATAGTTTCCACAGCTTCATTTAAATTGTTTATAACACCATCGGCTTGTGGGCATTCTAAGTTTTTTCCTTCTCTGTCTAAAAGTATGGCATTTATGCCCAATTTTTTAGGCAATATTACATCTATTGGCGGGTTGTCTCCGATCATAGCGGCCTCCTCTGGTTTTACATTCAGGACTTCTAGGACTTTTCTGTACATTTTGGGGTTTGTCTCGTCGCACCCAGCTTTGTAAGATCAACTTTGCATTATATTGCTTAAGTAGCTATAGAGAGACCAGTTTCAACCCCAAGTATCAAAGCAAAACCAGTCTTAACCGTCAAAGCAACCGAGTTCCCAGCACGGACACGGAGAACTAGAAGATACGCCAGGATGACGGCTCTGTTCGGGATGCTGATTGCCGTGTCATCCTTCATCATCGATCCACTTCTCGAAAGATTTGTGACGGGGCCGGAACCAAACGCGCCATATATGTTTCCAGCTTTACATGATAGTCAACTCGCCCTATGGAACGGCGTCTACGCAGGCGTCTTACTCGCAATCGCCTCAGCGATAGTCCGAGCTATGCCGGTGCATTCAAGGGAAAAAGGAAGTGAAAGCCTCTGTCTGAAAATGTAGTGGGAAGCACTGAAGTGAGAATATTCAAAAATGAAAGCATGTTGAACCCGTCCTTATAAGGAAATGAAATTTTCTCGTGGAGAAAGTCAGGAAAGAGAAAGTTGAAAAATACTTAGCGCCGCAGGATTTCTTGACTGGATTACTGCCGGTAGTAACGCTGAGACTTTTAGAAAAGACGCTGTTCGACAATTGTTTGGGTCGTATCTGATTGAAGCTTTCAAGAGCGACCAGCAACCAAAGCATTATGTAAAGAAGTATAGTGGAAAGGTTGCATAACTGCGAAAAGAAATGGAATGGGCTCAAATCCTTAAGAGGAAATTTTCAGAATAAAATGCCGGCGCACGCGATGTGAAGAAGGATGAGGTTCTGGTTGATTCTCGGGGGACAGGAAGTTTCCAACGGTGAAAAACCTAGGGGGTAGATGCAATTTGAGAGGTCGGATAGCTCGCAAAACGCAGGTATCCCGCCGTTTTTTGCAGTTGCACAGAATCGCTCATGTTGACACAGAGCGTGCGCGTTCATAAAGCTTGAAACAAGATACATGAAGAAGCGGGAGAAAGGCACAGGGCTCAAAATCACAGTTAGAAAACGCATCCAGGCCGATCCACTCCAAAAATGATGCCTTCGTTTGTGCCACAAAACCTTTTTCAGGAATTTTGTCGATTGATTTCCTTAAAGAAACAGAGAGACTATTACGATCGATCAATCGCGATCGCAGAAAAAAGAGAGTTTTGAGCGTTTATTTGCCGTATCTTTCTTGTAGCCCGAGGATGTCTCCAAGTCCAAGCGTTCGTTTGTATGTTTCTCCGTACTCTGCGTAGCCGTACATTGTTAACCAGCAGTCTCTGTCTCTGTACAAGTCGTCTAATCCGCACCAATGGCCAAACTCGTGGGTCATTATGTTTTGTACATCCATCTTTCCAGCCTCGCCGCTGAGGCTCCAACCAAACACTGTATTCATTCTTGTGTCGGTTTCAACAATTTGGTTGCGAGTGTACCAAATGTATGTGACAGCAATCACGTTAGGATTGTCGTATACACCCCAAGCAACAACGTTATATCCGTCATATACTCCAGCAGACTTTGCCGTTGTTCCCTTGTAAGCAAACAACGTATAGCTCGTCTGTTTATCCCACATGTTTGCGGATGCTGTGATATTTCCAACTACCGCGGATTCGTCGAAACCATACTCGTTTGTAAAGTTTAACCAATACTTAATTGTCGTATGCCAGTAGAAGCGAAGCAGCTTGAAGTCCCTGTTACTCATCGAATTGTCTGTGGGAGGAATTGCATAGGATTCGGCGCTTCCTCTGCCATACCATTCAACAACCATCAGGTGAGTAGGCGATCCCACAGCAGAGGCAGACAGAGGCAATATCGCAGCAAACGATAGCAGAATCAAAGCAGCTAAAGCCAAAGAACCAAACTTCCTCATATTTCTAACCTCTTCACTGAGCAATTATAACGGGCATTCTTAAAGACTTTTTGGAGTTAAGTTCCATAATCCCGTCAACGGAAGAAAAATCGAAACAATAAAATTAACAAGTTAATCTTAATACACTTGTCTAGTGCACGCGCTTAAATCGTGCCGAAAGCACGGTCTAGAATCCGATTATGCGTATGGTGTCTGCCAAGATATGGTTTGCAGCGGTTTCATCCAGTCGAGTGAGTAACCCTTCTAGGCTGACTGAATTGAGGAGTATGGCAAGATACGCCTTGGCTGCCAACTCATATGTGGAAGCTTCAAATCCCGGTTTGGTCTTCTTGATGCCCATTTTCCTGATGTAGCCTGACTCTTCTAGAAACCTTGCTCTTTTGTTCACGCTTGCATAGCGGGTGTATCTTAGCCCTCTTTGGGTCTTTATTTCCTTGTGCATATCGTAGATTGTTAGCGGGCCTTTGAGGGCAAGGATTTGGAAGATGACCTTGTTAAGCTTGGCTTCGCGTCCCTTGAAAACTGAAAGCTTTGTGTTTTTGGGTTTTGGCACTTCATTCGCTAGCCAGCAAGGTTAGTAAAGCTAAAACTATGTGCAGAAGCGCCTTTTCACGTTAATTTACACGTTTTTGTGTCTAAAAGTCTGGGCGGAAACGTTTCTGCCTGCAGAATCGCCTGTGGGCGGAAATTTTTCGGCTAGCGCATATTTAAGTGGGATTTGCATTTTTGTGTTAAAATTCAAGCGCTTGAAGCTTTTCTGGGGGTGTTTTTTGCGGGGTGTATTCGGCGTGCAGAAACGTTTTTGCGGGGGTGCTAATCGGTTGGCAAGTCGTCGTTTTGATGTATATGTTATGGAGGGTGCTTGGTTTTAGATTTTTCCTTGCTTCTTTAAGGTTTTGATTTCGGCTTCGACCTGTTCTATGGTGAGTTTTTCTGTGGCTTTTCTCAGTTCGACAACGGAGTCGCCGTAGCTTTTTTTGATTTCGCTGATGAATTCTATGGCTCTTTTTGTTCCCAGTTCCTTGACTAGGGCTTCAAAGGGCACTTCGACTGTGGCTATTCGCGAGGTTGTCATTTTTTCACTCTCCATTTTTCCTGTAAGTAATTGATTGGATTTCTAACTTTTAACCTATACCCTTTCTCAGCGGCGAGTTTCTCAATGCAGACGGCCTTATCTAAGATTTCGTCGTCGCAGGTTAGCAGAAAACAAGCCTCGCCGAGGCAGGCCGCCGATACGTGCAGAGCGTCTAAAGAACCGATGCTACATTTGGAGGAGAAGTCCCGGGCTAGAGCGAGGAGTTGCATGCTGCTGGCAACATTTGCTTTGGTTAAGATTCTCTCGAAGCCTCTGACATCTTTCCTCTTCAAGGGGTCTAGGATCTGTTCGATTTCAAACTTCACGTAATCGGAGCTTACAATCTCGATTTTTTCTCTCTGAGCGACATCAACGATTTCCAAGAAGGCCGCAGATTCCGCTCGGATACGGCTGTCACTTTGATTATCTAGTGGTCTGCAGTAAACGTTTGTGTCTAGATAAACTCGTTCAATCAGTTTCATCCCAACCTGATAAGCGGAATATCTCTGTTGTTGCCGTGGTACTTTTTGTAGTTTTTGCTGGGGTTAAAGTGATGATGAGGTAGCTTCCTTTTATGCTCAGGTCCATGTCTAGGTTCTGTTTTAGGAAGGGTTTGACTTTGTCGCGGAGTTTGCGGGGAATATCTAGGAACAAGCGTTCATACTCATATGTGTATTTGCTTCCGAGATACCGTTTTCTAGAGACTCTGCGTTGGATCCTAACCAACTTACTCGGAGAATCCCCCTCCTCAACATTTCCGTTGAAACTCGACTGTGGACACTCTCAATGTGAAGGATTCATTTGAACTGTTAAAAAGACAGCGAACCAACGACATCCCCAGACAGTACAGAGAGCAGAGTTAAAGTGACGCACACTACGATAGGTCAGGTTCGTTCAAAAGTGGATCTGGAAAGACTCGAACTCGCCCCGGCGTAGGGGGATATCTCCCGCAAACCCTTTTTTGGGACTATTAGACCATTAAAATGGAAAGTGGATCTACATTTGCACGAGCACACTATGCAACGGAACTGTAGGGAGCTGGGCTTTCAAGGAGTTTAGGCTTGAAGAAAACCATACATGTACACGAGAGACTAGGGTGTACCCGGCGCCTGCAGTCCCGAATAATGATATCTAATTTTTTTCTGCTTGAAGGTTTCCATGAGTAGGTGCACACGGAGTCTAAGCCGGTGTCCCTCGCCTCCAAAAAAGGTAAACTTTTGTCTGCAGGAGAAAGCCGCAGATTTTGATCAGCCCCACACGCTTCTCAAGACTTGCAAACCTTACCTCTTTCCTGTAGTCGACCATATGCCCAAACGGGAGGCTCGAACTGAATAACTTCAAAAACCCGACATGACCACCTTTCATAAAAGCTTGCCTAATCCTTTCCAGGTCGTCACTACTTAACTCCTGAAGCTTTTGAAGCATGTTTCTTCGGATTTTCTGGGTGTCAACTTTGACTATCAGTCTGATTTTGTAGACTCGTTGGATGATCATTTTATTGCGTGAAATTTTAACCAATACGGACCTACCCCCACCCTCCTACCTTTTTTCTTCACAGAGCCCCAGAAACCACTGCGGAAAAGGCCCCAGACAGACGCCACGTGGCATAACCTCAGAAACCTCAACAGAGCCCTAGGACGGTCTCAGTGTGAAAAGGGCTTCTGGGATGCTCGCAGTAAGCCAGAGAACATAGAAAAAGAGGGGATGTGCGGGAGACATCTCCGTTTTCCAATGTTGTCTTGTCAACTTTAACTTTAAGTCTCCAAAAAACTCTCGAGAAATAAGAACGCCATGCTCTGCACCCATACTTCGGATAATCTATAAAGGCGACGAAGGCTCATGCTGCTCTCAGTTGTTGTGGCGAGACTTTGTAGCCTCTTTTTGAAAAAACGCCGAGATTTTCGCGCCAGATACGTCTTCCTTCACATAAGCCAATGGTCCATGCAAATCGAACAAGACTGCTCTTATTCCAACCGATCCCCTCGCCTCAAATGCACAGTCGCATTTATTCTTGATTGAAGCATTTAAGAAATACTAGTGGTTCGTAAACACCAAAATCAGTGAGTAAAATGGAGCGAGGCAGATGATAAGCAGGCCAATCGTAAGTGGCTTCATCCGAATTGTCCGCAAGCACTGGGAGGCTTCCTCTTTGAGAAAAGCCGTTGCGAATCACAGCCTGAACGTGTCTGAAGAGATGTTGCTGGGCTTGGGCGGAACAGCGAGCATTACCTTTTGGTACGCGAGGGATGATGTCTTCCCCTTCGCCCCGGAAGGTACGGAAAAGCTTTTAAGCTCAACCAGGCAGGCGCTCATTTTAGGCACTTTGGACTCAACTTGCTGAGGTTTGCAGATGAATATTGAGCGGGAACTGATTATCTCCCTTCTAAAACTGACAAGGGAAGGAAGCGTTTCACATGAATTAATCAATAAAGAGGCAAAGATTCCGTTGGAGATGGGTCAGAAGTTGCTTCAAAAACTGCAAAATGACGGACTCGTTTATGCGAGAAACGGTTTCGTGCAGGCAGAAAGTGTTCAGCGACTCAAGCTTGCTGTTCGGGCTATAGAGTTGGGCGCTGACGTTGAGCGTGTAAGCTCGGTGCTTGAATGGCATGAGTTCGAGAATATGGCGGCTATCGCATTGGAACGGAATGGGTATGGAGTTCAGAGGAACCTACGGTTTAAGCACGCTGGGCGAAAGTGGGAGGTAGATGTTGTTGGCTGCAAGAAACCTGTTGTGATAAGCATTGATTGCAAACATTGGCGCCATGGAATGTCCCCATCAGTGCTGAAGAAGATCGCAGAGGAACAAAGAGAAAGAACGAAGGCTTTGGCTGATTCATTGCCAAATCCTGCCGTAAAGATCGAATTTGCCTCTTGGGAAATGGTCATACTAATCCCTGCGGTTCTGTCTTTCACCGTAGGAAGGCACAAGCTTTGTGATGGTGTGCCTGTCGTACCGATGCTTCAGCTGCAAGATTTCATAAGCCAAGTCCCAGTCTATGTGAATTCACTTGAGCATTTCCAGAGAACACTTAGAACTGGCAGACTCTGACTCTTCATGTCGCCGCGAGCCATTCGCACATCCCCCTGTGTCTCTTAGGCTTGGGCCATCATGTCCAAAACTGGTTTCCTTGCAAATCCTAAAGCAGGATAGAGACTAAGGATGAATGTTGCTGCCAAAGCAATTACCCAAAACAGCAAGAATGCCCATGCTCTTCAGGCATGGGATGAATTGCGTATACCATAACCTTTAAGTTATCTGCTACATATTTAAGTTTATGCTTAAAGCGTTTCAGTTCAGGCTCTACCCGGCAAAGGCTCAACAAACAAAGATAAACAAAACGTTAGAGTCTTTGCGCTGGGTCTATAATGAAACGCTGGCACTTCGCAAGAACAGTTGGGAACAAGAAAGGAAAACCGTTTCCCTCACCCAAACAAACAAACTCTTAACACAATGGAAAAAGCAACATCCTGAACTAAACGATGTTTACAGCCAAGTTTTGCAGGATGCACAAGTACGAGTTGACCTTGCATTCCAAGCGTTCTTCAGAAGAGTTAAAGCAGGCGATGAAAAAGCTGGCTATCCCCGCTTCAAAGGGTACAGACGCTATGATAGTCTAACCTACACACAATTCGGCTTCAAACTTCAAGCTAACAAATTAACCCTATCAAAAATTGGCACAATCAACGTTAATATGCATCGACCAGTAGAAGGCAAAATCCACAGAATAACCGTTCGCAGAGCTTCAACTGGCAAGTTTTTTGTTTCAGTCATAACAGAAGTAGAAGCTAAAACTGTACCTTTCAAGGATGGCTCTGTTGTCGGTATTGATGTAGGCTTAGAATCGTTTGCTACCTTATCTAATGGCGAAAAGATACCTAACCCTCGATTTTTCAGAGTTGAAGAGGCTGAGTTAGCTAAGGCTCAACGGAAACTGTCAACTGAAAAGAAAGGTTCAGAGAAATGGCGTAAACGGCTGAAAGTGGTTCAGCGAGTTCATGAACGCATAAGAAATAAGCGGAGCAACTTTATCCATCAGGAAAGCCGTAAGCTTGTAAACCGTTTCGGCGTGATAGCTTTTGAAGATTTGAATGTTAAAGGTATGATGCAGAATGGTAATCTTGCGAAGAGTATTGGTGATGCTGGCTGGAGCATGTTTGTCAATGCAATAAAGAGCAAAGCGGAAGAAGCTGGCTCAAAAGTTGTGTTGGTGAACCCAAACGGCACTTCGCAGGCTTGTTCAAGATGCGGTCTAATCGTCAAAAAAGACTTAAGCGAAAGAACACACCGTTGCCAATGCGGGCTTGAGTTAGACCGCGACTTGAATGCAGCAATTAACATTTTGAGACTTGGATTAGAGTCTCTTGGCTTAAAAACCATAGAAGCCCACGACCTTCAGTCGTGGGAGTAGTCACTAGCCATCCAGCGATTTCAAAGACTGTGTACTCAGTGATCACCGGCTCAGGAATCAGTATCAAGAGAGTGATGATTATGCCGAAAACAATGATTTCTCCGCTTGTGGGCTTGTCGATGCCGCCTATGATGTTCAGAAGCGTTGTTTTTCCCGAGCCGGAAGCACCGCATATGAGTGTGAATTCGCCTTTTTCTATCTTGAGGTTCACGTCTTTCAAGACTTCAACCTTGATGTCGCTGGTTTGATAGGTTTTGCGCAAAAAGGAGGCCGAAACTACTGTCTTTCCTTTTCCCATCTTCATCTGCTTCCTTTTTCTAGATTGAAGTTGCCTCTATCCCGCTTTAGAATTCTCGCCTTTTCGGGAA
>Ga0315282_10010657_pt1 | contig 14363 bp, 11 predicted proteins | sample YL17G07_20_MG_FD_203693 | JGI IMG/M metagenome (GOLD analysis project Ga0315282, IMG submission 203693) | Sediment microbial communities from Yellowstone Lake, YNP, Wyoming, USA - YL17G07_20 | ecosystem: Environmental > Aquatic > Freshwater > Lake > Sediment | place: USA: Wyoming | collected...
AGCGCGAATGCTTCCTAGAGTAGAAGCTAGAAGCCCCACAGGGGGTTTTCGCGTCTCTTCAGCTGAATAAGCTCCTTGATCGTCTCTTGGTCAGCCTCTGTCAGTTCAGACGGAAACTTCGCGATAAGCGTTTTAAGGTGCCTCTCCGGTACGTCGGCATATATTATGTCACCCTCCGAGATGTTACGTCCGACGACTCCATCTTCTATTGAGACTGCGACCTGCATCCCGACAGTAGCCTCTTGAATATCATTCCCTTTGTCTTGTAGCCTTTGTACTTCACCGAGCTTCTTACCGGAGACTGCGATGACGGGAGACTTAGGCTTCAGTCGTCCAGTAAGTATCTCGACCCCAACGATCGCTGGTTTGCTTCGCCTGAAAATGAAGTCAGGAAGCACCTTTGCCTTGCAGGGACGTATCAATACGTCGAGTTCGGCCTTGACGCCGGCAGCTCGTTGTTCCTCGCTCCACCTCAGGTAGTCTTCTATCATGTGGTAGATTATGTCCGACCGGAAGATCGGTATCCCTGCGACCTTGGCTTCCTCTTCCGCATCAGGTAGTATCTTCACGTTGAAGGCAAGCACGGTCGCTAGGAGGCGGTCTTCTTCGCTGGTTGCCTCAGCCTCAACAACGTCGCGCTTCGAAACGTCTCCAATATCTGCAAACCTTATCTGCACGCCGTGACGCGAGAGTGCTTCGGTAACAGCCTCCAAAGAACCCAAGGTATCCGTCTTAAGCACTATCCCAGATCTTTCGGTCTTGATTCGAAGCTTCTCCACTTCGTCCTCAACAATCCGCACATATTCCTTCGCGTTCTTTCCTTTGGCGACGGCGTAGAGCGGTGAACCAGCAAGGGCAGTCTCGAGGTTCGGTGCGGCAACTTTTACTCCGGAAGCCGCCGTGACTCTTCGAACACTCGCGAACTTATCTCTCGGGTCCCTGATTTCATCCAGCGGTTTCGGAAGCAAGATTGCACGAATCTTAGTTACGATCGGTCGATCTCGTCCGCCGAGAACAACTATATCATCGACCTTCAGTGAACCATCGTAAATTATCGCGTTTATTGTTGTGCCAAGGCCAGGCTCATCTTTGACTTCAAGCACTGTGCCCCTTGCAGGACCTGATGTCACTTGCAGTTCATGTGACAGATATGCTTGAGTCAGACCCGTCAGAATTGCCAACAGCTCGGGGATACCCTCTCCCGTCTTGGCACTGACTGGGACGATGGCCACGCTTTGGGTGAAGTCGGGAATCCTGTCGAATCTTTCAGCGCGAAAACCGAGTCTCGAAAGAGTCCCGATCACCGTGTATATTCGGTTATCAAGATCAGTCTGGACTTCGGGGAACTGTGCCTTCATGGAAGCCATGAACGAAGATTCAGGCTGCGATCTCCATCCTGGTACTGCGTCAACCTTGTTAGCGGCAACTATGAACGGTGTCTTTCGGCTCTTCAGGATGTTTATTGATTCAACTGTCTGCGGTTCCACACCCTTCGTGACATCGATAACCAGGATCGCGATATCTGCGGCGGAGCCGCCTCTCCTTCTCAAATTCGAGAATGTCTCGTGCCCGGGCGTATCGATGAATAGAAGTCCCGGGACTTTGAGTTCGAAATGGAACTGTTGCAGCAGATCGCCGCATATCTCTTCAATCGTCTGGCTTGGAAGGAGACTGGCGCCAATCCATTGCGTTATCTGACCGGGTTCGTGCTTCGCTACCGTAGTGCCTCTGAGTTTGTCAAGTAGGGTGGTTTTCCCATGGTCTACGTGACCAAGCACGACCACTATGGGTTGGCGTAGTGTCAAAGTAATCACGCAGGATTGGCATTTTCTCCGCTCTCTACAAGGAAGCTGCCCCCTTAAACTTTAGTTGAGCTTTTTACATCCGGTTTGCTAGGTTCGCAAGGCGCCCCCTCAGAATGACTGCGCAACCACCGAACATCTTCGACGAGCTTGCCAAACCGATACGGGAGGCTATCAACGAACGCGGTTTCGCATCTCCAACGGATCCACAGCTTAAGGCGATTCCGGAGATCTTGGCGGGGAAGAATGTCCTACTGATTTCGCCAACTGCGTCAGGAAAGACGGAGGCCGCCGTGTTGCCCGTGCTGAGCATGTACATAACGAACAGGTCGGAGCAACAAGGGATCAAGATACTGTACATCACTCCCCTGCGCGCCTTGAACAGAGACATGCTCGAACGACTCGAGTGGTGGGCTCAGCGACTCGACCTGAGAATTGCTGTTAGACATGGCGATACGGAGGTCAAGGAGAGAGCCACACAGGCAAAGCGTCCCCCGGACATGCTCATCATAACGCCTGAAACGCTTCAAGCGATTCTAACTGGCCGTGTGATGAAGAGGCATCTGAATGCCGTGAAGTACGTGATCGTGGATGAAGTTCACGAGCTCGCCGAGGACAAGCGCGGTAGCCAACTTGCGCTTGCTCTTGAGAGGCTACGTTGGATAACCATGAACGACTTCCAGATCATTGGATTGTCCGCGACTATTGGGACGCCGGAGAAAGTCGCGAAATTCTTGGCCGGCAATGGGAGAGAGGTGACAATAGTTCACGTTCCAGTCGGCAGACAGATCCGTCTTGAAGTCACTTACCCGCAACCTGGTTCCACCGATGTAGAACTGGCGTCAAGATTGTACACCCACCCTGACGTGGCTGCGAGACTCAGACTTATACGAAGTCTCATTGAGAGTCATCACTCCGTTATTCTTTTCACAAACACAAGAGCAATCGCTGAAGTTCTCGCCAGTAGAATGAAAGTCTGGGATGTGGATTTTCCGATCTCGATCCATCATGGATCACTGGCCAAGCCCTCGCGGATTAGTGCAGAGCGAGGGCTGAAGGATGGGCAGTTGCGAGGGTTAGTTGCCACGTCGTCCCTGGAGCTGGGAATCGACGTTGGCAGCGTAGACTTCGTGATACAATACATGAGCCCAAGGCAGGTCACTAGGCTCATACAGCGTGTTGGGAGAAGTGGACATAGAATAGGGCGAATAGCTGACGGGATAATCATTGCCCTTGATTCCGATGATACGCTAGAGGCTATGGTGATTGCTCGACGCGCGCTCGAAGAAAACCTGGAGCCAGTTGTGATCCCACACAAGCCTCTCGACGTGCTCGCCCACCAACTTGTCGGACTGCTGATTCAGAAGGGCAGATGGTACATTCATGAGATAATGGAAGTATTCACCAGGGCCTACCCTTACCAAGATCTGACCGAACAAGATTTGCTGGGGGTTCTCGCGTATATGCACTCCCGATATCCTAGACTTGCTTGGTTCTCACAACAAGACAGCGTGGTACTTCGCCCACGGAGTATGAAGCCGCTATTCACCTACTACTTCGGCAAACTGTCCATGATACCTGACGAAAAACAGTACTTGATAGTCGACCAGACAAGCGACGAAGCTGTGGGCGTACTGGATGAGGCCTTTGTCGCAGAATATGGAGAGCCGGGGAGAAAATTCATCATTCGCGGCTCACCATGGAGAATGACGAGCATCAGAGGCGACAAGATCTACGTAAAACCAATCAAGGACCCGACCGGCTCGATTCCCAGCTGGGTAGGCGAGGAGATACCTGTCCCATTCGAGATAGGGCAAGAAGTCGGTTCAATCCGCAGGCAACTCGAGGACGGACTACGTGCAGGAAAGACTGGATCAGAATTGGTGGAGGAGTTGTGCAAAATCTATCCGGTCGATCATCAGACGATGGAACGAGCTCTGAGTGAAACCTTGGAACAAGTGTCTGCAGGGCTCGTGGTTCCGACCGACAAACGAATAATCACGGAAGAGTGGGACGATTTCGTCATAATACATGCTCATCTAGGCTTGCTAGTCAACCGAACGCTCGCTAGACTAGTGGGCCATATCCTATCGGAAGAACTTGGTATGACCGTGGGTGTGCAGCAGGATCCTTACAGAATTGTTATTCAGACTTCAGGTTCAGCAAGCGCCAGCAAGGTGGTTCAAGTTGTCCGTGACCTCGCAAAAGTAGATGTGAGCGCTCTGGTGATTGAGTCTTCCAAGAAGACTGGCTTATTCAAGCGCCGCCTTGTACACGTCGCAAGAAGGTTCGGCGCAATCACCAAGTGGGTAGAGTTAGGTAGCATTAACCTTCGACAGCTAATGAGGAGCTTTGAAGGGACCGTAATAATGGAAGAGGCACTCAAGGAGGCCTTGGAGAAGGACTTGGACGTTGAGAATACTGAGCGAGTTCTACGACTAATAGGTAGTGAGATCGAGCTATCAGCCGCACCGGCGTCGGGGGAAGCAAGTCCCATCGCGAGAATTGGAATGGAGAGGATCAGCCGGAAAACGGACCTCATCCCCCCAGAGAAGATGAAGAGGATTCTGATAGAATCAGCGAAAGTAAGAATCCTAAATGAATCACGAACCCTGGCCTGTGCCACGTGCTTCGGCTACGCGGAAATCAAGAGGATAAAGGATATGCCCGATGACTTCTCGTGCCCGCAATGCAAGAAGGGCACGTTGGGCGTCACAGCAGAAATCCCTGAAACTATTGCGAAGGTAAGCGCAAAGAAAGGGCGCAGCCTCTCGCAGTCAGAAGAACGGATCATCGAAGAACTGAAAGATAGTGCATCGCTGCTTCGCAAGTATGGGAAAGTGGCGACCTATGTGTTGGCCGGGAGACGAATAGGGCCGGGGGAGGCTAAGTCGGTATTGCGACGAACACATCGAGCCTCAGACCGATTGTTTGAGTCCATCATGGATGCGGAAAGAAAGGTGCTCCGTCGCAGATTCTGGTAGGCCGTATCTGAAGTCGTATTCCGGAAGGACGATAAGCAGGGAGACTAGTGAGTCTTTGGGCAATGACGAAAGCTGGTATTGGAGTAATTTGTGATCGAAGAAACCAGATCGGAGCCCCTTGAAACTCACATCTTTGTCAAAGGCTCTAACTCGTGGTGGGTGGCCCCATTGGCGACGAGCTGATTACTCTTATAAGTGCAGCCATAGCAAGATGGCTCTCGAGGAAAATCTACCTATTCGGAGAATAAGAAAAATGTCTACAACACGAAGGAATTTGACAATACTAGCAGTAGTTCTGATCGTAATAATCCTTGGCTACTACGGATACTCCTACTACACACAACAGCAAGAACTCGCTAAGACTAGGGCCACCGTCATCATCGGTACAACCGACAAGATTACTGACCTTGATAACGCACGCTGTTACGACTTCTTCACTTGGGAGACGCTGGGCAACATAAATGAGGGCCTCTTGAGACATGAACCGGGCACTTTGAAGATCGTGCCTGGCCTGGCAGATCCGTCATTCGGAGGAGGGAAAGGTTACGAGGTCAGCGCGGACGGAACGGTCTACACCTTCAAGGTGCGAGCCAACGCCAAGTTCACCAACGGCAAGCCAGTTGATGCAGCTGCGGTAAAGTACGGAATAGACAGGGTTGTCAGAATCCATGACCCACAGGGTGTGGATTGGCTTGTAACCAGCTTTGTCAAGAGCGTTGAGGTAATTGATCCTCTGACAGTGAAGATAACGCTGACTGGCCCCGTCGGTTACTTTCCGTCAATAGTGGCTTTGGTCCCAACATACTACGCGGTCGATGCCAACACTTACCCTGCCAGTCAGGTAAACTCTGAAGGGAAGGTTGGTTACGGCCCATACATGATCGCCAAGTGGGAGAGGGACGTAGAGCTTGACTTGGTTGCCAACCCAGACTACTACGGTGAAAAGCCGAAAACTCAAAACGTCGTTGTGAAGTTCTTCAAAGATGCAACCACTATGAGGTTGGCCCTTGAGAAGGGCGAGATAGACGTCGCTTGGAGCAGCTTGAACCCGACAGACATACTTGATTTCAGGTCAAAGTCTGGATACACTGTGATTGAGTCTCCTTCTCCCCGCATTCGCTACATAATTTTCACCAACGTAACAAAGCCCCCCTACAACGACATCCACGTCAGACGCGCACTAGCACTGGCATTGGATCGAGATGCAATTGTAAGAAGGGTGTTCAAGGGTCTCGGAGTTCCACTATTCAGCATGATCCCAGCGAAGTACGCCAGTCACGATGACACCTTCAAAGACATGTGGTCAATGGATCTAGGCAAAGCGAAGAGCGAGCTGACTGCAGCTGGATACAGCGAAAGCAACAAGTTGAGCATAGAACTCTGGTTTACACCTAGGCACTACGGTGACACCGAAGCTGATGTTGCAGCAGTCATCAAAGAAAGCTGGGAGAAGACTGGGATGGTTACGGTGTCCCTGAAGAGCGCTGAATGGGGCACTTACACACAATACCTAGGTGCTGGGACAATGCCTCTCTACCTCTTGGGATGGTACCCAGACTACTTGGACGCAGATGACTATGTATCACCATTCTATCTGTCAGGAAACGCCTATTCGAAGAACTACTCCAACCCACATATGGATGAATTGATCAAGTTGGCGCAGGTTACGGCAGATCAGGACAAACGAATCGCTATGTACAAAGAGATGCAGACAATAGCCGGAAATGATATTCCCTACATTCCAATGTTCCAGGGCGAGATCGCAGCTGTCTCCAAAGCAAACGTCAAAGGTGTAATCGTCGACGACACTGCAATGTTGAGATACGCGTACATCTACAAAGAGTAACGAACTTTCTTTCCTCTCCTTTTCTCTTTTTTTGTGGGATCAGGACGTACATTTCGAGAATAGGGTGCCTCCAGAAAGGTTTTCGTAGAACTGGCAACCACTCAGGGAAGAGAAGGTCGGACGAGAAATGGGTTCCCTCAGATTGTACCTCATTACAAGAGTGCTTCTCGCACTGCCAATGATCGTCATTCTGCTCTTGTTGATCTTCGTAGTGTTGAGAGTGATGCCCGGTGATCCTGTATTAGCAATGTTAGGCGATAAAGCTCCCATGTCACAAATCCAGGAAATGAGGCATCAACTTGGCCTTGACAGACCCATGTACGTCCAATTTTTCGACTACTTCTTGAGTTTAATGCGAGGTGACCTCGGGAATTCCCTAATATGGGGCAGGCGCCCCATCTCTGTTGAAATCCTCGAACACTTTCCTGCAACTCTTGAGCTAACGATCGGTTCCATGATAATCATGCTGCTAGTAGGGGTTTTCACGGGCGCTCAATCAGCCTACAGGAGAAACTCCCCTACCGATTACGGTTTTCGAACTTTCGGGATCGTAATATACTCAATCCCAATCTTCTGGTTCGGGATGATCCTCCAACTCATCTTCGGAATCTACCTTGGGTGGTTGCCCATCGCAGGAAGAATAGACCCGTTCCTCTCGCCTCGTGCAGTTACAGGCATCTACTCAATCGACAGCCTTCTAGCAGGAGACATCTTGAGCTTCGTAAGCACCATTCAACACTTGATCCTACCATCGTTAACGTTGGGCCTCGTCCTGTCAGGCATCTTCACTCGCTTGACGAGGGTTAACATGCTTGACGTTCTCAGACAGGACTTCATTGCGGCAGCAAGAGCAAGGGGGTTGAAGGAGAGTTCTGTCCTGTACAAACATGCCCTGAAGAACGCGTTCATCCCAATCCTTACCATGATCGGACTCCAATTCGCACTTTTACTTGCGGGGGCGGTTCTGACCGAAACCACCTTCTCATGGCCTGGCATGGGCTCCTACCTAATTGAGCGAATCAACTATCGAGATTTCCCAGCAATCCAAGGCGCTGTGGTTTTCTTCGCGGTACTTGTCGCAGCAGTTAGTGTCGCTGTCGACATGATCTACGCATTCTTGGATCCGCGAATACGGTACTGAGAGTATGGTGTTGAAAGCATGGGGGCCGAAAGCTGGTTGAAATCTCTTTCTGGAATACCTGCTCGGTTCCTCCTGAGGAGGGGTCCGAAGGGGGCGGAAGTCTACCTCGCCAGTGCGGGTGCAGTCTTGTTGGTCGTGGTCGTAGCGCTGACAGTTCTGGCGCCATACATTGCTCCCTACAACCCAATTGTGGAGATTGGGCCTTCGCTTCAACCGCCAAGTAGTCAATATCCTATGGGGACAGACAACTTGGGTAGAGATGTCTACAGCAGGGTCCTGTACGGCGCAATTGTGGCGCTTGAGGTTTCTGCGATATCGGTGCTCCTATCCTCAACTGTTGGAACCGTTCTTGGATTGTTCTCGGGTTACTCAGCCGGCAAGACGGACAGAGTTTTGTCGATAGTGATGGACAGCATCTATGCTTTTCCGGGGCTGATCTTGGCGATCGCGATAGCCGCAATGATGGGGCCGGGTATCGTGAACATGTCAATCGCGATCGCGGTGGTGTACATACCCACCTACTTCAGAATGATCCGCGGGCAAGTCCTCTCGACGAAGGAGCAGTTGTATGTCGAGGCGGCTCGAGCACTGGGGGCCAGGAATTCAACAATTCTCTTCCGCTACATATTTGCGAACATTATCCCCTCTCTTGTGGTGGTCCTGTCGCTGAATGTGGCTGACGCAATTCTCACCGAAGCCGGCCTTAGCTATCTGGGTCTAGGAATCCCTCCTCCTACCCCAGATTGGGGTTTTGATCTTAGCAAGGGCAAGTCGTTCCTGCCCGGAGGCTACTGGTGGATGATAACCTTCCCGGGCTTGATGATTGTCATAGTTGTACTCGGTTTCAGCCTTCTTGGGGAAGGTCTCAACGAGATTCTGAATCCTCGACTGAGGGAGAGGTAAGACTTCCATGAAACTCGCGCGCTCTAGTTTGTGTATCCACTCAGATGAACCGGTAACGCTCGTGCGGGAGTTGTGTGACTCTTGAATTCCATTCTTGACGTTCGAGAGTTGACGGTCGAATACATCGGTTTGAGGGGCAAAGTCAGAGCAGTCAATAGCGTGAGCTTATCATTAGAAAAGGGATCTACACTGGGCCTAGTCGGTGAATCAGGATGCGGGAAATCGACATTGGGCTTCTCAATCCTCCGACTGGTTCCGCCACCAGGAAGAATCAGTGCCGGCGAAATAGACCTCGATGGCATCAACTTGCTGAATCAATCTGAGGAAACCATGCGACGCGTTCGCGGTGGCCAAGTTTCAATGATATTCCAAGACCCGATGACCTCACTCGACCCACTGATGAAGATACGAGATCACTTCATCGAGCTCTTCCAGACACACGAGCCGACAATCACCAAGAAGGAAGCTCTTTCGAAGACTGTCAAGCTTCTTGATTCGCTCGGAATAGGAGGTGACCGCATCGATGATTATCCACACCAGTTCAGCGGGGGCATGCGACAAAGAGTGATGATTGGCTTGGCTTTGGCTCTCGAACCAAAACTCGTGATCGCTGACGAGCCGACAACAGCCCTTGATGTGATAGTTGAGGCTCAAGTCTTGGAACTATTGAAGCGACTGAAAGAAGAGCACGGTTTGACGCTGATACTGATCACTCACAATATCGGCATAGTTGCCGAGATGGCTGACACGGTCGCAGTGATGTATGCGGGACAGGTGGTTGAGGTTGGACCGACAGGAGACATCTTTGAAGCCCCTCTCCACCCGTACACGAAAGGTTTGCTTGAATCGGCGCCGAACGTCTTGCACCCTGAACGCTCGATGCGACCGATACCGGGAAGTCCTCCTGATCTCCTCAATCCGCCCTCAGGGTGCAAGTTTCATCCTCGATGCTCGAAAATCTTCGAACCCTGTCCGTTGCGAGAGCCTAGGCTGGTTAAGCAGGGAACTCGCCTTGTCGCATGTCACCTGTACGGTTAGGGGGATTCTGTGATGTCCTCTCTTGTTGAAGTAAGTGATCTGACAAAGTACTTTCCTGTTCAGACAGGTTTCCTTGAGACGATGCTTTCAAGGAAGAAAGAGTTCGTGCGTGCTGTAGACGGGATAGGTTTCACGATCAACCGCGGGGAGATATTCGGTCTGGTGGGCGAGAGTGGCAGCGGCAAGACAACGACGGGGCGTCTACTAGTGCGTTTGATAGAACCGACATCCGGAGAGATCATGTTCGAGGGACAGAACATTGCGGCAGCAGATCCCGCTGCACTACGGGAATTTAGGCGTCGTGCACAAATCATCTTTCAAGATCCAACAGCTGCTCTCAATCCACGAATGCGAGTCGGAGACGCGATCAAGAGCGCTCTGGACATTCATGAAATCGGATCGAGTGTCGACCGGAGAGAAGAAGTATTGCGGATGCTTGAAAGGGTCGGTCTCACACCGCCGGAGATGTTCTATGATAAGTATCCGCACCAGTTGAGTGGTGGTCAAAGACAGCGCGTGGTCATAGGCCGCGCGATGATTCTGAAACCCGAGTTTGTTGTCGCGGATGAACCCATAGCAATGGTTGACGTTTCGATTCGCGCACAAATCCTCGATCTCATGTTATCCATCAAGAAGGATTTCGGCCTAACATACGTCTTCATCACTCATGATCTGGCCACGGCCAATTACTTCTGCGACAGAATAGCGATAATGTACCTGGGCAAGATCGTTGAGGTTGGGTCAAGGGATGAGGTGTTCAAGTCACCAAAGCATCCCTACACAGTTGCACTGATGTCCGCGATTCCGGTTCCTGACCCAAAACACAAGCGACAGAGAATGATTCCGCGCGGGGAGATTCCAAGTCCGATTAACCCCCCACCGGGATGCCGCTTCCACCCGAGATGTCCTTATGCCTTCGACCGATGCCAGAAAGAAGACCCAACAATGACTCGCATGAGTGATACACACTATGTTGCCTGTCACCTCTTCGACAAGCCTGTTTCTCCGTGAATTGCGCTCCAAATGGCGCGAGGAGATAGGTGGGTGTCCCATCCGCCAGACTTCGAAAACCCTAGCCTATTGTAGGGATCTTCTGTTCCACCAAATAGTATTGCCCTGAACTCGGCGTCAAGAAACACCTCAAGAAGCGTGCGGAGCAGTCCCGATCCGACTCCTTGCCCCCTGCGTGAAGTCGCAAGTCTGAGGTACATGATTGTGAATTGACTTCATGATCATCAAGCGCTCCGTCGCGATAACTGACCTGCGTGAACATCGGAGAGACTCGCAGTCCTTCAGAAGCTCTCCATTGCTTTGATGCTTTCTCGAAGAGGCGTCACTCATGCCTTTTTCCACTGAATCTCACTGCGCGACCATTTCTTGTGCCACCAAAGTCATGCGACATTGAACGGAAGTACGCACCTGTTACACACCGCAAGGTTTATTTTCGTTCAGCCTAATGCCGTCGCCGAACAAGAGTACGATTCATTCAATTCGCGATACCGGCCAAGGTTGGAAGATTCTTGGGTAAGCAAATTCGAGTTCAACGTCGTGGAAGAGGCGGTTCCGTCTTCAGGGCGCGGACCTTTAGACGCCTTGCCCCCGTTCGTTTTCCGATCACAGACAAAGCTTACCCAACGCTGAAGGGAGTCGTGAGAGATCTCTTGCATGATCCCGGACGAGGAACTCCTCTCGCCCTGATTGAATTCGGAAACGGTGCCGCATGCTGCGTGACGGCACCCGAGGGCATCTCAATTAACCAGCACATAATGCTTGGCGTCGATGCTCGGCCTGACGTTGGCAACATACTGCCACTGGGTCGGGTTCCGGAAGGCACTTTGGTGTCAAGCGTCGAACTGCGACCGGGGGATGGAGGTCGACTTGCCAGGGCCTCGGGAACGTACTGCATGGTGGTCGCTCACACGCCTCAGGGGACGGAACTACGTCTTCCATCAGGGAAGTCGGTTTACATGAACGATCAGTGCAGAGCCATGATCGGAGTCGTAGCCAGTGCAGGACGGACTGAGAAGCCTTTTCTCAAAGCAGGAACTGCCAAGAAGTTGATGAGGTCACGAGGTCGAGTCTGGCCGACGACGAAAGGCCAAGCCATGGTATCTGCCTCGCATCCACATGGAGGAGGACGTCACAAACACGCAGGCAAACCCACAACAGTATCACGAAACGCGCCTCCAGGAAGAAAGGTGGGAATGATAGCGGCCCGGCAAACCGGTCGCGCTAAACGTGCTATCAGAACATGATAGGCTGGGGGATCGAAGATGACATTAGTTGACCCATTATCGAACGCACTTAACACAATTTACAACAACGAGAGACGTCACAAGCGCGAATGCATAGTCTGGCCTGCCTCCAAACTAATGGGACAAGTTCTCCGGATAATGCAGAAGAACGGCTATGTGGGGGAGTTCGAGTTCATCGACGACGGACGTGCCGGCAAATATCGAATCCAGCTCTTAGGCCGCGTTAACAAGTGCGGCGTTATCAAACCACGATACGCCATGAAAGTCACAAAGATTGAAGACTGGGAGGAGCGATACCTCCCATCGCGCGACGTCGGTGTCTTGATCGTCAGTACACCGAAAGGCGTAGTCTCACATGTCGAAGCACGAACCTCGAAAACTGGTGGCAGACTTCTAGCTTACGTTTTCTAAGAAGTTTCTGGAAACCCTTTAATTCAGCACTAGCATCTGCCACTACCCCTAACGCCTAGAAAGAAGTTGGACAAATTGGCAAAGGGACCTCAGTACAATCTGCCATTCAGACGTCGGCTGGAAGGAAGGACTCATTATGGCAAGAGGAGACGCTTGGTTGTTTCTGGAATTCCAAGACTCGTCGTGCGACCGTCAAACAAACATCTCGCCACTCAAATTGTCGAAGCCAAACCCGATGGAGATCGCGTGCTGGCTTCCGCCCACTCCTCAGAATTGAAGGAATTCGGGTGGAAAGGATCGTGCGGAAACATGCCAGCCGCATACCTAACTGGACTCTTGGCTGGACGAAGAGCCAAGGCAGCAGGAGTAACCAAGACAATCTTGGACATAGGTCTGCATGCAAGAGGCGCAGGTTCACGTATCTTCGCGGCAGCGAAGGGAGCTCTGGACGCGGGGCTTGCGATTCCTCATGACAAGTCGGCGATGCCGATCCAAGAACGGATTGAAGGCAAGCATGTTGTGAGCTATTCGAAACAGTTGTCTTCGGAGCCAGAAGTATACAAGAAGAGATTCGCAGCATACTTGAAGCACAAGCTCAAACCAGAGGATTTGACTGAGCACTTCGGTCAAGTCCAAGCGAAGATAACTGCATCAGTTGCGGAGGGCCGCAAATGAGTACCCGACAGAAGCGTAAGCCCAAGCCAAAGGCAGCACGAAAAAAGAGACCGAAGGTCGCGAGAAGACCAGTCGCTCCTTCGAGAAAGCCAGAAAAGAGGATAACTGAAGCGCGTCCGGAGAAGGCGAAGGAGCTAGCGCCAAAGAAGACCTTCGTACTGGCTGTCCGCCTTCAAGGCCCCGTCGCGGTCCCGCAAGATACTGAACTGAGCCTGAGAAGCTTAGGGCTTGAAAGGAGATTCAACGCAAAACTCCTAGAGAAAGACGCGAGCACAGTCGGAATGCTGAGGCACGCAAAAGACTATCTTACTTGGGGAGAGGTCAAACCCGAAGATATTGCCGCCCTACTGAGAGAGTGCGCGGAGCTGACCGGCGGTGCATCGCTCACAGACAAGTTCGTGAAGGAAAACTTCGGACAGGAATCAATCCAAGCGCTCGTCACTGCGCTTATTCAAGGTCAGGTCGGACTGAGCACAATGTGGCAGAAGGGTATCAAACCGTTGTTCAGACTTCACCCGCCTTCGGGGGGTTTCGACGCTAGCATAAAACGACCCTTCGGAAGCGAAGGCGAGCTCGGCTACAGGGGACCTGAGATATCAGGTCTGCTCGCCCGAATGCTGTGACCGTATTTACTACTCTTCGCGGGACCAGAATCGATTGTTTGTTTGATCGCGTATGGCTCGGCGAACTCAGACAAGGTCGATAGTGCTTACGCCGATTGAGACAGAGCTAGTTCAGCTAGGCCAAGATCTCGGTCTGGTCATCACGAAAGCGTTCGAGAAGCGGAGACTGCGACTGAGAAGAGGTGATGTGGTCGCAGTACCAAGTAAGGTTGTCTCAATCAGTGAAGGCCGAATCTTGAGACTTGACGAAGTGCATTGTTCCAAGGCAGCTGCGAGGCTTGCGAAGAAGTGGCGCATGGACAATCGGCTGGCCCAAGTCGTGATGAATGAAGCCGATCTCGTTCTCGGCGGTCTATCCGGGTTCATGCTAACCGTGAAGGACAACGTTCTCACGCCTAACGCAGGTGTTGACTCGAAGAACTCGCCCCCTGGAACGGTGACACTCTGGCCGAAAAATCCGGGCAGATCTGCAAAAAGACTGCGCAAGATCCTAGAGGACCAATACAGAACCAACCTGTGTGTTGTGATAGTTGACAGCCGAATAACGCCCTTGCGCCTGGGCACGACAGGATTGGCTATCGGCGTCTCGGGTTTTGTCCCCGTCCGCGATGAGCGACGCAAGCCGGACCTCTACGGTAGAAAAGTGAAGGTTACACAGACGAATATTGCAGACGATCTCGCAGCG
>Ga0315282_10010658_pt1 | contig 14363 bp, 9 predicted proteins | sample YL17G07_20_MG_FD_203693 | JGI IMG/M metagenome (GOLD analysis project Ga0315282, IMG submission 203693) | Sediment microbial communities from Yellowstone Lake, YNP, Wyoming, USA - YL17G07_20 | ecosystem: Environmental > Aquatic > Freshwater > Lake > Sediment | place: USA: Wyoming | collected...
AACGCATATTTCGCGTCCTTTTCGGTTTGATCTTGTTAAGCCTGATATTTGTCGGCCCAAAAACTTTATGGGGACTGCTCGGGCTTGCTCCTTTGGCTACCGGCTTTTTCGGAAATTGCCCCGTTTACTCTATACTGGGTGTTTCAACGTGCGGCGCTAAAGGATGTCAAACCTGAAAAGATTATTGTGCTGGAGGCAATTTTAAATTATCCGCTATCAGGTTTATTCTCTTACAATAGGGTAAACCTTTGATTCAAATGCATTGAAAAGAGCATTTTTGTCTCGGGTTTTGAAAGCTTTTGCGAACAGATGATATGCACCGGCGGCATTATTGCCTGCGATATCCGTTTTTAAACGACGAGCCTTATCTGCATAATCAAGCCCGAACAAACCGAATCTCGGCTCAAAGCTGCCCCATTCGTAATTATCAATCAGGCTCCAATAAAAATAGGCTTTCAGGTTAATCCCTTTTCGGATGGCCTTGATCATTTCAAAAAAGAATGCTTTAAGCGCCTCGTCTCGCTTGGTTTTATCTTCTCTTGGCCATCCAAGATTTCCCACACCGCGATAGCTCATGCCGTTTTCCAGAATATGTATAGATAAATCGCAGGCATTCCAAGAATAAGATTCAAGAAAATAGCCCAATACGCCGGGATTTATATTCCATTCCCAGGGATCAGACCGATGCCTTATGGGCTTCGGCAATCCGCAGATCTCCACATTATTCGCCGGAAACGGATCGTAAAAATCCAAGCCGACAGCATCCAAAAGCCGGGGCTCATCACCCGAATAAATCAGATCTGCGAGATCGCCCAAGAATTCCGGGCCGGCTTCGCTCCGGAACTTCCAGTCTTTGTAAAAATCGATAATGCGTTTTACAAGGTGCGGTCCCCGCAGATGAGGCACAGCCCGAATCAAAGAATTAAAGCGCTTTCGTTGGGCTTCCAGGTATTTCGGCATCTCAGACCTAGCAATGCCGTTTTGTTTGGCTAGAAAAAGATCTTGCGCCATTCGATCCCATCCGTAAATGGCTGCGCACCAGGCATTGGTGGTTACAGTGGGTCTGCGCCAGCCGTTTTCCCGATAGATTCGATGCACGATTCGATAAGCGAGCACATGCGCAATCAGAAGATTTTCATAACAGCGCAAGGCGTTTTGCCAGCTAACCTCCGCATTTCCTCGGGGATAATCGTCATGCAGATAAGAGCAATCCGGTAGAATCCACGGCTCGTTGATAGTAATGAAATAGGGGATCGGCTCTTTTCGAAATTCTTCGATCAAAAAACGATTGATCTCGCGCGCCGCGAATGCAATATAAGGCGGAAAATGCTCATAAACCTTGTTTCGGTCGAGCCAGAAATCCTGACCAGCCCACAACGGATGCGTGAAATGATGCAGCGTCACAGCAGGAAACATGCCTCGATCATCGATTGCGGCGATAATTCGCGCATATTCGCGGGCAGCGCTTTTTGAAAATGGCGGAGGGCATGTGTTTTCCGGATCGATCCCGGGTTGAAGCCTGGCCCATTCGACGCCCAATCGAAATGCATTCAAGCCTATCCACGCCGCGCGATCCGAATCTTCAGGATATTTCTCCATAAATCTGCAACACGGACCCGTGCGCTCTTTCTCTCCGCGGACCTCCGCCCAATACCAGTTGTTTTTTGGATCATTCGGGCCGTTGAATCCCCCTTCGACTTGAAATCCGGCCGTGGAAGCGCCCAAATAGAATTCTTTGGGAAACTCAAATCCTTCCAAAACATTCTCAAGATCGGCCCTGCTGAAATTCAATTTAAATACCATGAATTTCTCCTGGCCAACGTCATCTTAAAATCTCTTTTTTGATTAGCAGACAATTCCAGGAAGGTAAATCCATTCTTTGATCGGATATCATGAGTTTCAAATCGGGTGACAAGATTCCATATTCGCCCTTTAACTTGGAAAACAAAGGTTTATCGTAGCTTTGTTTTTCTCAGTAAAATCTCGTCATAACCGGGCTTGACCAAATCGGGCAGAGTGCAGATTTCTTGAAATCCTTGGCGTCGATAAAATTTCCGAGCCGATGAATTAAACGATGAAACCAAAATCCATAAATTAGATGCATAAAAAAACGATTCGTTTTCAAGCCAGCGAATTATCTCGCCGCCGATTCCTTGGCCTTGAAAAGCGGAAAAAACGGCGATCAGTTCGAGATATGCGCCAACAAGCCACGGATAGCGAACGCAAACAATGCCGCATATCTTGTCGGAGCGCATTATGACAAAACGATGCGAAGACGGATCGACGCGAACAAGGTAACCGGCCAGAGTTTCTTCTTGATACCCAAGAATGCTCCACGGCGACATGGCGACCAATGTTTTTGCAATTGAGCGAGCATCTTCCGGCTGCATTCGGCGAAGAGTGCAGAAATTCAGTTCGTAATTATCTTCGGCAAATGGCTTTTCCGTCGCGGTCATTTCATTCCTGGCCCGGGTGAAGCCGATGGGACTGCTCCGGAAATTGCATCGTAACGGTAATTATCTCCGGGCCTGTTTTCGTAGCACTTATCGGAAGCGAACGGCCGCCCCATGCTTAATAGCTCTGATACAGTAACAAACCGATAGCCGTTTTTAAGCAATTGGGGGATAAACATCGGCAAAGCTTCTGCGGTATGGACCCCATGACCATTGGCATGGCATATAATGATCGAGCCGGGCCGGGTCTTTTGAAGGATTACGGATGCAATGGTTTGGGCTGGTATGAATTTGGAGGCGTCTCCGGAGACCACATCCCATTGAATGGACGAGAGGCCATATTGAGCTGCAAGCGAAAGAGATTCCTTTCCGCATGTTCCGTATGGGAACCGGAATAAAACCGGAATGCGCGGAATTTTATTCATCTCGTCTTTCCCTGCATTCAAAGCGCACGGACTAGTTTGAAGCTCCTCCCATAGCAATTCATATTGGGCTTGCGACCACTGAATTTGTTCCTCCATCTCCTTTTCAGAAAGTAAATGAAAATTTCCGTGAGACCAGGAATGGTTGCCGATCTCAAAAAGAGGGTCCGCCATCAACTGTTTGGTTTGAACCGGGTGAGAGCGCATCCATTTTCCGCCGGCGAAGAAAGTGGCTTTGATCTGGCGTGCACGAAGGTAATTGATTACCCGCGCATCGTAACCGGCGCGTTCTTCGATTCGCTCGCAGAGATCAAAAGTCAAGGCAATATATTTTTTATCCGCAGGGAGAACGACCCTGCGAATCGAGCCCTGAAAGCCATCCGGAAGGTCTGGAGGGCTATTGATGGGAGTGATCCTTGCAGGCGGATCGGAGCGATGAGCATCGTACCAAGGACGAATCGTATGTTTGTCGCGTTCGGAACCGGCCAGTTCTTCCGGGGTCCAACAGCCTTCTAAAATTTTATTTGAGCCGAATGTCATTTCCGTGATCGTGAGCTTATCGATAGAAGAATTTTCATCGACATGGTTGGAGCCGTTAATCGCCTGATTATTGATTGAATGCGCTTTGCTGGATAAAACGGCGGCTTCAATATTGTTTACATGCTGACAAGAAATAAACGACAAGCCTATCAGCGCCAGCGAGAATAAAAGGAAAATCGACTGCTTGAAATGGATCATTTTATTCTAAAACCCTTTCCCAATGACTTTATTTTTAATTGAAATACCGCATGATGTTTTTTCGCTTTTTTTCGACGCACAATCCCCCAGCGATTCAAAGGATATGAAGTGTAGCAAAGGAAGAGATAAGTATAAAGAAAAACCGATAATCAGAATTCAAATTAAATTATTTTGGATAATCTGACTCAGGAAATATTGGTCACCACCTCGATCTCGGGCGGATTCAAAATGGTTCTTTTGACTGTGCATTGATCTACTGCTCGAACCAAAGCATCGAGGTATTTTTCGGGGAACGACTGAGGAAGCGTGATTTCGATGGTCACCTTCTCAAGTCGTTTTATCTCTTTATTGAAGTGCACATTTTGCCGGATCTTCATGCCCTCGGTCGGAAGGTCTCGGGTCTGGCAGAATCGCAAAGCATAAAACCCTGCGCATGTTGCGAGGCTGGCAAGAAAAATCATAAACGGCGAAGGTGCCGTCGCATCGCCGCCTTCTTCTTTAGGCTGATCCGTATGCACTATATAATTTCTGAAATGGGCATCCACTTTTACGCCGCCGGGAAAGGATATCGCGAATTCCATGACATTCTCCTGTTAATTTGAGCGCGAACTGAAATGCGCTTCCTGTAAATTATATATTGTGTAGATTCATTAAGGAAAAAAAAGATTCGAACAAATATTGAAAAATCGCCTCTACTTTTTGTTTTTCTCTCGGAATTTCCGCTCGATCTCCGCGGGCACTGGAGCGTATTGCATAAATTCCATTGAATAGTTGGCCCGACCGGAACTCAATGAGCGCAGGCTGGTGGCATAGCCGAACATCTCTGACAGAGGCACGGAGCCGATGAGCTTCTGAGAGCCTTTGCGGTATCGGCGCATATTGGTGATCCGGCCTCTTCTTCGAGAGAGATCGCCGGTAATGTCGCCGATGTATTCGTCGGGTGTTGCAGTTTCGATTTTCATAATGGGCTCCAGCATCACGGGCCCGGCGTTCTCATACCCTTCCTTGAAGGCTGCGAATCCGGCCAATTTGAATGCCAGATCAGAGGAATCCACCTCATGAAAACCGCCGTCTTCCAAAACCACTTTTACATCCATAACCGGATACTCCATCCCCGTTTCCATGGCCTCTTCGATGCCGCGGCGTATGGGATTGATGAATTCTTCCGGAATCGCGCCGCCCTTGATGTGGCTGACAAACTCAAATCCTTTGCCTGTATTGGGCTCCAAGCGCATGATGATGTGCGCGTACTGGCCGCGTCCGCCGGATTGTTTCACGTGCTTGTAATTTACGCGCGCCTCGCGGGTAATGGTCAGCCTGTACGCGACCTTCGGTTCTCCGACTATAGGTTTAACGCCGAATTCAGTCTTCAAGCGATCCACGATAATCTCAAGATGCAGCTCGCCCATGCCGGCGATTATGGTCTCTTTTGTCTCGTCGTCGTAACGAATCGTGAACGAAGGGTCTTCCAAGGCGAGTTTGTGAAGAGATGTAACCAGCCTTTCCAACTCTTTCGGCCCGTCGCTGCTCACGCTCACTGAAATTACGGGTGTGGGAATCGCGATTGATTCGAATATCAGCGAATGCGCCGGATCGCAAAGCGTATCTCCGGTAATTGCCTTTTTCATGCCGACGAGGGCAACGATATCGCCGGCCTGCGCAACATCCATGTCATAACGTTCCTGTGCGCGGATTCGCATGATGCGGCCGACTCTCTCTATCCAATCGCGCCGCGGGTTATAAACCTTGTCGCCCGGGCAAATCACGCCTGAGTAGATTCGGATAAAGGTCTGCTGGCCCACGTAGGGATCATGAATAATCTTAAATGCCATAGCCGAAAAAGGCTCGTGGATGGACGGCAATCTGCGATAAGTTTTCGTCTTGTCATCGATGTCTTCTCCCATCACAGCGCCGACATCCAGCGGAGACGGAAGATAGTCCACAATGCCGTCGATCAGCGGAATGATCCCTTTGTTCTTATAAGCGGCGCCGCAAAATACCGGAGTGATGACCGAGCGCAGCACGCAATCTCTGACGACCCTTTTGATAAGCTCCGCAGGGATAGGTTTTTCCGTCAAATAAAGATCCGCCAGATCGTCGCTGTATTCAGCCAGGCATTCGATCATTTTTAAGCGAGCCGCAATCACCTCGCCGGTCAATGCTTTGGGGATATCCGATATGGTGCGGCGTTCATCCGTACTGACAATTGCCTTCATCTCGATCAAATCGGCGATGCCTTGAAAATCGGCCCCTGAACCGATAGGAATTTGCAACGCCACCGGATTAGCCCCGAGCATTTCATTCATCATAGAAACACAGCGGCTGAAATCAGCTCCCTCGCGGTCCATTTTGTTGACAAAAGCGATGCGAGGAACCTTATACCGGTCGGCCTGGTTCCATACGGTTTCGGTTTGTGGTTCAACACCTCCGACGCCGCAAAATACCGCCACCATGCCGTCCAGCACCCTCAATGAACGCTCGACTTCCAGCGTGAAATCCACATGACCCGGCGTATCGATCAAATTAATAATGTGATTTTTCCATGAGCACGTTATTGCCGCAGACGCGATCGTGATTCCGCGCTCCTGCTCCTGCTTCATGAAATCCATTGTGGCTTTTCCGTCATGAACCTCGCCGATGCGGTCGGTGACGCCCGTGAAAAAAAGGATGCGTTCGGTGACCGTAGTCTTGCCTGCATCGATATGAGCGGCAATCCCAATATTTCTGATTGTCGAAAGACCCATATTTTCATCCCCTTCCGGAATAAACCGGATAGCGAAGAGTGCGCCTTATACACCGGTCGATATTCTCTGGCAAGAGCGAAAATCATATTGTGTGAGGGGAAAAGGGAGACGACCCGAAGTTCGCGGTCTTGTTATTCAGAGGATCAGCGGCTTTTTCTTATAGAGGGTAGTTATGATAATATGAAATCATCATTACCACGAGGAAGTCTGATATGAACTCTCTTCGGTCGGTGCTGTTCGCGGCCTTGGTTTTCATTTTGCTGTCATGTTTCATATCAGCGTGCGAATCGGACGGCAATAAAGGAGACAGCGCCAATCCGCAGACCGAGAACGACGATGTCGTCAATGATGATATGGACGATGATTCGGCAAATGGCGACAATCAAAACGGTTTTTCGTATCCGTATTGCCATGTCGATGAAAGCAAGATCGACGAAATAATGAGCCGAATGACGCTCAAACAGAAGATCGCTCAGATGTATATTGTCGGAGTCTCGATATTTCCCTGGTTTATTTCCGAAGAAGACCGACATCTGATTGAAGAGGAGGAAGTAGGCGGAGTTTACGTTCAAGCTTTGACGGGCATCGGGATTTGGCCGGAATGGACGGCTGAAAACATGAATAATCTGCAAAACATGGCCATGTCGCACAAGATACCGATTCCTTTGTTTATATCCATCGATCAGGAAGGCGGCATTCCGCAGGCCCTTAATACGATAACGGGCGGGACCGATCTGCCGGGGAACTTGGGATTGGGCGCCGCATTCGATCCGAATGCAACTTATTTCTCTTATGGAATAATGGGACAAGAGCTGGCGGCGCTCGGAGTGAATACGGATTTTGCGCCGGTAGCGGAGTTGATGATATCGCATGAGGAAACCTCCATGTACACGCGCTGTTTCGGCGAACGAACCAAAGATGTTTCTCTGAACACTCAGCAGGCGGTGCGCGGGCTTCAGGAAAATCGAGTCATCGCAACCGCAAAACATTTTCCGAGCCATTCAACCGCGCCCGGCGACGAGCATTTCTTCCTGACTGTGAATAATGAAGATGAAAAATCCGTCCGAGAAAAATATCTGCCGCCCTTTATCGCCGCGATAGAGGCCGGCGTGGATATGATCATGATGACGCATGCGGTGTATACGGCGTGGGACCCTGGGGTTCCGAGCGGGTTCAGCCATCGCATTGTGACCGGAATACTTCGGGACGAACTGGGGTTCGAAGGATTGATAGTGACCGACGATATCAATATGGGATCCATTACCTTGCATCCTTGGGATGAACTTCCGGATGTCATGGCGATTGAAGCAGGCGTAGATATGGTCGTCGATTGTTTTGCAGACAAGGAATCGATGTTTGGAACAGCGGAAGAGAACCGCAGATTTCCATACGACGTGGAAGGCCAGATCAATTATGTTTTGAGGGCTTTAAATGATGGAAGGTTGAGCGAAGAGAGCATTGACGCATCGGTTCGCCGCATCCTTCGAACAAAAATGAAATACTGTCTATTTATAAATCCGTATGCGGACATCGGGACGGCAGCCCAAAAAGAGAGAACTCAAGAGAACATTAAAAAATCGATTCAATTGCATGAAAATGCGATCACATTGGTGCGAGACCACGAAAGGATTCTTCCGCTTAATCCCAATACGGGCATCCGCATACATGTTGTAGCTCCGGCATTCTTTCAGTTGGAGATGTATCCCGATGCGGCATGGGGAAACCTGGCTTCGACCGACCTTGTCAAAGAAATCCGAAAAATTGCGCCGACCACAACCGGCGATACGTTTGTAGCCGGTCCTAATCCCGTTAATATCGATTTTTTAGTAGCCGGCGCACGGGATTCCGGGGCCGATGTTCTTGTCATCGGAACATATAACGCCCTTTATTATGAGCACCAAAAAGAACTGGTCAAAAAGCTTCTTGAGTTAAATCTGCCGACTATCTTGATAGCCACTGCCATGCCGTACGACTTGCTGGCTTTTCCTGATATCTCGACCTACGTGGTAACGTACAGCAACCGTGATATTGCGTTGGAAACGGTTGCGCGGGTTTTATTCGGATACATCGAGCCGAAAGGCCACTTGCCTGTCTCTATTCCCGGGCTATACGGCGTGGGATGGGGAGAAAGCAATCAAGTCGAATAAGTTTGTGCTCTCGTTATGATTTATTTAAAAGCGACTGTTTAAGCCAAGGCTTTCCGGCTCTCAACCGGCCATGTCTTTTTTCTTTTTTAAATCAAGAGTTGTTTTTAGGCCTTTATCCAAAATGGTTTTTATTGCCAGGCGGAAAGGAGTGGCGATATAAAACAACTTGCCGTATTTTTGAAGCCTTGCTTCGTCGACATGCAGACCCAGACCGGGTTCTTGCGGCACATCGATCGTGCCGTCCGGATTGACCTCGATCGGCGGAATAATCCCATCGCGTTTTTCAGGAGTCCAACCCGGAGGCTCATACGGATACTCTAAATAATCCCTGTTTTCCCATGCGGCGAATGCGTGAAGATTGATGATCAATCCGATGCCGTTGGTCCATGTGTGAGGCGAAAACCTAAGCTTTCTGATCCGGCATTCTTCCATAATCCTTTTTGATGTGGTCAGTCCTCCGCAGAAGGTGGCGTCAGGCTGATATTTGTCCAAGCATTCGTGTTCGAAGAGCGGCCGCACCTCATGCCAGTCGCCGTGAAGCTCCGCGCCGGATATCGGGGTTTTGATGCGCATTCTAAGCTCCGCCATTCCGTCCCAATCGTGCATGTATAAAGGCTCTTCAAGCCAGGCAATGCCGAGATTGTCGCAAGCCCTTCCGAATCCGGTCGCATATTCCAGATCCCATACAGGGGTCGGATCGATCAGCGAAACAGGCCATCCCTGATTGGCATCCGCTCCGATCACAAAGTCGTCTCCGACCTCTTTTCGCACTTGATTCAAAATGGCGATGTCATCTTTTCGCTCCTGATCTTTGACGCGGATTTTGACCGCCTCGATTCCCTTTGAACGGATTTCGTCGAGATAATGCTTTCGCTTTTCAAACGGCCTCACTTCACCCGATGAGGCATAGATTTTGGCTTTGGCGCAGATGTCTTTAGTTTTTTGAAGAAGCTGGTAGACAGGCTTGTTTTCAATTTTTCCGATCAGATCCCAAAACGCCGCTTCGATCCACCAGTTGCGCCAACCGAGATAAGACGCCTCGCGAAGGCGCATTCGGACGGTCTCCAGATCGTCCGCGCGAGTTCCGAGTAGGAATCCGCCGATCAACTCGCCCAGCCCTTGCCTTTCGCGGCTGAAAGCGTTGCCGGCGCTGATTCCCACGAGCCCATCATCGGTGGTCAATCGTATCAGCGTGTACCGAACATGGGTTTGCGGATATCCGGGTATCCATGACGGGAAAAAAGGTTTTTTTAAAGGCACACTTACATGAAACAGTTCGATGCGTTCGATTTTTTTCATGATGATTTTTCCAAAATGAGGGTTTTAATAATTTTTAAACATTGTCTTCCTCAGCGTCAAGTAAGTTTTTGGCTGTTATCAGTTCGTAGTGGATAGAAGGAAAAATTCAGTGAATAATGGTCGGTAACAAATATTGGATAAAAGATTGTGCAATTCCGGGATCGGACTATTTATTTTTTGAAAATATAAGTCCATTCGTTTATTTATAAATTCGTTTCTTTATGGAGCGAAAAAACGGTGTTTTTAAATGCCCTCAAATTCATTAAGAAAATTAATCCTTTGGTAGTGTTTTTTCTCTTGATGTTTATTCCATCGACCCTCATTTTTTCGGAAATTTTTTTTGTAATTCGAGCTACTGACTCAATAAAGAAAGTCGGATATTCAGTTCCAAAATATTTTTCGTATAAGGATATCCGCAACAATACCCTCGAGCTCGATGGCATGAGTGAGCATTATTTATCCGGCCAAAACGATGAGTGGCAAATACAAAAAGCCGCGATTGATCTCAGGGTTCCTTTCTTAAATGCCGTCATCGTTGGGTTCACGACGACCAAAGGAGATACTTTTTCTGTTCTATTATCTACTTCCCAATCCTACCCCGGAGAGTTTATTCGGTTCAAAGGTCAGGAAAAGGTGGAGTCCCAGCAATGGCCTGAGCTGAATTTCAAAAACAGCGTCAATCTTAAATTGAATGCACGAATCACAAATGACGGCATTGCGGTGAGAATCGATCAGGGGCCAGAACGCTTGCTTCCCGGCTCAGGCGCCGGGCAATCCTTTAACAAAATCATTTTTCGAAGTGCATGTTACGGAGGTAGTCACGGCAAATACGGCAGGCCGGGCATAAAAAAAATCCAAGTGAAAGGGGAGCGCCAAGAAAAAAGACCGTTTCAACTGAATTTGGATTTTAATAAAAAGCTTATCGATCTGCTTTATGGTTTGCTTTTGAGTTCTGTGTTATGCGGCTTGCTGATTATTGTGTATGTTATTCGAGTCGAAGACCGAAATGAAGCGAAGGCACGCGCATTAAAAGCAGCTCTTTTTGCAGCGGCATCGTTGGCTTTCGAGCCTTTCTTTTTGATTATTGCCGAGACGTTTTTTATTTTTTCTATTTTTTTATTTTTATATAGCCCTACCCAATCCGTTGACCGGCAAAATTATCGAAAGAATTTCTGGATATGGAAAGATTGGAGAGCAATAAAAACTCTTGCGCTCAGCATCCTCTTCTTTGGTCTTTACGAAATATTGCAATGGATTGCTCAACTGACATTTCTATCAGCGCCAAACATCAAAGTGGGTATTCAGACATATCCCGGAAAAGAAAACATTACTTATCATCCATATTGTGTAATGACCGATATTAAACCGCCATATGATATGACGTTCAAAGCGCGCATCCATAGTTCCGGCTTGCTTAGAGTGGATTTAAATCGGCAATTAAGTGATGAAACAATGTTGATCTCACATATGAACCAGGGAGGATTTTCTTCCTTTTTTTTCTCACCGGGCTATAAGGCAGGTTCGTCCGTATATTCGGATTCGTTATTTGGCACGCCGACCAATGCGGTGAGCATCGGCCATGTTCCGGAAAATCATGATTGGTTTGACGTCCATATCCGGAATTACCCTCCGTTAATTACAGCGGAGGTTCAAGGCTCCGGAGGTTCAGTAGGTCGAGGATCTTTGTTATCCACTCCAAAGTTTTGTTTTATCGGTTTTAGAGACCCGATAGACATCAAAGACATCAAGGTCGTTCCCGTACAAAAAAACAAAGCGGTTTTTATAGATTTCACATCCAAGTTGTCGTCTGCGATCAGCGTTTTACTGTTTTTTTTAGTGGTCGGCCGCCTAACTTGGAGATATATGGCTGGAAATCTGAGTTCGACTGCTTCAATGTTTAAGCTCGAAGTTCTATTGCCGATCCTGCCGTTGCTGTTGATCTCATTTTTACACTCTGTCCTCTTACGCGATGATTTCTATGTCTTTACGTTTTATATAATTCGTTGGGGGAGTTTTCTCGCCATTTTATTTGCATTTGTCATCTATAAGCAGCGATCGGCTAAATATACAAAAATAAAATGGCGGCGAACATTAGCAGACGCGGTTGCATTCACTATAATTCTGATTTGGCTTACGCCTTATTGGCTTCCGGGGCCTGTGGCAAAATCGTATTGGACGGTTTCCAATATGAATCTTCCGATTCGCGACATGTACATCGCCGACATGCGTGCTACACACAATAATTTTCTTTTATACCAGCAGCGATTTGCCGCTCGCGAGATTGATCCCGATGACAAATCATATCGCCGCATATTTTTGTTCGGAGGATCCCAAGCTTATGGAGCCGGTGTCGACGATCCCGACAAGACGATCACCGCCGTTTTTGAGCGTGTGCTGAATGAACGCTATGGTTATTTAGGCAGATTCCAGGCTGTCAATGCCGCAGTTCCTCAGGGGACCCTTCGAAATTGTTATATCAATCTGGAAAATGTCGTAAAATATTACAACCCCGAGGTCGTTATTTTCAATTCGGTAAGAAACGACTTTTACTATTATAACGGATCGGATGAAGCCTATACAAAAGTAGCCCGATCAGGAAAATATGATCCCGAAATTCCAACCCTTTTTGAACCATTATATCGGCATGCGCGCGTTATGTTTTTCCCCTCTAATCGGGGTTTTTATTCAACGAACGGCTTATACAAAATTTATGTCGAGAATCTTAAGCGAGTTCAAGACCTCTGCCGGAATTTGAATCTTCGATATGCATTTGTTAATGAGCCCTGGCCTGTGGAGCCTGATCAATCATTATGCGCCGGAGGTGAATTTTGCTATGACGGGGCAAGCGTGTCGGCATTCTTTAAACGAACCCACAGATACCTGATCGAAAGAAGCATAAAAGGAGATTTGCCGATGGTCGATCTGATGGACCTATTCGCAAAACATCGTGAAGAATGGTTATTTACTGATAGAATTCACCTTTCAGAACGCGGTCAGGAGCTCTTTGCTACAGGGCTTGCAGAGGAGATTGTCAAGCGATGGCCGAATCCCCCTTCTGAATCCGCTTCGCAAAAAATCGAAAATCAGTCGTTGGGTGAAGTAAAATAAAAGGCTTCTATTTTGAATTCTTTCTGAGATTAAATCTCCAGGTGCATGCCTCATTGCCGCAATCATCGGGCGGGCATTGAATGCACTCGGTTTTGATTCGCTGATCTATGGTTTCTGCAAAACCGGAGTATTCCATTATCCCTACCGGTTTGCACGGGAAGTCAGGCAATCCCTTGCGCCGTCGAGCGGATTGAACTCGGCAATCTTTCATATGATAAATCAGCGCCTCTTCCTCGCGCCGGATCTCTTGTTCGTTGACGCAGGCATATAACCGGTACCGAAGCGCTTTTTCCAATGCATCAAGGCCGCTCCCCTGTTGAATCTCAAAAGTCTTCATAATGCGAGCGGCCTCGGCCGTCGTAAAGCGGCGCCATGAAGCGATGTCGAGCCCGATCGCGGCATCCAGCCCGAACTTTTCTTCGCACGCAAGAAACCAGCATCCGTCATGGGCCAGCCAATTGTTGGCGTAAACGGAAAGCAATTTCAGCAAGCCTTTGCGGTCCAGTTCCGGAAATCTGTCTTGCATGATGATCCCTCCATTTTGGACAAAAAAGATATCACAGCTTTTGAGGGAGTCGAAACAGAATGAATAGGATTCTCTAAATTGTTGTGGAATCTAATGCGAAAAGCAAAGGGATTTAACGACTGTTTCAATGTCCGATTTTTCTATTTCCAGAATGTTGCCGATCGCTTTTTCGGCTTTCTTTGCTGGCATGTGCACGCCTACTTCGTTCATGAATTTTTCTCGGACCGTCTCGAAATAATGCGTCTGCCCGGGCGCGCCAAATGGGGTGTCTTGCCGGACGGAATAGATCTCGCCGTCTTTTGTTTTGACAGTCGCCTGAGAAGGAAAGATCATTTTAAAATTGTTGAAATCCTCGTGAATTGTTTCTCCGCTCTTTCCCATCGAATCTCGAATTCGCCTTGCAATTCTTTGCAATAACCTTCGAGAAACTTGCAGCCCGTGATCCGACAGAAGGCTCATTATCCGGAGGGAGTTTTTTTTATGCCCGCCCATTTGCCTGCGATAACCGAGCAGCACTTTCAACATGTCGCGGATGGAAAGTCGGGCCATGAGAGATTTGCCGTCGAGTCCTTGATCGAAAGCCTTTACAATTTGGAACGTCATGGGCCAGTCATGTCTCAGCTCGACCTTTTCCGCCAGTTTTCTTATTTCATCCTGATGCAGATCCAGAAACCCCTGGCTCATCTCAGCGCCGGTGAGCTTGCCTGCGAGTATGCCGATCGCGACATTGGCGGGGATGGAGAAATTTATGTTGACCGGCGTAAGGCGAAAGTCATCCGCATGCTCGGATGACAGATTGTCCATCTCGATGGTGACCAGACCGGCTTCTATAAGAATGTGCTCTATTTGATCCGAAGTCAGCGGTTGACCTTTTTTCCGTTTGTATTCTTCAAGGATCTGAAACAGGGCATCCATTGTGGTGTCGA
>Ga0315282_10010659_pt1 | contig 14362 bp, 15 predicted proteins | sample YL17G07_20_MG_FD_203693 | JGI IMG/M metagenome (GOLD analysis project Ga0315282, IMG submission 203693) | Sediment microbial communities from Yellowstone Lake, YNP, Wyoming, USA - YL17G07_20 | ecosystem: Environmental > Aquatic > Freshwater > Lake > Sediment | place: USA: Wyoming | collected...
GATGATGGTATGGTTTTCGGGTGAGGGCGGAAAACAACGAGAAAATCAACCTGGTCGGCGCCTCACTCGATGAGATCGACGCGCTCGCCGCCGAGCTTGGAGAGCCGCGTTTCCGCGCGCGCCAGATCTACGCCGGCCTCTACCGCCGTCGTCTGCGCACCTGGGAATCCTTCAGCGATCTTGCCAAGCCGCTACGCGAGAAGCTCAGCGAGCGTTTCGTGATCACCTGCCCTGATCCGATCGGGGTTTTTCAATCTTCGGACGGAACTCGCCGCTATCTGTTCGAGGTCTCCGGCAGACACAGAATTGAGTCCGTTTTCATTCCAGAGGAAAAGCGTGACACTTTCTGCATCTCCACGCAGGTCGGCTGTGCCGTAGAGTGCCTCTTCTGCGCGACGGGCAAGCTTCCCATGCGGCGCAACCTCTCCGCCGGAGAGATCGTCGGCCAGATCCTCGCCATGCAGGCTGATCGGGAAACCGACTTGAAGCGGCTGAACATCGTGATCATGGGGATGGGAGAACCGCTCCTCAACTACGAGCAGGTCATGAAAGCGCTCACCTTGATGACCGATCCGCTCGGGATGTCGATCTCCTTGCGCCGCATCACCCTTTCGACCTCCGGCATCGTCCCAGGACTTGAGCGTCTTGCACAGGAGGATCAGATCCCCAACCTGGCCATATCGCTCAACGCCACGACCGACGCGGTGCGAGACCGGCTCATCCCGATCAACAGGAAGTGGAATATCGCCGCGCTTCTCGACGCCTGCCGCCGCTTCCCGCTGGAGCCGCGCCGCCGCATCACTTTCGAATACGTCCTGATCGATGGAATCAACGACACGGCGGAAGACGCGCTCACGCTTGTAAAGCTGCTCAAGGGCCTGAAAAAGAAGATTAACCTGATTCCTCTGAATGCCGACCCGTGGATACCACTCAAGGCGCCGAGCGAAGAGCGTGTGCTCGCATTCCAGAAGACACTGCTCGAACATCACATCACCGCCTGCATTCGGCGCCCGAGAGGCAGCGATATCTCGGCTGCGTGCGGCATGCTTGCCGGAAGGGAATCCGCACGTGGCGACCCATCGAACCTACCGCCGGCTTAATCTTCGAGAGCCCATTCGACGGCGGCAGCGGCGTGGATTGCGGTCGTGTCAAACGCGGGAATCGGGCAGTCGCCCGCTTGAATCAACATGGGTATTTCGGTGCAGCCCAGGATCACGCCCTCGGCGCCGCGACTGCGAAGCTCCCCGATGATCGACAGATAGGAATCTCTCGAACTTGGAGAAATGATGCCGTGCGCCAGTTCGCGATAAATCACATCGTGTACCTTCTCCCGAGCATCCGGGCTGGGGATCAAGACCCGCAGGCCGTGTTTCTTTTGCAGGCGGTCGCGGTAGAACTCCATCTCCATGGTGAACCGGGTTCCGAGAAGACCTACGGTTCGAAGACCCTGGTCCCGGATTTCCGATGCCGTGGCATCGGCAATGTGCAGCAAAGGAATGGATATTGCCGCCTCGACGGCAGGCGCCGTCGTGTGCATAGTATTGGCACATATAAGGAGGAAATCGGCCCCGGCACGCTCCACTCGTTTCGCCGCCTCAACCATGAAGCGTGACAAGGAGTCCCATCCGTCTTCCTGCTGCAATCTCTCCACAGGCTCAAAATCAACCGAGTAGAGAATGCAGTCGGCGGAATGGCTCCCGCCGAGTCTCGTCTGGATCCCTGAGTTGATCAGCCGGTAATAGTCGGCAGTCGAATGCCACGTCATGCCCCCAACAAGCCCGATGGTTTTCATGTTCTTTTCTCCTCAGAAATTCGGTGCCTGTCGCTGAGTTCCGTCGGCCTAGCTTTCGAGAATGACCAGCGCGATGGCAGCCTCCTCAGAATGCGACAGGCTGATGTGGATCGCCCGTACGCCCAGTCCTTTGCTGAGATCTCCCGCGCGCCCGCCGAGCACGAGACTGGGCGCCCCGCGTTCATCCCTCCGCACCTCGACGTCGAGCCAGGCCACCCCTTGGGTCCAGCCGGTCCTTAGAGCCTTAAAGAAAGCCTCCTTGGCAGCGAAGCGCGCCGCAAAGTATGGGGCAGGATCGCGGTGCGCCCGGCAGTACTCCCGCTCCCCTTCCGTGTAAATCCGCCGGGCAAAGCGTTCCCCTTGCCGTTCCAGGGCGCGGCGCAGGCGACTGATGTCGACGATGTCTATGCCGATGCCGACGATCACACGAATCCTCCAAACCGGACGGACTGCAACCAAAGAAGGATTGTGCCGCCCGGATGTCTCTTACGGCCGGTCAATGCCATCAGCTTTCAGCTCTCAGCCTGCTCACCTGCGGTCCTGACTGCTGATTGCTGAAGACTGACAGCTTCTGATCGATCTGGCAAAGACCTATCTTCCAATAGACCAAGACCGGATTGACACGGGACATTGGGCCGATTCACTATTGCTGTCATGCGGACCGATGGCTTCATCCTGCGTGAATCAGCCGGCGTTCCTTACTACATTTGCTCGGCACTTGCGCAAGACATCAGCATACGCCACGGTTTTTCCACGCGCCACGGCGGCGTCAGCCTCGCGCCCGATAGAATTCTCAACCTTGGATACGTTCCCTGGGACTCGCACGACAATGTCAGGGAAAACCGGCGCCGATTTCTTTCGGCTCTCGGCCTCGCTCCCGACTGCCTCGCCACGGCCGCACAAGCCCACTCAACCGAAGTTCATATCATAATTGGCGGGGCTCACCAATGGAATCCCAACACGCGCGGCGACGCGCTCGTGACTGCGGAGAGCGGCGTCGCGCTGGCCATCCAGGTGGCAGACTGCTTTCCGGTGCTGATTTCGGATTCGAAGACCGGCACAATCGCGGCGGCGCACGCCGGCTGGCGCGGAGCCCTCGCGCGCATCCTTCCCCAAACCCTTGCCGGCATGAAGCACAAACTCGGCGTGGATCCGACGCACGTGCTCGTCGCAATCGGCCCTGGAATCCGGAACTGCTGCCTCGAGGTCGGCTCCGACGTGGCCGATGCTTTTGAGGCGGCGTTTCCGCGGGCGCGCCTCTGCAGTCCGCATCCCAACCATCGCGGGAAGCGTCTTCTCGACATGCCCAAAGCTCTGACCCTGCAGCTTGCCGAGGCCGGCGTGCCGCGGGAAGCCGTGTACGACCTTGGCCTGTGCACGCGCTGCCATGCGGACGAGTTCTTTTCCCACCGAGCCGAAGGATCCGGCGCCGGCAGAATGATGGGAGTCATCTGCAGAATGTCAGGTCTTTCGAATTCAACTTAGAAGCAAGAAGCCAGAATCGCTCCGGATCATGCCTTCAATTCGCGCTGACTTTCTCGGGAATGCAGGACGGGCGGCCCTTATATAAATCCCTGCTTCTGGCTTCCTGCTTCTGGGTTCTCATATTTGAGCAGCGTGGCCCAGGTTCCTTCGGGGCGAACTTCGTCGATGCGGATGTCGATCAGGCGGTTGGGAGCCACCGCAGGGCCCGCGATGCGAGCGTGGATGTAATTCTCCGTCAAGGCGACTGATTCGCCCATCTTTTCTTCCTTGGCCAAGCTGATGGCAGGCAGCACTTGTCCGATGAATCGTTGCCGGAAGGCAAGATTCTTCTGGACGGAGATCTCGCGCAGGATCTCGCAGCGGGCGTGGACTGCGCGCGGCGGCACCTGCCCTGTCATGGTGCAGGCTTCCGTTCCCTCCCGCGCGGAGAACGGGAACACGTGCAGATAAGTAAGCGGCGACTGGCGAATGAGGTCGCAGGTCGCTTCGAAATCGCCTTCGGTCTCCCCCGGAAACCCGACCAGCACGTCTGTTCCCAATCCAACTGTCGGCAGGCTTGCCTGGATGAAATGCAGCAGATCGAGGAAGCGCGCGGCGGTATAAGGCCGGCGCATGCGGCGCAGCACATGGTCGCTGCCGCTTTGCAGCGGAATGTGAAAGTGAGGCGCGAAGTTCCGGTGTTCTGCAGCCAGGGCCACGATGGCGCGGTCGAAGCGCATCGGCTCAATGCTGCTGAGCCGGAGCCGCCCCAAACCCTGGATCTCAAGGATCCGGCGCAGCAGTTCCGCCAGCCGTACTGGCCGCGGCGATCTGCGCCCGTATGATCCGATGTGAATGCCCGTCAGCACGATCTCCTGATAGCCTTGGTCAACCAGACGCCGGATTTGCGCAAGCACATCCTCCGGCGCGGCGCTGCGGCCCGGTCCCCGCACAAATGGAACGATGCAATAGGCACAGCGCGCGTCGCATCCGTCCTGAAGCTTGAGGAACGGGCGCGTCTTGCAGCCGATGTGTGACGCATCTGCCATCCGATAATCGCGCCCAGCACCGAGCGGCGAACGGATGATCCTTCGGCTGAACCCCGAGCCGTCGCACCAAACCTCCGCCAGCCGGTTTCTGTCGGCATTCCCCAGGACCAAGCTGACGCCTGGAATCGCCGCCAGCGTTTCGGGTTCGCGCTCGGCATAGCAGCCCGTCACGGCCAGCCTGGCTCCGGGGTTCTCCCGGTGAAGCCGGCGTACGGTCTGGCGCACCTGCTGATCCGCGCGCCGGGTCACAGTGCACGAATTGACCACGATCAGATCGGCGTCCCGGTGGTCATTCGCTTCGTGGAGAGCGCTGCCGCAAAGCCGGGCGCGCATTTCGGCGCTATCGGCCTGGTTGGAGCGGCAGCCGAAGGTGCATAGGAAGAACCTAGGCATTCTGAGACTTATTCAGCTCCCGGTCGCGCTCCCCGACGCGATCCGCGAGCTGCTTTTTGTATTCTTTGAGCCGGCGCGCGAGATCCGGATCGCTGCGCGCCAATATCTGGGCCGCCAGCACGGCCGCATTGCTGGCGCCGGCTTTGCCGATCGCCATGGTCGCCACCGGCACGCCGGGGGGCATCATCGAAGTGGAAAGCAGGGCGTCGATCCCCTTCAGCGGCGACGAATCGATGGGGACACCGATGACCGGCAAAATCGTATGGGAAGCAAGCACGCCGGCAAGGTGCGCCGCCGCTCCGGCGCATGCAATGACGACCTGGATTCCGCGATCCTCCAGCGCCACGGCGTATCGGTGCGTGCGCTCCGGCGATCGGTGCGCGCTCGTGACCGTAATCTCGTGCGCGATCCCGAACTCGTCAAGGGTTCGGATCATATCCTGGATCACGGGATAATCGCCGTCACTGCCCAGCACAACGGCCACCTTTGGTTTGCCCACTCACCCCTCCGTCACAAGTGACGAGTGACGAATGAAAGCATCGAGGGAACCAAGGTCCAACCGTGTTTTCACTCGTCACTCGTCACTCGTCACTTGACAAGTCCTTTGGCGCCGATATCGCGGCGATAGTGCATGCCTTCGAAGTATATCTTGTTGATGGCCTCGTAAGCCGACATTACCGCTGAAGCCAAATCGTCAGCCAAGGCGGTCACTCCCAAAACGCGCCCGCCGTCGGTCAACAGTGTTTCGCCCTGGCATCGCGTACCGGAGTGGAATACCACGACGCGGCTGTCTTCCTCCGCCATCTTCAAGCCGGTGATCACCTTTCCCTTCGCGTAGGCGCCTGGATAACCTTCGGAGGCGAGAACGACGCACACAGCAGCTTGTTTCGACCATGCGGCTTTATGGCCGCTCAGCCGGCCCAGGCACAGCGCCTCGCACAGCGCAGCGAAATCGCTCGCGAGCCGCGGCAGGATCACCTGCCCTTCCGGGTCTCCCATGCGCACGTTGAACTCGAGCACGCGCGGCCCCGCGGCGGTCAGCATCAAACCTGTGTAGAGCATTCCGCGAAACGGCGAGCCTTCGGCTCGCATCGCGTCAATGACCGGCCGAACGATGCGGGCCAGGATCAAGCCCTCCATATCAGGCCCAAGGATATTGTCGGTGGAGTAGGCGCCCATGCCGCCGGTATTCGGACCTCTGTCGTTGTCGTAGACGGCCTTGTGATCCTGAGCCGCGACAGCAGGGAGAATGGCATCTCCATCCGTAAAGACGATGTAGGAAGCCTCTGAACCCTCGAGGAATTCCTCAATCACGATCCTGTCGCCAGCGGCGCCGAACTGCCGATCGACCATAATGATTTCAATGGCCCGCAGCGCCTCCTCGCGGCTCCGCGCCACCATCACCCCTTTTCCCGCCGCCAGGCCGTCCGCCTTGACCACAAGCGGATAGCGGATCTCTTTGGAATCCAGTCGAGAGACGGCTTCCTGCGGCCGCGCGTGAACGGTGAAAGCGGCTGTGGGAATGCCGTGGCGAGCCATGAACTCTTTGGCGAAAACCTTGCTTGATTCCAGGCGCGCTGCCGTCTGGCTCGGCCCTACCACTGCCACACCATGTTCACGGAGGCTGTCGGCCAACCCGGCTGCGAGCGGAGCCTCGGGGCCAATGACTGCCATGTCGACGCGCTCGCGTCCTACAAGATCGAGCATCGCGGCCTGATCCAGGGGCGAGACCGGAAAGCAGCGGGCTTCCCTTCCTATGCCGCCGTTTCCCGGCGCGCACAGGACCTCGCGCACGCGCGCGCTGCGGCGCAGCTTCCAGACCAGCGCATGCTCTCTTCCGCCGGAGCCGACTACCAGTACTCGCATAGGTTTGACTCGATCAAGGCTCGTTCAGGTTTAAAGATTTCAGATAAGATCGGAAGGCGGGACCGAGCTCTTCATTCTTGAGCGCGAATTCCACGGTCGTCTTTAGGAACCCGAGTTTCTCGCCCGCATCGTAGCGCTTGCCCCGGAACTTGTAAGCGTATATGGGCTCTTTCGCCAGGAGATCCTGCAGGCCGTCGGTCAACTGGATTTCGCCGCCGGCGCCGCGCGCCGTTGTCTCCAGGACATCAAAAACGGCGGGCGTCAAAATGTAGCGGCCGATGATGGCCAGGTTCGAGGGGCTGTCCTCGACGCGCGGCTTCTCGACCATGTTCTTCACCGCATAGACCCGGTCATCGCTTCCCGAGACAGGGATCCCGTCAATGACCCCATAACGGCACACGTCTTCTCTGGGCACCTCCATGATGGCGACCACGCTGGCGTGGTGCCGCTCATAGATTTCCATCATTTGCCCTATGCAGGGCGTGTCCGCGTCGATGATATCGTCGCCGAGCAGGACTGCGAAGGGCTCGCTCTGCACCAGATCGCGCGCCATCAGAATCGCATGTCCCAACCCGAGAGCCTCCTTCTGCCGCACGTAAGCGATGTGCACCATATCTGATACTGCCCGGACCAGGCTCAACAGGTCTGACTTGCCACGGTCTTCCAGGATGCGCTCGAGCTCGAAGGAAACGTCAAAGTGGTCCTCGATGGCGTTTTTCCCGCGGCCCGTGATGATGACCAGGTTCCTCAGCCCCGCGGCCACAGCTTCCTCAACCGCATACTGGATGATCGGCTTGTCCACGAGCACAAGCATTTCTTTCGGCTGCGCTTTTGTCGCCGGAAGAAACCTGGTGCCCAACCCCGCCGCCGGGAACACTGCGCGACAAACTTGGCCCATGTCGAACCTCAATCTCAGCAAGTCGGGGGCACGGATGCCCGTTCGTAGCCGGACCCATTGAAGCAATGCCCTTGCGCAATGTCAATGGGAACTATCTGCGGTTCGTCGGGGCGCCCTGGAATTCCCGCCCATGGCATCGAGTTTGTGATCTGAGCATGCAGCGGCGCTGCATTCCAGACCCGGACCAGCCTGAACCAGAGAAGGATTGTGCCATCCGGATGTCTCTTCGGGCTAGTCAATGCCTTCAGCCCTCAGCCGTCAGCTTTCAGCTGGGATCAGTATAGCTGTTTTCGGCTGTCAGCTTCCGGATACATCTTGCCGGTCAGGCTGAAACTGAAAGAGTTGTTCCTCAATCCTCAGCTCACATCCCAGCGTGCTTATCTGTTAAGCTGAGCGCTGAATGCTGATGGCTGAGAGCTTTCGACAAGAACGGCATAATCCTAGCTTCCACGAGACTGACTTGTCACCTGCTTGGAAGGTCTGTTACCCTTCGCAGCGAGAGTGGACAAATAGCGCATCAACGCTGTCTCACATCGGCCTGGGGTGATGAGAATGCTGGACAAGAACTTCGTGCGCGAAAACCTGAACCTCGTCAGAGAGCGCCTGGCGGCGCGCGGCGGCGATTTCCCGTTGGAGGAGTTGGCCTCGGTGGACTCGGAGTGGCGCGGCATTCTCCTCCGCGCCGAGGAGTTGCGCCGCCAGCGCAACGAGGCATCCGAACAGATCGGCAAATTGAAGCGTGCAGGGCAGGACACAGCCTCGCAGCAGGCCCGCGTCAAGGAGATTGGCGGCGAGATCAAATCGCTGGAGGATCAGGCTCGCGCGCTCGAAGAGCATCTGAATTCCATACTGCACTCGATCCCGAATCTTCCCCACGCTTCGGTCCCGGTAGGACGCGACGAACACGACAACCTGGAAGTGAGGCGCTGGGGCGCGCCTCCCGAGTTCGATTTCACACCCCTCGATCACGTCGATCTTGGATCGGGACTCGGCATCCTTGACCTGGATCGCGCCGCTAAAATCGCAGGGGCCCGCTTTTCCCTGCTTGCCGGAGCAGGAGCGCTCATGGAGCGGGCTCTGATTCACTTCATGCTCGAGGTGCACACCAGGGAGCACGGCTACAAAGAAGTCTGTCCCCCTTTCATGTCCAACTCTGCAAGCCTCTTCGGCACGGGAAACCTGCCTAAGTTTGCAGAGGATCTGTTCAAGGTCGAAGGCACTGATTACTACCTCATCCCCACGGCGGAGGTGCCTGTGACAAACATCTATCAGGGCGAGGTTCTGGACGGAGACACGCTGCCGCAAAAATTCGTATCTTACACACCATGCTTCCGCAGCGAAGCGGGATCTTACGGCAAAGACACGCGTGGGCTGATACGCCAGCACCAGTTCAACAAAGTCGAACTGGTGAAGTTCTCACATCCGTCCAGCTCCTACGGCGAGCTGGAGTCCCTCACGAACGATGCTGAAGAGATCCTCCAACGCCTCGGACTTCACTACCGGGTAGTCGTCTTGTGCACGGCCGATATGGGTTTCGCGAGCGCGAAAACTTACGACCTTGAGGTATGGCTCCCCAGCCAGAATCGGTTCCGCGAAATTTCGTCCTGCAGCAACTTCGAGGCGTTTCAAGCCCGCCGGGCAAACATCCGCTTCCGCGACAAGGACGGGAAACGCCATTTCGTGCATACTCTGAACGGCTCGGGACTGGCTATCGGAAGGACTTGGCTGGCGATCCTGGAGAACTATCAGCAGAGGGACGGTTCCGTTGTGATCCCGGAAATCCTGCGCCCCTACATGGGCGGCTTGGAACGCATTGAGAGGAAGTAGCAACCTCCTCGTGGCTCACTGCCGGCAGCGGTCTACCGCAGCCGAATTATCCAGCCAAAAAGCGGCGGGACGTGAGAAGCCAGAATGCCCTGCTCGCGCGTCGAGCGGCTGGCGTGATTCTCTTCTGGCTTCTTGCTTCTGGCTCCAGGCTTCTAAGGAGAACATAACTCGCGCTACGGCGTCCATAACGGTCCAAGCATCTCTATATATCGTCGCGCTTAACGGCCACAAGGGCTTCCTGCGGAATTGTCAGAGGACGAACAAGGACGATATCCATGGGGGTGCCTCTCTTGATTTCGAGATCCGTGCCACGCCCCGCCAGAACAGCGGCCAGTCCCACGGCAGCGCCGACACCCGCTCCGATGGCTGCACCCCGCGCGCCGCCGACAATTGCGCCGACACCCGTCCCCGTCAAGGCCGGAGACGCAACCTTGACGACGTCCTTCCCCTTGGAACCCTCGCCGGTAACGGTTCCTTCAGTCTGCACGTTCGCGTTTTCTTCCTGTCCTACCTGGGCCAACGACGCTACGATCGGCAGCTGCCTTCCGCCGTCCGGAAGACGAATGGCGCTGAACAGAAGGTTCATCTGCGCCTTGCCTCTGAAACGGCCAGGTCGAAGAATGTGGGGAATGCTGCCGACAACAATGCTTCCCTTAGGTATAACCAGATGATCCTTCAGGTAGACGGGTGCGATTACAGTCGCAGTAAAGCTGTCTCCCTCGTTGTTCGACTTCGTGCTCAGGTTGCTGTTCAGTTGGAGGCTGATCCTGGTTCCTTCGGGAAGGGTCACATCCGTACCGGTCTGGGCACTCACCATCCCAGGAAACAGAAGCAATGCGAGGAAAAGACATCGCTTGCTCAAGATCCTCACTTTCGACCTCCCGCAGGCGCGGTTCACGCCCCTTCTCAATAGCTTCAGATGCGCCGATATGCTGGAAGGTTCAAGATCCCCTCGCAGATCCAGCATTATCGATGATTATACGAGCATGCGCCAAGAGTTACAACTGTTTGAATACACAAGAGATTTCACCTGTCTCGACTTGACTGCGGGCGAAGTTAACTGGTAGCTTCTTACCCATGAATGCAAGCGGCTGTCAGGAAGTCGCGCCACCCTCCGTGCATAAAAAAACCTGGCTGGAGAGGCTCCAGGCCCTGTTTGAGGTCCTCCTTCTCGCCGGAATAGTCTCAAGCCTGATCGCTACGCTCCCGTTTGCACTCAGCACATCCGGGCGCGCCAGCCTGCTGGCAGATGTCCGGGCAATGTCCATTTACCTGTTGCTGGAGGCCTTGATCACCTTCGTGCTCCTGTTCCTCATCATGCGCGCACATGGAGAAACTCTGAAAGGGCTCGGCCTGTCGTGGGAACGTTGGCGACCCAGGGTGCTCCTGGGACTGGCGATTGTCCCCATCCTATTCTTCCTGAACGGCGTCGTATCCATGATTTTCCAGACCTTCCTCCCGCGGCATTTTCTGAAACGCAACCCGCTCACCGATCTCATCCACACGCCTCAGGATGTGATCCTCTTCGTAGGAACCGCACTGATCTCCGGAGGCATCAAAGAGGAGCTCCAGCGCGCTTTCATCCTGAGGCGCTTTCAAGCCTACTTGGGAGGAGCCCAACTCGGGCTGATACTCTGGAGCGCAGTCTTTGGTCTCGGGCATTACGTTCAGGGGGCGCAGGGGATGGTGGCCGCAGGAGTGTACGGCCTCATCTTCGGCGTAGCCTATCTTGCGCGCCGCAACCTGATCGTCCCTATGGTTGCGCACGGCGTCTACGACACGATCGCCTTGCTCGGCTACTGGTTCTTCGCCCCCCACAGTTAGATTTCCGCATCGCCGGCCGATATGTAGGTTGACGCGCCGCGATAAACGAGCCTTGGAGGCCTCCTGGACCACAAGGAATTTACGGAGACTTCTTCAAGGGCTGGCAGCCTTTGGCGTTTATCGGTTTAAGGACCGTTCATGGCCGACGATTTGGGCTTTACCCATCTCAAGCTGGTGGACACTTTGCTGGAATTGCACAGAACTCAGCGCACGTGCGTCGTCCGGTTCGAGCGCGGCGCCACAAAAAAGCAGCTCGTTCTTTTCCACGGGGCCCTAGCCTTTGCCGAAAGCAATCTTCCGGAGGAGCATCTGGCCCGGGTGCTGATCAAGTTAAACCTGCTGTCCCGGAAAGATCTTAAGAAAGTCTCCGAACTTATGAAGGGCGGAAGAGGTTCGGACGAGGCGGTCACCCTCGGAACAGGGCTTGACGCCAAGCGGCTGGAGGAGGGAGTGCGCGAACAAGCCATGATGATCCTGGCCTCGCTCTTCGTCTGGTCCGGGTGCGAGCTTCGACTCTTCGACGGCAAGGGATCGATCCGCCGCCGCTGCAGCCTGACCCTCTCGCTGCCACAGGCGCTCGCCGAGGCGGCGCGCCGCGCCGTGAAAGATCACCGTATTCCGTCATCTCTGCATCAGTTGGCAGGATGGGTCTGCGCTGAATCGGCCGCCGAGGCACGCGCCGGACTTCCGCTCAACAGCGCGGAAGCGTACGTCTACGGGCAGGCGAAGGAGCCCGTTGCCGTCGAGCGCCTCCTTTCGGCCCTTCCCAAAGGCGAAGTCAGACCGGAGGAACTCGTCCAACGGCTGCTTCTCCTGGGCCTTTTGCGGCTGGAAGCAGCGCACCCTGATCCGATCGATGGGGCCAAGCGCTCTGCGGCACAACTGTCCGGGCAGGTGGATGAGTTGTTGCGGCGCTTCGAGGTGGCGAATCTCTATGAGATCCTGTCCGTGCCAACCAACGCACGAGCAGATGAGATCAAAGCTGCCTACCACGAAATGGCGAGGCTTTACCATCCCGACTGCTTCGAATCCAAGGGTTACGGCTCCGACCTGCGCGCCCGGGTGGAAAAGCTCTTCACATATATCACCGGGGCGTATGCCACGCTCAGTGATCCGGCCGCCCGCGGCATCTACGATGAGATGCGCACGAAGAAGGAGAGTCGGGTGGAGGCAGCCCGGCAGGGACGTGCCGCCGGAGATTCGGAAAAGACGGCCGAAACCCTCCTCCGCGCCGGGCGTGTTGCTCTCATGAAGCGGGAGTTCGAACAAGCCGTGAGTCATCTCAGAGAGTGCGTGTGGCTGTGCCCGGAGACCGCCCGCTATCACCATTATCTCGGCGTGGCTCAGGCTGAGATTGCCGCGTTGCGCAAAGAGGCCGAGCAGCATCTACTCAAAGCCATCGCTCTGGAACCCACGCGCGTGGACAGCCGTCTCGAGCTCGGCAAGCTGTATCTGAAGGTGAACCTGCCGAAAAGGGCGGAAGCGCAGTTTTTCGAAGTGCTCCGCTGGGACAGTGAGAACGCGGAAGCCCGGGAAGCGCTCCAGCAACTTGGCAAGGAATGCGGCAAGCGCGCATGAATACACGCGACGTTTTCCAAAATACGGCGGCAGGCTGGGCTGTCCGCGCATTCGGAAAAATCTCACTGCTTTCTGCTACTGAAAGGCTTGGGACGGCGCAGCCTGCCGCCGTGTTTCATTGACCTACATCCTTCAGTCCTTCGAGCGCCATGCGCGCGGCTTCCTGCTGTGCCTCCTTTTTAGTTCGCCCTGAAGAGCGCGCCACGACTTCATTACCCACAACCACCTCCACGACGAACACTTTCCGGTGATCCGGGCCAATCTCATCCACCACCCGATACGTCGGCTCCGGCCTCCCCATGTCGTGGAGCTGTTCCTGGAGGGTGGATTTGAAATCACCATAGGTCAACTGGTGCAGGTCCGGAGAGTCGAAAAGATCTCCCGTCTGACGTTCCAGGAAGCCTGCCGCCGCCTCGACGCCTCCGTCGAGGTAAATGGCGCCGAGTAGTGCTTCGTAGGCATCAACCAGAATTGCGCGCTTGTTACGGCCTCCGGTCTTCTCCTCACCGCGGCTCAAGAGAAGGAATTCGCCTAGACGTATCTTTTCAGCAAGGCGAACCAGGCTTGCGGCGCTGACCAGATACGCCTTGATCTTGCTGAGCTCTCCTTCATTGGAGTCGGGAAAGCGCTCGAAGATTCTGGCGCTGATCAGAAAACCGATCACCGCATCGCCCAGGAACTCCAGGGATTCGTTGTGTCGAAGCCCTTGACTCTCCTGTTCATTGACAAAGGACCGGTGTGTCAAGGCCCTGAGGAGCAGAGATCTGTCCTGAAATCGATAATTCAGCAGAGCCTCCAGCTCCACAAGGGCTTCTTCTTCAGACACGGTTTTTCCTGGCTCGTCGCTCATCCATGCCTCGTCTGCCTGAGAAACGCCGAACCCAGCCTCGGCTTGGTCGGCGCGGCTTCGGCAGCTTTCTGCTTCGCCTCTCCCATTTTACCCGGTCAAATTGGTGTCGAGCACCTTTTTTCGCTGAGGAGAAAAAGGTGCTGCCGGCGATATCGCGGGGATCGGCGAGATTACCTGCGGAATCAGGAGGTTGATTTATGGCCCAGCGCGGCCCTGCCCCGTCTGATCGCATAAAGCGCCAGTGGATAGGAGATCCCGGCGCAAAGGACTGCGAGGATCGCCGAACCCAGTGCCATCGGCATCAAGAACCGCCACTGGTGCGTCAACTCCAACCAGAAGTTGGCGTGCCAAGGCTGAGGCCATCCGGAGTGAGGAAGCGACAGTCCATCGGGGAGACCGATCAAGCGGCCGCCAAGGTAAGAGGCTGCAGCGTAATAAGGCACAAGGGTACATGGGTTGTTCACGAACAATCCAACCAACACCGCCGCGCGGTTCAATCCAAACAAGAAGGCTATGGCGAGGCCTAGAATGGTGTGAAGGCCGACGAATGGGGTGAGGGTCAGAAACACACCGAGCGCAAATGCGAGCGCCAGCCGCTCAGAGGTATCGTCGAGCGACAGCAGGTAACGCGCGCGCTGCTGTACCTTCCTTCGAATCATAAACCCCGGCCCTTAAACAAAATCGCTTTGGAGCTGGGGGGGGATTTGTGAAGAAGACTGACAAGTACGCGTCTTGCCTTACGTCGATCTTCAAAACTCAGCAATAACAATATCGTACTCCCCGTCTGAATACTTTACCAAATCGATGGCTTCTCCGGCCCA
>Ga0315282_10010660_pt1 | contig 14362 bp, 18 predicted proteins | sample YL17G07_20_MG_FD_203693 | JGI IMG/M metagenome (GOLD analysis project Ga0315282, IMG submission 203693) | Sediment microbial communities from Yellowstone Lake, YNP, Wyoming, USA - YL17G07_20 | ecosystem: Environmental > Aquatic > Freshwater > Lake > Sediment | place: USA: Wyoming | collected...
GGTCTTTTATGGGAGCCATTGATTTTGATATTTCATCGTTCCACCTGTTCGGCAATGGATTCTTGAATATCATGGCTTCATTGCTTGATACGTTATACAGCATGTTTTCCTGCTTCTCCTGCGGGATCAGGTATTTGACCCATGGCTTGAAGCGCATTGTCCTCTCGAACATCCCGGATATGACAAAGGGCTTGAACCAGATGTAAGTGAGCAGGTTCCTCAATGTCACGTCGAACTGCTCTGTCTGGGAAAACATCACAACAGCCATCCCATGGTGCCTTATGTAGGGAAAGTTCAGCACTCTTTCCTTTACTTCCTTTGTCGCGGCATTCCTTCCAAAAAGCGTAAGCAATACCTCGTCGTAGAACAATACACCGTTCTCTATCTCATTCAGGCTGAATGTCTGCTTGATTTTTGGATAAGCTTTTGCCAGTGCTGGCGAATAGCCGAACCAGTAGACGTTATAACCTCTTTCCAGAAGCTTCTCGGACAGCCATGTGCCTCCGGCAGTCTTTCCGGCGCCGGGCAGTCCCAGGCATATTGTAAAAGTTCCCTCGATGGCGAGTGTCTTTATGATCAGCTCTTCCTTGTAGCCTTCTGATGACTCGTAGTTGCTTTTCAGCAATCCTGCCAGTATCGCTGGCTCGTCCCTCAGGAATTGGGTTGCTATGTACGCGCCGTCTGACTTCCTGAACCTCTCCAGGAACATGTTCAAGCTTCTGCTGTGCCTTAAAATATACGACATGCCTGAGATTCTGTCAAACTGCTTATCAGCTTCCCTGTCTATGTGCATAAACTTTTTTACCTCCGTAAAAACCCTTTACTAAAAACTACTTACCTTGAAACTTTTTTAAAAAGTTTCTCTCCTGTGGCATTAGCTTTTTTTAAAAGCTTCGCTTAAAGTGGTCTTTGATTGTGGAATGCGTAAAGTGAAATCTAGTGAAATGTAGTTGCAGTTCACCACCAGAGGTTTTAAGCTCAAAATGCCATTTCAGGTTATTCAGTCTTGGATTTCTCGAAAAACATTTCCTTTAATGTATCAGTCACTGTTTTCTTTTCAGATATTCTCTTTATCCACTCTGTCAAATCTTCCTTTACTCCCATTACATCCTTCAAGTATCGCTCGTACATTGCTATCTTTGCATTCTGCTCTAATAGCTCTTCCTTCATTTTTGCTATTTCAGGAACTCTTAGTTGTGTGTTGGTAAACAATCCAAACTCAACAGGCATCGGGAACTTGTTGTCTGACAAGTATTTCCTGACAGTTGATGGAAGCTTTGAAAGTTCTGTCGGGTCGCACTTGCTCAGGCAGACGATGCAGTCTGACACTGGAGTGAAAGCATCATAAGGGGCAACTATAGTACCTTCACCGCCTGACCAGTATACTCCGCCTGCTAATATTCCACCTTTCTTTGCTATACCCCAACGTCCAACTTTTCTTAGATCTCTTGCAAAGAATGTTGTGTGTCCAGGGTTTCCGTCATAGATTAATTTTGGTGTTTTCTGTTTGAACCAGATTAAAGTTTCAGTGAACATAAGAGCTCCTAAGATGAGTATTGCAGCATCAAAGGTTGCAGAGTCAAAGTTAGTTGAACCCCACTTCCCCCTGAATGCAATGACAAGCAATGCAGCTATTCCAAGCACTCCGAGCCATAACATCCAGTCCTTTTTCGAGGGTTTCATCTCCTCTTCTTCTTCATCAATGAATGCCATGCTTATCACAAAACCTTTTAGCCACTTTTGGTTCAAGCAAGCTATAAAGTATTATCTTCAGTCCTTTCTTATCAACAAACTCTGATGAATTGTTATTCAGCTCCAAGATGTAATCAGTGATTGACAAACCTTTCTTTTGAGCATTCTCTTTTATTGCATGTTTCTGCTCATGTGTGCACCTGATGGTGATGAAATCATTTTTTAGCAATCTTACCACGCTTTGCAGGTTGCTTGTTTATTTCAAGCATTTCCATCTCTTTCATTACATCGTCTTCTGTCTCAAGCTCGCCGTCAAGGAACTTCTTGTAGGCAGTTGCTCTTGTAGTTCCTTCGTATTGCGCCTGTTTTAAAATGAATTCCCTCATCTTTCTGATCCTGTCCATTTCGGTCAGTTCTTCTTCATCATCGAGCATGTGGGGAAGCTTCCTCACAGCTTTTGGCAGGAATCTTGCTTCAACCTTCGGGTATGACACCCTGAAGTATTTGAAGTAAACCAGCGCTCCGATGGCGGCCAAAAATAATATCCCGCCCCAAAAAATGTTCTGCCCGAACGACAGCTCGTTCTGCTTGTTCACTGATGCAACTTGAAGCATAAGATAATCTTTTGTTGCATTAATATCCTGTTTTGTAGCCATTTGCTTCCATATCGAATCTGTCTGCGACTCGAGCATTGACTGGAATTTTGAAGTGAAATTGTTCAGCATGTTATTTGTGTCGTTCGTGAAATTATTATAGAGGTTCAACGACTCCTGCTTGTAGGTGCTGTTGATTATTGACGATACATTGCCCAAGAAATGAAGGCTCACCCTTGCCTCCAGCTTTGCCATTTCATCATAAAAGGTTGAGTTGATTGATAATAAGGAATTGTTGAACTCGCCTGTCCTGTTGTTCAATAATTCACTGCTGTTATAGAGTGAAGAGATGTTGGCATTCTGATAGCTGCATAAGTATTCAAACAAGTTAGCCAGTGAAGCGTTTGAGATGTTTGTCGCGTTCGCAAGCTGGTTCACTGTTTCGAGCTGGGTTGAGTTCATGCACGAAGCAAAAGCAGGCGTTGAGAGCATGATGAGCGCGATTAGTACCGTGCAACATCGTCTATACATGATTTAAATATTGAATAAACTCATATATAAATATAACTACGTGGCAGTAGCGTATAATTATCCGCAATCTGCCATACAGTAAATTTTAATAAGAGGTGAAAATTATATGCCAATATCAAAGTGGTTGGTACTGCTTTTGATAGTGGCTGGTGTCTGGTTTATTCTAGCTCCAACAATAGGCATAACAGGCTCTACACTGACAGTAGCATTGTTCACGTTCTCAATACTATTATTACTCAAGTGGTTCAAGCCGACAAGCAAGTTTGTTTCAGCAATCCCAATAATGCCAAAATGGGCAGGAATCATTGGAATAGTGATTCTATTATTCGGGATATTCAGCTACGGCTGGTTCAGCTTCCTAGGGTTGCAGAAAATGTTCCCGACAGGTGCGATAACAGCAATTCCAACAGGTGCAGTAACACCAACAGGTACAGCTGCAACTTGTGCTGCTATGAGAAACGGCGGGACAATAAGCGATGACATCTTTGGTACAAGCTCTACGTTGACGCTCAATGCATGGGATATGGAGTCAAACACTCCTTACTCGTCTGCAGTTGATTTGACGACAAACTGTTACATCTACAAGAACGGGAATGCTGCTTCAAACTTCATCAAGGCTTCAACTGATACAAGCGATGCTTCTGTAACAGGATTCTCAGTTGGCAACAAGGTATACATATACTGTGGCGGCTCAAGCTATTACACAGATCCATTTGAAAATACTTGTGTTGATACGCAAGCAATGCCAGTGAGTTTGTCAACGCACACAGCGACAACCGAGGCAAATACTGACATAACAGTTTATGACAAGACAGGTGCTTCAGCATTGACATCTGGTACGGCAAGCGAAAGCGACTACACGATGGCAATGGGTGCAAACCAGGATGAGCTGATTTACGTGCAGGTGCAGAACAATGTCGCAAATGCAAGGAAGGATGTCTGTGCTTTGGGTGTGGTGAGGTTCTACAATATATCAAAAGTCGAGCCTCAAAGCTTCACATTCGAGGGCAAGACATACACATGGACGGCAGCAACAACTCCTTTGCACATGCAGAGCGTTGCAGTTTCGTATAATGAAACTGCTGCAGGTCAGACATTGACAAAGGATTACACTGTCTACAAGTTGAGCGAGCCGATAGACATGAACGAATGGGCTTACTTCAAAATTCCAGTCGTAATAAGCTCTGATGCGACGAACAACCCAATTACGCATCATGGAACTTCAAGTTTGAACGGTTTCGCATTGCTTTTGAAGGACTGCACATGGGGAAGAGGCACTGACGGTGCGATGTACAAAGACTTTTACACTCATGACACAGGGCAATCGGATGTTGGAATAGACGAAAACGAGACATCACCATTAGGCGGTACGAACGGCGCATTAATCGAAGTTACTTGATCCCTTCTTTTTGATTTTTTGATTTTCAAGTGACTTTAATAGTGTTAGTTATAGCACTAAGCAAAGAAGGGGTGAGTGACTCGGTATGCCATTGCCAAAGATAACGCTAGGCTTGATTGTATTATTCATAATGCTATTCCTATACATCAATGCTGACATTGTGTATGGGCAATATGCAGAACAGGTAAAGACAGTCATGGTGGCTTACTTTCTTTTGTTAGCCGTAGTCCTGGCAAGTTTTGGAGTCGGTCTGCCGAGCATGTCCCTTTCAATATATGAAATAAAGAACTTCGCATTGATGTTCATACTTACAAGCCTGGTGCTTGTTCCATTACAGTTCATGCAGGGATTGTCGGCAGAAGTTGCAGTGACAACAGCTCTTGGATTTGGACTGTTCCATGCTTTTGTCAAGGCATTCATAGAAGAGACAATCTGGGCTGACATATTGAAGAAAAGGATTGGAAGATACGGCTCGGCGATAACATTCGGGCTGTTCCACCTGGCAGTCACATACACCACCGGAGGGATAAACTTCATTGCAATCGGGATGCTTATGATTTTAAGATTCATATGGGACTTCATATATGACAGATATGGGGTAATGGGTTCATGCGGATCACATTTTTCATGGAACTTTTTTGCAATGACAGGAAAAACAATATTTAGTTGATAAATATGAACAACATAATAATCATTTTGGGCATAACGCTTTTGATAGCAGGAATGCTGGGTTTGACAGTCAAGAATTTCAATATAGTTCCTGCATTCATAACAAACAACCTGAGGTACATAGTCATCGGAGGGATAATTTTATCATTGTTCGGGTTCCTTGGGTTCCTTGGCTTGGTTGCAGGAGGGATAATTAGTCTGTTAATCGTGTTTGGTGGTGTATTGTAATGGAAAAAGGCTTTGCAATACCGATGTTTGTATTGTTTTTGATAGCAGGAATCATTTTGATTTATGCAGGAGGATTCTTGGTCGGAAAGGCTGCACTGTTCCCTGCAAGTGTGGTTGTTAATGGACAAACATGCATAGCAAAAGAGGGCTTGTCCATCATACCAATAATGGGTTATTACGAATGCAAGGAGCAGGGCGAGACATACTTGATGTACGAAATAACAACAGGATGGGGATGGGATCCTTATGTTGTCATCCCGTGCAATGAGTGGACAAGGAGCTGCGAATATTACAAATGTTCTGATTCTGCATGCACAGGTACGCAGCAATATCTAGGTTCAGCACCAATGGGTGGTGCATACCAGACACCTCATCAATTATACATTTATTATATCAAAAAGACATTCAAGCCTTATTCACTATGGTTGGAATCAAGGACAGGCCAGTCAGGCTGGGTATATCAGCCAAATCAATATTCCTGCCAGCTTCCAATAGGAAAAGATTACTGCCTGGGGGGAATTGTTTGCGACCAGAACAAATTATACAAGGCAGGAACAATAGATTTTGACCAAGCAACAAATTTCTTGGAGAATTGGGCTGTTTCGCCTGTTGAATATTCATTCAAAAGCCATCCGATTTATGGCGATGTGTACTGCGCAGGGCAAGGGAATCTATACAATTATAGCACGGTAAAACTTACATCAGGATGTTATGCTTATCCTGGAAGCCTCATAGCAAAAGCTGACTGCTGCCCAGGGCAGATAATGGGTTCTGCAACATGCGGTGATGATTTCAAGTGGCACACCCCAGAAATAGCACCTTCTTGCATATCAGATTTCCAGTGCAACGGCCAGGGATTGTGGGTTCCTGACTACACTGATATAAACAGGAAGACTGTTATAGCAAGCAAATGTGTGAGTGGGAAATGTCAATCACAGACTAAAGGAACAACATGTGCGACAAACGAGGCATGCCCGACAGGAACAATCTGCATGCTGGATCCATATACAGGTTCAAGTTATTGCGCAGCATCAGGGACTCCGCCAACAACTCCAAGAACTCCGACAATAATCACGCCTGAAACAAATGAATTGTTGAATTGGTTGATCAACATAATTGTGAGCTTCATACTCGGAGCAATTATAACAGGAATATTATTGGCATTGGGATTGTTCACACCATTAAGATTCATACCTCATTTGAATAAGCTTAGAAGTCCGAGAATATTTTTAATAGTTAGTTTTATAATCGGATTAATCATATTATTTATGTATGCTGGTCTTATTTTAACGACAAGAGCCATGTTATTCGGAGGTGGTTGAATGCCATTGGTAAGATTCAAAAGGCATAGGACAAAAAATTACGTTAGATACAGGATCAGAAATCCAAAACTCTTCAAGAAAACAAGCTTCAGGACATTAGATGTTGGAAGGCCAGGGCATCACCAGCTTATCAGGGCAAGATTGAAATCAACAGGAAAATATGCAACGCAGGCAGTCATTGTTGAAAAGGGAACAAGACCAAGCAAAGCAATATTGAAAAAAGCGAGGTTGTATTAAAGTCAGCTTTTAGAAAAAGCCGACACTCAAAAGTGATGTGTATGAAAGTAAGAGCAATAAAAGGAGCAATCATTGGAGTTGGCGCAAACGTGGCCGCAAACTGGCTCACTTTCGGCTCAATACAGCCATGGAATGTGGTTATCGGAATGTTCATAGGAGCATCGCTAGGAATTATTTTAAAGTGATTTGATGAACACAAAACTAATTGTAGGATTGATTATTTTAGCTGTAATGTTCTATTGGTTCAGGCCGCCAAGTGCAAGCTTGCTGATGAGCATGGGCGGAGGTTCATGCCCTGCAAACAGCCCGTCAGGCAGTGACATGTCATATTACTGCACCCCTGTGAAGCTGTGTGTCGGTTCAATAGTTGCGGGATCGAACAACTTCCCATACTGCACTGTTGCTTCCGATGTGACGTTGTTATATGATAATGCTCAAATTCCAACAGTGATTGGAGGCGACTGCACGTACTCTTCCATATCTGCGCAGTCAGTGCAAACCATTGTCAAAAACACGTGCGCACCAGTAATTGAACCACCGATAGCAGAACCTCCTCAACCGATAAACTTGCTTGATTATATTATAACAGCAATACGAAACTGGTTAAAAAGCTTTTTTGCTACATTAGGAATATCATGGTAAACTTTTTAATGAAAAGTTTAATCAAAAAAGTGAGCTAAATGAATGAAAAAATGTTGAAATGCATCACATTGTTTTTGATAGGTTTGTCAGTGGGAACAATATTCAACACGCCAGCATGGGCTTTGGAATGGAGAGACATAAGAGTATTTATTCCTCCAGGAACTTTAGTTATACCGACCCAGCAATATTCAAAGACTTTCAGCCTGGACACAACAGGAGTGACATTTGAGACCTGCCACAACCAATCATATTATTCGCTTGGAAGTTGTGATTACCTGTACAAATGTTATATCATACTGCCAGAGGACTGCTCGGAAGTTTCCTGTGCAGTAAACAAAGGATGTACAGAAATATTGAGTTTGCAGAACCCAGAGACAGTTTCAGTCTCATACACTCCAAGTGCAACAGAAGTTAACAAAAAATACGGTGTTGCAGCCTTTGTCTTAAAGAGCCACATGACTTATAATTGGACAACAACTACTTGGTCGGACTATACAACGATGGTTGAATCAACAAAGCAGGCTGATATAATCGAGATACAGGGTGCACCAACGCCACCAGCAGTTAATCCAATAGAAAAGTTAAGTTTATTAATCAGCAATATAATAAGCTCAATTAAGAGTTGGTTATGTACAAATCTTGGAGCATGGTGTTGATGAAAAAAATGATTCCGATAATCCTGGCATTATTGTTAGTTCCGATTCCAGCAATGGCTAATTGCCTGTACACAAATTACTTGGGCATAACACAAAATTGGGACGAAGAATCAACGTTTTGTGGCGTGGTCGACAGCAAAGAGATAATGTATGCTTGCAGGGATGGGAATATCATCATAATAGAACCAGATTGCAGATATCCGTGTACTAACATGTATGCAGCCGGTTCTACTTATGAGCATGACAATTGCTGGACAGATCCAGCATCGGTGTACAAATTTAAAAATTTGACTACAAGAACGACAGGTTGGCCAGTACCACAAGAGATGGTAGTGACTATGTCAGCCAATTTTGATTTGAGCCACTGTACAAATCCGGCAGTTGGTGATATAACATTGACTTCAGACATGAGGAAAATGGGGTTGTACAGCAGCATAAGCGGCAAGGAATGGATAGTGAAAAGCTGGAGAATAACGAGCAATGAAGCCACTTGCCAGATTTTGGAAAGCTCAAGTACATTTGTTAAATGGCAGTGCTTATTGACAGGCGAATTAGATGGTGTCAAGTTTTGTGATATGCCTCATTTAGAAGGTGTTGCTGGAGAAGTGTATCTGTGGGCCGATACTGCTGAACTGGTTGGAGAAGTGCCAAAACCGCCAAACCCAAGCCCGATAGTCCATTTCAGCTGGCTGGTTGATTTGTGGAGCAATTTTGTGAGCTGGCTAAGAAATCTGATTCCTGCACAATTGGCAAGATAATACAATAGAGATACGTAACATTTATAAACATTATAATACATATAATACCTATGAAAACTACAATATCCATAGACATAAAAACAAAAAAGAGACTTAAAAAATATGGAAAATTCCATGACAGTTGGGACAAAATAGTAAATAAGCTCTTGGACATTGTAGAAAAAAAGAGGTAAGATATGTATAAACTGTTAATAATAGCTTTGGTGATGGCTTTGGTTGTTCCGATTTCTGGGTGGTCTTATGATTTGCCGGTGACCTCATGGGGAGAAGCATTCAACTTCACATGGGAAAACATAGGACAGAAAGTGGACTGCGAATCCTTGGGAGGTAGTTATGGGAACATAACACCATTAACCGGAGATTGGGAACCAAATGTAAACGGGCTATATGGAACACCAATATATGACAGTGAATGGAATGTTGTAGGATATGAAACACAATTAGGCTGTGGAATAGAAACAGACACAGGCAGAGACACAATATTCAAGATGGAGTTCAATCCAAACAATGGATTTGCATTGCAACAGTACTGCAATCCATCATATATCGAGGACTGTGAAAGGATTTATTTTAGACTGGAAGGTACAACGTTTGACCCGATTTGTGGGGACACGCACTGTAGCCCGGGAGAAACAACAGAAAGCTGTCCAACAGACTGCCCAAACGAAAAAACAACCAAAGCTATAATTATATAAATCAAGAAAACCAAAGATAAGACATGAAAAAAATATTTGCGTTTGTTTTCCTTTTCTCTTTTCTACTCATAACTCCATCATTTGCTGTAACCGTTCAACTGCAAAATAACACAACTGAGAATTTGGCTGATGTTGCCGTGGATGAGGCGAACCCAGACACAAACTGGGGGACAGTAACATCTGTATATACAAAAGGTGAAGACCTTATCTCATACAGGACTTATATGAAATTCAACATTTCATCAATATCATCTGGTAAAATTATAACTGATTCAAAACTATGCTTGCATAATGTGTCAGCATTTGATGGAGCATCGGTCCGCCATGTTACAAGCCATGATTGGACTTCAGGTTCAACCGGACAATCATTAAGCGAAACAACCATAACATGGAACAACCAAACATGCGGAACCGGACTTACAAACTCTACATACTGCAATCTGACTGCTGAAGACACGCAGACCTCGACAACTGGTGGTTGGGTGTGTCTCTCTGTTCTGAATGCTGTGAAAAATGAGTATGACAATGCTGATAAAAATGTTTCTTTTATCCTCAATAGTGCTGGATCAACACCCGAAGATGAATATAACAGCAAAGAATATACAGCAGATACAACGCTAAGACCTTATCTAAACATAACTTATATTTCCGGCTATGCAGACTGGTACACCAACCAGTCTTCAATGCCTTCAAATTACGACGGTTCTATATCGCAATTTAACATCACATGGAACACCACAAGCTCTGCCATCAACATATCCAAAGTGTTTTTTGAATCAAACTATTCTGGAACAGCAACCAACTATTCCATGACAAATGTAACTTATGGAGGAAGTATATTCAATTATTCGGTTGTCCTGCCTCCAGGGAAGTATTATTGGAAATCTTACGCCAATACCACTGAAAATAAGTGGAACACCTCTGACACGTGGACATTCACAGCTCCTGATACAACCAATCCTTCATTGACAGGTTTGTCCTATACGCCTTCATGCATACAGAATGCGACAACCAATATGATATGGTCATGGTCGCAGACAGACAATTACAATATATCCCAGAGCTATGGCAACTGGACTGCTCCGTCATCAACCGTGTACAAAGTCAACTCATCATTGACAAACGACATAGGCTCTGCAACAGATCAGTTTTCACCAAATGAAACTGGAACATGGTATTTCAGGGTGTATTTGTATGATACAGTGAGCAATCAAGGAAGTTCCAGCTTACAAGCTTTTGACGTGCAAGCAAGCTGTGGATCAGGCGAGGGAGGAGGCGGAGGCGGCGGGGGTATAATAGCTGAAATCATACAAAATGTCACAGTCGAACCCTGCATGGAAGGTTGGTATTTTGATAATGTGACACAAAAGTGCCTGCCTAAAACTCCAATATCAGTCCCGCTCGAGAGAAAGCTGGTTGACCCAATAAACCCGGATGCACCTTATCCCCTGAACATGGTCGCACCATTTCACATAATATTAAGTTTATTCGTATTAATCCCAACATTCGCAAAAGGCAAGGTGGCGAAATGGAAATAAATTTAATAAAATTATTTACATATAGAAAACCGAGGTTTTCTCTATGGTGATAGACATAGCATGGACGGGTGAGTCCGTGTCGGTTGCTGTGACAAGGGCGCCGATGGACCTCACTTATTTTCCTTTGGGTATAGGGTTAGTTTTATTAATCGGTATTTTCATATATGAATTAGTAAAGAGGAGGCGTTCTTTAATGAATGTTTCTTTTAAAGAAAACATTTGATAATGTTTTCTTGACAAGAAATCTCCCAAAGAGATTTCTTTTAAGAAAAATTCAAGGAGGAAAAAGAATGAACAAAGCGATATTATTAGCAAGCATTTTGATAGCGTCTTTGGCAGCAATGGCAATGATGACCAGCAACACAGGCATTTCAATTAAAGAGCCGATGCATTCAAGCAGCTCAGTCTGTGCACAAATAATAAGAGCAGACGGTACAACAGAAGACTTGGGATGCAAAGAGAATGTATGGACCAACACAGGCAAGAACTGGACAAGGGATTGCATAGGACAGTTCCTCTGTGGAGCAACCGCATTCAAATATCTCGCAGTAGGAAATGGTTCAGCACCATCAGCAACATCAACCACATTAGATAGTGAAATAACAACTTGTGGCTTCAACAGAACAACTGCAGGAACTTATGTTACAGAACAAGCAAGTGTTGGAAACTGGACAATATACCAGACATGGACATCAACTTGCAACAACCTGGTAGTAAACTCAACCGCAGTATTCAACGCAACGTCGGCTGGAACAATGCTGGCAGGGACAACAATAACAAGCGCGACATTGCAAAGCTCAGACCAGTTGCAGGTGAATTATACAAAATGGGTGGCATGATCTCTGAGAGTTGATTAAGGTGGATGATATCAATGAAGGGATTGCTACTTGTAGTCATTAGCATACTTTTCAGAAGAAATTCTGGAGGAATTTCTTATGTATAAAAAACTTGCTATTTTATTAGTGTTAGCAAGTTTTTTCTATCTTAGTCTTTTTTCCACCATCTCTTTTGCAGAAAACATAACCTACACTCCATCAGAAGAAACTCACTGTATCAATGGAACATGCACTCTGACCATGTATTCTGGGGTCAGATATGTTTTTGAAGATGCTGTTTGGAAACCGATAGAGAATGCCAAATCTTTGAAGTCTGTCTGGAACAAAGTTTATTTGGAAAAAGACCCAGATTTTGACATAGACATTGTAGAAGTAAATTACAGCTATATTGAACTTGCTTTGTCTTTCAATTCTTCCAATTATGCAAAATATCCAGAATGTAATGCTTCAAAAACCAATGATATCAAATGCGACTTCAAGCTTACTGTGAAGGAAGATGTTCTAAATGAAACCTCTGGAGAGACTTACAAAACAGAAACCAAGTTTCAATATAAATACCAAGAGAAGAACGGTGTGAAAGAGATTTTGAAGTTTACACAGAAAGGAATACCTTTTGGCAAGGAATACACCTTTGGTGGAAACTCCACAACGATAACTTTGAACGAGACGAATAAAGGAAATGTTGGAGACGCTAATATACAGGCAACTTTTACCGATTATAATTATGGAATTTCCTCACAATTATGGTCGGGATATAATGGGGCATTATATGAAGCTTATTTAATGTGGAATCTATCTATCATTCCTTCAGGTTCAACTATAACAAATGCTAATATGTCATTATATTCTTCTACTCTTCCAAATTCCCCTGTAATTACTGACGCATATAATACTTCTTCAATGAATACCACAGGAACAACTTATTGGAATGAAGGAACATTAAATGATGCAAGTTGTGGTTCTGGGGTGAATTGCAACTTAGACCACAATATAACTTGGGTAAATAAACCAATCAAGATGACGTTTCAAGATAGTAATAACACTCCAATAGCTAATAATAAATGGATATCCTTTAATGTTACCGCTTCCGCTATAGCATCATTTGCAAACACTACATACCAAAGAATGAGCATAGTTTTAACAAATCATACTGCTACTGGAACAACATCACATACATGGGCATTCGCTTCAAAAGAATATACAACTAATACAACCAAAAGACCTCAATTAGTGATAACATACACAGCAGCAGTAGACACAACCCCGCCAACATATTCTTTAAACTCAACAAACTCAACTCTAGCAGGAACACCAGTAAGCCATAATTTGAAATGGACAGATAATACTGGTTTATCAGGTTATATTTTCAGCTTTGACAATTGCACTGGAACTTTAGTTAATGATACTTTTGTCAGTTTCAGTGGAACAACTAATTGGAGTAATGTTACAAAAACAATAAACTCAACAGTAGGATGCACTATTCAATGGAAGGTCTATGCTAACGATACTTCTAACAATTGGAATACTTCTTTGACTTATTCTTATGTTACGACATCAGCAGCACAGCAATATAACAGGACTGCAACAGATTATTCAACATCAGGGGATGCATCATTTAAATTATCAATGCTAAAGAGAAAGCAGACTGATTCATCAGCGCTGAGTGATTTATTAAACGATTGGTCAAAATACATAAGAAATCAGGCTGAATATGCAACATCCGGCGACATATACAAGAGAATAGAATCCTACAGGAGAAGATTATCTGACTCAGTAACATCAAATGATTTGTACAAAGGATGGTCATATTTAAAAAGAATATACCTAGATCCAATAACATCAAATGACCTGTATAAACAATTAAGAAAGTCATTTAAAAGCATTACAGATTCTATAACCTCAGGAAGTTTGTACAAAGATTTATCAAAACTCTTTAGGAAGCAAAGTGATTACCTAACATCATTAGATTTATACAAAGACCTATCAAGACATTTCAGAAAGTCATCTGATTATATAGCATCATCTGACTTATATCAAGACTTACAGAAACTATTCAGAAGAATATCAGATTATACAACAGGTTCAGAAAGTTCAAACAGAATATCATCACTTAAAAGACTAATGTCAGACTTCCTGACATTCACAGACTCATCGCTCAAGTCCTACATCCAATACATGGAAGAATTGGCAGGAGGCTCAACAGGAACCTATGCTTGCACCTATCCATTTGGAGTAGATCCAACAAACTACACCCACAAGTGCACATGGGACAAGTGGACATGCAAGTACGTATGCGAATCACGCATAGTCCCAATACCAGAAGTCTACAAAGGCCCAACAAGCATGTGGTTATCAGTCCAGAACTATTCTCCAATCATCGTAACATTCCTGCTCGTCATAATCCTCTACATGCTGCATGACAAATCCAACCTCCAGTCAGCATACACTAAGCTCAAGTCCAAACTAACCAAACATTAATCATCAACCACTTACAATCAACCACTATGTTACCACTTCTCAGTACTACTAACAATTATTTTATATTATTACTTCTTAGTGGTTGGTT
>Ga0315282_10010661_pt1 | contig 14360 bp, 13 predicted proteins | sample YL17G07_20_MG_FD_203693 | JGI IMG/M metagenome (GOLD analysis project Ga0315282, IMG submission 203693) | Sediment microbial communities from Yellowstone Lake, YNP, Wyoming, USA - YL17G07_20 | ecosystem: Environmental > Aquatic > Freshwater > Lake > Sediment | place: USA: Wyoming | collected...
GGGACTCAGAATAGCCAGTGAATGTGAGAATTGGTAGTAGTCTGTAAGATCACAAAAATCTTCGGCCAAAATTTTCTCAAACGCAGATCAAGATAAATCCAAGAGGGCTTTTTCGACAGCTTCGCTAGGACTCAACACGTATTTAATTTAGATAATCCTCTTGAAAACGGAGCTTTTTTCAACCTCGTTCAACATCACGGGTACCCAACCCCCCTACTTGATTGGACGTATTCTCCCTATGTCGGTGCCTATTTTGCCTACCATCGCATAAAAAACTCAGAGGCAGAAAACGCCTCTGATGATGATAAAGTTCGAATCTTCATATTTGATCAAAAGCAGTGGTCTATTGACTTTCCGCCGATACCAAAATTAAGCAACCCGACTCGTCATTTCTCAATAATGGAATTTATGGCAATTAATAATGAGCGGATGATCCCTCAACAGGCTGTTTCTAGCGTTACCAATATCGATGATATAGAAACCTTTATTCATTCAAAGGAAACGTCAGGAAAACAATATCTCAGAGTAATCGATCTTCCTATAAAAGAGCGTCGTCTTGTTATGCGAGAGCTAAGCACTATGGGCATTACTGCTGGATCTCTGTTCCCCGGCCTTGATGGAGCCTGTGAGGAATTGAGGGAACGATTTTTTGGACTATAGCCTGGTCCCCACACATGCCGATTTTTAACTCGTTCCCAAGTTGTACTAGGGAACGAAAATGGTTGCTAAGCTTAGCTTGGCGGGTAATGAGCGTTCCCAAGCTCAGCTTGGGAACGAGAAAAATGAAGGTTGAGTTTCCGCCCTCTTCTGCCATTCCTTTCCCCCTAAAAAACCACTTGACAATACACCTTAAAGGTGTAATATTAATTTACACCTTTAAGGTGTGAATGATGACCGAGAAGCGCCAACCTACCTATGACTTGAAGGCTTCAAGGCGGTAGGTTTTAAAGTCCCCCTTTTCTAAAGGGGGACTTAGGGGGATTATTAAACGGTTATTTAATCCCCCCTGCCCCCCTTTAGAAAAGGGGGGTGATTCTTTCCCAACTTAAACTCCTCGGCTGATTCAAGGTGACGTCAGGAATCGGTATTTGAATGAATTCTAACCCCGTCTGTCCGAAAACGGGCGCGCCGATGCAGCGCGGCGTGCGCCCCATGACGTTGACCTATAAGGGTGAGTCAATCACCTTTGACCTGCCCGGCTGGTATTGTGACGAGTGCGAGGAGAGCGTGCATACCGGCAAGGATATGAAGGTATCGGACCGCAGGTTGAATCGGCTTAAGGCGCTGAGCGAAGGGTTGCTGGCGCCGGAGAAGATCCGGCAGGTCCGTAAGAAACTGCGCCTTTCTCAGGAGGCCGCCGGGCTGTTGATCGGCGGCGGGCCGCGGGCCTTCCAGAAATACGAAAGCGGCGATCTGCTGCCGAGCCGGGCGATCAGCAGCGCCTTGGTCCTTCTCGATCACGACCCCGATGCCTTAGCGGTTCTAAAGAGGCGGCAGGAGGCGAACCAGGCCCCCGCCCCGGCAGAAATCTCTTCTTCCAGATAAGGAGCACACCATGGTAAGCAATTATGAGATTCTCTTCAGGTTGTTCCTGGCCGCGGTCCTGGGCGCGGTGGTGGGCCTCGAACGGGAGGTGCACGGCCGGCCCGCCGGGATCAGAACCTATCTCCTCCTCTGTATGGGCTCGGCCCTGATCATGGTGGTCTCCGAATTGCTCTTCTTCAAATATGAAGCCAAGGGGCTGGAGGATATCCTGCGGGCGGACCCGGGGCGCATCGCCGCCCAGGCCATCACCGGCATCGGCTTCCTGGGGGCCGGGGTCATCCTGCGCTATAAAGACACCATCCGGGGCCTGACCACCGCGGCCGCCATTTGGGTGGCCTGCGCCATCGGCCTGGCCATCGGGGCGGGCTTCTATCTTTTCGGCGCCGCCGTGACCGGCCTCACCCTGGTTTCCCTGGTGGGTCTCAAGATCTTGGAGAGAAGGCTGAAAAAGGACTGGTATAAGGAGATGACCGTGGTTTCCAAAGACGAGGCCGGGCAGCTCAACCGCATCCAGGAGGTCATCAGCCGGAATAAAATTGATATCGTCAACTTTAGCTTAAAAAAGGACCTGGAGAGACAGGAGGTGCGGGCCAGTTTCCTCTTGCGGTTGCGTACCGTTCGTCCCAGCCGGGAGGTCTTGCAGGAGGTCTTCGCCATCGCTGGGGTCAAGAGCGTAGATCTGGATTTTTGAGGGCTCTTTGACGAACCTAATCTCTCACGGCGGCGGTGTGGTCCACTCCGCCGCCACGGTGGTCTTGGCCTGCAGGGTGGCCGTGGTCGATCCGGAAGCCTGGCCGAAGAGGGGCTGGATTTGGGGCAACAGCAGCATTCGCACCGGAATATTTTTGATTTCCACCCACAGATCCACCGGGGTGACGCCGGTGTTCCACTGATAATTAAAATTGCCGCCCTGGCTCAGGACGATATTGCCGCCGCCGGGGGCCTTCAGGTGGAAGCGGTCCAGGTAATCCTGGACTATTTGCTTAATCTCAGTGCTGCTGCGCTCCGCCTTCCCTTCGGTGCCGGCCCGGGCGGCCATCCGGGCCCCTTCCCCGGTGGCGTTGGTCAGAATCTGCTTTTCCCAGTAGAGGGTGCCGAGATCGATAATGCCGGCCACCACCAACAGCAAAATGGGCAGGATCAAGGCCATCTCCACGATGACGTTGCCTGCTGCGTCCCGCTCTCCCGGGGCTCTGCCAAATCTTCGGCCTGCCACTAACCCGCCCGCCTCAATGAAACATCGAATCGTGGGACTGATACCGGTTGGCGATCAAATAACCTTTTCATAGGCGGCGTAAGCGAAATATTCATGGCCGATATTGGCCACTTCCAGGGGATGAAAATCCCCCCTACCCCCCTTTTTCAAAGGGGGGTTTTAAAGTCCCCCTTTAGCAAAGGGGGATTTAGGGGGATTTTGATCTTCACTGTAAAGCCTGCGGCTACCCAAAACCATTTGCAGGCGAATCGGTATTAGACTGCCCGCCCGGAATGGTCCCGGCCGCACGCCTCAAACCGCCCTGGTAATAGAATCGGGTTTTCGCCTCGGAGGCTTTAATCCTAGGCGAGATAGGCAAAAAAAGGAACGGCTTAGCTGCGGTACTCCGCAAAGAGCTTGCCGGGGTATTCCCTGGCCAGACGGGCGGCGATTTGGTGGTGGACGTCCCAGGCGTCGTCCTGGCTGTGGGTCTCCACTGCCAGGTCGGGCTTGGACAGGTGGCGAGGTAGATAGAAAAAATTGGCGGCAAAGACTGCGGTCTCGAAGAGGTCATCACCCTTGCGGATGGTTGAAACCACGAAACGCCGGCGGGTCGGCCGGTTTTTAATCTTATTGAACAAACCTTTGGGTGCTAAAACTCTCCCCATCAGGACTCCTCTTGCTTCCGGGTCCTGGACTTCTTCTTGCTGACGGCCTTTTTCTTGACGGGAGGGGAGCCGGCGGAGCCCATCACCACCTTGGCCCGGCCGTTTTTGGACTTCCGGGCCACGACCGTACCGCGCTTGCCAAAATAGAGCTTCTCCTCGTCCGGCGGCAGCTTGGCGATGGGGGCGCCTTCCAGTTCAAAGCCCTTCTCGATGAGAGGCCGCAAATCGGCCCATTTCTTCTGACTCCCCATCATGGCGACGATGATGGCCTTGTCGTCCTTTTGAAACAGGCCCACGTAAGTATGTTTGGAGGCCCGGGTATAGCCGGTCTTGCCCCCCACCGCCAGGGGGGTGGTGAACAGGAAACGGTTGTGATTGCGCAGCTCCCGGTCGCCCTGGATGGTGTAATACTTGGTGGCCATGATCTTGGCCAGTTCCGGGTTGTCCATGGCCCGCTTGAACATCTTGGCCAGGTCCTCCGCGGTGGAAAACTGGTTGTCCGCCGGCAGGCCGTTGGCGGTGGCCAGGGTGGTGCGGTAGGCCCCCCACTGGCGGACCTCCCGGGTCATCTGCCGGGCAAATTCCTCTTCACTGCCGCTCACTTTCTCGGCCAGAGCCCGGGCCGCGTCGTTGGCGGAGGACAGCAGGAGAGCATAGAGCAGCTCCCGTACCGTATAGGTTTCCCCCGGCTTGATTCTGATCTTGGAAGGCGGGGCAGCGGCGGCATAGGCGCTCACCGGCACCTTGTCGTCCATCTTCAGGTGCTCCATCACCGACAGGGCGGTCATAACCTTGAGGGTGCTGGCGGGTGGGAGAAAAAGCTGGGGATTGAGGGACAATAAAATCTGGCCGGTCTTGGCGTCCATGAGGACGAAGGATTTGGCCGAGACCTGAAAGCCTTCCTCTTCCTCGGCCAATACCGGTCCCAGCGCCAGCCACAAGCCGGCCAGCAACCCGAAGACCACCATAGCCATTTTAATGCTTTGTCTCATGAACCCTCTTGCCTTGCCTTTATTGCCCGGGGGAACAGGGACCCCTGCGTCCTTTGGCTGCATAATAATATGAAAATTTTCGCCGCTTGGCAAATGAGAAGGACACCGTCGCCACTTTCCCGCGGCTTTTTTTAAAAAAGGGCGGAGTGATCCGCCCTCAGCTCGATTAAGGGGCCAGGCGAGAACGCCGGAAGGCTGGGGCCAGTTTAACTTGGTACCGCCGAGGCCGGCCGCTCAACCGTATTTTTCCAGCTCCTTGAGGTACTCCGGAGGCGGATAAAAACCGGCAAAGCGGTGCAGTTCCTGGCCATCGGGGGAAAAGATCAGGGTGGTGGGCGCTCCGGTGACGTTGAACTGCTTGACTATATCCAGGTGGCCGCGCCCTTCCAGGCGCACGGGAATGAAGCGGGTATTCAGGGCCGCAGCCACGGCCTGGTCGGCGTGGGTCTCCCGGTCCAGGCGCTGGCAGTGGGGGCAGCCTTCCAGATACAGTTCCAAGACCAAGGGGCGGTTCTCCTTCTTGGCCTCTGCCAGGGCCGCATTCCAAGTGTCACGCCAATAAACCGCTGCCGTCATGATCTTCTCCTTTAATCGGATGGTCTCCGCCACCCCAAATTATTGACTTGGCCTAGCAGATGGCCGTGAACTGACTTAGCCCCAACCCCTATAGTGGTATGTTTCGTAATTGACTAGCCACTTAAAATGACTGATTTTTAACCCCCCTTTGAAAAAGGGGGGCAGGGGGGATTTTAAATAACCGCCTGAAAATCCCCCTAAATCCCCCTTTTTCAAAGGGGGACTTAACCCCACCGATTCCGGCGCTCCGGACTTGAACTTATGTCCAGCTAATAGCAAAACACTCCACTATTATATCCTAAAAAGATAAGCTGAATCCTGCCAGGGGCAAGGCGGGTGGCTGATGAACCGCCGTTTTTCCCGCTAATCCCTGTCATTTTTGCCCCGACATGATATGATGGCAAAATTAACCAATCTTATCTTCGCCAAGAATTTTAAGGAGTTCGATCACCGCCGCCCCACCTTTAGCCGCCATGGGATTATCGGCTTTCCTGTTTCTCCTGCTCCTCATCGGGGCCTGGGGCTACCAGCTCCTGGCCCTGGTGTCGCTGTGGCGCTTCTTCGGGTCGGCCGCGGCGCCGCCGCCGGCCACGGAGGGGCCGGGGATCACCGTTTTCAAGCCCTTGAAGGGCCTGGAGCCCAACACCCGGGAGTGCCTGGAGAGCTTCCTGACCCAGAGGTACCGGCCCTATCAGGTGATCTTCGGGGTGCAGGACCCGACGGACCCGGTGCTGCCTCTCCTCCGGGAGCTCTCGCAGGCCCAGGCCGCGGGACCGGAAATCGACCTCGTCTTGTGTACCGAATCCCTGGGGCTGAATTCCAAGATCAGCAGCCTGCGCCAGATGGAGGCCCGGGCCCGCTACGATCTGCTGGTCATTGCCGACGCCGACGTCAAGGTGGGCCCGGACTTTCTCTCCCGGGTGGCGGCGGCCTTGCAGGAGCCGCAGGTGGGCCTGGTAAGCTGCCCCTACCGGTCCGGCGCCGCCCAAACCCTGGGGGCGCGGCTGGAGGCCCTGACCATTGCCGCGGATTTCATCCCTTCGGTGGCCACGGCCCACTATGTGGAAGGCATCCGCTTCGCCCTGGGGGCCGCCATGGCCTTGAGCCGCCGGGCCTTGGAGGCCAGCGGCGGCTTTGGACCCCTGGCCGATTTTCTGGCGGATGACTACCAGTTGGGCCGGCGGGTGGCCGAGGCCGGGTTGCAGGTTAAGATTCTCCCTTATGTGGTGGAGACCCTGAACCCGGACCTGAGCCTCAAGGATTACCTGCTGCACCAGCTGCGCTGGGCCCGGACCTACCGCGTCTGCCGCCCCAAGGGCTACCTGGCCTACGGCATCACCCACGCCCTGACCTACAGCCTGGCCCTCGGCTGGGCCGCCAACGCGGCCCCGTGGGCCCTCGGGCTGATCGCGGCCACCCTGGCGCTGCGGGAGATCCTGGCCAGCCTGGCCAGGTATTTCTTGGGGTCCGAACCCACCGGGGGCAACTTTCTCCTGCTGCCCCTGAAAGACCTCCTGTCCTTCGCCCTGTGGGCCCTGAGCTTCCTGGGCGACCGGGTCACCTGGGGCCATAGGACCTATCAGGTGACCCCGGAGGGGAAGTTGTTTGCGGCGGACAAAGTGAATGGGGAGAATATCGGGGATGGGGGGAAAGGTTAAAAGGGTAAAAGGGTAAAAGGAAAATCGGTCTTTCTTGGTTTTTTAACCTTTTCCCCCTTTCCCCTTTTGACCCCTTAATCGCAAAGGATTATTATGGATATCAAAGTATTGGAACAATTACTGGGCGAAGTTAAGGATGGCCATCTATCCGTGGCCCAGGCCGTGGACCGTCTCCGGACCCTGCCCTTCGAGGACCTGGGATTCGCCCGGGTGGACCACCACCGCCAGTTGCGGCAGGGATTCCCGGAGGTGGTCTTTGCGGAAGGCAAGTCTCTGGCGCAAATCCGGGGCATTTTGCAGGCCCTCGCGCCCCGGGCCGACCACATCCTGGTGACCCGCCTGGATGGCGATAAGGCTGCGGCCCTGCTGCCGGAGTTCGAGCCGGCCCGCTATCACCCCGATTCCCGGGTGCTGACCCTCAGCCGGGGGGAGCTGCCGGACCGGGGCCGCGGGGTGATCGTGGTCCTCTCCGCCGGCACCTCCGACATCCCGGTGGCCGAAGAGGCGCTGCTCACCGCCCGCATCATGGGGCACCGGGCCGAGCCCGTGTACGACGTGGGGGTGGCCGGGCTGCACCGGCTGCTGGCCCACCAGGAATTGCTGAACCAGGCCACCGTCTTTGTGGTGGTGGCGGGCATGGAGGGCGCCCTGCCCAGCGTGGTGGGCGGCCTGGTGGACCGGCCTGTGATCGCGGTGCCCACTTCCGTGGGTTACGGCGCCTCCTTCGGCGGCCTGGCGGCGCTTTTGGCCATGCTCAATTCCTGCGCCACCGGCATCGCGGTGGTCAACATCGACAACGGCTTCGGCGCCGGCTTCCTGGCGGCCCTGATTAATCGAAAAGACTAGCCATGGCCATAGCCACCTGCCGGGAATGCCAGGCCCAGGTAAGTGACAAGGCGCGGGCCTGTCCCGCCGCTAATTGGCGGCCTCAGGCCACCCTAAAATGCTGTTTAATTTCATTCCAGGGATACTTTCTCGCATTTTTGGATAGAGTTTGTAAGCTCCGGGTTACACCAATCGCAGCAAAATCCCGATTGCACTATAATTGCCTTTCCAACAAGGATTAGATCAACGAGCCAGCGCGCAATACTCCGTCGCCGCCTCTCGCTCTCAACCCCCATAAATCTGAGGATTTCCCGCCGAAAACACCCGGTCGCCAGAGCTAATTTGCCCATCTGGTCAATTTCGTCGTATCGATTTTTGAGCTGCATTTCAGCTTCTGCTGGCGGCATATTTGCACTCTTGATCGTCCGCTCCGCCATATACCTTAGTAAACCTTTATCATTCAAATTCGTGAATAGCAGCGCTATTGATCGTTTCCCATCGCGTCCCGCGCGACCAAACTCCTGAAGGTAATCCTCAACCGAGGCAGGATGCTGCCAGTGGACGACCACTTGTATATCTGGGATGTCAATTCCCATGCCAAACGCGCTCGTGCAAATGATCGTCTTAAGCGGCGGCTCGATCCGGCCCGTGAAGCGGCCGATAATCTCTTCTCGGTCAAGAAAGGGCAAATTCCCGTGATAAAAAGGGAAATCCTGATCGAGTTCGGAGAAGGCCCTCTTGACTTTTTCTCCTATTTTTCTTGTGGGCACAAAGATGAGGTTGCGTCCGTGCTGTACCTGTCGTAGCAAGGATTCGATGATTTTCGCTCGTTGCATCATGTCGTCAGGAACTTCCCTAAGTCGGATCAGGGCAATGTTGGGACGATCAATATCCCCCAGGAGCCTCTTGGCATCAGGAATCCCAAGTGACTCAAGGATACGGTCTTGGGTAGCCGGCGATGCAGTGGCCGTGAATACGAGAATCGGGGGTGTACCGAAACGCTTCCGAATTTGGCAGACTCTCCCGTAATCGCGGCGAAAGTCCCGTCCCCACTTAGAGACGCAGTGCCCCTCGTCGACGACAAGAAAGGACGGCTTGCCCCTGGCAAGTCTATCGATCTCGGCGGGATTGGCGATAATATCGGCATTGAACCGCTCTGGCGCACAGTAGAGTAACTTTAAACCTGAGTGCTCCCAGAAATATAAGCGTTCGTTCTTTTCTGCGCTGGAGAGGTCGCTATTGATGAAGGTGGCCGGGATCTTGCGGCGTAGAAGGTCGGCAATTTGGTCTTGCATAAGCGCTTTGAGGGGTGAGATGACGAGTGCGCCCCCCGGGCACATTAGCGCCGGCAACTGGAAGCAAAGGCTCTTTCCAAATCCCGTTGGTTGAACGACCAGAATTGATTCTCCACGAAGGGCCGCGAAGATTGCCTCTATTTGACCTTCACGCAATTTCTCGAGACCAAGAAGGCTTAGAGCTCCGTCGATCACATGCAAGTTCTCAGGAAGCTCATCCTGGGTGTCGAGCCAGCGTGCGAGACGGAGGCCCCAACGCCTAATAAGCCTCCGAGCCAGCGAGAACTGAAGATTAGGATGTCGAGCGGCGTGGCACCCGTCGCATAGAGTGATTAAGTTGGAATGGTCATCCGCGCCCCCAAGGAAGCGAGGAATCAGGTGGTGGACGTCGAGATTGCACGCTTCCTCCCGCGTGCCGCAGTCTCGACAGCGAAACCCATCCCGCTTGAGGACTGTTGAGCGGATGGCAGGCCACTCACCATAGACTGCGGTTTTACTCACTATCTGAAAATCCTATTCTCCCTGTCTTGGGGATTCTTCTCGGATTATAAATACAAAAATACGAACCCGCATAAAGAAGATTCAAATCTCCACCTTCTCTTTCTGCGCCTCCAGGAGCTGGCGATAGTGCGCCACCGCCTTCCGGGCCTCGAGAAGCTCAGTGTCCAGGCGGTTGTGCTCCGCCAGAGGAGCGTCCGGACCCAGCGCCGCATGCTCCTTTTCCAACTCCTCCAGCCGCTGCATCCAGTGGTAGAGCTCCAGGGCCAGGTGGTGGACGGTCATCGTCATTACCCTCGGGGCGGCTCACCAGTCCCCACCCACGGGCACGTCAGGGTTGGGCATCGGAGTCGTCACCAGGGGCAGGACAAAGAAGAAATTATTGCCCCCGGGGGTGGCCTGATAGCCCACCTCGCCGCCATGGGTCTCGACCACGCTGCGGACAAAGAAGAGGCCCCGGCCCGTCCCCACCTCGCCGTCGATGTTGGCGCCCCGGTAGCCTTCGTCAAAGATATGGGGGATGTCCTCCGGCGGGATATGGGGCCCGGTGGTGAAGACGCTGAACTTGACGCCGTCTTTACCCGGGCCGAAATAATCCTGGAGCAGGTCCCGGCCATAGGCCATGTATTTGCGGCCCTCCTGGTTGCGGCGGGCGTATTTCACCGCGTTGGAAAAGAGGTTGGCGTAAACCTGGGCCATCAGCCCCTTGTCCACCGACAGGGGCAGGTCTTCGTCGGGCATCACCCCGGCCCGGGTGTCAATCTCGATCTGGCGCTCCTGGAGCTTGGGCAGGTAGAGCTGCAATTGCGGCTGGATGATTTCGCTATAGACCCGGCAGGACTTGCGCCGCAGGACGAAGTGGCCCTTCTGGAAATGGGACTGCCGGAACAGCGACTCGATGAAGAGGCTGACCCCTTTATAATGCTGGTCCAGATTCTGGTAATCCGTCTCCATTTCGTTGACGAGATCCCGGAAATACTGCTGGGCATCCTTAAAGGTAACGCATTCCGGCTTGCGCACCTGGCAGACGCACTCCAGTTCCTTCAAGGTCTTAATTTTGTCCCGCAGATGTTTCAGATAGAGGGCCAGGCTGATATTGGGGATGATGACGTTGTGTTCGACATCGGCCACCAGGCTGTTGATGAAGCGGATGTGCTGGATGTTCTGCCGGGCGATGATCTTGACGTGCAGGTTGTAACCCAGGCGGTTGGCATACTTCTCGAAGAAGAACTTGTCCTGGGGGGAAATCTGGTCGCATGGGAAGATTTCCAGCATGCCGATGACCCGGTCTTTGGCATAAAAGGGCAGTTGGCTCACCAGGATCTGGTTGCCGCGGATGGGGATAATCCAGGACTCGTCCGCCTCATAGGCTTCGCTCTCCAGCCGGACATGGGGCAACGGCGGGGTCTTTTCCGGGTAAACCCCGAGCAGGCTGTCGCAGACCAGTTCCAGGCTGCCCTCGGCGCAAACCAAATAGAGGCGGGAATTCAGGTTGAAGAACTCTTTGATGATCCACACCGAGACCCGGTGGAAGTTCTCCATGGTCTCGTATTCCTGGGCCAGGTCATAGAAAGTCATCAGGGCGTCGTCCTTCAGGGTGCCGAAGTTATACTCCCTGAAGTTCTGCCACTTTTCCTTAACCCGGGCTGCGACGTCTGCCAGATCCATGGGGACGTTCATGCCGACTTCCTCAGCCGGGGACTGGGACCAGCCTCCCCGCCTCGCCCTTGCGGGCCTTGAATATCAAGGTGTTGTTGTGCGCCGATACTGAGCCACCCCTATTTCATACAGATCCCGACCCTGGCAATCGTTGATGACGATGGCGGGCAGGTCCTCCACCTCCAGGCGGTGGATGGCCTCCGGCCCCAGCTCGGGAAAGGCGATAACTTTGGCGTCCTTGATGCACTGGGAAATGAGGGCCCCGGCCCCCCCGGTGGCCCCCAGGTAAACCGCCTTGAATTCTTGCAGGGCGGCGATGACCTCCGGAGACCTCTTGCCCTTGCCGATCATGGCCTTCAGGCCCAGGCGGATCAGGGTCGGGGCGTAGGAGTCCATGCGGTAGGCGGTGGTGGGGCCGGCGGCGCCGATAACCATCCCCGGCCGGGCCGGCGAGGGCCCCACATAGTAGAGGATCTGCCCCTTGATCTCCATGGGCAAAGGCTTCCCGGCCTCCAGGAGATCGAGCAGGCGCTTGTGGGCCGCGTCCCGGGCGGTGTAGATCACCCCGCTGACCAGCACCTTGTCGCCGATCGAAAGTACCATCACGTCGGCATCGGTCAGGGGGGGCACGAGCTTTACGGTTTTAGACATATCTCACCTTTATAAAATCACTTCCTGGTGCCGGGAGGCGTGGCACTGGATATTGACCGCCACCGGCAGGGAGGCGATATGGCACGGCTGCATCAAAAGTTGCACCGCCAGGGCGGTGATCCGGCCGCCCAGCCCCTGGGGGCCGATGCCCAGATCATTGACCGCCAGCAGCAACTCCCGCTCCAGTTTGGCCAGTTCCGGGTCGGCATGGGGCAGGCCCAATTCCCGGATCAGGGCTTTTTTGGAGAGGAGGGCGGCCCGCTCGAAGGTGCCGCCGATGCCCACCCCCACAATAATGGGGGGGCAGGGATTGGGGCCCGCTTCCCGCACCGTGGCCACCACCTTCTCCTTGACCCCGGCCCAGCCTTCCGCGGGTTTCAGCATGTGCACCCGGCTCATGTTTTCGCTGCCGCCGCCCTTGGGGACCACGGTGAGCTTCAGACTGTCCCCGGCCACGATCTCGGTATAAATCACCGCCGGGGTGTTGTCCCCGGTATTGGCCCGGGTCAAAGGATGGCACAGGGACTTCCTGAGATAACCCTCGCCGTAGCCCTGGCGCACCCCTTCATGAATGGCCATCTCGAAGCTGCCGCCCACCAGGTGCACGTCCTGGCCCAACTCCACGAAGACCACGGCCAGGCCGCAGTCCTGGCACATGGGCACGCGCTCCTCCCGGGCAATGCGGGCGTTTTCCAGCAATTGCCGGAAGATCTCCCGGCCGGCTTCCGATTCCTCTGCCGCCGCCCCCCGGGCCAGGGCCCGCAGGAGGTCTTCCCCTGCCTCATAATTGGCGGCAATGGCCGCCTCCTTCACCGCCTGGGTGACTTTAGCCACCTCGATTTGCCGCATGGTTGCTCCTGATAGTCAGTAAGGGCACGGCGTGCCGTGCCCTCCAATCCTCTGGGGCGCGGCACGCCGTGCCCTTACAAAAAAACAAAAAAATTTCTTTTGGCACTGACGATAAGGCCCTGAACGGCAAAGGCGTGATGCCTCACGCCCCAACCTTTGTTTTTAATTTTATATACAGAAAACAGGAAACGGGAAACAGAAAACAGAAAACCGCCTTTATTCTTCCAGGTCTTCTTTAAAGAATTGCTGGCTGGAGGCCTGGGGCTTATCGGGGGTCTTCTCCTGAATCGCCGGTTCTTCGGGATAAAAAGAGGCGTCGCCATCCGCGGCTTCGTCGTCCACGGCCGGGGCCTCGCCACCCTTCTTGGCTAAGATGGTGGCCGGAGTTTCCGGGAATTCCTCCACGGCCTGCCCTTTCAAGGCTTCCTTCATATAGCTGATGAAAATGGGCGCCGCCGCCTGGGACCCGGTCTCCTTGGCCCCCAGGCTGTGCTCATCGTCCATCCCCACCCAGGCGCCGGTGATCAACGACGGCGTATAGCCGATGAACCAGGCGTCCCGGGTCTTGTTGGTGGTGCCGGTCTTGCCGGCCATGGGCCGGCCCAGGACCCGCACCCGGGTGGCGGTGCCCCGTTCCACCACCCCCAGCATCAGATGGACCATGGTTTGGGCCGTTGAGGCATCCAGCACCTGATGTTTTCGCAGATGATAATCCATCAGCACCCGGCCGTCCCGGTCTTCGATGCGTTCGATGAAGACCGGCTCCACCAGGGCCCCCTGGTTGGGGAAGACCGAGTAGGCCCGGGTGAGCTCCAACAGGGTGACTTCCGAAGCCCCCAGGGCCGAGGCGTAGTTGGGAAAGATGGGAGAGGTGATCCCCAGAGTCTTGGCCATATTCACGGTGGCCGGCACCCCGATGGACATCATCAGGCGCACCGTGGGCACGTTGCGGGAGTGGGCCAGGGCCGAGGCCAGGGAGATGGGGCCGTTGAACTTGTGGTCGTAGTTCTGGGGAGACCAGACCTGGCCGTGTTTGCCGCCCGGCAGGGAAATGGGCTCATCCAGCAGAGTGGAGTCGGGCCGAAAGCCCCGCGCGATGGCGGCGGCGTAAATGATGGGCTTGAAGGCGCTGCCCGGCTGCCGCCGGGCCTGGGTGGCCCGGTTGAAGGTGCTGTCGCCGAAGTCCTTGCCGCCCATGAGCACCCGGACCTTGCCGGTCTTCAGCTCCATGGACATCACCGCGGCCTGCACCATGGGGGCGGCGATGAGCTCCGCGGTCCAGACCTTGCTCTTACGGTCCCGGCTCAGCAGGCGCACCTGCACCACGTCCCCGGGACGCAGCGCCGCCATGGAGAAGCCCTTGACCGCCTTGGTATTGCTATCTCGTAAGACGGCCCACTGGTCCCCCAGGCGGAGGTTCACCGCCTGGCGTTTCTTGTCGTACTGGCTCACCAGCGCCGTCACCGACAGGCCCTTGCGGGGAGGATACTTATTATAATATTTGATTTGCCGCACCTGGTAGGCGGCCAACTCCTTGCCGCGGAGATGCTTGAGGGGTCCCCGGTAGCCGTTGCGGTGCACCACCCCGTCGATCCCGGCATCGATGGCCTGCTGGGCGACCTTGTGCAACTCCACGTCCGCGGTGGTATAGACCTTGAGGCCCAGGTTATAGACCGAGTCCTTGCCGAAACGGTCCTCCAGCAGGGTCCGGACATGCTCGTTGAAATAGCCGCATTCCTTGATCCATTCCGGGCGGTAGGGCTTCAGCTTGATGGGCTGCTTCAGGGCCGCCTGTTCCTCGGCCTTGGTGATGAAGCCCACATCGGCCATGCGCTTGAGCACGTAAGCCTGGCGCTCCTTGGAGCGCTGGGGGTTGATATACGGGTCATAGCGGCTGGGGGCCTGGGGGATGCCCCCCAGCACCGCGGCCTCGGCCAGGTTCAGGTCCT